>MDTD01143173.1_pt1 | contig 88701 bp, 75 predicted proteins | sample 811221 | NCBI WGS metagenome assembly MDTD01 (sample SAMN05326646, study PRJNA326480) | marine metagenome | isolation source: seawater | place: Pacific Ocean: South West | collected 2011
ACGCAAATGTCTCCGGATTCATTTGACTTTTTATCCTCATCTCAAGAAAGAACGGCATTATTTGAAGAACTTCAGGGATTAAATTATATCAGCTATGAATTTGATGGTTTTTATGTCCGAAATCCAACGTTTCAATCGTCATATGGTCACCAGCCCCATGCGGCCCCATTATCTACGTATTCAACATCCGCTGGACCAGCCAGTGCCTTGGATCAACAAACGTTGTTTGATGAACTTATTTCTTATGGGTACATTGCTCGTGGGACAGACAATCAATATTATGTCGTAAATGTTCCGGGCAATCCAACATATCGTTTGCCGACATACTCTCGCTTTAAGTCTCAGGAAAGTCAAATTTCAGCGCTACTGGTGCAATCGTTCTCAAATGATTCCCCGATTGTGTCTGGTTCCTTTTCTTCACTCATGACGCCACCAACACTCTCCACCGATTACACATCCATGATTCATTCGTTATTTCAAGATCAAGAACAGTTGACCACCGGTTTTTTTGCTCAAAACATTTCTCCGAGCCAACCTGAGGAATTGTTGAACAATCAATTTTTTAGTGCGGATGCCCAACAAAAACGTGTCATTTTAAACCAATACAACGTGGATCATTATAAAGATGGCCTTCGAATTGTTCAAGAACAACTGCGCTTTGTTTTTTTACTGGTTAAGGCGGTGAGTGATGCGTTGGCAACATTGGCGGCCAATATTGGCGATAACAATAAAGTGAAGGTGGCCTCAGGGTTGCAGAAAATTTTTGAAACCAGTTTTGGGTTGGTGAATAATGATATTCAATTGAGAGAGCATTTATTGAGTCATTATGCATCGGCGGTGAATCATAATTTTGAAGTGGACAAAATTCGGTATGAACGAGAGATTGACTCGAGATTTAAAACCGGAACATTTTTGGCGGTCATGATTTTTCCCATGTATGGTCAATTGATTGATTCCGCCATTAGTATTTTTCAAACCTTGGCCATGTATTACGATTGGGATGGGTTGCGTAAGGTGCAGGTGATTAATAACCCGTATTCCAATAAATATTTAATGGGCAATTATTTTAACGCTGATGGGTATCTTCAGAATGTGGCATTGCAGCGTTATGCATTGTCAACAACTGATGCTCAAACCCGATCCGATTTGACATCCAATCCGGCCAATCAGGTCAGTCTTCAATCCAATGGACAGGTGCATCCGCTGACATTGGATGCGGTGGTTAATTTTAGACAAGAATCGTTTCGTATTCTGAAAGAAGCGTCCCAAATTCCACCCAAAGAACAAGGGGTTCGATTAACGCTTCCTTGGGTCAACCAGCATGATGGGGAAGAGGTAACCTTAAAGTCAGTGGATTACAATGCCTTTAATCAAAAGCGAACGGAATTGATTCAGTTGGGCATGCGTGCCCAATCTTCCATTGTTATGTTTATGTCGTTAACGGGGTATTTATCATCCTTAACCGAAGCGATTCGTGGGGATGGGAAAGTTGGGGCACAGCATATCTCGTCCATGATTGATGTAATTGAACGTGAGGTCATGCATGATATCGATGCATTGGATGCGATCCAATCCATGCAAGAGTCGGCGGTGTCATTTAATAATCGTCATTTTGAGTCATTGAAACGGGTTGAAAAGGTATGCTATGAGGCCATATTTTTTGGCGCATATTTTACGTTAAGTAAATTTATACCCATTTCACCGTGGGGAATCCTTATGGTTAAAGCCTTGTCCAATATGTTTCAAGGGATTATGTTATCGTATGTTAATTATCGTGGTGCTGTTGAAAATGAGCTGGATCGAGAGGATTACTTTGGTCGAGAATATAATGAGTCTGCCAATGCCAATGTAAGGGTTTCAGCCTATGGGGCCAATGGTGAGGCGAGCACCATTGATTATTCAGGCATTAGTAATTATGAAAATAATTACTTGGGATTTTCCAATGATCGCAGCAAGATGATTTTGGACAACGAGTATTCTAATAATTGGTTATACAATGCATTGGGGTTGGGATTTAAAAGTGTGAATTGGTTTGAGTTTGCTTACCAAAACATCATGTTAAAAAAATTATTTACTCAGTGGAATTTGATGCTTAAGCAAGGCGAAACTGTGGCTGAAGCGTACCAAAATATTGCTGATGAGTTGGGGGCGTCGGTGTCATCCTTGTCTTATTCTCGTTTTTTGAAATCTCAGATGAGCATGAAAAAGACCGGTATGATGAAAAATATGAGCAATCGATTTTCTGCTGCGGGTGAAATGGTTGGTGTATTTAATTCCATTCAATCGGAACGATTTGAAACCTTTCAGCAGTTTGTAAAAACTGCGGTGCTCGGTGCCTTTAAATGGTGGTTGGGGTCCCGTCAAAAAACACGAGATAAAAAAATGGGGGTGTTAAAACCCGATTCAGCGAGTGGGAAAAATACATTTTTAACCAAAGATTTTAAATTAAACATGTTAGCCGAGTGGGGTGAAGATATTCTTCGTTTCGTTGCGGGAAGTGTTCGTACGGCTGAATTATCGCATCGTCAAGCTCAGTTAATGCAAGATGCTGAGCAGCAATATTTACGTGGCACCACGTCTCAACATGCAAGATTGGTGTTTGGGTCTGCGACTGAGTCCATGCTGTATGTATCAAACATTAAAAAAGCCAAGCAAAAGGTGAATGCGGATATCATTTCAAAGTTGTCTTATTTTCAAGGGTTTTTTAAAGATGTGATTAAAAATATTATTGATGATTGGTCAAAAAAAGCAAAAGCCATTGGCGATCAGCAACTTAAAGGCGATGCTTCTTTTGTTAAAGATCAATCCAAATCGTTTTCATCGTCACTGATGTCTGGGGACCATGCGTCCGCTCAAAGAAAATTAACCGAAATATCGGCCTACTTAATGGATCGCCGGGATTCAAATGTGGGGCTAGGGTTTGTTGGTGGTATTTTAGGTAATATTGGACGTTCAATTAAATCGACATTTACCCGAAGTGGCTCCAAGAACTACCACGGTTCCATTAATCAATTGGAGTTCAATAATGGGGTTTGGACATCCATTCGGCGATCGTATAAGCAAATGATTCGTTATGGTGGTGCTGAAGATGCCCGTGCATTTGCTACCGAAATGCAAACCTTAAAAAAGGACATTCAGCGATTGCATCAGATCAATTTATCCAGATCTGAACAACAAGTGATTGTTTCCATGGATCAACTCACATTGTTGCAGCGAATTTCAACCGGTTTAAGAACCCTTCATCAAATGATGGAGCGCTACGATGATTATCGACAATCCCCAAAAAATGGCAAGTTCCTTTCAGATGCCAATATTTTCAAACAAATTTACAAACGAATTTTTCAATCCCAATACGGTCAACTGGGAGTCATTGCTACTAATGTGGAATCGTTTGCACTCCATGGTACGGTAAGTACCGTGGTGTCATTAAACAAATACCACATTCAAAAGAACAAGGAAGATGCCCAACAATTATTTCAAGCGATGAAATGGTTGCATGATGTGGCTCAAACGGATCCCCGGCGGGTGTATCGTAGCATTGGGGATATGTTAACCCAATTATCTCATAAAAAAGATGAGCAGTCCCAATTGGCCACGTTTCTTGAAGATTCATTGAAAGATCAGTCCATGGATCGCAATGCGTTGGCTCAAATGCAACGTGATTTTGTGAAGCGTGTTTTGGCGTGTCAGCAGGGTGGGTTTAAGCTGATCATGGATCTGCTTAAAAAAAATCACACGAATCAGCAATTGATTGATTTATTGAGCGATGGTTCAGATGGTGTGGTTGATTTGGCGTTGAAGATGGGCAATGAGATTGGGGCCAAGCGGTTGCTTCATGCGCTGAGTTATTCGGGTGTTTCTGAGTATATGGGGCATACATTTTCCTATGGTTCACATCAATCCTCAACGGGTGTAAATGTATTAAAAGATTGGATGCTTACTCCTGAAAAAAGCAAACGTTTGGCCGCACTGTTGGTTAAAACCCAACATGTGGATGAGCGTCAGGCCCATGATTTGACGGATGGCTCGTGGTTTACTAAAAATTCGTGGTATCGAATGGTTGGGTGGCGCCGTCACTATACCGAGCGCTTAGAGCGTGCATTAAATTTGGCGATGGATGATTATAAAAGTGCAAAAAATGACTCTAAATTGAAGGCATTGCAAGATTTTCTCGATGGATTAAATTCAAGTGATCTTCATCGCTTTCGAACGTCGTTAGGTGCTGATCAGCCGACTAAGACCATGGCCCAATTCTATGAAAAAGACTATGAAAAAGTTGAGGACCGAGTTCAAATAAAGTTTCAGGACCCTGAAACGGTTATTGTTGATGGTGATAAATCGAATATTGACCGTGCGTTGCAGTGGAAGGTCGATCAATCTGGCTCAGCGGATGATCATTGGTATCAGTCTGTTTATAATAATCACCCGGAAGCATTTATAAAAGCGGTATTACGTCTGTCAAATAAAGGTCATCGTCGACGTATTATTGAACACATTGAAATGCGTCATGATGCATCACCGACCGAGCGGTTGCAGTTGCATATTATTTCGGGACTTCAAAAACCATTTGAATTGACTCATTTTCAGGGGCATATTGAACAGCGCCATCCAAATGCCCCTGAATTGGATGGCGCTGTTCAATGGCAAACGATTGATTGGTCAGGGCTTTACGGAGATCGTCCGGATACCCCCGATTTTATTAACGAGCCTAAACTCCATGCACTTAGGGAGTGGTTACTTCAAGGGCTCTATTTTGAGCAAATGGGGGGTGAAATGGAGGATGAAATGGGGGGGGCTATTGATTCAAAAAGCGCTCACCAATTAAATCAAAACCGACAGCAAATGCTTCAATACATTCCCGGTCGAGTCTTAAAACAATTGTTGGCACGTGGCGTTGATCAAGGTCAAGGTGGTGTTGATCAAGCTCAAGGTGGTGTTGAACACGTTCAAAGTACTGATCATGAAACCATTCCTAAACCAGGCATGTTGATGCCGCCTGCAGGGTCCGTTGGCTCACCCATTAACCCTGGTGATCAGCCAGTTTTGAGTGCAGATTCTTTAGCATTTCATGTCCAGGGGGATGGAATTGGTGATGCATCCGAGGTAACTGATCATTTGTCTGCAGATTCTGAATCAGTGCAATTAACCAGAGTTTCTGACTCATTGTATTTTTTAACGGATGCGTTAACTTATCAACCGGATTTGGCGGTTTTATTATTGAATCAAGATCAAGATCACATTAACAACTTGACGCCTAAGCAGATTCATCGATTGGCCGATGTGACGTCGTGGGTGAGTGATGCCAATCATGTGGTTGAACTCTACAAGAAAATGTTGCCCGATGATGACCAAGGTGGGTTTTCCCCAACATCTGTGGCATATCAATACATTCAATCGCTACTGTTATTTCATCCCAATGGATTTGATTCATTGGTGACTCATATGGACGATCGTACTCGTGAGTCGACACTTCGATTAATGGAAGCAATCATCAAGCAAGATCAGGCTCAACAAACAACCACTGTTGATTCTGACATGTCAAAAAAATTTTGGTCGTACGTGTCATCTTTTAAACCTGCACCAAAAGATGTGATCAAGTTACCTAAAATACCGGATCAGGCGCTTGAAAAGGCGATGTTTAGTTTGTCCGGGTACAACTTGGCTGCTTACGATTCATTATCGTTATCTCAACGCACAGAATTGTTGTCATTGGCATCAGGGGATTTAAATGCGCCAACCATCAAGGGTCGTTTGAGGATTCATCCAAGAGGTAAATTAATGATGGCGTCTATTGAAGATGATGACCATGCTCGTGAAATCAAGGGGCATTTGGCCATGGTTCGTCAAACGCTCCAAGAATCGGTGTCGTTTAATATGACATCGGCCTCTGGTCGGGTTGTTTCCTATGACACGCTTTCCCGAGACATTGCCCAATGCCAGTTGGGGTTATTTGACTATCAAGAATTGCGACCATGCCTGGAGACGCCTCCAGGGGGGCATGCATCACCAGATAAAACCCGACACCAATCCACATACGAGTCACTTCAGGCAACCGCAAGGGCCAGTTCCGGAGCCGACGTGCAAGCAAATTCATCCGAAGGAATTGGAAATATTGGGAACACGTGTTATTTCAATTCTGCAATTCAACTATTGCGCGTATTGCCCATTGGTGTATTCGATAGCGCATATGACTATCTCCAGAAAATTTCAGGGGATTCCATTGAGCACGGCGTAAACACCTACAGGCTTCCAGAGGCCACAAAAGCCATACGAGACAACACATTAGAGGTTTGGAAAAATTTATTGCATCCAAATCAAACAAGTTGTAACCATGAGGCGTCTGTAAGGACAATTTTAAGCCAGTTTCCAGAAAAGTTTCCAATAGGAACACAAGGTGATCCCGGTGAGCTAATAAATTTTGCATTTATGCAAGTCTTTTTACCGGATGCATCGGCATTTGAATCTGAGAGGGGTATTGACACCAACGCTCATGACTTTGGGTACGCCATTGAGTCAAGCACAGTCGATGTGTTGGACGCGGAAGGGGAGGTTATGGCAAGTACAACCAAACAAACCCCGGTGTGGATAAGCTCGGCGAGGGCGTCTGAGAGTGTGGACGAATGCCTTCCAGAAATATTGCCTGAATCCGAAAGATTAAAAGAAATGAATGGTTCAAGGTCCCTTAATGGACATTCGGTTGAGTCATTGAAACAGCGTAAAACCGTAACCATTCAGAGGGGGACGAACAATATAACGTTAAAAGATGTGAAACGAACATCATTTAATCGCAGAACCAATAGTTATGATAGAGACACGGCCCATCAAAGTGTCAATATGGACTCGCTACAAGCCGTTATTTTTCATTCGGGCACTGCAACGGGTGGTCACTATACCTCGCTTAGAAAAGTGGATGAGAAATATTTAAAAATCAGCGATAGCACTGTAGAAAAACTAACAAGAGATCAAGCTGAAACGTATTTAGCGCATCATGGTCATCAAATAAAAATGATCCTCCAAAATAATCATGCTGATCCATTGGTTGATGAAGATACTCGTAATGTTGATGAAGCTGCGCATTCAGATGTGAGTGATGAATCCGTTGATGAAGCTGCGCATTCAGATGTGAGTGATGAAGAAGTCCATTCAATGGGTGCTGTTAAATCGGATGCTGATCCAGATGCTGAGGCTCGGTCAGATGTAGAACCTAAAGAAGATCCTCAACTCTGGTTAAAGGGTGTTTGCCAATCTCTCGTTGATTTAAAAAACAAAGAATCGGCCCATGGCATGCCGAATGGTGTGTTACTTCATCAAAAAGCGCATGACTTTTTTACTAAGCATAAAGAATGTATTAAAGGCGTTTTAAATGGCCAAATGCGTGATTCTCAAGTTGTTGAGGAAGCTTTATGGTATTTTGCACCATCGGTAGCGGCTAAATTATTGCCAAATGAAGATCAGGTTCGTCGAATTTCTAATCGGGTTCAATATTTGGTGGCGGATTCAATGCTTCGTCAACACGGTGGTGGGTATCGCCCAGTATCTGAAATTACCACCCAGTTTTCATTGATTCCAAAAAGTACCATAGATAGTCGTTCAACCCTTCAAGATCGAGTGTTTGTTAGCATGATGGATCAATTTAACTCGTTGTCAGCTCACCATAGTTTGGCCTCGGGGGCCCGCATGTTTGATGTTGTGGATGCCATTGTGTCATCTGATGTTTTACCCACGCTTCAATCGATTTCTAATGCGTCAGATTTTCCAAACGATACGGGTCATGTTCAGCAGTTTCAAGCGTTGGAAGTGCTTCAGCGCGTGCAAGGGTTTTTAGATTCATTAATTGATAATGGGGTGGTTTTGAATAAACAACAACAACAGCGGTTTTTGGCCTTATTGGAGCAGTGTTCAAGTAAATTTGATTCTTCGTTGTATCCATATGTAAAAAATAATGACAGCCATGCGTTTGCTTCAAAAATGCATGGCATCGAAAAAATTGTAGGACTTACAGGCATCCAAGCCTATCTGGCAACAAAATACGATCGCATGTGTCAAGACAACTTGTTTTTAAAATCTTTGAGGCAACGGGTGGATTTGGCCGTTCAAGAGTCAACGGGTGATCCGGCGGCCTCATCCACTCCCGATGGTGATTCGGCGGCCCCATCCACTCCCGAGGGTGATCCGGCGGCCTCATCCACTCCCGATGGTGATTCGGCGGCCTCATCCACTCCCGAGGGTGATTCGGCGGCCTCATCCATTCCCGAGGGTGATTCGGCGGCCTCATCCACTCCCGAGGGTGATTCGGCGGCCTCATCCACTCCCGATTGGATCAGCAAATTACGACAATTTCGACATCAAAAGACTCAGTTTTTTAACCCTGAAGATTTTGTTTCAAACATGACGGCATTGCACCAGTTCTCACCGGGTGATTTCAATGAGGCCTGTGTTGAATTGGGTCGATTGGATTCATCAATAAGAGATCCAATTATTGACCAATTGGTTACCCAGATTTCTTTTAAATGTGATGACAATCAGGCGAAAATGATGCACAAATTGCTTTTTTCAATGCATGAGGACCATAAACATCCACGTTTCTTACGTGATTTTATGACAAGGCTCAATGAAATATCGGGTTTTAAAACCAGTAGTGGGTTATTTTATAGGGGGAGATTTGAAGTATTCTTAACGCAAGCTCCGTTGTTGAGGAATGATCGCTTAACTGAACTGCAATCTTATTTTGTTAAACAATTTCGAGAAGAATTTTATGTGTCGCAACAGTCCATAAGAAATCAGACCATGACACTTGAAAAATACTTTGGACGAGCGTTAAATAAAGAGGCGGTATCGAATTTAATTTATTGTGTTGTTCGGTCTCGCATCCCTGAAAAAAAATCCGCGGGTTGGATGATGGTGGCTCAGCTACTCTCTGAGCATGAAGGAAAACAAACGCGTGCTCAAAAAGCCCAGTTGGTGCAATATGTGATTCATGAACTTATGAAGCATTCGCCACCTGCTAAGTTAAATGAGAATATTCAGTGTTTGTTGAAACATGTCCCAGCCTCCAATCAGGAGGGGGTCCGTGCTGAAATTTCACATTACTTTAAAGGTAAAACGTTTGTGAAACCGACGAACTTTAAACTTGAATCGTGTAAACTGAACTTTAAATTTAAAGAATTTAACTTTCGTGGTAAACCGGTTCCTAGACCGACTTGGGGTTCTGTTTCTCGTGGGATGTCTCAGTTTTTTGGGCGTGAGCATACCACAACATCGTATTCATCCGATCCGAATCATGGTCATTATCAAAATCTGTTATATCAAACCATAGAAGCAATAAAAAAGCCGGCTTCACCTGAAAATAAAGAGGCAAATGAACGCTTATTGGCGCATTTAATTATTCAAGCCGCAAGTCATAAAGGGTCAGAAGATCAATTGAATGGCTACATTGGTTCTTTAAGTCCAGATGACCAGTACACTTTGGCCAAGAAATGCGAGTTACTCATATCTGAAGCACAATTGGAGTCACTAAAAAAAGCGTATACGGATAAACCATTTGGAAAGTTTGTTCGGCTAATGCGTTTGTCTGGCGCCAAACAAACGCATTTAAGGGCCCAGTTGGTGAAGGCAAGCATGGTTCAAAAAATTAAGACCGATGATGTCATGTTGAAATCGATTTTTAACGTTATGGTGGATTATGCCAAATATGCACGGAATTTTGAAAATGGCAGCCGAACCACGACGTTTTCTGTGTCCCATGTTAATTCTTCATTAAGTATTGGTGGGTGATGATGGTGTATAATTTAAAAATGATGGATATTGTGATTTTAAGTTTTTTTTTGTTATTGTTTTGTTGTTTTGTTTGGGTCGAGTTTCTACGATTTAAATCACAACGTCGCCAGCTTGATCAGGCCAAAGCCCATGGATTAAAAGCCATTGAGGAGTATCAAAAATCAAATCATGGGGATGTGGCTATGGTTGAAAAAGAGATGGTTCAGCGAATTAAAGCTCGTGAATTAAAATCAGCCATCAAGGATGCCGAACAAGAATCAACCGATACCCATCAAAATGATGCTTAATGCGCTTGATTTATTTGTCAATTCAAATTAAAGTTTTACAGTCATGGAATTTATATTGATTTCTGCTTTATCAATGCGTGTGCTGATGGATGTTTGTTTTAAATTATCTGTGCAAAATGTCCAATTTGAATCAGCCAGAGGTGCATGGAACTCATTTAAGCAGGTGGTATTCAATTGGGCGTTTTTGGTGGCCGTAACAACGGCCGGTCTCAATTTTTTATTGTGGATGATGGTGTTGTCTCATTATGATTTGAGTTTTGCATATCCGCTGTTTGGTGTTTGCTTTGCGTTGATTATGATTAGTGGGAAACTGTTTTTTGGTGAAACATTGGATCGCTATAAGATGGTTGGTATCGGGTTTATTTTACTCAGTTCATTGGTATTGGTGATTGGATGAAACAGATTCTATTTTTTATTTTAGCCCCAATTATTTTTAGTGTGATTGGTGAGTTCTTATTAAAAATGAGTGTGGATGGTTTGCCCATCGGATTTGATGTGGCGAGTTTGTTCCTTATTGTATCCAACCCGACAATTGTGACGGGTATCTTTTTGATATGTGCTTCGGCGTTGCTGTGGATTGTTGGCATGAGTAAATTTCAATTGTCGTTTATGTATCCATTTTTAAGTCTAAATTATGTTATTATCATTGTTGGTTCTGAGTTTATCTTAAAAGAAAATGTGCAATTGAATCGCTATGTATCAATTTTATTAATTATTATCGGTTTGGTGATTATTTCACGAAGTCAAAATGTCAAAGTAAAGGAGTCATAATGTCAGTACAATTGGATGATTTATCAAATGTTATATCCAAAATCGAGCCTAGCTTGACCATGAGCATTACAGCCTTGGCCAATAAACTACGTTCTGAGGGTCAAAATGTAATTGGTTTTGGTGCCGGGGAGCCGGATTTTGATACCCCAGACCCAATTAAAGCGGCCGCCATAAAAGCCATTGAATCTGGAAAAAGTAAATATACCCCTGCCGCAGGATTGGCTGAATTAAAGATGGCCATTTGCAATCGATTAAATGCGGATTATGGGGTTCATTATGAACCTAATCAAGTGGTTGTTTCTTGTGGGGCTAAACATAGTTTGCACAATGTTTTTTATGCGTTATTAAACCCTGGCGATGAAGTGATTGTTCCAGCGCCTTTTTGGGTTAGTTATCCAGAGCAAATTGCATTGACTGGTGGTGTTATGGTGCCAGTCTCTACAACCGTTGATTCTGATTTTAAAGTTACTGTGGATGTTTTAGAGCAGGCAAGAACCCCTCAAACCAAAGCCATTGTCATAAACTCACCATCAAACCCCACCGGCAGCATTTACTCTGAATCTGAACTTCGAGCCATTGCTGATTGGGCGGTATCGCACAACCTTTGGATTATTTCTGATGAGATTTACGATAAGTTGATCTACGCTGATCAGCATGTTAATTTGCCAAGTCTATCTGAAACAATTAAAGAACGAACCATTTTGGTTAATGGGGTGTCGAAATCCTATGCCATGACGGGATGGCGCATTGGTTATTTTGCAGCGCCTGCCCATATTGCAACGGCTGTGGCTCAATTGCAATCACATACAACATCCAATCCCACATCCATTGCGCAATATGCCGCCATTGAGGCGTTTCAAATGGATCAATCGGTATTGGATACCATGCGGCAAACATTTAATGCCCGTCGGCAACGAATGATTGAACTTTTAAAGGCCATTCCTGGAATTACGATTAATGAGCCAAAGGGCGCCTTTTATGCATTTCCTCGAATTGATGCACTTTTTGGAAAAACTACAACGAGTGGTAAGAAAATTACAAACTCGATGACGTTTTGTGAAGCATTACTCGCTGATGCACAAGTGGCGTGTGTTCCAGGCATTGGGTTTGGAACCGAGGGATATATGCGCTTATCCTATGCAACTTCAGACTCAAATATTGATGAAGGCTTGGCCCGAATGGCGGCTTGGGTGGATACCTTGCAATGATCTTGGCATGTTAATTCCACTTAATTTAGTGGGAAAAGCAATCAAATATAGGGTCAGCAATTTTGCTGGCCCTGTTATTTATGGGGCATTAAATATTTTTTAAAATCTTGTATAATACCTGAATGACTCAACGTCCACTCATTCCTGACGATCTTCATGCATTCCCTCCCGATGGTGGTGAGCATTTTAATCGGTTGGTGTTTGAGGGCTCATTGTACTTAAAAAGTCATGCGCATCAAGCCATTCGTTGGTACCCTTGGGGGTCGGCAGCGTTTGAGTTAGCAAAGATTGCCAATAAGCCGATATTTTTATCCATTGGGTATTCATCGTGTCATTGGTGTCATGTCATGTCTGAACAAACATTTGATCGGGATGATGTGGCTCAAATGTTGAATGATCATTTTGTATCCATTAAAGTGGATCGGGATCAACATCCTGATATTGATCAAATTTATATGAGTGCCACGCAATTGTTGACTCAACATGGTGGATGGCCCAATTCGGTATTTTGTTTACCCACGGGGCAGCCGTTTTATGCGGGAACCTATTTTCCACCGGATGATCATGCCCGTGGGCCAGGTTTTTTGACCCTTTTGAAGCAATTGTCTCAAGCGTGGGAACATAATCATGATGAGATCTTAAAGCAAGCCCAGGAGCTTGAGCGTGTCATTCAAAAAATGAACCATTTGCAAAAAGAACCGCATCAATCTGTGGGTCTTCAATCCCGATTTTTGAATGCCTTGAATGGAATTGAGTCTCGCATGGATATGCATCATGGAGGATTTCGTGGGGCACCAAAATTTCCGCCATATGCATCGTTGCGGTTACTCATTGCTAAAGAGCGGTTTGACCCGGTTCATGTGACCTTGAAACAGATGGCCTTAAGTGGATTGTATGATCAAGTGGAAGGGGGGTTTCATCGCTATAGCACCGATGAGGAATGGCATCTGCCGCATTTTGAAAAAATGCTCATGGATAACGCCCAAATGATTGAATTGTATTCACTCATGCATGCGCAAGCGCCTTGTGATTTGTATGAACGCGTTGTGCGAGAAACCATTGATCATTTGATGGCGCAATGGTTAATGCCCAATGGTGGGTTTATCTCCACCATTGATGCGGATAGTGATGGTGGGGAAGGGCATTATTATATGGTGAGTTTTGACGAGTTATCCACGCTTGCCTCTCCTGAATTGGTTCAGCAGTGGGCCGATTATTTTCAATGCCATCGTGATGGCAATATGGTTGATGAGGCGTCTGGTGAGCATACAGGGCTGAATATTTTGCATCCACAATCAGATGAGTGTGGTTTTGATTGGATTGAGTTTCGACAGGCGTTGTTATCGTTTCGACAACAGCATCGTCAAGCGCCTCAAAAAGATGATGCATTTGTGATTGCCAACAATGCGTGGCTTGCCAAAGCTTTGTATCTTGCGGCCAATGTGTTTGGCGAGAAGGAATGGTTTTCCATTGCGGATGATGTGATGCATATCATTCGTAAGAAGATAGAGACGTTACCGGATCGGGTGTATTTGGATGATGTCGTGTATGCGCTCTCAGCGGCGTTGGCTAAAGAAGACAATCTAACGGAGTGTGATTTTTATTGGCATCATTTAATGGATCGTTTTTATGATGATATTCAGGGTGGTTTATGGTATTCCCAAGAAACCCATCGAACCCCCATGTCACGCATCAAAGCGATTCATGATCAGGCAGAACCAGCCCCAAATGGGGTGTTTATTGAGTGTGCATTTCAACTTTATCAATTGACCAATCACATTCAGTATTATGAAAAAGCCTTGGATTGTATGGATGCGTTTATGGCCACGGTGTTATCGGCATCATTTGGGTGTGAATCCTATTGGTTGGGTGTCCTTTTATATTGGAATGGATTGTCCCATGCCAAAGGGGTTCGGGTTCAGCGAAGCAAATGCGCCATTGACGATGATTTGGTGAGCTTCATTGAGTTGGATCTCTGTATTGATCAGGGGATGTATTTGATGGGTGAAAAAGGCATTGTGATTGACGGAGTGATTGATTGGTTGCAATGTTCGGTGGACCCACAAACATCTCGTCGTATGGACTGGTCGGATGATATTGTCTCTTGTGCGACTGGGAATGTCCGATTTCAAGCGCGTTGTCGACTGGCTTCACGACCAACACAGATGTCGATTAAATTACTCATTTGCTCAGATGCCATGTGTTATGAGCCAATTGAGTTGTCTATTCCGATCATTGATTCATAGGGGGGTGGGCACAAGGTGCCCTTCTTCCATAATAATGGTTGTCTGAACGCTTAATAAATGTTGAACCCTGTGGGCCCGAACATGTCGGTAAACGGGTCGAGGTTTTCAGTGTGTTGTATGGATGTTTTTGTGGTGTCTTTGATCTTTGATCTCTTTTTGATTCGGTCCACAAATTGCGTTAATTGGGTGGAGGAAAATTCATCTGCATTGGTATGCAAGGCCATTTCAGTGTGCATTAAGTTGAAAAATACATCGTTGTTGTTGGTTGTGGATCCCAAGCTGCCGATGGTTTGTATACTTACATCGCAAAACGGTCCGTTAATCTTTCTAGCCATTTCCTCCCTCCCTTGATAGCCTCTTCACTTATAGTATCGATGTTTGTTCATAATTAATTGTATTGAAAAAAATCGATACTTTATTTTTTGAAAACCTATTGAAACTTATTCTTTCATTCAGTTTTTTTAATGGATAGGGATGATGATTATTATTTTTTTATGTCTGGTATAATTTAACTATGGTTGAGTTTCATGTGCGGGTGTCCGGTCGAGTTCAAGGTGTGTTTTTTCGACAATCCACCAAAGCGGTGTCGGATCAATTAGGGATTTCTGGTTGGGTCAAAAATTGTTCGGATGGGTCGGTTGAAGCCCTATTTCAATGTTCTGAGAATCAATTTAATGATATGGTAACATTTCTTCATTGTGGTCCTCCCCAAGCAGATGTCAAACATCTTGAGATTCTTTATCAAAAAGACTGTACGAAATCCCTTGAAGGTTTTACCATATTGTATGAGTAATACTATGATTAAAGTTTATAAATTTGGTGGGACATCCGTTGGGTCCGTTGAAAAAATTCAGGCGATTGCCGATCGTATTATGTCTGAACCCAATAATCAGCATGTGGTGGTTGTATCTGCTATGGGGCATACCACGGATCAACTGGTTGAATTATGTTCTAAGATATCCACCACTCCAGAACCTCGTGAATATGATGCACTGATATCGACGGGTGAAAATGTATCGGCGGCATTATTGAGCATGGCCATTATAGCCAAAGGTGGGAAGGCCATTTCCTTGAATGGTTCTCAGGCTGGGATTTATACCAGTAATGGTCATAAACGTGCGAAAATTATGGATGTAAGGCCGGATCGAATTCAGTTGGAACTCAATGAAAATAAAGTGGTTGTGGTGACTGGTTTTCAAGGGGTGTCTGAGTTTAATGATGTCACCACCATTGGTCGTGGCGGTTCCGATACCTCGGCGGTCGTTTTGGCGGCCTCATTGGGCTTGAAGGAATGTGATATTTATACCGATGTTGATGGGGTGTATACCACCGATCCAAGGTGTGTTTCACAGGCAAAAAAATTATCCGTTGTATCTTATGATGAAATGTTAGAGCTGGCGTCGATGGGCGCTCAAGTATTGCATCCTCGGGCGGTTGAATGCGCCAAAGAAAATGGCATTACCTTGCATGTTCGATCGTCTTTTTCATCGGATGAGGGAACACGAATAAAGGAGTTGAATTCAATGGAATTAAATCGAACGGTTACGGGCATTGCGCTGAAGCGAGATGAGGCAAAAATTTCAGTTGTGGGTGTGGCGGACCAACCCGGTATTGCTGGTAAATTATTTGGGGAACTCGGTAATCATAATGTCAATATTGATATGATCATTCAAAGCAATGAACAGGAAAATGAAACCAATACCATTACATTTACTGTGTCTGAAGATGACTATGAAGATGCCAAGAAAATTACTGAGAGAGTGGCCAAAGAATTGGGTGCAGGGCATGTGGTTGGTGATACAAGCATTGCCAAAGTGTCTATTGTGGGTGTGGGCATGATTTCCAAGCCTGGTGTTGCGGCTACCATGTTTAAAACCTTGGGAGAGTGTGGCGTCAATATTCAATTAATTACCACATCTGAAATTAAGGTTTCATGTGCGGTTGAGTCTGGCCAGGCAGATGTTGCTGTTCAAGCTTTGCACGATGCATTTGAATTGCATAATGCTAAATGATTGATCAAGTACCACTTTATTTGCTTTGCTATTTAATTGGGTGGGTACCGCTGTATTTTGTGTACAGACAGGTCGAATATTGGTTGCCATTTCGCTTAAAAAAATCCAATGTTCTTTTTTCTTGGTTTCCATTCTTTTATGTGCTTTACATGTTGGCTGAGATTGGCAGAGGTTATGCATTGATGCATATTGTTCATCAATGGTTAACCTTTGACATTGATTTAATCATTGGCGCAGGGATATGGTTTTTTTCGATTGGCTTTCCCTTATTTATTCCTTCAAAATATCGTACCTCACTTTGGTTATCGATGATGGGCATATATTTATATTTGTTGCCGACCTATGTGTGGGTGATGCCAATGGTATTGATTTTATGTTTTCTTATGGGGAAATCACGGCCGTTGGCCTATGGAATGGTTGGTGCATTATTTTTAATTATTGGTGTATTTTCAGGGGGAAATAGCCTGTATATTTTCTTGTATTTGTCATTATTTGCTTATTTGATTGTTAAAAGCTTATTAGACACAAGATTTGTTTCAACATAATTTGCCTATTTCGAAAACATAAATTAAATTTGGATGAGGTTATTTAATTTTAAAGAGTCCTCACTGATGATGTACTTTTTATTTAAGCCGGATTGCTTGAGTAATACATGGGGTTTTTTTTCTGTGACCCATAAATTTGATTTTGGTAAAAACTGCCCGAAAAAAAGATCAATTTCAAAATGAATTTTATAAGCAGGAATGCGTGAATTGTATACGTTCAAGTGTGTTTTTTTATCTACCACAAATCGTATTGGGAGTATGGTTTTCCAAGGGGTAATTAGGTTGGCTTTCACAACGTTGCCTACAGTAATCTCTTGGTGTCGTAACGTGTATACTAAACCTTGGAGTGTCATGGGGTTTCGATATGTGGGTAATTTTGCGTTGAAAGATTCGTTGTATTGGGTGTTTTTATAGGTTACATTGTATGCTGCATTTTCTTTTTGTATGGTCCAAAAGAAATATTCACCATCGACGTCATTCTCACTGTGTTGTTTCATCCACCATAATGAATTGTTTTTTAAGATGGTTTTGTTTTTTTCAGTTATTTTTTCTGTATCGATAATGGCAGAAATGTGGCTTTCTGATCCTTTTTCTTCAAATATGTAGGTGACTGTAATGGGGTAATTATTATGTGTTCCAATGTAGGCATAGGTTGATTTTTCAGCAAAGACAGGGAGTGTGCATACTAAAACAGTAAGAATTAATTTAAAGAGCCATGGTTGATGTATCAAACACCCAATCTTTTGGGTTAACGCGAATGGATTGTACACTGATTCCAAAGTGCAAGTGTGTTCCGGTCGCAATGCCTGTTGATCCAACGGTGCCAATAATATCTCCTTTTGATATTTTATCGTTTATTTTTACATTTATTTTATCTAAATGATTATAAATGGATATGATGCCCCATCCATGGTTGATCATAACGGTATTGCCGTGTACTTTTAATGATTTTGCGAGTGCAATGGTGCCGGATTGGCTCGCTTTAATGGGGGTGCCAAGTTTGGCGGATATGTCTGTGCCAGAATGGGACCAGCCGGGTTTGTTGTTGTATACGCGCTGTGTTCCAAAGTCAGAGGTGATTCGGCCTTCAAGTGGCCAAATGAAGGGGCCTGAAAACTTTTTGGATGCTGTGGTTGTTTGAAATGTTTTTCCGATCAAACGATTTTCTGTTTTTCGGCTGGATCTGTCTTGACTGATTTTGTATTTTTTTGGTTTTAGTTTAATGTGTTCCTTGGTGAAATTGGCGGATTCGATACGAATGGGTAGCGAGGTTTGGTATGTGCTGCCATCGGCAAATGTAAAAGAGAATGAAAGGTTTGTATTTTTAGTCTGAATGTATCGGCTAATCCCAATGCAGGTTAGATATTGGTTGTTTTCGCGGTTGTTTTTAAATATTTTGAATGTTTTTTTTTTGAGTCGGATGGTTCCTGATGCGATGGGTTTGCTGGCATTTATTTTAATCCAAATGGCATCCCCTTGTTTTGGGTTTATATTGGTTACATCAATGTCGACCAATGGGTGGGCCATAAGGGTAGAACCAATGCTTAGCATTACGATCAGTTGTTTGAAAATCATGTAGATATCCTATCATTCATGGGGCATGTTGGACAACGGCGATTGCTTTTTGTAAGTGAAAACAGTGGGGGCTTTTGTGTATAATAATTACATAGATATTATTTATGAAATTTAGGACAGGTTGCATGAAAAAACGTCATCGAGTGGGGATCTCTCGGCTTTCCAGAGGCAACCTGCATCGGGGAAAAGGCTAAAGATGAGCTATGACTATAATTTACATAAATTTTATTTAAAATACAACAATAATTTAAGGAGATTTTAATGAATAGTGTTTTGGATATTATTTTTAAGCAGGTTCAGCTGCGTTCGAATGAGCCCGCGCTTCATTATTTAGAAAACGGTCAGTATATTCCAATTACATACCATGGAATGGCTGTGAGTGCCGAGCGGTTGAGTGGGTTTGTGCAATCGGTGTGCGATCCAGGTCAAAATGTGGTTATTTGGTCCAATAACTGTTGGCAATGGGCCATTGCTGATTTGTCGATTCAACTTGCCGGTGCGGTTTCTGTACCGGTTTATCCCACTTCTGGTGTGGATCAACTGGCGTACATTTTTAATGATGCAAAGCCTGTATTAATTTTTGTGGATGAATTAACCACAGAACGCTTATCTGTCATTTCAAAAATAGATGGCATAAAGAAGGTGGTGGTTTTCGGGAAAGTTGAAGAGCGTCCTGGAAGCGGCATTGTGATTGATTTTGATGATGCCATGGCTTCGGTGGATGAAGTTCAGCACCTCACCAATGAGTTATGGATGAAAGATCGGTTGAATGATCCATTCACTACGTTGTATACCTCAGGCACAACGGGCACGCCGAAAGCGGTTCCGTTGACACATAATAATATTGTTCAAAACTTTCTTGGAATACTTGATATTATTCCGATTGAAAATACCGACGCCTCATTGTCTTTTTTGCCACTTTCCCACATATTTGAGCGAACCGTGGGATTTGTCTGTGTACTGGGCGTTGGTGCCACCATTTATTATGCGGAGTCGATTGATACTGTTGCGAGGGATTTGTTGGTGGCCAAGCCAACGTTTATTATTAGTGTTCCTCGGTTGTATGACAAAATATACGCCAAAGTTATGAGTAATGCCTCGGGTGTCAAAAAAATAATATTGAAGTTGGCGCTTGGGATTGGGGCAAATTTTAAGCAGAGTGGCTTTTTATGGAATCTTGCCTACAAGGTTGTGTTTTCAAAGATTCATCAAAAAACTGGTGGCAATGTACGATTTTTGGTCACAGGTGGGGCCCCGATATCACGGCATGTGGAAGTGTTTTTTAATTCCATTGGGTTGCCTGTGGTTCAAGGGTATGGGCTTACTGAAACATCTCCGATAATTACGGGCAACTTGGATCAAAAGGTTGGGGCTGTTGGAAAACCGTTGGATAACTTAGATGTGAAAATTGCCGATGATGGTGAAATTTGCGTGAAAGGCCCCAGTGTGTTTTCTGGGTATTCCAATGTTTCAAATGATGATGTATTTACGGATGATGGTTTTTTTAGAACGGGTGATTTGGGCTATATTGATCATCATGGGTATTTGTATGTTACGGGTCGAAAAAAGGAAATTATTGTATTATCAAATGGTAAAAATGTGTCTCCAAATCGTGTCGAGGAGCAATTGGTTCAATCGGAGTATGTGAATCAATTGGTGGTGGTTGGTGATAATAAGCATTATTTATCGGCATTAATTGTTCTTGAGCTTGATAAAGTTCAGCATACATTGGGTGTTTCAGATTCGTTGGACGTTTTATCGCAACAACCCAGTGTCAGTGAATTGATTGCCGAGGATTTGAAGCGATTATCTGTTAATTTAGCAACATTTGAAACGGTGAAGCGTTTTGCCTTGGTTCCAAATGAGTTCTCGATTGAAGGAAAAGAACTGACCCCAACATTAAAATTGAGGCGACGGGAAATAAATAAAAAGTATCATGATTTAATTGAATCATTGTATGATAAGTAAGGATTTTGAAGATGAAAACAGAGCATAACAAACAACATGAACGAATCGCGATAGTGAATGGGTTGCGAACCCCTTTTCTAAAGGCTGGGACTCAATTTAAAGGAATTGATGCCGATGAGTTGGGGGTTTACCCACTGAAGGAGGCCTTATTAAGATCCAATATATCTCCGGATGAAGTTGATGAGGTCATTGTTGGCTGTTGTGGTCAACCCGCGCATGCCGCCAATGTGGGGAGGGTTATTGCGTTACGTGCTGGAATTCCAAAGGAAGTTCCAGCCATTACGGTGCATCGAAATTGTGCGTCTGGCATGGAGGCCATTTCAACGGGTGCTCAACGTTTGTTGTTGGGTGATGCCGATATTGTTGCCACCGTCGGTGTTGAGTCAATGTCCAATTACCCGTTATTGTATGGCCAAAAAATGAAAACATTTTTTGAAAAATTATCCCGTGCTAAAACGTTATCTCAACGGTTGTCTGTATTGGCCACCTTTCGAGTTCGCCATCTAAAGCCAGTGATTGCATTGCAGTTGGGATTAACGGATCCAACGTGCAATTTGATTATGGGCAATACGGCTGAAAATATATCTAGAGAATTTAAAATTTCGCGTGAAGAGCAAGATGAGTTTTCATTAAATTCACACTTAAAGTCACTGGACGCTCAGGAAGCGGGTCGGTTTGATGATGAAATCATTCCTGTGCAGGTCCCATACAAATATGATCAAACCATTACGTCGGATAATGGGCCACGTCAAGGTCAAACCATTGACGCACTGAAGAAACTAAAACCATTTTTTGATCGAAAACTCGGCACTGTAACGGTTGGATCATCCAGCCAATTAACGGATGGTGCGGGCGCGTGTTTACTGATGCGGGAATCAACAGCAAAAGAACGTGGAATTACCCCTTTGGGGTATTTGAGGGGGTATGCTTATTCTGGTTGTGAGCCTCGTGTGATGGGCATGGGCCCAACGTATGCGTCACATCGGTTATTTCGTCGTCACGGGGTTACCATGAATGACATTGATTTGGTTGAAATTAATGAAGCTTTTGCGGCTCAGGTCCTTGGCAATGTTCGTGCATTTGAATCTGAGGAATTTTCTCGTTTGGAACTTAATGATTCTGAACCTTTGGGCGAAATTCCAATGGATAAACTGAACGTTAATGGCGGGGCCATTGCATTGGGGCATCCTTTAGGAGCATCTGGTCAGCGCATTGTCATGACCTTACTTCACGAACTTCATCGTCGCGAACAACAGCGTGGGTTGGCCACGTTGTGTGTTGGTGGCGGACAGGGTGGGGCCTTTTTACTGGAGAAAGATTAATGCAACACTTTTCTTTAACATTTCATGAACAATTTGCCTATGTGAAATTTGATATGGTGGGGGAAAAGGTTAATAAGTTAAATAAAGAGGCGTTTCTAGATTTGTCCGACATCATGGATCAGTTGGAAAAGAAAATTAATGTTGAATGGGTTCTATTTGATAGTACGAAGTTGGGGGTTTTTATTGCAGGCGCCGATATTAAAGAATTGGAATCAGTTCAATCTTATGACGATGGTCAGGCCCTGATTCAGCGTGGTCATGATGTGTTTAATCGGATTGCCTCTTTGAAGGCAAAAACAGTGGCTCTGGTTGATGGTGTTGCGCTTGGTGGTGGACTTGAATTTGCCTTGTCTTGTGACTTTATTGTGGTGACAGACTCAGAAAAAGTAAAGTTGGGGCTACCGGAGGTGAATTTAGGGATTATCCCTGGTTGGGGAGGGACGCAACGGTTGCCTCGTCGTATTGGCTTAATCAAAGGCATTGAGCACATTGTTTCCGGTAAAATTATTAATGGAAAAAAAGCGTTGCGTCTTGGTTTGGCGGATGCGATGGTTCCCAGTGATTTTAAGCACGAAGCATTAATGAGCCTCATTAAAAATAATAAACTTAAACGGCGGTTGAGAAAGCGATCCATTATTGAGCGATTACCAGGGTTTAAGTTTTTTGTCGTTCGTAAAGCCAAACAATCGATTTTAGAAAAAACAAAAGGACTGTATCCCGCGCCCATAAAGGCATTGGATGTTGTTTCTTGGTCGTATTCAAAATCGCTTCAAAAGGGGTTGCAGAAAGAAATTCAAGGGGTTTCTGAATTGTTTGATACCAACATTCCAAAACATTTGATGAATTTGTTCTTTTCACAGGAAAGTATAAAGAAAATGCCACAAGTTCAAGCCGCTTCTGGGCGAAAAATTAAGCGTGTTGGGGTGGTTGGTGCTGGTCTGATGGGGGGAGGCATCGGTTGGTGGTTTTTAAATAATAATCAAGATGTGCGATTCAAAGATGTTTCTTGGGAAATGATTCGAAAAGGGTATCAGGCGGCGTATAAGGTTATTGAGAAAGGCATGAAACGACGTAAGGTCCCAAAATATAAAGCGCCTTTAATGATGAATCAAGTGTCATCGACTTTGGATTATCAAGGGTTTGGTTTGATGGACTTGGTTGTTGAAGCTGTGCCAGAGAAAATGACGCTTAAAAAGAAAATTATGGATGAAATTGAAGCGTCAGTGAGTGATTCAACCATTATTGCAACCAATACGTCATCTTTATCCATTGATGAAATGGCCAAAAATTTAAAAAAACCAGACCGCTTTTTAGGGGTCCATTTTTTTAGTCCTGTTCAAAAAATGCCCTTGGTTGAAGTTATTCCTTCTGAAAAAACATCGGATGATGTGGTTGCTGACGTTTGTAAGATGATTATTAAAAATAAGAAGTTTCCAATTATTGTGAAAAATTGCCCTGGTTTTTTAATTAATCGTATTTTACTGCCGTATGTTAATGAAGCCATTTATTTGATGAACCAAGGATTTAAAGTGGATGATATTGATCGTATTGCTGTTAATTTTGGCATGCCCATTGGGCCTTTGGCATTGGCGGATGAGGTTGGTCTGGATGTTGGCTTTAACGTTCTTAATATTTTACAAGAAGGGTATGGGCCACGGTTTAAGATGCATGAACAGTTTATGCAAGTGGTTAAAAATGATCAGCTGTTGGGAAAGAAAGCCAAGAAGGGCTTTTATGATTATTCTAAAGGTGATGCTGTGATTAATACGGACTTATACAAACAACATTCGATCGTCATGAAATATCGAATTTCAGATCAGGATGTGACTGAAATTATTGATCGATTAATTTTAATTATGTTAAACGAAGCCTCACGATGCATAGAGGAATCAGTGGTTGAGTCCCCAGAACAACTTGATTTGGCGATGATTATGGGCACTGGTTTTCCCCCGTTTAGAGGTGGTTTATTACGTTATGCGGATGAACGAGGGTTGGGGGATATTGTTCATCGACTGAATCATTTGGCTCAGACGGTGGATCAACGGTTTAAACCATCGGCTTATTTGTTAAAACTTAGTAAAGAAAATAAAACATTCTATCGAAAATAAGGTATGACTAATATTTTATATGAATTTATATATTTGCCATTAAGTTGGCAGATCTCCATTGCTGTTGGATTTTTATTGAGTTGCATTTTGTTCCGATGGCCGAGTGTCTTGGTTGGAATTGCAGTGGCCTACGGACTTTGGTTGTATGCGGTTGACCCAGTCGTGATGGGCCTTACTTTAGTGGTTTTAGTGATTGTTACAGTGCCTGTGATTCGGCAATATGTGTTGTCGTTTCCTATTATGTCGTTGGCCATTAAGTTTAAGATTTTTCCGAAGGTGTCTGATACTGAAAAAGCGGCACTTGAAGCGGGGAGCGTATGGATGGATAAGGAACTTTTTTCGGGAGATCCCAATGTGAAGCGACTTATGTCTCAAAAGATTCAGCAATTAACACCTGAAGAATTGGCATTTCTTCACGGGCCAGTTGCAGAATTATGTGACATGGTGGATGACTGGCAGATTCAAAAGAATAAGCAAATTCCTGATCATGTGTGGGCATTCATTAAGGAAAAGAAGTTTTTGGGAATGATTATTCCAAAAGCGCATGGCGGGCTTGGCTTATCTGCGATTGGCCACAGCGTTGTTATTGAAAAAATTGCGTCTGTTTCGGCCACGTTGGCTATCACAGTCATGGTGCCAAATTCATTGGGTCCAGCTGAATTATTGCTGCATTACGGAACTCAGCGTCAAAAAGACCAATACTTAACTAAATTAGCTACCGGGGAAGAGATGCCATGTTTTGGTCTTACTGAACCAACCGCTGGGTCTGATGCCGGTGGATTGCAATCAGAAGGTGTTGTTTTTAAAGATGATGATGGTGAATTAAAAATTCGATTCAATTGGAATAAGCGTTGGATTACATTGTCTGGAATATCGACGGTGATTGGTTTGGCATTTTTATTGAAGGACCCTGATCAGTTGTTGGGTGGTCCAAAAGAATATGGGATTACATGTGCGCTTATCCCAACGCATACCAGTGGCGTTGATGTGTCAAAGCGGCACGATCCACTGGGTGTTCCATTCATGAATTGCCCCACCACGGGAACCAATGTTGTGATGCCAATATCATGCATTATTGGTGAAATGGATGGTTTGGGTAAAGGGTGGACCATGTTAATGGATTGTTTATCGGCTGGCCGAGGCATTTCGTTGCCATCATTAAGTGCGGGTGGTGCTCAAGCCATGGTGCTGGCCACAAGTTCTTTTGGTGTGATTCGACAGCAATTTGGCATGTCGGTGGGTCAATTCGAGGGCATTGAGGAGCCAATGGCACGGGTTGTTGGGAAAACTGTGTTATTAAAAGCCGCTCGAGATTATACATGTGGGGCCATTGATCAAGGTGAAAAACCGTCGGTGATCTCTGCAATTTTAAAACTGCATTCAACCGAAATGTTTCGTGATATCGTGAATGATAGCATGGATATTTTGGGAGGTGCTGGCATTACACAAGGGCCTCGAAATGTTACAGCGAGTGCCTACAAAGCGGCTCCGATTGGCATTACTGTTGAAGGTGCCAATATTTTAACGCGAACACTCATTATTTTTGGGCAAGGGGCGTTGCGTTGTCACCCATTTGCATATGATGAAGTTGCCGCGGCAGAAACCAAGGATGTGAAGCGTTTTGATCGGGCATTTTTTGGGCACATTGGCCATATCTTAAGAACAACATTGCGTGTGGTCTTGCTTACCCTTACGCAGGGTGGTTTATCGCGGCATTATGGTGGATTTTTGGCGCCTTACAAGCGTCGATTGGTTTGGGTATCGTCTATATTTGCCTTAATATCCGATATTTCGATGGCCTATTTTGGTGGCGCTTTAAAGGCCAAGCAAAAAATTACTGGCCGCTTGGGAGATGTCCTATCATGGATGTATTTGGCCACAAGTACCATGGTTTACTATGAAAAGCATCGGGACAATAAAGCGTTAGAGCCAATGGTTCAATGGGCATTGGACTACAGTTTTCATAACATGCAAGTTGCTCTGATTGGATTTTTTGATAATTTTAGTTGGGTGACTCGGTTATTCATCGCTCCCATATATCGATTGTGGCGTGTTGGGACGCATCCAAGCGATGTCTTGGGTAAGACGGTGGCTGTTGCCATTCAGGCGGATGAGTCATTGCGAGGTTTTTTAACCAATGGGGTTCATTTTGTTACAGATGATACGCCAGGCATTGGTAAACTCAATCATACCTATAAGCAGATTATTCAGTCCGAAAAAGCATTCAAAAAAATCCGACGTGCCGTTAAAAAGCGTCAGCTTCCCAAAAAGGACGTGACCTTTGTTTTGGATGATGCCGTGAAATTAAATATCATAACGGCTCAAGAAGCGGATCAAATTCGTGTCGCGGAAAAGGCCCGCTTGGATGCTATTCAGGTGGATGCGTTTACTAATGACGAATATCTAAATAACGCATAATCTGAAATTAATGAGGATGCTTAAATCATTATGCTTATATTTTTTTGATGTAGGAAAAAAGTATGGGGTTTTTTTCGTTCTGCTATTGCCTGGGTGTGGCTTAATCTCCGTTGATGATGGATCTGGTGCAAAAACTTGCGATGGCTCCACTGTGGCTTATTCAAATACCACGCGATCTGGGGCTTTAACGACATCTGAAACATGGCGTGGGACCATTACTATTTCAGGGGATATTTTAATTGGTAACAATTGCACGTTAACCATTGAACCCGGCACCACTGTAAAATTTACAGCGAATTCAGATAGTACCAATCATGGTTTTGATACCCCCATTACAGATCCCCCATTTCCAAATGATCCCCCAACAAAACCTTCGGAGTTTTCAGGGATTGAGCTTTGGGGTGGGACACTGGTTTCCCTTGGGACGGATGAAAACCCCATTACCTTTACTAGCGATGCTTCAAGCAAAGTGGCCGGAGATTGGCATTCCATTGCATTGCGGCAAGAGGGAAGTCGACTTAACATGCAAAAGTCAACGATTGAGTATGCGTATTATGGGGTTCAATTTAATGAAACAACCAACAATGATTATGTCACCATTAATAATAACACCATCCGAGAGATTGTGGCGTGTGGTATTTGTTTGGGCGTTGAAACTCATAAAACAGTGACACTGACCATATCGGGCAATCAAATTTCGTCTTGTGGTCACGAAGGCATTGACCTTCACGAAAATGCCGTTGCAATTATCGAAAACAATACATTTACAGATATCCGAGGAAAATTTGTGGATGACCCCCACGAGAGTGGTGGTAATGGCATTGCGGTGGATAAAAGTAATCGTTCCGTCATCCGAAACAATACGTTTCTTCGCAATAATCAAGGCATTTCCTGTGTCACGGATGGCACCAATCCCACCATTGAAAATAATAACGTGTATGGGACTGGTACAAATGAAAATGATGAAAACATTCAAAATTGCCCAAGATAGATTGAAATAATTTAATGGATATAATTTTATGAAATTTCTAATTTTGGCATGACGATATTAGGTGGTAGGCAACTGCCTTCCACTTAGAAGGGTCATTGTTCTAGAGTCTCCCCCCCTCTCTTTAACTCAGACCCTTCTACTTAAAAATCTTCAATTGTTTTAAATAATCCATTAACCGGGTGTTTTATTGGGGGTGTCCTCTTTCAAAATATAGTCCAGATCTCTTTTTTAGTTTTATCAGTTATGAGCAAGCTAAATTTTGCTCCTATATTCTTGGGATAGGGGATGCAGTATGCATTTATGTTATTCGTTTTATGATTGGTTGGTTCCTGTGAGGATTTGGTGTGGGTAGGGAAAGATTGGTTTTCTTTAGATGGACGCGATGTCGTCATTGTTTGATGAATGGTTGTCCGATTCTTGTGGTGTGTGCTCGTCACTCCCAATGGCTGATGATCGATCTCATGATATCAGTGTAATTTGATTCAGGTTATTTGGCTATTTTGAGCGTCGTTGATTTGACAGACCATTTAAGCGATTTATAATAGTTTAAAATGAATGGTTTATTGATTATTGTTGTGACCTACATTGGTTTTTTATTGGCTTATCGATGGTATGGTCAGCGATTGGGTGCAACGGTGTTTGGTTTGATTGCATCGAACAAAACTCCGGCCCATGTGCATCATGATGGCCGGGATTTTGTGCCGTCAAAAAAAGAACTCGTTTTTGGTCACCATTTTACATCCATTGCAGGGACTGGTCCGATTGTTGGCCCGGCCATTGGGGTGATTTGGGGATGGGTACCGGCGCTTATTTGGGTGGTGTTTGGGTCCATTTTTATGGGGGCGGTGCATGACTTGGGCGCCTTGGTGGTATCCCTTCGTCATGATGGGCGCTCCATTTGCGATATTGTCAATGATTTGGTATCAAAACGGGTGCAACAATTGGTCTTTTTTATTGTGTGTTTGGCGCTATGGATTGTGATTGCTATATTTGGTTTGGTAATAGCGATTATTTTTCATTTATTTCCTGAATCTGTTGGTCCCGTTTGGGCTGAAATTCCCATTGCCATTGCGTTTGGCTTTTTTGTTCGGCGCCACCCTGGTCAATTTAAATTGATTAGTGCGTTGGCCATTTTGGCCATGTGTATGGTGGTGGCGATTGGCCATTGGTTCCCCATCACCATGCCAATAATTTTTGATATTCCAGCCACAGGCACTTGGACTGTTTTATTGCTGACCTATGCCTGCATTGCGTCGGTGTTACCGGTTCAAACATTGTTGCAACCCAGGGACTATTTAAACGCTTGGCAATTGGTGATTGCCTTGGGCTTACTACTGGTTGGGGCAGTGGGCTGTGGCCTTATGGGCAACTTGACCATGGTGGCGCCTGCGGTGGTTGCTGAACCCATGGGGGCGCCGGCCATGATGCCCTTTTTATTTATTACCATCGCCTGTGGTGCTATTTCTGGGTTTCACTCTTTGGTGGCTTCTGGGACGACGTCCAAACAAATAAATTCTGAAACAGATGCCGTGTCGGTTGGTTTTGGGTCCATGCTTATTGAAGGGGCTTTAGCTGTGATGGTGATTGTGGCGTGTTGTGCTGGTATTGGTATGGGATACCCAACGGATTCGGGCACACTGTTAATGGGTGAAATGGCGTGGCAATCCCATTATGCCTCTTGGGGAGCGAGTGCTGGATTGGCTTCCAAACTTCATGCCGTGGTGGTGGGGTCGGCCAATATGATGACAAGTTTGGGGATTTCCCAATCGTTGGGTATTGTGATCATGGGGGTGTTTATTGCATCGTTTGCTGGCACCACATTGGATACTTCAACACGTTTGCAACGCTACATGATGACTGAATTGTCAAAATCATTGGGTATCAAACTTTCAATCATGAATGCGACCTTATTGGCCGTGTTTACAGGTGCGTTATTGGCATTTTCATCTGGGGCATCTGGCAAAGGGGCGTTGCAATTATGGCCACTTTTTGGGGCACTGAATCAACTACTTGCGAGCATTGGGTTGGGCTTAATTACCTTGTATATTTTAAAAACCCGTCCCCGATTTATTATGGTTAGTGCCTTGCCTTTTCTTTTCATGCTGGTGATGACATTGTGGGCCAGTGGGTACAATCAGGTTCAGTTTTATGTGAATCAACAATGGTTATTATTGGGGATAAATTCCTTGGTGTTGGTGGTGGCTGTCGGTATTTTTATTGGGACCTTTCATTGTTTTCGATCCATGATGTCTTCAAAAATACCGACGATAAGATAATTTTTCAGGCGGGTCCTTTGCTCTGGATTGGGATGCTTCAAATGCCATTATTATTTTGTGATCATTATTGGGAAAGGGTTTTGGCGTGTCTTTTTGGTCATCAAAATAAATACAAAGTTATGGTATTCTGATGAGTGGAGGCTAATATGGTTGAAAAAATAGCACGGTATTTATTGGGGTGTATTTTGCTTTTGTTCGGGGTGAATTATTTTCTGGGACTTTTGCCATACCCTGAAATGCCGGTTGAAGCCATGGTATTTTTAAGAGCGCTAAAGAATACCGGATACATGTTTGTGTTCATTAAATGCGTTGAAATTGCAGTGTCGATTCTATTTTTACTCAATCGGTTTGTGCCATTGGCGATTGTTTTGATTGGGCCAGGTATTTTTAACATACTGTTATTTCATGTATTTTTAGATCGTGGGGGATTGCCCATGGCGGTACTTCTGGTGGGGTGTTGGGGGATTTTAGCCGCTTACCATAGAGATAGCTTTTCTTCCATATTGAAACCATAATGACTTTGGTATTTGTTGGTTTTGGTGGTGTTTTGGGTGTTTTGACCCGATATGCCATAATATCGATTCTCCCATTTGGTTCTTTGGGAAGTATTTTTTTTATTAATGTATTGGGAAGTGCTTTGATTGGGTACCTTTATAAGAGCCATGGGGTCATGGTTTGGCCAATGTTGGCCATTGGGTTTTGTGGCGGTTTTACGACGTTTTCTACATTTGCATTGGACAATATAAAGCTTGTTATGGATGCGAAGTGGGTGGGCATGGTTGCATATATTATTGGAACGAATCTGTGTTGTGTTGGTGCGTGTTGGTTAGGGATTAAGCTGCGCTCGCTTTTAATAGGTTAACCATTTCAAGCGCGGTTAATGCCGCTTCATACCCTTTATTGCTGGTGCAGTTGGGTGTTGATCGTGCATCAGCCTCAGCTTTGGTGTTGGTGGTTAGAACGCAAAAAATGCCCGGTTTTTTATGGTTGGCATTGGCCAATGTCATGCCTTGTGTGATGGCATCGCATACGTAATCAAAGTGGGGGGTATCGCCTCTAATCACACAGGCAATGGCAATCAGGGCATCGTAGGCTGGAAAGATGGTTTCTGCGACAACGGGCACTTCAAATGCCCCCGGTACCCAATGGGTGGCGATACTGTTTTCATTGACCCCATGGTCTGTTAATCCACTGATGGCACCCATGAGCAATGATTTGGTAATTCGTTCATTAAATTTGGCACAAATAATACCAATGCGTTGATTCTTGCCATCAAGGGATCCTTCAATGCAGTGGTTGGGGGGGATGTATCCGGTAGGGTTTCCTGTAATATTATCCGCCATGTTTTTTCAGCATATGTCCTAATTTTTGGGCCTTGGTGGATAGGTACTTTATATTGTGTTGGCAGGCCTCAATTTGGATTGGGACACGTTCGACCACTTCCAGCCCATACCCTTCAAGGCCAATAATCTTTTTTGGATTATTGGTAATTAAGCGTAACTTGGTTAAGTTTAGGTCCAACATCATTTGTGCGCCCACGCCATAGTCTCGCAGGTCAGCATCAAACCCAAGCTTATTGTTGGCTTCAACCGTATCGGCCCCTTGTTCCTGAAGTTTGTACGCTTTTAGTTTATTTGCAATGCCAATACCACGACCTTCTTGGCTCATGTATAACACGGCCCCCTTCCCTTCTTTAGCAATCATTTGCATCGCAGTTGATAATTGTGGGCCACAATCGCAACGTTGAGAGCCAAGACGTCGCCCGTAATGCATTCAGAATGCACACGTACCATTACTGGGTCATTTTTTTTCCAGTCTCCCATGGTCAATGCATAATGATATTTCTTATTGATCATATCTTCATAACAGGTCAATTGAAAGTGCCCGTGTTCCGTGGGCATGTCCACGGTTTCAATTTTATCGATAAACCGTTCCGTTTGGATTCGGTGCTGAATTAAATCTTTGATGGTAATCATTTTTAGTTTGTGTTCCTTTGCAAAAGTAAATAATTCATCACGTCGGGCCATCTCGCCGTCATCTTTAATAATTTCACATATAACACCCGCGGGTACCAATCCTGCCAACCGTGCCAAGTCAACCGCGGCTTCCGTATGGCCGGCTCGTTTTAAAACGCCCATTTCTCTCGCTTTAAGTGGAAAAATGTGGCCTGGGGAGACCAAGTCATTTTCTGTACTCGTTGGTGAAATGAACAACTGAATGGTTTTCGCCCGCTCAGCCGCTGAAATTCCAGTGGTAATCCCGTGTTTTTGTGCCCCATCAATGGATACGGTGAATGCTGTTTTCAATTTTTCTTTGTTTTCTGGCACCATTTGCTTTAAATCGAATTTCTTTAAAATGGTATCAGTTGCCGGAAGGCATACCAACCCTTTGGCATATTTGATCATGAAATTAATCGCTTCAGGTGTTGCAAATTGGGCCGCCATTACCAAGTCACCTTCATTTTCTCGGTCTTGATCATCCACCACAATCACCATTTTTCCGTTGGCGATCTCATCAATGGCATCCGATATGGTGTCGAAATTTTGTTTTGTCATGACTGTATTGTACAACAGCTTAAGTGATTGCCCAATAACCAAATTGATGTTCTATCTATGGTTAATGACTGATTTAATATGTGTTGAAAACTTTCCTTTTTTTATTTAAAAAATGGAGAGAATATTATGTTTGATTGAGTGTTTTTTGTCGAACAAAATACTTTCCCACTTGATCAAATTCTAGGTTGATTTTATCCCCGGGTTGTTTCGCATGAAGATTGGTGTTTGCTAGCGTGTGAGGAATTAAGTGGCATGAAAACGTGGTGTTGCTTAAATCAACCACCGTTAGGCTAATCCCATCCATTGCAATGGACCCTTTGGGGATTAAGAATGGTGCAAAGGTCTCATTGTATTCAATGGTAATGACGGCCCATTGCCCATCATTATCGATGGTTTGTATGGTTCCGGTATCATCCACATGGCCAGACACCAAATGCCCACCCAACTTGGTCTGAAGTGTTAAGCAGGGTTCTAAATTAACTTTTTCAGTTTCCTGAATGGCTCCCATGGTTGTTTTTTTGAGGGTTTCTTCCAAAAATTGAACCGTAAAACTTGTGGCTGTTTTTTGGGTTACGGTACTGCACACCCCATTAATACTTATGCTATCGCCAATGGCTGAATCCGTTGAGAATTCATGTGAGCATTGGATGGTGGCCTCCTTGCCATTTCCCAGTGGTTCAATGTGTTTAATGTGTCCAACTTCTTTTATGAGTCCTGTGAACATGTTTCGTTGACGTATTTTCCCAAAATGCCATTAATAAACTTTGACGATTCATCGGTGGAGTAGGTTTTTGATAATTCAATCATTTCATTAAGTACAACTTGGTATGGCGTATCCGTGTAATTAATTTCTCCAATACCAAGTCGTAGGAGGGCCTTATCCACGTGGTTTAATCGGTTCATATCCCAATCAATGCTGTAGGTTTCAATAATTTTATCAATGTCATGAATGTGATCTTGCGTTACTTTGGCCAAATGATAGGCCCAGTTCACCGTATCTTCTGCATAAGCATCTTTGTCTAGATCTTCAAAAATCATGGCCAAGTCAGTGGTTCGAATGCCCATTTGATAGAGCATTCGCATGGCCAGTTTTCGACTATTGCCCCGTTTTGACATGCTCTAAAAAGTAATTATCTATAAATTTTGTGGTCACATTTCCTGCGATAAACTCTGGGTGATCCAATACTTTCAAATGAAAAGGAATGGTTGTCGGAACACCATCCACGATGAATTCATTGAGGGCGCGTTTTGATCGTTGAATGCATTCTTCACGTGTGGGGGCCCAAACAATTAACTTTGCCAATAAAGAATCATAGTTTGGCGGAACCTTGTATCCAGGGTAGCAGTGGCTATCCACTCGAATTCCTGGTCCACCAGGGGGCAAGAATAATTCTATTGTGCCTGGCATTGGCATGAAATCTCGATCCGGATCTTCGGCATTGATTCGAAATTCAATTGCATGGCCGGTGCTTTTAATATTATTCTGATCCAAATCGCATTGATTTTTTGCGGCAATTTTGATTTGTTCTTTAATTAAGTCGATCCCTGTAATGGCTTCTGTTACGGGATGTTCTACCTGAATACGCGTATTCATTTCCATGAAATAAAAATTTTGTTTGTTATCAACAATGAATTCAATGGTTCCTGCGCCTCTGTATTGAATGGCGTTGGCGGCTTTTATTGCGGCATCAGCCATGGCGGATCGAACTGAATCACTGATAAATGGGGATGGGCTTTCTTCAATTAGTTTTTGATGACGTCGCTGAATGGAACAATCCCTTTCGAATAAGTGCACGGCGTTTCCATTGGGGTCGGATAAGACTTGAATTTCAACATGGCGTGGATCGGTAACAAATTTTTCAACATAAACGGCGCCATTACCAAATGCAGCACTGGCTTCGGATGTTGCCATTTGGAAGGCATTAATGAGCTCACTTTCTGATTCAACCACTCGCATGCCTTTTCCACCACCCCCAGCGGTTGCTTTGATGATCATGGGGTAACCGATGGTTGGTGCTATTTTTTTAAGTTCTTCTTCAGATTCAATTAAATCATCAGATCCTGGAACAATCGGAACGTTGGCGGCTTTCATGGTATCTCTGGCTTGGTTTTTATCGCCCATTTTTGAGATATTCTTCGGGGTGGCACCAATAAATGTAATGTTGTGGTCATGGCACATTTGCGAAAACATTTCATTTTCTGCCAAAAAGCCATATCCTGGGTGGATGGCCTTAGCGCCAGTGACCTCTGCGGCCGATATAATCGCCTTAATATTTAGGTAGCTCTCTTTTGGTTGAGCCGGGCCAATGCAAACGGCTTCATCGGCCAATTTGACATGGAGACTATATTCATCGGCAGATGAGTATACCGCCACGGTTTTGATGGATAACTCTTGGCAAGCCCGAATAATTCGAGTGGCGATTTCACCACGATTTGCAACTAAAACTTTATTAAACAATTTTCACCTCTACTTTATTTTACTACAAAATTAATTAATCGTTCAGGGACCACAATGGTTTTAACAATTTCTTTGTTCTCTATGTGTTTTTTTACATTTTCCTTGGACAGTGCAAGTTCGGTTAATGCGTCCTTTTTTGTTGTTCGATTTGATATCATTTTGTCTCTAACTTTGCCATTCACTTGAATAACGATGGTGATTTCGTCATCAATGGTTAATGTTTTGCTAAAGGTTGGCCACGATTCTTGATGGATGCTATGTGAGTATCCCAATGATTCCCAAATGCTTTCGGCGATAAATGGTGCGAAGGGGGCAATTAATTTTGTCATGGTTTCAGCGGTTTCTTCATTCGTTCCTATTTTCGCAATGGTATTGATGAGTTCCATTAATTGACTAATGGCGGTATTGAATTGAAAATTTGAGATATCATGGGTTATTTTTTCAATGGCTTTGTGACAATGTTTTTTAAGGTCAAGGGCATCTTCTTCTTTTACAGGAAAATCTTTGTGGTTGACGGTGTAATTGAAAAATCGTTTTAAAAATCGAAATGACCCATCAACACCTTCATCGGACCAATCCAAGTCTTTTTCAACCGGTGCGCCAAATAAGATGAATATTCGGGCCGTATCTGCGCCATATGTTTCAATAATTGATGCGGGGTCAATGGTATTTCCCATTGATTTGGACATTTTTGTTCCGTCTTTTAACACCATGCCTTGGCAAATTAGTTGTTTAAAAGGTTCATTGATATTGTGGAGCCCTAAATCACGAAGTGCTTTGGTGAAAAATCGGGCATACAATAAGTGTAGGCAGGCATGTTCAATGCCTCCAATATAGTAATCAACGGGTAAATAGTTATTTGCCATTTCTTTTGAAAAAGGGTGGGTTGTGTTGTTTGGGTCTAGGTATCGAAAAAAATACCAAGATGAGTCAAAAAACGTATCCATGGTATCCGTTTCTCTTTGATATGTTTGATTATTAATGGTTACAGTTTTAAATGTTTTCGATGAACAAATAGGGTTGCCCTTTTCATTAAAATCAACATCCATGGGTAATTCAATGGTTTCTTCTGGGTTGGGGTGAGCATTTCCCTCGCTATCATACATCATTGGAATGGGGGTTCCCCAGTATCGTTGTCTTGAAATTAACCAATCTCTCAGTTTATATTGCGGAGATTCTTTTCCTTTGTCTATTTTTTCTAAAAATTCTGTGATTGTTTTTTTCGCTGAATGATTATCCAATCCATTAAATGCATCTGAGTTTATTAATGTTCCAGACCCTTTATATGCTGCGGCTTGAACATTTTCGTCTTTATCTTTGCTTTCAATTACTTGGATGATTGGCAATTTGTATTTTTTTGCAAATGCATGATCCCGATCATCATGAGCCGGAACCGCCATGACGGCCCCAGTTCCATAGTCCGTTAATACGTAATCAGCAATAAATAAAGGTAATTTTTCTTTGGTGATTGGGTGAACAGCGAGAAGGTCTGTTTGAATTCCTGTTTTTTCTTTTGATGCGTCACTTCGTTCGGCGGTTTGTTTTTTTAAACTGTCTTGAATGTATTGGGTGCAGTCTTTGTTGTTCTTCGTATGATCAAGCAATGTGTTAACATGGTCATGCTCAGGTGCAATGGATACATATGTTGCCCCCATTAATGTGTCTGGTCGGGTTGTGAATACGTTTAAATCCATTATTTTTTTACCCGTATCGGATTGAATTTCAAATGCAATAATGGTGCCATTATTTTTACCAATCCATTGGCGTTGCATGTTTTTGACGCGTTCAGGCCATGCATCAAGTGTATTTAAGTCATTGAGTAATTCATCAGCATATTGTGTGATTTTTATGTACCATTGGACAATTTCTTTTTTTTCAACAGTTGCGCCTGATCGCCAACCCTTTCCATCAATCACCTGTTCGTTGGCTAAGACTGTTTGATCGATGGGGTCCCAATTGACATACCCTTTTTTTCGATATACAAGGCCGGCATCATATAATTTTTTGAATAACCACTGGTTCCATTTGTAGTATGCACTTCGTGATGTTGAAATTTCTGTGGACCAATCATAACTTAATCCCAAAGTGGTGAGTTGCTCCCTCATATGATGGATGTTTTTTTCTGTCCATTCAAGGGGGTTAACCCCATGTTTAATGGCGGCATTTTCTGCCGGCAAGCCAAAACTGTCAAATCCCATTGGGTAAATCACATCAAATCCTTGCATGCGATAAAATCGAGCTTGAACATCACCAATGGTGTAATTTCTTACGTGGCCCATGTGAAGATGTCCTGATGGATAAGGGAACATTTCGAGGATGTATTTCTTGTCTGTTTTTTTTGATGAAAACGATAATGTTTTCCACTTTTCTATCCATTTGGATTCATTTTTAAGAGGGGTGTATTCTTTTTTCATTTAAAGAAAAGGTTAATATGTAAATGGCATTTGTTCAAGTTGTTGACCTGTGCTAAAATAGCCCCAGTCTAAGGAGGATCGACATGTCTAAAGCAAAAGACGTAAAAAGAAAAGAAGATTTAATCAATAATTTTAAAAAACATGAAAAGGATACGGGCTCATCACGTGTACAGATCGCAATTATTACCGATCGAATCAATTACTTGGTGGATCATTTGAAAGCGCATAAAAAAGATAATCATTCACGACGTGGGTTGTTGAATCTAGTGGGGCAACGTCGCCGATTATTAACGTATTTGAAACGTAAAAATTACGATGAGTATTTATCGTTATCTAAAGAGTTAAAATTAAAAGTAGCTCAATAGTTTCTCAAGTAACAAAAGAAGAAAGAAAAGAAGGTATTTAATGGAAAAAGTAATAGGAAATATTCAAGGCAGAGAGATTACAATTGAAACAGGGAAAATGGCGCGTCAGGCGAATGGCGCTGTTTTGCTTCGATGTGGAGAAACTGTTTTATTGGCAACGGCCACCATGGCAAAAGAAGCTAGAGAAGGGGCCGACTTTTTTCCATTAATGGTAGAATTTGTTGAAAAATATTATGCCGCGGGTAAATTTGCTGGTGGATACATTAAGCGTGAGGCTCGACCCTCCAAAAATGCGACCCTTATATCACGCTTAATTGATCGTCCATTGCGCCCATGTTTTCCGGATGGTTTTTTTAATGAAGTTCAAATCATTATTACCATGTTGTCTTTGGACGATTCTTTTCCACTTGAATATTTGTCTATTTTAGCCGCATCTTCCGCTTTGGCCGTGTCTGACATTCCCTGCAATAATTATGTTGGGGCCGCCTTGGTTGGTGATGTTGATGGTCAGTTGGTGGTGAACCCTGATCATGAACAAATGGCACAATCAACATTGGATATGATTGTTGCGGGTACCAATGATGCTGTATTGATGATTGAATCTGGGGCAAATGAAATTTCTGAGGAACGCATTATTGACGCCATTGGTGTTGGTCATGATGCGTTAAAGGAAGGCATTCGATTGCAAGAAGAATTGGCCGCCAAAGTGAATAAGCCAAAACTTCAATTTGTTCCCCCTCAGAAAAATACAGAAATGGCAGATAAAATTACCGCTTTTTTGGGAACGAAAATTTCTGATAATTTAAAGAATGGTAATAAACAAGAAATTGATGACTTTTTAAATCAAATCAAAGACGATGTGATTGCTGAGTTTGTGACTGAGGATGCCGATAACTTGGATGAAGTAACCGATTTATTTGGTTCCATTAAAAAGAAACAAATCAGAGAATCCATTATTCAACAAAAAATTAGACCGGATGGCCGTCGAACCGATGAAATTCGTGATATTACAGTGGATGTTGATTTGTTGCCAGCTGTTCATGGGTCAAGTTTATTTACTCGTGGTGAAACACAGAGTTTAGGTGTGATTACTTTGGGGACGGATGGTGATGAGCAAAACTCTGATGCCTTTGGTGAACAGGTGTCTGAATCGTTTTATTTTCATTATAACTTTCCTCCATTTTCTGTAGGGGAGTGCGGATTTTTAAGAACGGGTCGACGTGAGCTCGGGCATGGCCAATTAGCACAACGTGCGCTTGAGCCTGTGATTCCATCCAAAGACGAGTTTCCGTATGTTATTCGTTTGGTCTCTGAAATTTTAGAATCCAATGGGTCATCCTCAATGGCGTCTGTGTGTTCTGGAAGTTTATCATTGATGTCGAGTGGTGTTCCAACCAAAGGACAGGTGTCCGGGATAGCTATGGGGCTTCTAATGGATGATTCTGGAAACTATACGATCTTGTCAGATATTCAAGGACTTGAAGATCATTATGGTGATATGGATTTCAAAGTGGCTGGAACAAGTAAAGGCATTACGGCGCTTCAATTGGACATTAAAATTGAGGGGTTATCTAAAGAAATCTTGGTTGATGCGCTTCGACAAGCCAAAGACGGGCGATTTCATATTTTAGATAAAATGAACGAATTGATTGATGCCCCTCGCTCACAAGTTACTGATCGTGCGCCGAAGGTTGAAACCATTATGATTAAACCAGATAAGGTTGGATTATTGATTGGTCCTGGCGGTAAGCAAATTAAAAAAATTGAAGAAGACACGAAAGCGGTTGTTTATGTTGTTGATGGCGATAAGGGTGAGGTAAGTATTTCCGGTAAAAATTCAGAAATCATTAACTTTGCGAAGAAAGTGATTCAAGAATTGGTGAAAGATGTTGAAAAGGGTGAGGTTTATGATGGCAAGGTTGTTAAAATTATGAATTTTGGCGCATTTGTTGAATTATTACCTGGTAAAGAAGCTTTATTGCATATTTCTAAAATTGCTGAAGAGAGAGTCAACAAAGTTGAAGATTATTTTAGTGTTGGTGATTCAGTAAAAGTTAAGGTTATGGAAATTGACCGCCAAGGTCGCGTTAACGTTTCTAGAATTTTTGACTAATTAGTTAATGTCTCAGGCCCCATTTAATCACATTGATACCTTTATTAAGGCGATACCCAGTTCGAGTTCTGTAACCATTGCATACTTTTTAGATGTGGGATTGCCATCTGAGCTAATTGATCAGGTGGGAATCTCTCATTTTTTGGAGCATATGTGTTTTCGTGGCACAAAAAACAGAACGGCCTATCAAATCACTCAAGAAGTGGATGCCTTAGGTGCTCAAATGAATGCCTATACATCCAAAGAATTTACGTGTTATTACATTACACTTTTACCTGAAAATTTGGCGCAAGGCTTAGATATTTTAACAGATATTGTGTTTTATTCTAATCATGATGAGAAAAGTATTGAGTTAGAAAAATCCATTATCAGTGAAGAAATCAAAATGTATGAAGATACTCCTGATGAAAAGATTATGGATGTATTTAATGCGCAGTTATTTAATAATGCGTATTTGGGACGGCCAATCCTCGGTACGTTTGATTCCATTGGAACGTTTGATGCATCTATTTTGCGTTCATTTTATCGTCAGTATTTTAACCCAAAGAATATTAAATGTGTCATTGCTGGCGCTATCGATAATACGGATCAAGTCGATGGTTTATTAAAGAAATCATTGGGTGATATTGATTTTAAGATTTCCGATTTTGATCAAGCTTCCTTGAAGGGGGTATCGTTTAAGTCGTCACATTTGCACGTTGATAAAGACCTTGAACAGATGCATTTTTGCATGGGGTACCCTGGGTTTAGTTATGTTCATGAGGATCGATATGCATTAACGGCATTGACGACCATTTTGGGTGGGTCCATGAGTTCGAGGTTGTTTCAAGCCGTTCGAGAAAAAGAAGGTCTGGCGTATTCCATTTACTGCTCTCCGAGTTTTTATCGTGATACGGGTGCCATTCAAATTTATGCAGGCACATCAAAGGAAAATTATCATCGAGCCGTTGAATGTATTATGGAGCAGATTAAGATTTTATTGGCGGACGGTGTTAATCAAGAGGAGTTTCAGCGATCCAAGCAGCAGTTAAAAGGTAGTATTATCATTAATTTAGAGGGATCCTCTGCGTGGGCAAATTGGTTGGGGCGTCAATTCATTTATAATACTGGAATGTCAGATATTTCAGATATTGAGTCTAAGCTTGATGCGGTCACATTGGATGATGTCATTCGTGTTGCGGGATATTTAATGGATGACACCTATAAAGTAGGGGTTTCATTGGGGCGTTTGAAATCAAATGATTGAGAATATTTTAATTTTGGAATATCATAAATAATTATGGATACATCGACAAAATCTGAAGAGCAATTCATTGCTGATATAAAAAAAAGTATTGAAGACACAACCTTACGTGTTTCTGATAAGGTCATTAAATCAGCGTTTGCATATCTGGTAAAAAATGGTTGCTTGGAACCATCGAAGGAATCTGTAACAAAATCATTCTTCGTTAAAAAAATCCCAAATGTTATTACGGCTGAAATTACTAAAGAACTCAATACCGTTTTAGGTTTGAACTTAGAAATTAATTAGCGTTGCATTAGTTGTTTTAATAGTAAAGATTCCGCTGAAACGGTTGTTTTTTCATCTGATCCGTTTGAAAATTTGTTGCAAATTCGGTTGCAATGATTAATGAAATTACTGATGTAGTAAAGTTGATCGTCATGGTTAAACTCTTTTAATTTTGTCATATGCTTAATTTCTTCCGGATTCGCTTGATTTCATTAACATGTGATGTCGCCACATCTTTATAATGCCCCATGGTTTTTAATTCAGATAATGAGCTATCAAAATACTGTGTAATTAATTTGTGCATTTTTTTTCGTATTTTATTTAACTCAATTTTAAATGTGGTTTCATCGGTTATGTTTGTTAAAAGATTAAGTTTATTAATGATTTCATCATAGAGTTCAATAAAATCTGGTTCCTTGACGCGTGAGGCCCCATACGAGAAGTCCCGCCCAGAAGCTGCCCCCGATGTGTTTATATTTACCATAATTAATTATTTTTTATTTTTGTTTTGTTGTCAAATTGAAAAATATATTGAGATTATTTTAAAAATTTTATAGGCTTAAGTTAAATAAAATTTAAAGGGGAAAGTTATGAAAAATTTTCTATTATTAACATTATTAGTAATGTCTTTGACTGGTTGTTTGAACAAGGTTGAGGATTCAAAGGTGATTGCGAAGGTCGGATCTAAAGTTTATTCGGTTGATGATATTAATGATCGAATTTCTAATTTGGACCCACAATTGAAGACCTATTTTGAGAAAAAAGAAAATAAAGTCCGTCTTTTAGATCAGATCATAGAGGAAGAAGTAATTTATCAGATGGCTAAAAAAGATCGTATGCAACGCAATAAAGATTTCAAAAAAACATTGGCGGATTTGGAGCGTCAAGCGTTGATTAATTTTTACATCCAACAAAAAGTTGATAATATGGCCGAGGTAACACGTGATGAAGTTGAAGGTTACTATAAGACCAATCAAGCTCAGTTTTCTGAGTATGAGACCCGCAATTTAAGTCATATTTTACTCAAAACAAAAGATGAGGCTAAAAGGGTTCAAGGCCTTTTGAGAAAAGGTGGTAAATTCGAAGATTTGGCTCAAAAATATTCAATTGATCCGTCCAAAGCACAAGGTGGACAATTGGGTTGGGTCAGAAAAGAGCAATTGGTTCCTGAGTTTGCAAAGGCTGCGTACAAGTTAACTAAAAAGGTTCCAATTTCTGGCGTTGTTAAAAGCGAATTTGGGTATCATATTATTCAATTCAATGATTCTCGGGTTGTTCCAAGCCAATCCTTGGATGCTGTGTATGAAAATATTAGCAACCAGATCCTCACACAAAAGAAAAGAGATAAGTTTAAAAATATTTTAGATTCAGGTAAGGAAACGGTTAAAATAGAGCGACAGATTGAAAACTTGTAATTGAATAGTACTTATAAATCTTACGCTAAACTTAATTTGAACTTATTTGTTGGCCCGCCAAATCAAGCGGGCCTTCATTCGTTAGTATCTATATTTCAATTGATTGATTTGCATGATGTCATTTCAATATCGATATCACCAACAGCCACGCATACGGTTCAGTTTGAAGGGATGGATCTTCCAGAGTCCAATACATGTACGGCAGTAATGGATGCATTGTCTGAGCATTTAGCTCAATGGTGGCATGTGTCGATAAAAAAAAATATACCCTCAGGTGCTGGTCTGGGTGGTGGGAGCAGCAATGCCGCGACCTTATTGTTGGCATTGAATGAATTGGAATCATTAAATTTTAGCACAGAAGACATGTGTCACATTGCAAAAAGTATTGGGTCTGATGTGCCATTTTTTCTTTATGGTGGTCAAGCGAAGGTGTATGGTACTGGCGATTGCATCCATCCCAATTTGTCATTAATTGATGCGACGTATTTTGTTCTCATTTTACCCAATATTCATTGTTCAACGGGCGGTGTATATCGTGCCTTAGATTCTCGAGGCGGATTTGATGTTCTTGATCAAGTGACAGATGATCAACTTAAGGTTGTGGGGCATAATGCATTGCAGACGCCGGCGTTTGACATTGCCCCTGCATTGGGTGACTTGTATCAACATTTATTGAATGCATTAACTGATAAAGTGGTTATGTCTGGGTCTGGTTCAACGTTGTTTGTGCCATGCCAGTCATTGGATCATCAAGTGAGAGTCTTTGATGCGGTGAAGCAATTGCTCCCTCATTTTGATGGTTCGGTGTTATGTGCTCAGTCAACTTCGTTCTAGGTGGGATGATTTTAGAGGAAGGTGCATATCGAGAGATATGTTTCTGGATCTAAATCATTTCAGATCAGCTTTTTTTTATCTTTTTTGGTACCGAGGGCCGGACTTGAACCGGCACGGATTTTAAAGTCCATTGGATTTTAAGTCCAACGTGTCTACCAATTTCACCACCTCGGCAACAATATGGTTATAATATTAATTCATTCAATTGATTCAAACAAGTAGAACGTATTTCTTTTTTAGTGTGATGGTGATGGTATTTTTTTCAAATGTGAAATTATTAGGGTTTACAGTTCCGGAGCTTTGCATGACAAACTCTGCGATGCTGAGCGGATTTGCGTTTACCATGGAAGCTGAGTTAATTTTACTTTGGGTCATATTTTTAGCTTCTTTTTTTTTAAAATTTTCGTTTCATTTCGATGGTTTCTTGTTTGTACCCATCCAGTACAATGGTAATAATATGATCTTTTACAAGAGTTATGTTCATTTCTTTTGGTGTTGTTCCAAACTCATCACCATTAACATAAATGGTCACGCCTATTGGATCCGTTCAATGAATGACAGGCTTTGTTGTAACACATGCGGTAACAAATTACGAATAAGTCTTGTAAATAGTTTTAATATAAGGGCTTTTGCTTTTATAAGAGTTTACTATTGTATGCGGAACTTATTTGTTTGTTAATTCATCAAGATAAATCGATTTGTTGAGGCTGACTGGTATTCGTTAATATGATGATTAGCACTTTGGGATGATGAGTGCTAAATTATTAGGAGGAATCTATGAAATATAAACCATTAGCAGATCGAGTTATTGTTGAGCAAGAGGCTGCAGAAACAACCACCGCATCCGGTATTGTTTTACCAGATGCAGCTCAAGAAAAGCCACAACTGGGCACAGTATTGGCTGTTGGCCAAGGTCGTTACAATGATAAAGGTGACTTAACGCCTCTTCAAACAAAAGTTGGGGACATTGTTATTTTTTCAAAATATGGTGGAACTGAGTTTAAAGAAGGTGGGAAAGATTATTTGATTATTAAAGAATCAGATATTTTAGCAATCAAAGGTTAATAAGGAGTAAAAGTATGAGTGCAAAACAATTAAAGTATTCTGAAGAAGCATGGCGTTCACTCGCGGATGGTATCGAGCAAGTTGCTGAGGCTGTTCGTGTTACCTTAGGTCCAAAGGGACGCAATGTGGTGTTAGAAAAAAAGTGGGGATCCCCAACCATTACAAATGATGGTGTAACCATTGCCAAAGAAATTGAATTAAAAGACCGATTTCAAAATATGGGGGCTCAATTATTAAAGGAAGTAGCGTCCAAAACCAATGATATTGCTGGTGATGGTACGACCTCAGCAACTATTCTAGGTCACGCAATTTTTAAAGAAGGTTTAAAGAACGTTGTTGCAGGGTCCAACCCAATGGAGTTAAAGCGTGGTATTCAAGAAGCTGTGAACGTAATCGTTGAAGGAATCAAAGGGTTTTCAAAGCCAGTTGAAACCAAAGATGCGATTGCTCAAGTGGCATCTATTTCTGCAAATAATGATGAAACCATCGGTAATTTAATTGCAGATGCCATGGAAAAAGTTGGTAAAGAAGGTGTAATTACTGTTGAGGAATCCAAAGGAATTAACACCGAGCTTGAAGTGGTTGAAGGGATGCAATTTGATAAAGGATACATTTCTCCTTATATGGTAACCGATAAAGATAGAATGGTTGCAGATATGGAAGATGCGTTTATTTTATTAACCGATAAAAAAATTACGGCGATTAAAGATATTTTGCCGGTTCTTGAGAAAGTTGTTCAAGCCAATAAGCCATTGGTTATCATTGCTGAAGATATTGAAGGTGAAGCATTGGCAACGTTGGTTGTAAATAAGCTACGTGGTACGTTTAATTGTTTAGCCATTAAAGCCCCAGGCTTTGGTGATCGTCGTAAAGCAATGTTGGAAGATCTTGCTGTTTTAACTGGTGGTCAGGTGATTTCTGAAGAAGTTGGTTTAAATTTAGAGACAACAGAGTTATCTCAGCTCGGTCAAGCTCAAAAAGTTAAATCAGATAAAGAAAACACAACTATTGTTCAAGGTAAAGGAAGTCAAGAAAACATTTCAGCTCGTGTTGATCAAATTAAAAATGAAATTGCAAATTCTGATTCTAGTTACGATAAAGAAAAGTTGCAAGAGCGTTTGGCCAAGTTGTCCGGTGGTGTTGCTGTTGTAAAAGTAGGTGCGGCAACTGAAACTGAGTTAAAAGAAAAGAAGCACCGTGTTGAAGATGCATTATCAGCCACTCGTGCAGCTGTTGAAGAGGGCATTGTTCCTGGTGGTGGTACGGCATTGGTGAATTTGATTCCAGCGCTTGAAAAAGCGATTGAATCAGCTGCTGATGATCATAAATTGGGTATGAGCATTGTTTTACGTGCCTTAACAGCCCCACTAAAGCAGATTGCTGAGAATGCTGGACGTGAAGGATCGGTTGTTGTTGAGCGAGTCAAGTCTGAAAAACAAGGTACGGGTTATGATGCGCGTCGTGATCAGTATGTTGATATGATTGCTCAAGGAATTGTTGACCCAGCAAAAGTAACCATTGCAGTTGTTGAAAGTGCGGCATCGATTGCATCACTTGCAATGACCACTGAAACATTGGTTGCTGATGAAGAAGAGGAGAAGCCTGTGGCTGCGGCACCTGACATGGGTGGCATGGGCGGCATGGGTGGTATGGGAGGAATGATGTAACCCATCATTTCTTGATTCACCTCAAGTATTTTGAAAGGGCTGATCAAATTTGATCAGCCCTTTTTTATTGTGGATGGATGAGTGCCAATAATTCAGTTTCAGATATGATTTGAATATTGGCGCCAGCGGTATTTAGTTGCTGGGCCTTATCGTATTTACTGCCAGCGGATTCGCCAACCACCAGCACATTTAGGGATTTTGATACGCTTTTAACCACCTTCCCGCCATTGTCTTTGATGAGGGTTTCGATGGCTGAGCGTGGTTGGCTTAGGGTGCCTGTAATGACAAATGTTTTTCCCGTTAGCTGTTGGCTGCTTGGCTTTTTGGGTGGTGTTGGGTCTATGCCGGATTCAATGAGCCCTTTTACGATGTGCTGGTAATGTTTGCTTGATAAGTGGGTGACTAAGGCATTGGCCATTTTTGGTCCGACTTGTTCGATGGCAATAAGCTCATCTTCAGTGGCGTGTTGCAATTGCTCAAATGTGGGGTAATGCTCAGCAATAATACTGGCGGATACTTCGCCAATAAAGGGGATTCCAAGGGCAAATAGGATGTTTGAAAATGGTTTGGTTTTGGACGTTTGGATGGCCGCGAGTAGGTTATCCGTGGATTTTTCGCCAAACCGGTCCAAATTGATGATGTCTTTGCGAGTTAATGTGTATAAATCAGCGATGTTTTGAATACGCCCTTCTTTCAATAATTGATCCACAATCGCATCGCCCAAGCCGTCAATGTCCATGGCATTTTTGGAACAGAAGTGTTTAATTCTTTCTTTGATTTGGGCGGGGCAGTTGGGGTTGATGCATTGGTAGGCAATTTGGCCTTCGATTTGTCGAATGCTCTGTTGGTTGCAAGATGGACAGGTATCGGGTGGGATAATGGGTGTTCGGTGTGTTGCTTTGGCGGCAACGCCTACAATTTTGGGGATGACCTCTCCGGCACGTTTGATGGTAATGGTATCGCCAATATGCACATTTAATCGTTTAATTTCGTCAAAGTTGTGTAAGGTTGCACGGCTTACGGTTGCTCCGGATACATTCACTGGGGTTACCTGGGCTACGGGTGTGATGATGCCGGTTCGGCCCACCTGAAATTCCACATTTTCTAACTTGGTCGTGACTTCTTCTTCTGGGAATTTATAAGCAACGGCCCATTTTGGGGCCTTGGATGTGGTGCCCAGGGCATTTTGCAACGCAATATTATTGAGTTTTACAACAGCGCCATCAATAACAAAATCATACATATCTTTTTGATTCAAAATATCGGCAATGCGATTGTTAATGGCAGTTGTAGATCCAGGCACTTCTACGGCATCGATGACTGGAAAGCCAAGCGACTTTAACCAAGCGATCGTTTTGATGTGTGATGGATGGGATGACGTGCTTGACCCATATATGAAAATATCCAAATGGCGCTGTTTGGTTACTTCAGGGTCCAATTGGCGCAATGCTCCGGAGGCTGCATTTCTTGGGTTGGCAAAATTTTCTTTTATTTTTTCAAAGTTGGATATTTTGATGTACACCTCACCGCGCACCTCCAGGGGCTGAGTGAAGGGGATGGTTTTAGGGAGCATTGAAATGGTATGGATGTTATGAGTAATGATTTCACCTACGTTGCCATTGCCACGGGTTGCGGCTAGCTCAAGTTGGCCATTGGTGTAGATAATACTAACGGCGCAGCCATCAATCTTTGGTTCCACACTCATGCTAAAGTCCGTTTGGTTGGTGTTTTTGGTAATGCGATCTAGAAATTTTTGAATATCTTCTGTTGTGAATGCATTGGATAATGATAATAATGGCTCTTTGTGCTGATGTTGTTGAAATCCTTTGGCTGGTACGCTTCCTACACGTTGTGTCGGGGAGTCTTCAACCATTAATAATGGATGGGTTGTTTCGTAATCTTTGATTTGCTGATACCATTGATCGTATTGAGCATCGCTCACAGATGAGGCATTGTTAATATAATACTCTTTGTTCAATTGTTGGAGTTTTTCTACAAGATTCAGGTATTCGTCATGCGAAATGCTCATGATTTTATGATATCAAGTGTTTTTGAAAGAGTGAATTTTTTTGAGTTGATTAGATGGTTGCGTATTCGTGTGTGCACCCATTTGAGATAATGATGATGGATGTTACCCCATGAATGGTTGTTGTAGGAAAAAAAACGGTAAAGTACGGGTCCCCGGTTTTTGATATTGGCTGAATTTTAATGGATGAATCTTCTGTTAAGGGGGGGACTGATTCATGCCATTTCTGTCATTATCGAACCTTAATTCTCCTGTGACAATTATTTCTGTGCCGTTGTTTGTTCTTAGTGAATGGGTCGTTGTCGTTTGCTTGTTTTGAGGTGCGATTCGCCAAGATGTATTTCTGTATTTGATAGGATCTGTCATCATGATGCTCAATTCTTTTTACTAAAAACACATTAATTTTATAGAGGTGTCGATGATTTATGGTGGGCTTTATTTAAATTCATCTTCATAGTGTGAGCTGATGCCGGTGCCTAAAAGAACGTAATGGATAATTCGTCGTATGAGTTTCATTGATTACAAACATTTGTTGAGAATATGTCATTTATGTGGTCTTGGAATTGATTTAAAATCGTGATGGCAAAGTCTTTGGCTGGGATGGATGTATGTGCTACCATTCGTCCGTTTTTGGATGGCCGTAATACGATGGCGTGACAAAAAATTGCACTTTGTTTAGTGCAATAATGCATGCATTTTGACATTTTGTGGGCTTCTAAGGTTAGTTCGTATTGATTCAAACCAAATGTGTTTGGAAATGTTTTTTGAATGGTCATTAAAAATAGTTTGCTTAGACTCAAAATGGTGGCCTTATCGCATTTTTTTTCCAAAATAAATGTCAGACAATTGTGCTCGTGTGTGTTAACAAATGCAACAATGGTATTGGAACTTAGATTAAAATGTTTGTTTAAACATCGTGATTTTAGTGATTGGATATCAATATGTTGTGATTCATCAATAAAGTAATTTTTTATGGATCTCATATTATTTAATGTAGCGGTGCCCGTCGGATGTATGTCCAAATGACCCCAAGAAAAATCATGGCGAGCGATAAATATTGCCCCATGGATAAATTTAAAGCCAAAAGGCCCAAATGGGCGTCTGGTGCTCTTGTAAATTCAATAAAAAACCGAATGATGCCATAGCCAATGACGAATGTTGAGAATATGCGGCCTTCTGTGTAGTTTTTTTTCAGAAGGATAGCCAGCAATATAAATAATACAAAGCCTTCAAGTGTTGCTTCATATAGTTGTGATGGATGACGTGGGATGTTTCCACCTGCGGGAAATATCACGCCCCAAGCTACGGAGGTTGGGCGACCATATAGCTCTCCATTGATAAAGTTGGCAATACGGCCAAAAAATAATCCTGGGGTGGCACAGATGGCCAATAAATCAAGTCCTTTATGAATGGATACCCTCTGTTTTTTGCACGTTAGAATGGTCGCGGCAAATGCGCCGATTGCTCCACCATGAAATGCCATACCACCTTTCCAGATTGCGATGATTTCTGTTGGATGACTGAAATAATACACGGGGTCATAAAATAAAACATAGCCCAAACGGCCGCCAATAATAATTCCTAAGATGATGTTTGACACGAGATCAGATAGATTTAGTTGAATGTTCAATGATTTAGAAAAAGTTTTTGCCAGTTGATACCCCACGAGTATGCTGAAAACGTAGGCAATGCCATACCAGTGAATGGTGATTGGACCAATGGATATGGCTACCGGATGAAAATTTGGGTACGGGATATTGAAGAGTTTCATTGGATTGGGGGTGGTTTTTTTATGAAGCTGCATATTTTTATCCTTAAATATACCAATTAATTGGGGTTTTAGCTATAATGAAGCTACGATGCCAATCATAAAAGATTATCATTTGGAACATGATTTTGAAGATACGAATGTCCCACAGAAGAAGTCTAGTACCCTTCTTAAAGCGTCTGTTTTAAGTCCGATAGATGATGTTGTAACCCCGAGTCAATTTTCAACGGATATTTCATATCGTGAACCGTCACAAGATGTCTTTGTGGAGGATTCATTTGCATTGGATGAAGATCCCGTTGATGTGACCCCGGATCCGGTGGTTTCTCCAGTTCCACAGCCCACGATTGATGAGTCTAAAGTTAGGCAGGAAATTGAGACTGGCTTAAAGGCCAATGTAGATGAGTTAATTACGGCTATTAATGGTCTTAAAAACGCTAGAGATGAGGTTGTTCAGTCATCTGAAGCTCAACTCATTGATTTGTCGATGACCATTGCTGAAAAAATAGTTCAGAAACAAATTGAAATGGACCCGAGTGTTATTAAGTCTGTTGTGGAAGATACCTTTAATAAAATTTCCGGTTCAGATCGCATTACATTTAAGATCAATCCAGAGGATGTCGCCATTTTTAATGAATTTCAGCCATACATTGAATCCCGCTTGATTGGGGTTGAAAAAATTACCATTCAGCAAGATGGGTCGATTGCACAAGGTGGTTGCATTATTGAAACAGATTTGGGTTTTGTTGATGTTACCATTAAAGAGAAATTAAATATTATTGCCCAGACCTTTAAAAAAGTTAAAGCAACATTATGAACATCGAACCGTTTAAAAAAGCGTTGGAAGATGTCGATGTTGTTCGTGTCGTTGGTCGCGTAGTCAAAGTGGTTGGGTTGGTCATTGAGGCCCAGATTCAAGGTGTTTCTGTTGGGGATTTATGCATGGTTGAAATTATTGGTGGGGACATGATTCGATCTGAGGTTGTTGGATTTAAAGAGGACCAGGTGTTGATGATGCCTTTGGGCCTTATCACTGGGATTCGACCTGGGAGTAAGGTGTATCCTATGGGCATGCCAATTTCCGTGAAGGTTGGGCCTAAATTGTTGGGACGCGTGTTAAATGGTTTGGGTGAACCCATCGATGGGAAAGGGCCGCTGGAGTATGAGGCCATTTACCCTATTGACCAGGATCCTCCGGATCCGTTTAGTCGTCCTCGTATTCATGATGTATTAAGTGTTGGCGTTAAATCCATTGATGGCATTTTAACACTGGGTAAAGGTCAACGTATTGGTATTTTTGCTGGGTCTGGGGTTGGAAAAAGTACATTGATGGGGATGTTGGCTAGAAATTGTACCGGTGAAGTAAACGTTATTTGCTTGGTTGGGGAACGTGGCCGAGAGGTGAATGACTTTATTGAAGAATCACTTGGCGAAGAAGGGCTTAAAAAGTCTGTGGTAATATGTGCAACATCGGATACGGTTCCTTTAATTCGAGCCAAATGTCCCATGGCTGGAACGGCTGTTGCGGAATACTTTCGGGATCAAGGAAAAGATGTATTATTTATGATGGATTCAGTCACGCGTTTTGCAATGGCTCAACGAGAGATTGGGTTGGCCACCGGTGAGCCTCCCACCACCAAAGGGTATACGCCTTCTGTGTTTGCCATGTTGCCACGGCTAATGGAACGAGCTGGAACATCGAGTAAAGGTTCCATTACGGCCATTTACACAGTATTGGTGGATGGTGGAGACTTTGATGAGCCCATTGCTGATGCGGTGCGAGGAATTTTGGATGGTCACATTTTATTGAGTCGAGATTTAGCTGCAAAAAATCACTACCCATGCATTGATATTGGTCATAGTGTGAGTCGTTTATTTTCTGTGATTAATTCAGAGGAGCATAAAACAGCGGCCGGAAGGCTTCGTGAAATATTGGCGAAATATGAAGAAGCTGAAGATTTGATTAATATTGGCGCGTATGTAAAAGGGAGCAATCCCAAGGTAGATGAAGCGGTTGATAAAATTGATGAAGTGAATTCTTTTTTGCGCCAACGCACGGATGAAAACATACCGTTTGAAGAGACTGTTCGTATGGTATCGTCTATTTTTAGTTAGTTTTAATTTAAATGACAAAACCACCAAAAAAATCCAAACGTTTTCAATATAATCTTGAATCTGCCCTTAATTTTCGTGAATTACGGCAGACACAGGAACAGGATAAGTTTAATAAAGCTGAACAGAAATATATGGAAGAATTGGGCAAAGAGGAGCGTATGAAAAATCAGGAACGTGCCGAAAATGCTGGTTTAGTTAGTGAAATATCCGAGGGAAAAACCATTGATTTTCAACAAGTCATGATGAGAAAGGCGCATTTGGAACAGTTGAAAGGTGAGATTATTGAGCAAGTTGAGGTTCGTGAAACTGCTGAAAAGGAAAAGCAAGATCAACGAGACGTGCTGATTCAGGCCATGAAAGATAAAAAAATCTTGGAAGAAGATAAAGAAAAAAAACGTGAGATGTGGAAGAATATTATGAAAAAGGAAGAGATGAAATTTTTGGATGAAATTGCATCGATTGCTTATTCAAAAAAAGTTCGTGCGAGCGAAGAAGAAGCAGAACGTCTAAAAAAGAAGAAGTTGGCATTGAAGGAAAAGCATGATCCAGTAGTAGCGGATCCAGTCAATCCAGACATTGATTTTGAGGAGAACTTGCATGAGTTATCCACTGATGCCCATGCTCAAGATGACGATCAATTAATGGTTGATTAAAGCAATATCTTTATTGATTTGTTCAATTAATTTGTTTTTATCTGGAAAGGGTTGGTCCTCTCGAATAAATTGGTTGATTGAAATAATAATATCTTGCCCATAAATATCTTTAGAAAAACCATCTAAGATATGGGTTTCAATTTGAACATTTTGTTGATTAAATGTTGGTTTTTTTCCAATGTAGGTGATGGAGGTGTATTCTGAATTTCCGATTCGTGTTGTGCTGCCATAGACCCCTAATTTTGGGATGCATTTATTTTTCTTTACGGATAAATTTGCGGTTGGAAAACCAATGGTTCGCCCCCTTTTTTCACCTGGAATGACAGTGCCTGATAGGATGTAGGGGTGGCCCAATAGCTCAAATGCGTAATTGGGGTCTTCTTTTAATTTTTTTCTGATGATGCTGCTTTTGAACGGGGTATTATCAAGATGCTTTTGAATTGGAATTTCAATAATTTGACACGCATTATTTTTACCCCATGCCATTAATAGATCTATATTTCCCATGCCTTTATTGCCAAATTTAAAATCATAGCCAACAATTAATTGTTTTGGTTGGAGTGGTGTGATGTATTGCTCTAAAAACTCGGGCGCACTGAGCTTTGATATATTTTCATTGAATGGAATGATGAGCAAATTTGGAACAAATAAGGCTTGTTCATTGGGGAGTGTTAATCGCTCAATGGGATTGTCGGGCTGCAATATGTTTTTTGGGTGTGGATCAAAAGTAAGCATGAAATCTGCATTTTCGGCTAGTTTTTGATGCCCTTTATGAAACCCATCAAATGTCCCAAGGCAAATGCTTTTTGCGTTGCTTTTTTTAAATGCGTCCAATCCGATGATTTCCGATATCATGTGTTGAGTTCTTTGATCAGGTATGTGGGTAACGTTTCCATGGTAATGTCATCCAAATTGATGGCAGATTCCAAATTCATATGCCCGATGGCCAACCGATTAAGTTTGGAGAGGTGTGCCCCTGTGGATAAGGCTTGCCCAAAATCATGTGCTAAAGACCGAATATAGGTTCCTTTTGAACAATGAATGGATACATTCATGCGTTGTTCCTTTAATGTGTTTAAGGTGATTTCGTAAATGGTAACGGATGCTTTTTTTAATTCAATGGACGTGCCCTCTCGAGCATGTTTATAGGCTGGTTTTCCATTGATTTTTTTTGCAGAGAAAATGGGAGGGGTTTGTTCAATGGTTCCTTTAAATTTATTTATGATGGGGAAAACATCATTTTCTGTGAGAGAAATTGGCGTGGGGTGGGTATAGGTAATGGCGCCATCAATATCATAGGAATCAGTTTCTATGCCAAATGTGATTTCAGCTTGATACGTTTTGTCCAAATTCAACAACGTATTGAGTTGACGTGTGTAGTCTCGACCGATTGCAATGATTAATAAGCCTGTTGCAAATGGGTCAAGGGTTCCAGAGTGTCCAATTTTTATTTTTTTTGGAAGAAAACCTTTTAATTTTCGAATCACATCGTATGATGTGATGCCTTCGGGTTTATTAACCAGCAAAAATCCGTTCATTCAAATGCCTTTCTTGCTAAGGGAATGATTTTTTCTTTAAGTGACGAAAATGGTGCTTGGTAGGTTGCGCCAGACGCCCGGACATGCCCACCTCCATTAAATGCATGCGCAATTTCGGCCACATTAATGTATTGTTTTGATCGAAATGAGATTCTATATTCACTTTTTTGAACTTCTTTGCAAACAATGATCAGTTCAATATTTTCAAGTTGCCTGAAGAAATTAATGGTGCTTTCTCCCGAAATATGGGGATGATGTGGGATTTGAACAATCATGAATGGGTAATCTGAGTCAAGGTACATATTATTTAGTCCTTGCTTAATATCTTCAAAGTAATTTTTTGGTTTTTCCTCAAAAATCCATTCACTGATTTTGGTTGTATTAATATTCATTTTTAAAAGTTCGGATGCGGCTAAAAAGGTATCGGGGGATGTATTTGAAAACTTGAAATTTCCTGTATCAAAACATATGGCGGCATAAATATTAATGGCGCTTTCCTTTGTTAGAGGAACATTGAGTGCTTTGTATAAATTAAATAAGATCTCACCAACTGATGATATTTTTAAAACGAGATTCATGTTCCCAAACTGGGTGTTATCTTGATGATGGTCAATATTAATAATCTTTTTTGTGTTTGGAAAATTGGTTGGTTCGGCGATTCGATTTTGATCAGAGCAATCTAAAAAAATGGCGAGGTCATATTCTGACTTTGGGGTTCTCTGGATTTTTTTAACTCCTGGAAGATGCTTGAATTGTTTTGTATTGATGTCAGGTGAGTAGAGTGTGACTTCTTTACCTAGAGCATTGATAAGCGTCCCCATTGCAAGCAATGATCCTATGGCGTCGTAATCAGGATCTTTATGAACAGTGGCAATGATTTTTTCTGGTAATCTATGAAAATAGTCGATTAATTCTTTATTGATCATTCAAGTGATTTCATTTTGTTGAGTATATCTGAACCTCGTTCTAAGGATATATCCAATCGAAATGTTAACGATGGAATTCGTTTAAGCCGGATATGTTTTCCTAGTTCTTTTTTAATAAAACTGGTGGATTTACGAAGCTTTTCATATGACTTTCTTTGCTCGCTTTCAGATCCTAAATGGCTATAAAATACAGTGGCATTGGCTAAGTCTTTGGAAACTTTTATTCCCGTAATTGAAATAAGGCCCAGGTTACTACGAAAATCTTTTTGAATAATACGGGCAATTTCTTCTTTTAATAATGATTCAACACGAATCATGCGAGACATTGGTACTTATTCCTCTCGGACGTCATAACACTCAATGATGTCACCGGCTTCATATTGTGAAAACCCATCCGTAACAACACCGCATTCATAACTGGTTTCAACTTGTTTGACATCGTCTTTAAATCGTTTAAGTGATGAAAGCTTGCCTTTATAGAGCTCTTCACCTTTTCGTTTGATAAGAACCATATAATTTCGGATTAACTTACCATCAGTAACGTAACTTCCAGCAATTGAACCGACTTTCGAAAATTTAAAGACCTCTCGTACTTCAGCTTCTCCAATTTTTGTTTCAACTGTGATTTTGTTATACATACCAGCCATCACTTTTTCTATGTCATTTAATATATCGTAAATGACTTTGTATTCACGAATATCAATGTTGGCATCTTCGCTGGCTTTTTTTGCATCATTGGTGATCGGGACCCTAAACCCAATAACAATGGCCTCTGCGGCTTTTGCAAGTAATATGTCATTTTCATTGATGCTTCCTGTGGCGGAATGCATGACATTAATCGAAATTGCATCACTTTCAATTTGGTTAATGGATAATACCAAGGCATCCAAGGACCCATGCACATCCGCTTTAATAATTAAATTAAGTTTTTTAACATCACCATCATTAATTTGTTGGGATAAGGTATTTAATGAAACGCTCTTGGTTACACTTTGTTTATGTTTTTCTTTTTTATTGAGTAAATTTTCTTCGGCGGCTTTTTTTGCCAGTTGTTCACTGTTGTGTTGCTCTAAAATATCGCCGGGGGTAGGGACTTCAGATAATCCAAGAACTTCTACTGGTGTACTTGGCAGTGCCTCTTTAACACTTTCCCCTTTGTCATTGTGAAGGGCTCTTATTTTTCCGTAAACGTGGCCAATGGTAACAAAGCTTCCAACCGATAATTTTCCCGTTTGAACCAAAACAGTGGTGATTGGGCCGCGTTTTTTATCTAGAAATGCTTCAATAGTGATTGCTTTTGATAAACCATCATAGTTTGTTTTTAATTCTTGAACATCCGCAGTTAATTGGATCATTTCGAGCAGGTTGTCAATTCCTTCACCTGATTTCGCGGATACCGGACATACAATGGTTGTGCCACCCCAATCTTCTGGGACAAGCTCATGCTCAACGATTTGTTGTTTTACACGTTCAATATCGGCACCTGGGACATCAATTTTATTGATGGCAACAATGATGGGGGTATTGGCCGCTTTTGCATGGTTAATGGCTTCAATCGTTTGGGGTTTAATGCCATCATCTGCGGCAATAACTAATATTGCAATGTCAGTAACCTGTGCGCCACGTGATCGTAATGCTGTAAATGCTTCATGCCCTGGCGTGTCTAGAAATGTCATTTTCTTTTTATTTTTTTGTACTTGGTAGGCCCCAATGTGTTGGGTAATTCCGCCAGATTCAGAACCCGCAATATTGCTAGAGCGAATGTTGTCTAGGAGCAATGTCTTGCCATGATCGACATGTCCCATAACAGTTATGACTGGCGGCCGTGATTTTAATTGCTGTTTATCCTGACTATCTTTGAGTTCTTCAATTTGTTCTTTAAGCTTGGTGGATGGGTCGGTTTTTTTTGCATCTGATAACGTTAGTTTGATGTCTAAATCTTTTGCAATGTCTTTGGCGAGCGATGAGTCGATGACGGAGTTAATATTTAATAGCAATCCTTTTTTAAGGATGACGCCCATAATATCACGTAGTGGGGCATCAATTAATTTTGAGAAGTCTGATAATTTGATTTGATCACCATCAAAACTAACTTTCTTTGCTTCGGCCAGTTGTTCTTCAATAAAATCTTTTTCTTCAGTAAACAGCTGCTTAATGGTGCTAATCGTCTCATCATCCAAGCGTGTGTTTTCAGATTTTACTCTGATATCAAACTCAGTTAATAACTTGATGAAGTCTTTGGGTCTCTTTCCTAATTCGTTGGCTAAATCTTTAACTTTCAATGGGCTAACTTTCAGTGGCTACGCCTTCTTTTTCTTCGCTTTCTTTATTGCTGGGGTCGGTTACGGTTTCTTCACTTTCTGCGACGGTTTCGCTGCTCTCTTCTGTTGGACTGTCACTATTAGTGTCATCATCATTGGATGTATTTTCGTTATCGATGTTGGTGGTTTCAGTGGTCTGTTCAGGTTTTTCATTTGTGTCATCAATTTCTGAGGGGCTTTCTTCTGCAGATGCTTTGATTTTTTCTGCAAGGGTTGTTTCTTCACTGGTCGTTGCTTCTGTTTGAGGATTTGTTTTTTTGTTGTGGTCTGATTCGCTGGTGATATCTAATTTCCAGTTGGTTAGTTTTACGGCCAATCGAACATTTTGTCCAGCCTTACCAATGGCGAGTGATAATTGATCATCTGGAACAACAACTGTGGCTTCGCGATTTTCGGTGTCATTAATAATGACTTCATTAATGGTCGCAGGTTTTAATGAATTTCCAATAAATACCTTTGGGTCTTCACTCCATTCTAATATATCTATTTTTTCATTGTTGATTTCTCTTAATACGGCTTGAATTCGCCCACCCATATGTCCGACGCAGGTTCCTACGGCGCCAACCGTTTGGTTGTTTGAATAAACGGCAATCTTTGTTCGTCGTCCAGCATCTCTTGAGATGCTTTTGATTGAAATGATCCCATCTTGTATTTCGGGTACTTCGATATGAAATAATTGACGAATTAGTCCTGTATGAGATCTTGAAATTTTAATCATTGGACCACGGTTGGTTTTTTGAATGTCAACAATAAATACTCTGATTCTGTCTTTCACATTGAATGTTTCGCCAGGGGCTTGTTCTCTTGGTGGTAAAAATGCCTCAATCTTACCTAAATTGATCAGGTAGGTATTTCCTTCTATATTTTGAACGGTGCCAGTGACAATTTCTCCGATTTTATCGGAAAACTCATTCATCACCAGGTCTTTTTCAGCCTCTCTCATGCATTGTAAAATGACTTGTTTTGCTGCTTGAGCTGCAATTCTTCCAAATTCTTCGACATCAAGATCAATTTCTAATGTGTCACCATCTTCAACTTCATCACTTAATTCTTTGGCTTCATCTAATGTTAACTCATTTAATTCATCTTCTTTTTCGCTTACAACTAATTTTTCCATCCACAATCGTGCTTCACCAGAATCTTCATTGATGTATGCTTTGACATTCAGTTCGGCACCATATTTTTTTCTTGCTGCAGAGATTAGTGCTTTTTCAATGGCATCTAGAATAATGTGTTTTTCAATTCCTCGCTCAGATTCTATTTGAGCTAATACTTGAGAGAAATTTTCGATTAAAATCATGATTTGTCCTTTCAACTGTTTCCAGTATACAGGCAATCCCTAAAAAAAATGCAACTGCTTATTTCAAAGCAGTACAATACATGTTCAGGAATGCTTTGAAAAAAACAACGTGCTTTTTGACAGGCCCTGTGCTTATAACATAGCATAGTTTTATTTTGACTTCAATTCCTGATGTTTTGAAAGTTTTGACGGGATGCATTTTATTTTTTTTATTATAAAGATTTGATACAATGGCAGCATGGGTATGTTTGTTGATGGTCAGTGGCATGTGCAAGATGTTAATCCAAATACAGTGTCTGGCTCTTTTGAGCGGTTACCAACAACCATCCGAGGATCCATTGAGTCGGAAGGCCCATATTATCCGCACTCTGAACGGTACCATTTAATTGTTTCTTATGCCTGCCCTTGGGCCCACAGAACCTTAATTTATCGAAAGATTAAAGGGTTGGTTGATCATATTCCTTTGGCTGTAGTTCACCCTTACATGGGCCCGAATGGTTGGGACTTTTCAAATGGGGATGGTGTTGAGTTGCCCCTGTTTGGGAATTTTACTTCTTTGGGGGATATTTATTTGGCGCATTGTGCCTCTTTTACTGGGCGTGTGACGGTTCCTGTTTTGTGGGATTCTCAAACAAGACAAATTGTTAATAATGAATCAAGCGATATTATTCGGATGTTTAATGCATCGTTTAACGACTTAACGAAGAATACCGTTGATCTGTACCCCGGGCATTTGTCAGCCGATATTGATGATTGGAATGGCTACATTTATGAATCCATAAATAATGGTGTGTATAAAGTTGGGTTTGCCCGATCTCAAGATGTGTACAAAAAAGAAGTTTTGCAGCTTTTTGTTGTTTTGGATGAAATTGACGCACATTTAAAGACCAATGACTTTTTATGTGGGGATGAGTTAACTGAGTCTGATATTCGACTGTTTGTTACATTATTGAGATTTGACCCTGTTTATGTTGGGCATTTTAAATGCAATTTGAATCGAATTAAAGATTATAATGAATTACCAAAATACATGGAGCGTGTTCGTCGTGCGTATGATATTGAAGATACCATTCGAATGGATCATATAAAAGAGCATTATTATCAATCGCACCCAACCATTAACCCATCTGGGATTGTTCCTTTGGGGCCGGTTGATTGATTTTTTTACTTTATGGCATGATTTAACTATGGTGAATGGTTTATATGCAATGATTATGTTGGTGGGTTTATGGAGCTTGGCACTTATTCATAACAAATATAAGTTGACAGGGCATTACTTTTATCGAGCTATTTTTCCAACGAATGCTTTGTTTTGGTTGTTTATTACCGTCCCTTTACTTTCAACCATTATCTTTCCCAGCATTAAGTTATCGATGATTGCATTTCAGTATCACTTTATTAGTTGTTCTTTTTTTATCGTGATTCCGATGCTTCTTGAACGAATCTTTAATCGCTCTTTTTTTGTTGTGTTCTGGTCGGTGCTAGGGGGGATTAATATGGCGCTTTTTTTGGTGGCCATGGTTGATGCTTCATTTTTTGATGTTGCTCGAATTGTATCGGCGGGGTCCTTTATTTTTCTCTTTATTGTATCTTGTTTTATATGGTTTAAAACATCGATGGTCAAAACATCCATTGAGTATATTTTTATGGTTCGATTTTTTTGGGCCACGGCATTTTTTATTCCTGGAATTATTTTGGACATTACATCGGATGTTACCAAAGTATTATATAATGGATTATTTTTTACCCCCTTCTTTTATTTGGTGATTGTTGCGGTTCTTTTTACGTTGCCACACGATTTGATTTCAGGCAACGCATCACTTGACATGAGTGCAATTGCGTCTAAGTATTCACTAACTAAGAGAGAGAGTGAATTGTTGCCATATATTATTCAAGGCCAATCAAACCAGGAGATTGCCGATCAGCTTCACATTTCATTAAGCACGGTTAAACGTCATGTGCATCATATTTTTACAAAAATGAATGTCAAAAACCGTTTTGAACTATCACGGCTTTTTGTTAATGTGTCGCAAATGGATTAACTGACGGTTTTAAAAAATTGACCGTGCAAGGTGTACCCTCTAAGTCCACGGATTGTCGATGTGAATTTGTTACTCATCGTTTTTGCATCGATGCCATGCAATTGTGTGGTATTTGTTTTTGTGTTGAATAATACGGATAAAATAATTCCGTCATCTTCGTCATTTTTTGCCGGATGTTGAATAAATATGGGTTCGCTTGGAATGCAATCTTCTTTTTCATAAAATTTATGGGTCCAAGTTTCAACATTGATTTTTATAATTCGGTTAAAAAATGGTGTTTTTTTTGTATTCAGTGCATAGGCCCATGAATATGGTTTTCCGTTGTATTTTTTATAGTTGATGTTGGGAAGCGCAATGGATTCATTAAGTAATGTTTTTTTTGAGATCATTTGGTGAGTTTTTGGGTCCAATATGAATCGCTTTAATTTTCCTGCAGGGATATCGGGCATGCCTTTTCGAAGATTATCTAAATACAACGCATCGATGATTGTCGCGTTTTTGAATGCGATGGTGTCAAATACGATGGTGACATTTTTTTCGAAAGCGTTGACTTGGTGAAACATAAAAAATGGGGGGCTTTTTATGGTGCATTGTTTTTTGCCTGTTTTAATATTGAAAATATGAAAAATGGTGGGTGTGTTTTTGTGCCATTTAAAATGATTAATGAATGATTTTGTTCCAAACCGAATGGCCAATGGCGTTACTTTAAATGGCGTGTCAATAATGATGAGGTAATTTTCTGTCATTGCAAAGCTATGTTGGTACGATGGTTTTTGGATACGTAATGATGACATTAGTTGACGCTGATTATTTCGAACTTTGAAAAATTCATAGTATGTTTTTCGTCCCATTCGAATGCCAAGGTTGATCATTGATTGATCGTGATTGTCTTTGTGGGGGTGGGCGGTGTGTAAATTATATTGAAACTCATCGTTAAATGAATAAGGACCTATTGTTTCTAGGGTATCCTTATCAAAGATAATGGGTTGTGGGGTTTCGGTTAAGCTGATCATATCGCGATCTAGTTTTGAGATATTTACCATGGTGTTGGATGTGAACTGTTGATTAAACCGTGTGAAAAACCGTTGAAATAGCGTCGCGCATGGATCTGTTGCAAATTCTCTGAAGCATAGCTTTTGATTTTTTTCAGCGGCATTATAGGCGGGGGAGTTAATAAATTTGCTTTTGTAACGAACCGCACCATTTTCAATATGGAAATGGTGTAGAAGCCCCATTCCATCAAACCAATGATTCACGGACTGTTTTTTAAAATCAAATTTTCCCGGTCCAATTCGATACAAATTTCCTGTTAACCATGACGGAATATCACCAATGGTGGTGCATATGGTGGGTTCTTGTTCGTCAACATTTTTAAATAATTTTTGATGGTTCATCATACGGCTCCTTTTTTCAATTTATAATATGATTGCATTTGTTTATATCAAGATGATATCAATTGAGGGGTGTGTTTTGATTGAGTCTTTGGTTGAAGGGGTAAAAATACATCCAAAGTATGACTTAAATACACCCATTGAGTGCTTGTTATTGTTGTGTGATTGAGTGAATAATGATGAGAAAATAGGAGGTTTATCATATGCCTGATAAACAACAGAGAATACCGGTGACATCATCATTTTTTTTAACACGCTTTTCAAATTTAATCCGAGTTAACAACGACCCGGTGGCATTCTTTAATCATTGCATTCAAAAGAATGGGGATTTTTTTAAGGTTAAGTTTCCTGGCTTTGAGTTTAACTACCTTTTGGCGCCGGATGGCATTCAGAATGTGTTAGAGAAGAACCATATGAATTATAAAAAAAGCATGGTGTATGATCCATTAAAGTTGGCATTGGGAAATGGGTTGTTAACCAGTGATGGGGCATTTTGGAAATCCCAGCGAAAAATCATTCAGCCATTATTTAATAAGAGTTTTATCGAGGCGATGTGTTATGACATTTCTGTTGCTACCGATTCTTTTTTACAAAGTATTGATGATGATCCCGTTGACTTAACCAAGGAATTGGCAAACTTAACCATTGAGATTGCATGTCGTGCGTTTTTTGCAACATCAGAGGTTCAGTTTAGTTCGTTTATTTCAGCCAAGACAAATGAAATTAATGAATTTATGAATCAGCGAATTTTAATGCCATTTATTCCAATGGGGATGCCACTTCCTTCACATATTAAGTTTAACCGTTCGATTCGCCAGATCAATGAAAAGTTAAAGGCGTTAATTGTTATGGCCGCAAACAATGATTCCCGTCCATCTCTTTTGTCGATGTTGGCCAATTCAAAATCCATATCGGATGATATGATTCGAGATGAGGTGTTGACGTTTTTAATTGCGGGTCATGAAACCACCACCAATGCATTGAGTTTTTTGTTGTATTTATTGTCAAAATATCCAGATGTTCAACAGGCGGTGAAAGAAGAAATTGAGAATAACAGTATGGATGATCATCCGAGTTATGAATCGCTTCAGCGATTAACGTATACCAAAGCGGTAATTAACGAAGCGCTGCGTTTATTTCCACCGGCTTGGATTATTTCTCGTGAGTCCATTGAGGATGATGTGATTTTGGGGCATGTTGTTCCCAAGAAATCGATCATTAATATTCCAACTTTTTTAGTTCAGCGTCATGACGCATTTTGGGAATCTCCCAATGAATTTAAACCCGAACGGTTTGTTGGGGATCAAAATCGCCATAAATTTTCGTTTTTACCGTTTGGTGGCGGGCCTCGATTTTGCATAGGTATGCAATTTGCGTATACAGAAATGTTGATTTTTTTGGTTAAGTTGTTTCGATACTCAGACTTTAAGGTGCTTAATCAACAGGTTGATTTGGATTTTCTCATCACGTTACGGCCAAAAAATGAGTTGCAATTTCAATTTGTAAAAAAATAGATGGTTTCATGCCTAACATTGATGTTGTGATCGATGCATCATTTTAGGTGGAAATACCGGTTGTTTTAATTCAAAAAATAGTGTCTGGATGATATGATGGTCACCAATGTCAGTTGATGCTAAATTTGTTCATTTGCATGTCCATTCTGAATTTTCTTTGTTGGATGGTGCCGTGCGTGTGCCCCGGCTATTGGATGCTTGTGTGGAAGAGCACCCGGCCATTGCGTTAACCGATAAGGGGAATTTATTTGGTGCCATTGATTTTTATTTTGGCGCAAAGTCCAAGGGCATACATCCAATTATTGGGTGTGAGGTGTTTTTTACTGAGGATATGTCCGTCAAAACCAAAACCATGGAACGGTTGATTTTACTGTGTCAAAATCAAAAAGGGTATGAAAATTTATGTCATATTGTAACCGAAGGGCATGTTCGTGGGTTTTATTACAACCCTCGGGTTGATTTGGACTGTTTAACCGCGCATTCTGATGGGCTGATTTGTATTTCCCCAGGGTATTGGGGGCCAGTGGCTCAATTTCTTCAATCTCATTTTATGGATCAAGCCAAGGGCATTGCGACGGATTTGGCAACGGTGTTTAAGGATCGGTTTTACTTGGGGGTGCAAAGAACCGGTGAATTGGGAACGGATCAGATCTGTGATGATGTTGTGTCCATCTCAAAGGATCTTCAATTGCCCATTGTGGCATTAAATGATGTGTATTTTTTGAAAAATGACGAAGGTTGGATGCAGGATTTATTGCAGTGCATTAAAACCGGTCGTGAAATTGATATTGATGACCAAAATAATTCGAAGCGCTCTCAGCATTATTTGAAAACATCCCAAGAAATGGTGGATTTATTTTCAGATTTGCCGGAATCCATTGAAAATACGGTAAAAATTGCCAATGAATGTCAGCTTGAAATTATTGCTGATCAGGTATTTTTGCCGCATTTTGAGTGCCCCGATGGGCTAACGCCGGAGGCGTACTTAGAACAATTGGTTTGGGAGGGGATGCATCAAAAATACACGGAGATTACCACAGATATTCGACAACGGGTTGAGTTTGAACTTGAAATCATTAATAAAATGCAATACCCCATTTATTTCTTAATTATTTATGATTTTTTGCATTTTTGTGTTGAGGCAAATATTCCGGTTGGGCCGGGTCGGGGATCTGCGGCCGGTTCCATTGTTGCGTATGCACTTAATATTACCAAAATTGATCCGATTCCTTATAATTTGCTCTTTGAGCGATTTTTGAATCCTGAGCGGGTGTCCATGCCAGATATCGATATTGATTTTTGCATCAAACGGCGGGGTGAAGTGATCGATTATATTTCCAAAAAATATGGGGATGATCACGTGGCTCAAATTGTTACATTTGGGACGATGGCCGCGCGGGGTGTTGTTCGAGATGTGGGGCGTGCGCTTGGCGTTCCGTTGGATTTTGTTGATCGCGTGGCCAAGTTGATTCCATCGGCCCCAGGCCATAATATGTCCATCAAGGAAGCGATTGAAGAGGTGGAAGAGCTTGATCAGGTCTATCGAGGGGATCCTATGGGAACTCAATTATTGGATTATGGCATGAAGCTGGAAGGGTTTGCTCGACATTCGTCAACGCATGCGGCTGGATTGGTGATTTCCAGAGATCCCCTGTCAACCATTGTTCCTCTTATGAATAATGATGGTCAAATTACCACGCATTACACCATGAATAATCTCGAAAAACTGGGATTATTAAAAATGGATATTTTGGGATTAAGAAACCTGACGGTGATTCGTGATGCCTGTGATTTAATTTGCAAATATGAGCCAGACTTTGACATAGAGGCTATTCCAATGGACGATCAGGCGACCTATGACTTGTTTTCTACTGGAGAGAGTATTGGGATTTTTCAATGCGAATCACCGGGAATGCGACGTTTGATTGTTGATTTGAAGCCCAAAACATTTGAAGATGTGGTGGCACTTTTGGCCTTGTATCGTCCGGGCCCTTTGGGATCGGGGATGGTGAGTGATTTTATTTCAAATAAATCGGGAAAAACCAAGGTGGTTTATGATTTGCCTCAGTTGGAACCAATACTAAAAGATACGTATGGCATGATTGTGTATCAGGAACAAGTGATGCAAATTGCTACGGCCGTGGGCGGGTTTAGTTTGGGCCAGTCTGATATGTTGCGTCGGGCCATGGGAAAAAAGAAAAAAGACGTGATGGATCAGATGAAAGATGAGTTTTTATCTGGGGCCAAGCAAAAGAAAATTGACGTTGGTATTGCTGAAAAGATATTTGATTTGTGTTATAAATTTGCTGAATATGGGTTTAATAAATCGCATAGTGCGGCGTATGCCATGGTGTCGTATCAAACGGCGTATTTAAAAACACATTATCCCAATGAGTATTTATTGGGGTTGTTGTTGTCTGTTTTAGGGAATACGGATCGCACCGCCATTTATGTTTCTGAGGCCAAACGCTTGGGCATTGGCATTGTGCCCCCCAACGTGAATGCATCTGTTTATTTGCATGTGTTAAAGGATGGGGACATTATTTTTGGTTTGGGGAGCATTAAGGGGATTGGTGAAGCCCCAGTGGAAACCATTGTTCAGGAACGCAATGCCAATGGCCCCTTCGTTTCCGTCTTTGATTTTTTTAATCGTTTAAAAGGGCGTGATGTGAATAAGCGTGTGGTTGAGCATTTAATTCGGTCTGGGGCCTTGGATTGTTTGGATGAAAACCGTTCAAAATTGCTCGGATGCTTTGAAGATATTCTGGATAAAATGCAATCATCGGCACGTCACTCTTCAGAGGGAATGATGGGTTTGTTTCAAACATTGGATGAAGACTTTTATACCGATATTTTAAATGATAGTTCTTACAAAGAGTTTGGCCATTTGGAATTGCTTCGGTTTGAAAAGGAGTTGGTCGGGGATTATTTGTCGTCCCACCCATTGGATGAATTTTTACCTCAATGGAAAGAGGGCGTTGCCTTGGGAGATTTGGGGGACTCGTTTGATAAAGAAGTTGTGGATGTGGTTGGTGTTTTATCCAATGTGAATCACCGAATGACCAAAACAAATCGCCCGTTTACAATGGGTGAGATTGAAGATTTTGGTCGAAAAGTTACCATTCTTGCTTTTGATTCTCCAAAGTATTCGGGCATTGCAGCGCAACTTCAAGATGACGTTATTGTTAAATTAACGGGCAAAGTAAAGGTTCGAAATGCGGAAGTTTCATTAATGGTAGAATCGGTTCAGTCACTCACCAGTCAATTGGCTCAAAAAATTTGTCATGTTGATTTGCTGGAGGGGCAATCGTTGGATGATTTGCATCAAATCAAGCAAATTTGTCTATTGAATCGTGGTCAAATTCCATTATACTTTCATATACAACAACAAACGATAGAAACAAGTAAAAAATATTGGATTAAGGATTCAGCCATTGCTGAAATAGAATCCATTGTAGGAGAGCAAAAGGTATGGCTGGAAACGTAGAATTTTTAAATCAACTAGAGACCATTATTGATGAGCGACTATCATCTGGCAATTCAAGGTCTTATGTGAACGCATTGGTTACGTCTGGTTTAGATCGAGTGTTGAAGAAAATCGGGGAAGAAGCTGGGGAAGTTATTATTGCGGCAAAAAATGGCGATAAAGATGAATTGTTAAATGAATCGGCGGATTTATTGTTCCATTTAATGTTGGTATTGAAATCACAAGGGTACGCCATTGGGGATGTGGTGGATATTCTAGTGAAACGACATGATTCGTAATCTTTTTATTTTTCTTTTTTTAGTTCAGATGGTTCATGGGGATATTCGAATTGAGTCTCCCAAACAGGACCAATTAACATCACAGTCAGTCATTGATTTTGTTGCAACATCAACCATAGATAAAGGGTTTTTGATTGTTAATGGGCAGTTAATTCCTGTTCGAAAGAAAACTTTTTTTCCAAATCTTAAGCTTCAGATGGGGCGCAATGTTGTCGATGTTCACGTGTTGAATGAGGATTTGAAGTTAGAACCTCATTTGTCGAGATCGATTGAAATTTATCGTCATTTGCCAATCACGGGTGCGAGTGAGCAAGAAATTTTTTTGCTGACTGATTTGGTCACTGATTATTTTGTTTCGGTGGTGGATGGCGAGGATGCTCGTTTGGATCAACCCATTTTAAAGCGGGATTTATATGCGTTTTTAATGTGGTTTTTTAAAGATCGATCCCCAAGTGAAATGACCCGTCAGTACGATGATATGGCCAATTATGGGCCTTATATCCGATTGTTTCAACATCATCCGAATGCCTTGCCTTTACCTCGATTGGGGTCATTTTATCCGAATTCATATGTCACTCGTCAGGCATTTGTGAACTTACTTTTACTTTTAAATGGCTCAACGGAACAAATTTCTACGAGCATGATGGTGGCTACCGAGTTGAAGTTGCCTCGTTCAGTGCGTTCCCTGGTTCCTTCATGGAAAGATCCCTTGGTGTTTGTTACTAGAGGGGAGGTATTGAGTGCATTTTTTAAGCTGTATAACGGTCCAAAGTTATCGCCATCAACGGTGGTTTTAATTAAAACCACACGGGACCCAGTGTTTTCCGAGCTTCCTTTTCTAACGTATGTGATAGATACGGCCAATCAATGGCGCGAAGCGCTTCGATTACGGATGGTGGCCCATCAATCAAAGCCGGCAAAAGCCGTGATTGTAAAAAAGCCTGCGCCTGAACCAATGCCACCATTACCCCCAAACCCATCTTCGTCAATTTCTAAATCTCGCGTTACAATTGTTTTACCTGGGGATTCTATTCAAAAAATTGCGAGGCGGTATTATGGCGATGCGTCTAAATGGGAACATTTAGTGCAGTTGAATCAACTCGATATTCAAATGGTTACGATTAATGGAAAGTTGTTAACCTCTGTTCATATTGAGCCCGGTCAAAAACTTCGTTTAGAATAGTGGTTTTGAAATTTTTAATCAGATTTTGACGATATTGACTAAGATTAAATAACAATGGCGTTTTTTAATGGTTAAGTAGGTTGAAATGTTACACAGAAATCACTCGCTTTCGTCTCGTTTGGGACTTAAAAATACATTATTTAATTCCGGTGGAGGATCCGGCAGCTTTTATCAAGGTGGTGATGGCCGTGAAGATGATCAAGCGGCGGATCAAGAGGAGCGTGAACCGTCTATTATTTATCCCCCTATTGATTCTCAAACCATTGAATTGATTGATATTTCTTCGGTCACGTAATCGGTGGGGCATTCATTCACTACTTCTGATGTTGTTTGTTGGGTATTTTTTTGTCGTGACATGACATCTAACTTAAAGTGTACCAATTGAATCTCCAAATAAAATCAAGTAATATTGGCATATGTCAAATATTGATGTTGATTCTATTTTAGAGCTGAGTTGTTTGTCTCTTACAGATGAACGAAAGCAAGAGTTTTCTGTTCAAATTGAGAAGGTGTTGGATTATATGGATGTTTTAAATAACGTAAAGAAAGTTCCGGATCCTTCATTTGAATGGCCGATTCACAAAGATGTTGTTGGTCGTGAGGATGTTCCTGAATCATTTGAGCATCCGTTGGTCAAGGAAAATGCTCCTGAGTATAAATCTGGTGGCTTTTCTGTTCCGAAGATTTTGTCGTAATGGGTGTGTTGCGTAAAATTCATGATGCCATTCGATCCAAAGCTCTGGGTTGTGAAGAGTTAACCCGATCTGTTATTGATCAAATTGCACAAAAGAATAGTGAAGTGAATGCATTTATTGATGTGTTTGAGGCAAGAGCCATTCAAATGGCGAAGGCTCAAGACGAGGCGTTAGCCAATGGGGCTGAATTGCCCGTAGGCGCTGGGATTCCGGTCGGCATTAAAGACAACATGTGCATTGATGGGGAGTTGGTTACATGTGCCTCTAATATTTTAAAAGGGTATCGATCGCCGTATACATCCACCGCTGTTGGGCAGATCATGGCAGCGGGGTTTATTCCCGTGGGCCGCACCAATATGGATGAGTTTGCCATGGGGTCGTCCAATGAACATTCGGTTTATGGCCCGGTATCCAATCCTTGGAATAAATCATTGGTGTCTGGGGGCTCATCAGGTGGGTCCGCTGCTGCGGTTGCCGCTGGGTTGGTTCCACTGACGTTGGGATCGGATACTGGCGGATCCATTCGTCAGCCGGCGTCTTTTTGTGGTGTTGTTGGGTTAAAGCCAACGTATGGCCGTGTATCGCGGTATGGTTTGGTGGCGTTTGCCTCATCGTTGGATCAAATTGGTCCGTTTGCGCAATATGTGGATGATGCCGCATTGATTTTGGAATCATTGTGTGGATTTGACCCGTATGATTCAACGTCAGAGAATCGTTCTGTCGAGCCATTTTCTGCAAATTTAGCGGTTGATTCTTTGAAAGGAAAACGCATCGGCGTTCCCAATCAGTTGATGTCTCAAACCATTGCGCCAGATGTGCGCGAATCCATTTCTGAGGCGTTAAAGCGGTTTGAATCATTGGGCGCAAGCATTGATTATTTTGATTTTGATTTGGTCGATGAGGCGTTGGCAACTTACTACATTATAGCACCAGCCGAGGTTTCATCCAATTTGAGTCGTTTTGATGGGGTTCGTTATGGCAATCGAAACACCGCGGCAAATTCACTCAAGGAAATGATTCAAACCACTCGTCAGCAGGGGTTTGGGGATGAGGTGAAGCGACGCATTATTTTGGGGACGTATGTGTTGAGTTCGGGTTATTATGATGCCTATTATGGAAAAGCCCAAAAGGTTCGCGCCGTGGTGTCTGAGACGTATGCCAATTTATTTAAGTCTTATGATTTTATTTGTTCCCCAACAGCACCCACAACAGCGTTTGAAAAAGGGGCCAATTTGAATGACCCCATGCAGATGTATTTATCTGATATTGCAACCATTCCAGTGAATTTGGCGGGGTTGCCAGCGATGTCATTTCCATGCGGCCTTGATTCGTCCGGGGCTCCCATTGGTTGTCAGTTGGTGGGGGGCTGGTTTAAAGAGCGTGAGTTGCTTCAGGCGGCGCATGCATTTGAGCGTGCCATGGAATTTCAGCCTAAATATTCATTTGAGGGGGTTTTATAATGGCATTCGAACCGGTGATTGGTCTGGAAATTCATGCTCAGTTAAATACGAAATCCAAACTGTTTTGTCGTGCCTCCACAGAATTTGGCGAAGCCCCCAATCAAAATGTAACGCCCGTAAGTTTGGGTTTGCCAGGGGCGTTGCCGGTTTTAAACTTGGAAACGGTGCGTTTGGCAATTATGGCTGGGTTGGCGCTTGAATGTGATATTCAGGAACGGTCTGTATTTGCACGTAAAAATTATTTTTATCCGGACCTTCCGAAAGGGTATCAGATTTCTCAGTTTGAGTATCCGATTTGTTTAGGCGGGCGTGTCGTTCTTGAGGATTTGGGCAAAACCATTCATTTAACGCGTATTCATATGGAAGAGGATGCGGGTAAATTGAATCATGAGGGAGCGGATGGCATCGCTGGTGCTACTGGATCATCGTCTGATTTGAATCGTGCTGGGGTTCCGTTAATTGAAATTGTGTCAGAGCCAGAAATTCGCAATGCGAAAGAAGCCCGTGCTTACATGGAAAAAGTGCACCAGATATTAACCTTTATTGGTGTGTGTGATGGGGATTTAGAAAAAGGATCATTTCGTTGTGATGCAAATATTTCCGTACGACCGGTTGGTCAGAAAGAATTTGGGACACGTACCGAAGTTAAAAACCTCAATTCATTTCGAAGCATTGAACGCGCTGTAAATTATGAAATTGAACGTCAAATATCGGTGATTCAATCTGGTGGTAAAATCATTCAGCAAACCATGAATTTTGATGATGCTACAGGGCAAACATCCGCCCTTCGAAGCAAAGAAAACGCCCATGATTATCGTTATTTTCCGGACCCTGATTTAAAGCCTTTGATTGTTAAAAAAGAGCAGATTGAACAGGTGAGATCTGAGATGCCTGACTTGCCAGATGTGGTTCGGCAACGGTATACCGATCAGTTTGGTTTGCCAGCTCACGATGTGAAAGTGTATTTGCAGACGCGAATGTTGTATGACTTCTTTGAACTGTCTCGTGAGCATTTAAATTCAGCAACCCCAAAAGACATGTCAAAATGGATTGTTGGCGAGTTAAATGCACTCTTAAAAGAGACCATGGGGGAGCTAAGTATGTCCCCGACTGTTTTTGCAACACTGATTGATCGGTGTGCAACTGGGGATATTTCAACAAAAATGGTTAAAGATATTTTGCCCAAACTTCTCGATGGAAAGTCTTCGGTGGACGATGCTATTTCGGCCATGGGCGGGGCACAAATATCCAACCAAGATGAATTGCAACAGGTGGTCAATGATGTGTTGAAGGCCAACCCTGATGTGGTTGAAAAAATAAAAAATGGGAAAACGGGGTCCGCCAATTTTTTGATGGGGCAAGTGATGAAGGAAACCAAAGGAAGAGCCAAGCCAGATACTGTTAGAGATCTTATAATAAGCGCTTGTCAAAGTGAGTAAACGGGCATTCTTTTTTGCATGCATCTATATTTTTTCATTTGTTTTTTTGATATTGACGCTTAATTACAATGTTCGAACATTTCGTTTGACTCAGGAGTTGCAATCATTAACGTTAGAGTTACAAGCCATTGAACGAGATGTTGAATTAAAGGAATTGAATTATTATCAGCAAACGAGTTTGGATAAGGTGCATGATGTTGCGGCCAATCAGTTGGGCATGATTAGACAAAATCGAATTCGGGTATTTAGCACCGATGAGGTTCAGTCCAGATGACATCATTTCGAATTCGAACGTTTTTATTTTTAGCATTTTTTTTGATCATTTTTTTAGGGATCATTGGCCGATTGGTTTATTTGATGGTTGGTCAACATGATTTTTATTTGGATCGATCTGAAAAACAAATTCAAAAGTTGATTAAAATTGATACCAGTCGTGGGAAGATTCTGGATCGAAATCAGTACCCATTGGCCATAAGTCGGCCGGTGTATTCTGTGTATGCATCGCCCATGCGTATTAAAGATAATACATCGTTTGCAACCATTGTGGCGCCTTTGTTGGATATGACAACTCAAGAGGTATTAAAAAAAATCAACAATTCTTCTTCATTTGTTTGGTTGAAGCGAAAGATGGATGGGGTAGATACTGAAACGATTAAACAGCTATTTCCACAACAGATGAATGTATTGCAAGAAGAGCGTCGAGTATATCCCAATAATGTGTTGCTTTCCGATGTTTTGGGCTTTGTTGGCATGGATAAGGGGTTGGGTGGATTGGAGTATCAGTTTGATCGATTTCTGACTGGGGAAGAAGGGTACTATATTATCAAGGGGGATCCGCGTGGGGTTCGCATCATTTCTTCAAATAAAACACTGATTGGTCGAGCCAAAGGGTTCGCAAAAGCGGAACAAGGGGTTGAAGCGAGTTCCCTTAAGGGGGGGAACTTGATTACAACGATTGATTATCGTATTCAGTTCTTCGTTGAAAAGTTGTTGAAAGAAAATATTGATCGGGTTGAGGCGGAGGGGGGGCAAGTGATTGTCTTGGATGTAAAAAATGGCGAGGTTATTGCTATGGCAAATTACCCATATTTTGATCCCAATGATTTTCATCTATCGGAGTATTCTGTATTGAAAAACTCGTGCATTGTGGATGTTTTTGAACCGGGGTCTACATTTAAGATTGTTACGTATGCGGCCGCTTTGGAAGAAAAAGTGGTGACCCCAGGAATGATTCTTGAGATTCCTGAATCCATTGTGATTCAACGGCGCCGAATTAAAGAGGCTCACGATCGAGAGCCTGGGGACCCAACCCATTATGAAGCCAAGGATATTTTAACTAAGTCCATGAATGTTGGAACCATATTATTGGCTGAAAAAATGGGGGCTGCGGCCTTTTTAAATTATATTCAATTGTTTGGGTTTGGTGAGCGAACATCCATATATTTGCCAGGTGAAACCAAGGGTTTGGTTCGATCGCTGGATCAAATTGCGCCCATCGATAATGCGGTGATGTCCTTTGGCCAAGGCATTAGTGTGACAGCGCTTCAAATGACGGCTGCTGTTGCGGCCATTGGCAATGATGGAATGTATATTCGCCCCCGCATTATTAAGCATCAAACGGATCATAATAATTTAACCATTTCTCATTTGGGATCCTTTCGATCCCGACGGGTGGTTTCGTCTAAAACCGCGGCATTGGTTCGAGCGGCTATGGAAGATGTGGTGTTAAAAGGAACGGGTCGTCATGCCCGAGTGAAGGGGTATCGAATTGGTGGAAAAACAGGCACGGCACAAAAACCCTTAGAAAATGGCCGAGGCTATGAAGAGGATGCCTATATTGCTTCTTTTGTTGGTTTATTGCCCATTCATTCCCCTAGATATGCTATTTTTGTGGCGATAGATGAGCCCAAAACCACCATTTGGGGGTCTACTGCCGCGGCACCTTTATTTTCTCAGGTGGCCACGGTAATGGTGGATTATTATGATGTGCCACCGTCTGAATATTAATTTGACGCATCGATAACTTAATTGGTGGGGCACCCCTTTTATGTTTATTTGAAAAAGAAACCGGGTATAGATTAAATCTAAGGAGTGTTTATATGGGTAGAACAAATTCTGTTGGGGGTCCTAATCTTTCTCACGGTAAAGATGGTGTTCAGATGGGGTTAAATGATTTAGGGATTCCTGTAATGGGACCTCGCATTCTTGAAATTCTAAAAACTACTTTATCCAAATTAGGTGATTTTTTATCATCTGCAGCGCTCCTTGATTCGTAATACTAATTAAATGTTCCAGATACAGGCCAGTTGGTTGGACAATCAATCAGCTGAATCAAGATCTAGGGACGTGATAAACGCCAATGGAGGTTAGGGGGACCTTATGTGCTGAATTTGTGCGTGTTTGATTCTTTTTTGACGCTGTTTGGCATCTCTGGCAAGGGTGTTTGATTTCTTGCACAAGATTTTCATGTGTTGATTCATTCGGGTGAATTGTTGGGGTTCGATCAATGGTTTAATTTAATGTGGAAATGCTATGCATTTTTCTTGGATATGATTATAGTGATAGGGTTGTGACTCAATTTAATTTATTTGTGCAATCGATACGGGCTGCATTGCCGTTTCCAATTGGCCCCTTTCCCATATTTATGGGGTTTTTGCAATTTTATTACCTGTATGAAGTATTTGCTACCAATGATACGGGCGGGTTTTCTTTTTCATTTGTGGGTATTTTTTCAATTCTCTGGAGCTTATTGACGGTGGTGCTAACATTTCAAATTTTTGCCAATGTATCATCCAAGCGATGGGTGACCACATCCTTATCGGCGCTGGGATTAACCGTATATTCAGTGTCGGCGGCGTATACATTTGGTTCGCATGATTCACTGCGATGGAATGTCTTGGTTGAAAATTTAAGCATTGCGTTTACGCCAGAATCTTTGAATGTTCTTTTTCATTCCTTGGATGCCAAAGGATTGCAGTATGGGGGCATTATTTTGGTTATTTTTGGTGTTCTTGAATGGCGGTATAACACCGTATCAAAGATCATGCCATCAGTTATTTCTTGGAAGAAGCGTTGCGTTGGGTTTTTACTTTATTTTTTGATGATTATTTTGCCCATTGAGGCGATGGACCCGTTGCTGAAATTTGTTCGGTCTGTTTATTTTTATTATGCATCCGATCAGGTGGTTAAGGTTCGGTTGTCGGATAACGAGTACCCATTCCTTCGAACCTTACCTCCCAAAGATGCCATCAATATTCAGGAAAAACCAATCCATGTTTTCTTAATTATTGTGGAGTCGTTGAATGCGGATGTTATTGGCGCGATGGCCCCCTCTGGTCGGGCCTACACACCGTATTTGAATCAATTGAAATCAACGAGTGTTGTTGTTGATCGTTTTTATGGCAATTCAATTCAAACGGCCAAAGGGCATTTTGGGTTGTTGTTTTCATTTATTCCCTCGTTGAAGGGGAAAACATTTGTTAAGTACCCTGATGTTCGTATCAAATCCATTGCGTCGGTTTTATCGGAGAATGGGTATGAATCCATTGCTTTTTCCGCGTACCATAATCGGAATTTTGATAATACCACTTCATTTTTTTTGACGCATGGTTATGATGAATATGAAACGGTTCGATCGTATTTAACGCCCAAAGATTTTGATGATCGGTTGGTTTGGGGAGTTAAGGATGAGGTGTATTTTAAGCGCTTTTTTGAGTACTTTGATCAACGTTCAAGTGATTCACCGACGTTTTATACATTAATGACCATTGCCAACCATTTTCCGTTTAACTCGATGAAGTCCAAAGACAAGCACATCTATCCCAGCCCTCAAGATATTCATGAGGATTATGCCAACTCGGTTCATTTGGTAGATCGTGGCATCGCACGCTTTTATGAAGGGCTTAAAAAGCGCGGGCTTTTGGAAAACTCATTGGTGATTATTACCTCCGATCATGCATTTCCAATGGGGCTGCATGGCAATTATCATCTGGAGGCCGGGTACCATGAAGATTCCTTTCGTATTCCATTTTTTATGACGTGGCCCGCCAAGCTAGCCCCTCAAACCATCAAAAAGGTGGCATCTCAAATGGATGTTGCGCCAACGATTTTGGATCTACTGTCAATTTCTGAAGGGTCGTCGAATTTTCAGGGCACCTCTATTTTTGATGGCTCGTCTGATCCGATATTTTTGGTTCAGCCGTATGCCAAACACTTTAGTGTGGTCCGATTTCCATATAAGTATCGCTTTTTTGAAGATACGCAAAAGGAATATGTTTATGATTTAGTGGCGGACCCTTTAGAAAAGACCTCCATTATTCATGATGTGCCGACGACGTTAATTCAACAATTTCGCTCAGATTTAAAGACCATGTATCAATCCCAATTTGCGCTTGAACGTAATCAGGTGCGTCCCTTGCCATTGGATTGATGCATTTATTGTTTTTTGTATTCAAGCTATACTAAACTTATCCAAAACTTAGGAGTTTTATGCCGTGCGGTTTATCAGTGCATTTTTAAGACGGGTGACTAGCCCAACCATTTATTGGTTATTTTTATTTCATTTTTTATACTTGTTTCAAATTCATGCGACTGAAAGCATGGGGGGATTCTATTTTAATGCCCAAGGCATTTTATTAATATTGTTAAGTTTTGTTCCGGTGGCGTTGTTGTTTTATTTGGTTAACTTTTTGTGCAATCGGTCCAAAAAAGCTCTCATTCTAGGCAATCTTGGCTTTCTTTTTATGTATGGGTTGGGTGCGGCGTACCATTTTCATGCACGTGTCCAATTTGAGTGGGACATGTTAAAAGATAATTTGGCCAATACATTTTACTTAGAGTCGTTGGTCTACATGTGGAATTCTTTGGAAAAGGAGGTGTTTAATTACGTCCTTGTTTTTGTTTTGATTTTACTTTTTATGGAGTGGAAGCACAGGTCGATTTCCCGATTTCAGGCCACCGTATCGGGTTGGCGTCCCATTGGTGTGGTGGTGGGACTGTATTTGGCTTGTCTGTTTTCTGCCATGCCCTGTTATGATCCACCCAGTGCATTTTTAAAGTCCATTTATGTTTATTATTTTAAATCCATGATTCATGTGAATTATGAGCCGGGTGGGTACCTACTTCAAACGTCAGGTAATGCTAACTTTAACTCGTTTACACCGTCTAAGCAGAGTTCGCCTCATATTTTTTTGATTGTTGTGGAATCGTTGAATCAAAGTGTGATCGGCAAGAAAACCGATGCAGGCAAAGAAATTACCCCATTTTTAAATCAGTTGGCAACTCAAAGTTTGGTGGTCCAAAACTTTTATGCAAATTCGATTCAATCGGCTCGAGGGCATGTGAGTATTTTTCTTTCTTTGCTACCGAGTATTACGGATAAAATTACGACCCAATATGTGGATTTAACGACGTATTCTTTAGCGGATGCATTAAAAGATAATGGGTATAAAAGTGTGATTTTTCATGCGTATGATTTGAATGGGTTTGATAACGTGCAACAATTTTTTGGCACGCGTGGTTTTGATATGAAGACGGTAAAGCCGTACGTGAAACCTGAAGATAAACCGTATGTGTGGCGTGGTTGGGGTCCGGAGGATAATGTCTTTTTTAAACGATTTTTTGATTATTATGATCAGGGAGGCTTTTCCGATAAACCCATGTTTTTTTCATTGGTCACAGTCGCATCCCATTTTCCATTTAGTAGTGTGCCCGAGCACCGTCGTTTATTGCATAAAGTGCCAAAAGATATTCATGAAGAGTATGCGAATAGCATTCATTTGGTTGATCGAGGCATCGCGTTATTTTTTGATGAACTAAAGGCCCGAGGCTTGGATCAAAACAGTATTGTGATTGTGACATCCGATCATACCATTCCCATGGGGGAACATGGGATATATCACCAAGAGGCTGGTTATTATGAGGAATCGTTTCGAATCCCGTTATTTATTCATTGGCCCGATCAAATTCAGCCGGAGGTTATTGATGAGCCTTATTCACAAATGGATCTTGCGCCGACGATATTGGATATGATCGATGCGAAAGTCGGGGCGCATCATTTTATGGGGAACAGTATTTTTTCAAAGGAATTGCAGCCAGTGGTTTTAATTCAGCCGTATGGGAAGCGCTTAAGCATTGTTTATTGGCCCTACAAGTTTCTTTGGCATGGGAAGACAGGTGATATTGAAGTGTTTCATTTGGCGGATGATCCGATGGAAAGCCAGGATATTTATTCTCAGACAACATCATCTCAAAGGGAACGCTTTATGGATGATTTGGCCAATATTTATTTGATACAAAAATTGTATCAACATGATGAAGTCTATAAGAATAAATCGGTTGCAAGATAAAATTTACTGGTATTTTTTAAGGGTTACATTTTAAACTAATTTTATGGGAATTAAGCATGATGTTTTGTCTGTCATGAGAAACTGGGCGCCGGAGGATACCGCAGAGTCTTGGGACAATGTTGGGCTTCAAGTTGACACGCTTCGAGATATTGATCGCATTGCCTTGGTGTTGGAGCTTAATTTGGATACTTGGGATGTGTTGCAACAATACAACTATGATTTTATTATTTCTCATCATCCACTGATATTTAAACCGTTTCGTTCGGTTGGATATGATGATTGGTCGCATCAGGTGTTAAGGGAGCTGATAAAAAAAGACATTGGCTTTTATGTCAGCCATACCAATTTGGATCGGGCATCCGATGGAGTTACAGATGTTCTCATGCGCCAATTTGAATTGGATATTATCGAACAAACCGATATTGTGAATGGCTATGGCAAATTGGTTTCTGTGTCCAAGCCAATTGATATTATTGATATTGAAGATAAAGTGCCGGTTTTGGCCAAAATTGTCCCCGATCAATTAGAGATTCAAAAAGTTGCCTTGTGTGGGGGGAGTGGCAAGTCCTTTACGCAAGACGTGATTGATCATGGGGCTGATTTATATATTACGGGAGAATTGGGGTACCATGATATGCAAGCTTTGCGTCAACAAAAAGTTGCCGTGATGTTGTTGGGGCATTACCAGTCCGAAGCGTTTGTATTGGATGCCATTCAACAACGCTTGGATCACCTTGATGTTGATATTGATATTGTAAAATAGCTGGAGAGAATCAACGGTTATCTGTTATTTTTTTTCTTCTGATCCTGAGGTATTGTGCTGTGTCATTTGATTGATTTCTAATTGGATTGCGGGCAAGAATTTGCGTATAAAATAATTGAGTTTGAGTCCTTTAAGGCTTTGAACCCATTCAAAAATATTACGAACATCAGTGTCAGGTAAATTGTCTCTATTATCAGCGGTGCAGTTAGGGATCGATGCGATTTTATTGTTATCGACAATCGCGGAAATTCTAAACGCATGGCCTTGAGATGTAATTACCCTTGCACGTACGGGTAGGGGTTCTCCGGTTTTTTCTTTTTTACTTGAAATTTTGGTGCCGTTGTTGGAAACTGTGGCATTAAATTCATAACCGATTATTCTCATTCCAGATGGGTATTCTTTGGAATAGGATCCGTTGGTTGAGTTGTAGGTGTCTTGTACTTCCGTTAGTTGACCTAAATTAAGTGCGCTGCCCACAGAAGAGATGGCCGAAAGGCATCCGTCTCGGTGTTTCTCGATGGCTGCGCCTGTAAGGTTGCCGGATGTTGGGCTTCTCCTCAATTAATGTGTGTTTTGTTCTAAAATGGCCAATTCGTCTTGAGTGTTTGCACCACTGACTTCAATGGCATTTTCAATGCAATGACCTGAAATAATCAGGCCCTGGTTTTTTAAAATTTCAATCATGTCGGTGAGGTAATATTCATTTTGAGCATTATTTGTTTGAATATGGGTAATGCTACTTAATAATTCCTGAGTTTTAAAGCAGTAGATGCCACTATTGAATTCTTGTATGCGACGTTCGTTGGGCGTGCAGTCCTTGGCCTCTTTGATGGCTAAGATGTGATTGTTTTGATCTCGAATGATTCGTCCATAGTTTCCGGCATCCGCCAAGGTTGCCGTTAGTATGGTTGCCGCGGCTTGTGTCTCGGTATGTGTTGCAACTAGGCTTTTCAGGGTTTCTGATCGAATGAGGGGGCAATCCCCAGCTAAAATTAGGCAATGGGTGGGGTTGGTTTTTTGGATTTCATCGAGTGCACAGACCACAGCATGACCTGTTCCCAACTGTTCCATTTGTGTGGCATGAGAAACGTTGTATGGTTGGCATGCTGACAATACGGCTTCTTTTTGGTATCCCACCACCAAGCAGGTGTTGGTAATTCCACATTGCCTGACAGACTCAATGACGTGGTGAACCATTGGCTTTTTATGAATGGTATGCAGAACTTTTGGGAGGTCAGAATTGAATCGGGTTCCTTTTCCTGCCGCTAAAATAATCGCCATGACATTGGACATGAAATACAGTATACCTTAAAATCGATTTTTTGCGATTAACTAAATTTACTTTGCTTGTGAAATAACTGTGTTTAGTGCTAAAATATCTTCATCATTGAAGCTAATTTTGGGGGTTGGCAAATTTTTAAAGGGATGTGACCATGACACAAATTATAATTAAAACGCATCAAGTTGATATTACGGATAGTATCAAAGAGTATGTCGATAAAAAATTATTAAAGTTAGAAACCATATTTGATAAGATTGAAGAAATTCAGGTTGATCTGGATGTTGAAACTTTTCCGAATGAAGAAGATCGTCAGATTGTTTCTGCCACTGTTTTGGTTCCCGGATCAGCACTAATTGCAAGAGAATCAAGCCGGGATTTATATGCAAGTATTGATGTTATGGTTGATAAATTGCAACGGCAATTAAAAAAATACAAAGATAAACTACGTCTCAAAAATCGCAAGCAAGCCATGAAAAATAAACGGGATATTCAGAAAATTACCCTCAATATGGTTGGTGAAGAAAAACAGGAGAAATCCAACGATGATCCGTCTAAGTTGTATGTGCCCCGACCAATGCATCCAGAAGATGCGGCGTTGATTTTAGAAGATCGAGAGCAGTCATTTTTGGTGTTTCGCAATGCATCGGATGAGAAAATTAACGTTATCTACGTTACAGATGACGGAAATTTTGGTTTAATAGAAACATAAGAAAGGTAGTGTGACGATATGAGTGTAAAAATAGCAATTAATGGGTTTGGAAGAATTGGGCGAAATGTGTTTCGTATTGTTCAAGAAAATCCAAATATTACTGTGGTTGGGATTAATGATTTAACTGATCCCAAAACATTGGCGCATTTATTGAAGTATGATTCAGTTCATGGAAAGTTTAATGGGACCATTGAAGTTGATGGAAATGCCATCGTCGTGAATGGCACTAAAATTAATATTTATTCAGAAAGAAACCCAAGCGAATTGCCTTGGTCTGAGTTAGATGTCGATGTTGCGATTGAGTCCACCGGGGTTTTTACTAAGGCTACTTCTGATCGTGGGGGCTACCTTAGTCATATTGATGCTGGCGCAAAAAAAGTGATTTTAACGGTGCCCGCCAAAGATGATATTCATACGATGGTATTGGGTGTGAATGATGAGACCTATGACGAAAGTGTTAAAGCTTGGTCCAACGCCAGTTGCACGACCAACTGTTTGGCCCCAATTGCAAAGGTGCTGAATGATTCTTTCGGTATTGAAAAAGGATTCATGAATACAGTGCATGCTTATACCAATGATCAATCCATTTTGGATTTGCCCCACAGTGATCTTCGGCGTGCTCGTGCGGCAGGACTGTCGATTATTCCTACATCAACGGGTGCTGCACGTGCGGTTTCATTGGTCATTCCTGAGTTAAAAGGGAAGTTGGATGGCATGGCGATGAGAATTCCAACCCCAGATGGATCGGTGGTTGATTTGGTGGCTGAATTGCGACGAGATGTCACCAAAGAAGAGGTGAACGCGGCACTTAAATCTGCAGCAATTGGTCCCATGAAGGGTGTCTTGGAGTACTCTGAAGAACCGCTCGTATCGGTGGATGTGATTGGAAATCCTCATTCATCAATTGTGGATGGATTATCAACAATGGCCAATGGTAATTTAGTTAAAATTGTGTCTTGGTATGATAACGAATATGGGTATTCAAATCGAGTGGTTGATTTGGTAGAAAAAATTTCCTATGCGAAAGTCCTTTGCTGATTTATTATCCCAATCACTAAAAGGCAAAGTTGTTCTTGTTCGTGTTGACTTTAATGCACCTTTGAAAGATGGACGTGTTGCTGATGATACTCGGATCAAGGCCTCATTGGGAACCATTCAAGCGTTAACTCAAAAGGGTGCCCGTGTGGTATTGATTTCACACTTGAGTCGACCCGGTGGGAGGGTGGATGAGTCCAAGCGATTATCCCCAATTAGAGACAATTTGCAAGCATTATTGGGCCATGTTGTCCAAAAAGTGGATGATTGCATTGGTCCCAATGTTGAGTCTGCGATTCAAAATTTAAATGATTCGGATGTTTTGTTATTGGAAAACATTCGGTTTTACAAAGAAGAAGAAGCCAATGATGCTGATTTTTCAAAACGATTGGCGAGTTATGGTGATTATTTTGTGCAGGATGCCTTTGGGGCTGTTCATCGGCAACATGCGTCAACCTACGGGATCGCTCAGTATTTGCCAGCTTTTTCAGGGTTATTGCTTGATAAGGAATTGGATTATTTAACTCAGGTGTTAAATTCCCCTACGCGTCCATTAACGGCCATTATTGGTGGTGCCAAGATTTCAAGTAAGTTTTCAGTGCTTGAGAATTTATTGCAAACCGTGGATGTGATGGTATTGGGTGGTGCCATGGTTTATACTTTATTGGCAGCGCAAGGCATTTCTGTTGGACAGTCATTGGTTGAACCTGATTTAATTCCGAAAGCTCATTCATTTTTAGAACGGGTAAATACATTGGGCAAAACATTGTATTTGCCTGAAGATCATGTGGCGGTGACATCATTTGATGATCCACGCACAACGAAAGTGGTTGAGGTGTTTAATGATGATCAAATTGGGGTTGATGCAGGGCCTGCGTCTGTGGCGCGTATTCAAGGTCTGATCGAATCTTCAAAAACCGTTTTTTGGAATGGCCCATTGGGTGTTTTTGAAACTCCTGAATATTCAAATGGAACGTTTTCTGTAGCTCGGTCATTGGCCGATGCGCATCATGCCACAACAATTGTTGGTGGTGGGGATTCCATTGCGGCCGTTAACCAAGCCGGAGTTGCGGATCAAATGGATCATATCTCTACGGGTGGGGGTGCCAGTTTGGAATTTTTAGAAGGTAAGGTATTGCCTGGTATTTCAGTTTTATCATGACGGATGATTTGAACAAAAATATTTCAGATAAAGAGGGGGCTATTCGTTCTGATGCTTTTTTAGCAAAGAAGAGTTTTGATGCTCAAAAAGATGCGTTTGACCAGTATACTCCGGATGATTTTACGGATGATTATGTGAATGACGTTGAAAACTTAAGGCATGAACTTAAGTTGATGATGAGTATAATGAATGAATCAAAGTTTGATGATATTGTTCACTTGATTGCAAACCCGTCTCGATTAATGGGGCTTAATTTTATTATTGGGTTTGTAAGAGGTTTGGGTTTTTGCTTGGCTGTTATTATTATGATTCTTATTGTTCTGATTTCATTATCGGACACCACGCTGTTTCGTGCATAAATTTGATCAGGTAATCATGATTCGTAATGTTTATCTGATTGCTTTTATTGGATTTATTTTGGATCAATTGACAAAATTTATGGCACGTCACTGGTTGCTGGAGCGCTCGGTTGATGCGGGATTTTTTCGCTTCGATCTTGTGTTTAATACTGGGGCGGCTTATGGTTTGTTTTCTGATTTTACATCCATATTGCTTTGGTTGGGGGTACTTGCCATTGCTTACATTCTGTATTCATTGAGGACGTTGGTTAATCATCCCATGGAAATGGTTGCCTTTGGTTGTATTCTTGCTGGGGCTTTGGGAAATACCGTTGACCGATTGGTGCATGGACGAGTGACGGATTTTATTAATATTTTGATTATTCCAGTATTTAATTTGGCGGATGTTTTTTTGAATATTGGCATTGGTTTTATAATTTTGCATTATTTTTTACATGAGCGAAAAAAATCAAATTAGTGTTTATTTGGTGGATGAGGTCCGCATTGATCGTTATTTAAGTGAGGTTTTAAACCTCCCTCGATCCGTTATTAAAACACATATTCAATCTGACGCAATTCGTTGCAATGGAGAAAGGGTACGGCCATCACAGAAGGTTCAGCATCGTGATGAAATTGTTGTCATCTTTCCTGCAGTGATGGAAACATTGCCGGTTGTTGGTGAGTTGAAGGATGGGGTTATCCATTCCATGCACTGGCAAATTCCCATGTTGTATTCTGACGATCATGTATTGGTGGTTCATAAACCTGCTGGATTGGTTGTGCATTCAGCCCCAACCATAGCGGATGTTAATTTGGTGGATATTATTTTAGCTTCTGGCATTGCATTGGCTTCAGGGCAAGAAGGTCGACCAGGAATTGTTCATCGGTTGGATCAATTTACAGAAGGGGTGATGATGCTTGCAAAATCCGCCATTGCATTTGAGCATTTAACGGCTCAATTTAGAGATCGAAAAATACAGAAACGCTATTATGCGGTGTTGCAGGGGGCATTGTCTGCAAAAGAAGGTATTATTGATCGTCCGATTGGAAGGGATGCTTCGGTAAGGGCAAGACAAAGCTGTCATCATATGGTTGAAGGTTCTGAAAAAGATGCCATGACGAAGTACAAGGTATTGCATGAGTTTACTAATTTGACGTTTGTTGATGTTGAATTACTGACCGGGAGAACGCATCAAATTCGGGTGCATTTTGCATCGTTAAACTGCCCAGTATTGGGGGATTCTTTGTATAGTCAGCAAGCCAAAAAGTCGGAAGGGTATTATTTACAAAGTTATTATCTTGAGTTTCAACATCCTGTTTCTCATGAATGCATGAGTTTTACGTTGCCTGTGAGTAATCGATTACAAAAATACGCTGGTCAAAATAACGATAAATAACACAGCCATTAATCTTAATAGCGTTGCATTGCGTTTGTTTAATTTTAGGATGGTTTCTTGCATGGATTCCATGGTTTTTCTGGTTTGTTGTTGCATGGTTTGAATGTCTTTTTTGATGCCATCAAGATTGTCTATCATGGCCGTGTTATTGGGCATGTCTTGAGGAATAGGGAATGATTCCGATGTGCTGACTTGAGAAATTGAGGCATCACTAAATTTTCGAAGATACAAAGTGAATCCGCTTTTCGGATCAATTAACTTTTTAATCTCACCATCACTATGATTAGTCATGCTTTAATTTTATCAAAATTTTTTTTATTTTTAAATGAAATCGGTTGTTTTTAATCAAGCATTCTTTGAGGCTAATTTTTTAAAAAAACTTGTGATGATTCTCTTTTGTTTTATTTATTTTTACACCACTACCATTAAAACTAAAATATCGTATAATAAATACGATGAGCAAAAAGAAAAAGAAAAAGAAATCGCCAACAAAACTTCAATTGACTCATGACGTATTATTTATTGTTCATTTATTTGCGGGGATTATTATTTTCTTTTCAATTTACGGTCATCAATTAATGGGACCGTTTGGGTTGGCCATTCAAACCATGGGGTTTGCACTTTTTAGCGATGCTTTGCCGCTTTTGCCGTGGTTGTTGTTTGTCACCAGTGTGCCTTTGGTGGTTTCAAATCCACCGGATATTCGGCGATACTATTCAACACTTATTATTTTTGTGATGTTTTTTTTAACCTTGATTGATTCCTTTTTTGTCAATAAATTGGTATCGCATGGTGAGATTTCTTGGGCATTAACCGATGGAATTATTTGGGCTGGAGCGAAATTGTTTGGGGCGTTTGGGGTCCGATTTTTGTGCTTCTCGGTGAGCGTTATTTCTGGTTTTATGTTGTTTCAGGGGTCAATTTCTAATTTTCTATTCTCGTTGAAGGGGCTGACCAATTGGTCAACATTATTCAATCGATTAAAATACCAATTGTTTTATACGAAACAGGTTGTTGTTAAATCCCCATATAAAAAATCAGCCATTCAAATAAAAAAGGTAAAAGATGAAATGGTGCTAAAGAAAATGAAAGAAGAGGACATCGCCCCTCGAACCATCGATATTACCAATACCCAGGTTCAGTCCAAGGAGCCCATTTCAATGTCCCCAACGGTGATTGATAAGCCAGATCAACTGGGTGATTATATTTTGCCGCCGCTTGATTTGTTATCTAAGCCTCGCAAATCCAATGCAAAACAAATTGAAAATGATATGCGCCAAAAATCGCAAGTATTGGAAATGGCATTGGATAGTTTTAATGTGAAAGCGCAGGTGGTTAATATTACCATTGGTCCATCGGTAAGTCGATTTGAGCTTCAGCCGGGGGAAGGGGTTAAAATCAGTAAAATTACCAATTTGAGTCAAGATATTGCCTTAAAATTAGCCGTTCCAACGGTACGTATTGAGGCGCCAATTCCAGGAAAGGCGTTGGTGGGCATTGAGGTGCCCAATGTTGATATTGCCCCACTTAATTTGAGAACCATTATTAATCTCAAGTCATTTTTTGATTCCAAAAACCCACTAGAATGTGTGCTTGGCCAACGCATTACTGGCGATGGGGTTCTGATGAATTTGAATAAAATGCCACATATTTTAGTGGCAGGGTCCACCGGATCTGGAAAAAGTGTCTGTGTAAACGCCATTATCATTTCAATTTTAATGAAAGCCTCTCCGGATGAGGTTAAGTTTTTAATGATTGATCCTAAAAAAGTAGAATTAAGTTTGTATTCAGATATTCCTCACCTACTAGCTCCGGTTGTAACGAATCCCCATAAGGCGGCAGCAACATTAAAACAGTGGGCATTGGCAGAAATGGAGCGACGGTATGAATTGTTTACCGAACATGGGGTTAAGGATTTGGTCGGGTTTAATGCATTGGCCAAGGCGTCTGAAGATCCTCAGTTAAAACCAATTCCTTATATTGTGGTCATTATTGATGAATTTGCTGATTTGATGATGGTGGGTTCTCAAGAAGTTGAAAATACAATTTGTCGGTTGGCTCAGATGGCGCGTGCTACTGGTATTCATTTGGTGATTGCGACCCAGCGACCTAGTGTTAATGTGGTGACCGGCCTGATTAAAGCCAATGTGCCTTCCCGAATATCATTTGCGGTCCAATCTCAGGTGGATTCGCGAACTGTTTTGGACATGGCGGGTGCTGAAAAATTATTGGGTCGGGGGGATATGTTGTATATGCCCACAGGCGTATCCAAGCCAGACCGAGTGCAAGGGGTGTTTGTTTCTGAAGAAGAGGTGAATGCCGTGGTTAAATTCATTAAGAAACAAGCGGCCCCAAATTATTTGGATGAAATATTGGAAGTGGAAGCTGACGAACCCAGCGAATCAAACGCTAATGAATCTGGGGATTCAGATAAAGATGCACTGTTTAATCAAGCCAAGGAAATGATTCAGTCAACGCAATATGCGTCAACATCATATTTGCAACGAAAGCTTCGCATTGGCTATAACCGTGCCGCTCGCTTAATGGATGAGTTGGAAGAAGCCGGGGTTATTTCGAGTTATGATGGGGACAGTAAGACCCGCAACGTATTGCCAAGTTAGCGTGAGATCTGAATTTTTTTGCCACTCCCTTCATTTTTCTAGTTAAATTTGATAAAATTCCGATGGAGAATGTGATGAAACAAAAATTTCAATTGGCGATTCAATGCATAAAAAAAGTAACCAAGCTAATTTCAAACTATTGTGAATGGTAGTTTGAAAAAGATCGTTGCTTTAGCGCAACCTGTTGATGATGGGTTGGTGCATGATCTTTCCAACTTGTGCCTCGAATTAAATATTCTTTTGTGTATTCCAGAGGAGAATTATAAACCATATTCAAATTATACAGATGAATAGATTCATCGCCTTATTGAGATGTGGCGTTCAAATTGTAATTCGCGTATGATTTCTGTTGAAGGTGTGACGGTTGAACTGGTGCATGCTTTGCGATTAACGTTTGAATCGTTAATCAATTTAAAATATTCCTTCCTTGAGGTTGATTCTTCTGATTTTGATTTAATGAATATGTGGAAGAAATCATGAAATATAAACGTCAAGATGCTCACCAGGGGGTGGAACATCGTTTTTTTGTTGATTCTCATGTCCAATTTGGGGCATATACAAATGCCGAACAGTCTTTAATGCTTCGCTTTATCTATGAGTGCACGCATAATGCAAGTAAATATGCCGCGGATAAAACATGGCAGTGGGTTATTTAATATCGTGCAGATTTTTTGGTATTAGAATGGCGGGATAATGGGAGCGGATTTGAAATTTCAAGTGATGGAAAACTTCAAATTAAAAGTCAGAGTGGCATTGGGTTGATCGGATTGGCGGCGGCGGCTTGTCAAAGGGGGGGACAGGTGACTTATGAAAATAATTTAGGTGCCGTAGTGACGTTGATGCTTCCTAAAAAAACAATAAAATCCAATGGATGGTTTCATTGTTGTGTCGCATTTTAAGTTCAGCCTTTTGGGGATTCCGCTTCTTTGTTATAATTTGTAAATGGATTCAAATAAATCATCAATTACATTAGGGCTCATTGGATTTGGCAATGTTGGGCAAGGGGTGCAT
>MDTD01118560.1_pt1 | contig 88623 bp, 74 predicted proteins | sample 811221 | NCBI WGS metagenome assembly MDTD01 (sample SAMN05326646, study PRJNA326480) | marine metagenome | isolation source: seawater | place: Pacific Ocean: South West | collected 2011
AATCGGGATCAAGAAAGAAAAAGATAGAATTGATCAATTCCATGAACTCTGAGTGGAAGGACTTATTCAATGATCTTTTACCAGATAATTGGAATCGATTTTAAAGCAAACTGGTCATTGCTGTAGAAGTTAGATAATTCGATGACGGGCATTGTTTTTGGGTTTGTGTGGTCATTGCGAGGAGTTTAGTGCGAATGTAGGGTTGAGGAAGATCTCGACGCGGCAATCTTGTTGGATAAGCTAAGGCTTAATCATGGAGATCGCTTCGTCGATTGAATGTGAGCAGGTAATGCAAATGAGCCTCCTCGCGATGACGGGCATTGTTTTGTTTATTGAATGTGTGGTCATTGCGAGGAGTTTGGTGCAAATGTAGGGTTGAGGAAGATCTCGACGCGGCAATCTTGTTGGATAGGAGTAAGAGTAATCATGGAGATCGCTTCCCCCATAGATGTTTTAAGTCTGCGACTTAAAACAGGGAGGCCAGCAAGTTTGCAACTTGCATGGAGGGCATTAACTCAGTGATTGGGTACTCTTCGACCAGGTTAAATGCTAGCGATACTTGTCAAGTTTAGCTCGTAAATCTTTGAGGGCCAGCCCCATATGGTTTTCGATCGTCTTTACGGAAACGTCCAGAAATTCGGCAGCTTCTTTATACGTGAACTCCTGAATAAAGCATAACCGGAAGACCGTTTGTCGTTTTTCGGGCATGGAACTGATGGCCTGCTCAATGGCTGTTCCAAGTTCTTTGGCTTCGATCAGTTCTGTGGTATCCGATGTGCTTTCTTCTTTAGAAAGATCGCTGTCCTCATCAAATTTTTTGGTATCCCGGAATACATTCAGCATTCGGGTATAAGCGATACGAAAGAGATAGGAGCGAAGTGATTTATCGGGATCAATGTCTGCTCTTTTTTCCCAGATCATCACAAAAGCCTGCTGTACCAGATCTTCTGCCTGTTGTTCGCCAACTCCTTTCTTCAATAAAAAGTGATACAGGTAGGAGTGGTGTTTGTCGAAAAATTTCCTAAAGGCGGCATGATCCCCGTTCCTGATGGCTGCAAGTAACGCAGGGTCGTCCGGTTCCAGGCCACTTTTCAGCGCGAGTAAGAATAACAGATAAAGTGCCGAAGCGGTCATCCGGGGTTAGAGTTGATTTAAGATTCGAACTAATTCAATGAAAATTTCTACTTTAAAAGTATGAAAGCTTTTTGGGTTGTCATAGTCTTAATAACCGGATTATCCTACACGGATAATTCCGACCCGGTGACCGTATATGATAAAAAATCGGATACAGAGATCACATTATTTGCTCGTAATGAGTATCCGTATCCCGTAACCATAGAGATGGAGTTGGAGTTGACTAACCTGATGCCCTCCAGAGTGATACCTTTGATACATGTGTTGCCGTCTAAGGCGGATGAATCAATTTTATCTCTTAAACCCATCAAACCGGATAAGGAAGCCTCGTACGCTACCAGTTATTTTTATTATATGGGGGATATTCATGCCGAACCCGATATGGAATACCCGTACCGCTTACCATACCGGTTAGGGGATACCCATCGGGTTACTCAGGGTTTTGACGGCGAATTCTCTCATAAAGGAAATGTTACATACTCCCTGGATTTTGATCTTGATGAAGGAACCGCTGTCTATGCTGCTCGTGACGGTGTTGTGGTTGAATTGAGGGAGGATAGCGATACCGGCGGTGAAGGAGAGCAGTTCATAGATAAAGCCAACTTCGTAACCATCATGCATGAAGACGGAACCTTTGCAGATTATTCCCATCTGAGAAAGAACGGAGTGCAGGTACGAATCGGACAAAAAGTGCGTGCCGGTAAATTGATAGCCTATTCCGGCTCAACGGGTTATGTATCGGGACCTCATTTGCATTTTAATGTAAAGAAAGTGCTTCGGGGAGGGAAATATCAAACCATTCCGGTAAAATTCAGAACCGCACATGGTGTGGTGTATGTACTGGAAGGAGTGAGTTATCAGGCTTACTGATCATGGATCCAATTGCACTCTGATAATGGATGCATAGAACGGTTCTTTTATAACCAGCAATAAAAAAAGCCGGCTGAACTCCATCAACCGGCTTCGTTTTAAAGAATAAAAGGGGCAATGATACTTACTGCTGATTGATCCTGTTCAGCTCGTTGAGTGTTAATCCTTTCATTACTTCCTCATAATCCGAGATATCGCGGGGGAGGATGATCTGATTATTTTCATTCCCTAATCCCCGTAAGGTCTCCAGATATTTTTCGGCTAACCTAAGCTGCATGGCTTCAGCACCTTTTGGTTGGGAGAGGGCATCAGCGATCTTCTCTATAGACACCGCAGTAGCCTCTGCAAGAGCTTCGATCTCCTGAGCCACCCCTTCGGCCTCATTGATGCGTCGCTGCATCTCAGCCTCTGAAATATTGATGATCTCCGCTTTTACCCCTTCGGCGTCGTTTACCTTAGATCCTTTTACCCCTTCCGATTTGGCGATCACCGCCCGTCGATCCCGTTCAGCGGTCATCTGACGTTCCATGGCGTTTTGTACGGTACGGGGAGGAACAATGTTCTTTATCTCATAACGATGAACTTTAATTCCCCAAGGTAATTCCATCTCGCTCAATACTTTAACTACTTCCTTACTCATGTAGGCACGTTCTTCAAACGTCTGATCAAGATCCATAAGGCCGATGACCGAGCGGGTGGTGGTCTGCGCCAGTTGTATGGCAGCGTTATGATAATCGGTAACTCCGTAACTGGCATTTACCGGATCCATCACGCTGATGTAGATCACTCCATCCACTTCCACTTTCACATTGTCTTTAGTGAAGCATTCCTGTGGTTCTACCTCAATGGTTTCCTCACGCAGGTCTTGTTTGTACACCACCTTGTCAAGAAAAGGGATGAGCGCGTGGAAGCCGGGCCCCAATGTCTTGTGGTAGTTTCCCAGCCGTTCTACGATGTATGCGTACTGATTGGGCACCAGTTGTAACGACCGAACCACTTTATACACGAAGAAGAGGGCCATGAGCCCAAGAATTATCTGACTTACCAGTTCAATGATTTCCATTATTTTGCTCCTCCGGTTGTCTCAGTGGCATGATCTCTCACAGTGTTTACCCCTTCAAAGAAGGTTTTTAAATTGGCTGTTTCGGTGGGAAGTACAGAGATCTTTGAAGTTTTGATGATCTGCCCGAATTCTTTGATGTACTGCTCAACCAATTTGGTCTTAACGGCGAGATCGCCACCGGGTTTCTGCATGGCTTCGGCAATCCGGCTGATCCCGTTTGCGGTTGCGGTTGCTACCAGTTCAATTTCCCGGGCCTTTCCTTTAGCTTCGTTGATTCGCTTTTGCCGGTTCGCTTCCGAAATAAGTACCTGACTGGTCTGTTCCCCTTCAGATTCGTTGATGCGGGCCTGACGGAATCCTTCGGAATGGGTGATCTCTGCACGTTTTTCCCGTTCAGCTTCCATCTGTTTTTCCATCGTATCCACGATCTCATTCGAAGGGCGGATATTCTTGATCTCGTACCTCAGTACTTTAATACCCCAGGGATCAGCGGCTTTATCGATCTCCCGAACAATATTCTCATTCATTTTTTCCCGTTCGCTGAACGTATCATCCAACGTGATCTTACCAACTTCACTCCGCATGGTGGTCTGTGCGAGATTTACTGCAGCAGCCTGATAGTTCGAAATACCATAACTCGCTTTGTATGCATCCATCACTTTGATGTACACCAAACCATCTACGGCCACCTCGATATTATCTTTGGTGATACAGGTTTGGCTGGGTACATCCAATACCTGCTCGCGCATTTCGCGGCTGTATGCCGGCCGGTCGAAAAACGGGATAAGAAAGTGGAATCCCGGTTTTAAGTTCTTTTTAAATTTTCCCAATCGCTCCTGAATCACTTCTTCCCGGAATTCCACGATGATGAAAAGCCGGGTGAATATGAAGTAAAGGACCAAAATGAAAGCTAGAAGAGATGTCCAAAACATGATTTATTCCCCTGATTTATTCTTTGATTCGTTCTTGTTGTGGCTGGTCAATAGCATCTACCGGTTCAACGATCCAGGTGGTGTTGTCGCGGTATTTAATTCGCACCTTCGTTCCCGCGGGAACGTTGCCCTCAAGTGTTCTTGCCTGCCATGATATCCCCTGATACCGGATACGGCCCTCATTTGTTACATCATTGATGTCTTCGACGGCCTCCACGATCTGATCCATGGCTTCGTAATCCTCATCCGCATATTTGTAGGAAGTCTCACCGCCGAAAAACTTCTTAATGAAGGGGAGGGCTCCCACGGTTAATACCATAGAAATTCCGATCCATGCCAAACTTGCAGTAAGCGGATCATTCAGTAAGCCAAAGAATCTGATCAGTCCTACGATCAGTCCGCTGAATCCTAAAATGAGGGATAAACCGCTTGGTAAGACCATTTCGAGGGCCATAAGTATGATGCCACCTATGAGAAAAATCCAGGTAAGCGTGCTTCCGTCCATAGTACTAAAGGTTGATTTTTCTTTTTTTGGATAGATACCAAATTGATAGCAAAAAAACCCAACTTCTTGGCATTATTATTGCGAAAATAGCAACATGGCAAACGATGAGAAAACCGAACGTAAAGGGCTGGCGACCCTGAAAGAAACGCTGGTAAAAATATTTGGACTCAGTAAACCTTATCGTCCCCGTTTTTATACGGCTACGGCGATGGTATTGGTGGGGTCGGCGATCTGGTTATCTGTGCCCCTCGGTTTGCGCGAATTACTTGATGCCGTGTTTGAGCAAGGGGATAATCACCTGCTGAATTTGCTCGCCCTTGGCCTGATGGGGCTATTTGTCATCCAGGCCTTTTTTAGTTTTGTGGGGAATTACCACCTCGAATGGGTGGGCGAACGGGTGATCACTGATCTCCGGAAGAATGTGTATGATCACCTGCACAAACTCGGCTTTCGGTTCTTTGCCGACCGGCGACTCGGAGAGATCACTTCGAGGCTTACGAATGATGTTGGCTCCATCCGTACGGCCTTAACAGATTCCCTGCCACAGTTACTCACGATCACATTTTCGATGATCGGTTCTGTTTCGTTGATGGTGGTGCTGAACTGGAGATTGAGTGCGGTGATCTTTGTAACCGTTCCTTTCATTACCATTGCGACCCGCTACTTTGGGCAGAAGATCAGAAAGCTGTCAAAAGGAGTACAGGACGAGCTGGCAAACTCCACGGCGGTAGCGGAAGACGCATTGGGCGCCATACGGTTAGTGAAAGCATTTGTGAGAGAGGATTATGAGGTTTCGCGGTATTCTGAGGCTATAGAAGTGCTGTTCAAAACTGCCCGCAGAAAGATGGTGCTAACTCAATTCTTCTGGGCAGGTGTGGGCATCATGTTTATGAGTACCTTAGTGGTGATCTTCTGGTATGGCGGGCGTGAAGTTCTTGCTGAACGCTTAACAGCCGGCGATCTGGTGGCATTTATCATTTACGCTTTGAATATCTCAAGATCCATCACGCAGACCTCCCGATTATATACCGCAGTAAATACGGCAGCCGGAGCTTCTGAGCGGATCTTCGAATTACTGGATGAGGCACCGGAGATCGAGGACGATCCGAATGCTATTGCACTTAAAGAGGTAAAGGGTTCGATCGAATTCAGGGATCTGAGCTTTGGCTATGAACCTGACCGGCTGATCCTGAAAAACATCTCCTTTAAAGTGGAAGCCGGACAAACAATTGCGCTGGTTGGACCGAGTGGTGCCGGGAAGACCACCTTGTTAAATCTGATTCCAAGATTCTACGAGCCGGTAAGTGGAAGTATTCAGGTAGAAGGACATGATATTCAGAATTTACAGGTGAAATCATTGCGCGAACACATTTCCATCGTGCCGCAGGAAGTACACTTGTTTGGCACATCCATCAAAGAAAATATCAGATATGGAAAACTGGATGCCACAGATGCCGAGATCGAGGCAGCCGCTAAAGACGCCAATGCGCTGGAGTTCATCCATCAGTTACCGGATAAATTCGATGCTATGATCGGAGAGAAGGGAGTGAAACTGAGTGGAGGTCAACGGCAGCGGATGTCCATAGCCCGGGCAATTCTGAGTAATCCGGAGATCTTGTTGCTGGATGAAGCCACATCCTCGCTGGATTCTGAATCTGAGGCACAGGTGCAGGAAGCCCTCGACCGCCTTATGAAGAACCGAACCACCTTCGTGATCGCGCACCGGCTTTCGACGGTACAACATGCCGACCGTATTCTGGTAATGGATAAAGGGGAGATCGTTGAAGACGGAACCCATTTTGAATTGCTGGAAAAGAATGGGTTATACAGCCATTTATATAATCTCCAATTCCGGGATCTCGATCAGGTTTAAGTAAATGCGCAAATTATTGCGCTTTGCTTCATTTACTATTTCTTGTATTTGGCTATCTTAAAATCGTCACTCCTGCGGGCTGGTCAGTTCATAATATCTTAATGAATAATCAGTATCTGTGGGGCTGCAAATCTCGTTGTTGGAATTCCATTAATTGATCAGTTCTAGCTTATTGGGATGGAGGACGAGGTCACCAAATAACTAACCACAATCGAAGTAATGAAAAAAAGACTTATGCATCAGGTGATGGCATTGGCAATGGTTTGCCTGTTAGTAGCACCTTCAATTCTACGAGCACAAAACCCACTTATAGAGGATGAAATTGAAGCAAAGGTAGAGGCACTGCTTCAAAAAATGACCTTAGAGGAAAAAGTAGGACAATTAAATCAGCATTCAGGATCATGGGATGTTACCGGTCCGGTTCCTGCAGGAAACGAATATGCCCAACGGCGAGCCGAACTTCTTAAGAAAGGCGGTGTGGGTTCCATGCTGAATATTGTAGGAGCGGAAGCTACCTACGAAGCTCAGAAACTGGCTGTTGAGAACAGTCGACTGGGCATTCCGTTGATCTTTGGCTACGATGTAGTACATGGATTCAAAACCATATTCCCGATCCCTCTGGGTGAATCAGCGAGTTGGGACCTGAAAGCCATTGAAAGCTCAGCAAGAGTGGCAGCCATCGAAGCCACTGCATCGGGACTTACCTGGACATTTGCTCCTATGGTGGATGTGGGACGTGACCCAAGATGGGGACGCGTGATGGAAGGTGCCGGAGAGGACCCGTATCTGGGTACACAGATCGCACTGGCGAGAATGAAAGGATTTCAGGGCGATGATCTGACGGACGAAAATACCATGATGGCGACCGCCAAACACTTTGCCGGATATGCCTTCTCTGAATCCGGCCGGGATTACAACACGGTTGATGTGGGAACGACTACCTTGTATAACATCATTCTGCCTCCGTTCGAAGCCACCGCTAAAGCGGGGATCGCTTCCGTGATGAACTCGTTTAACGATCTGAATGGGATTCCTGCCAATGGAGATTCCTTTCTCCAAAGAGAATTATTAAAAGAAGCCTGGGGATTTGGCGGATTCATCATCTCTGACTGGGGATCTATCCGGCAGATGATCAATCACGGGTATTCTAAAGATCTGAAACAGGCCGCTTATCATGCTATTACCAGCGGTAATGATATGGATATGGAATCACAAGCCTACCAGAATCACCTGAAAGAATTGGTGGAATCAGGGGAAGTGGACATCAGGATCGTGGATGAAGCCGTACGCAGAGTATTACGCATGAAATTCCATTTAGGACTGTTTGATGATCCGTACAAATATTCAGATACGGATCGTGAAAAAGCCTTGCTGTACACCGATGAACACCGTGCTATTGCGAGAGATGTGGCAAAACGCTCCATCGTTCTTTTGAAAAATGACCGATCAGTATTACCGATCGGCGATGATGTGAAGAATATTGCAGTGATCGGTCATCTGGCCAATGATAAAGACACTCCGTTAGGTAACTGGAGAGGCAGAGGAGAATCAGGATCGGCGGTTTCATTGCTGGAAGGAATTCAGAATGCCGTGGGTTCGAAAGTTAAGGTATCGTATGCCGAAGGATATACCATGTCTACCGATGACGGAGTATTTAACCGGGCCCTTCATTTCCCTGAAGATGATGGTTCGGGATTCGCTGAAGCCATTAAGATTGCTAAGAAAGCCGATGTTGTTATTCTCACGGTTGGCGAGAAAGCTTTACAGACCGGTGAAGGTCGCAGTAAGGTGGATATCAGTCTAACCGGCCGCCAACTGGATCTGTTCAATGAGATCCGGAAAGTAAATGATAATGTAGTTGTGGTATTGATGGCAGGTCGGCCAATTGTTGAACCTGAGTTGTACGAACAATCAACTACACTGCTAAATACATTCCATTTAGGAACCGAAGCCGGTAATGCGATCGCAGATGTACTTTTCGGGAAATACAACCCCTCAGGAAAGTTAACTATGTCGATCCCAAGAGCGATCGGACAGATCCCTGTTTACTATAACCATAAGAGTGCGGGACGACCTTCTCCGGGTCCGGGTGATGAAGGTTCTGTATTCTGGAGTCATTTTAACGATGAGGAAAATACCCCGCAGTACCCATTCGGATACGGGATCAGTTATACCACCTTCGAATATTCCGCGCCGGAATTAAGTGGTTCCACCATGGGCATGAATGAGACCGTTGAGGTAAGTGTGGATGTAACCAACACCGGAGATTTTGATGGTGAAGAAGTGGTTCAGTTCTATATCCGGGACCGGTTTGCCAGTACCATGCGTCCGGTTCAGGAACTTAAAGGCTTCGAAAAAGTGATGATCAAAAAAGGAGAGACCAAAACGATCACCTTCACGATCGATAAAGAAACCCTGAGCTTTTACACTCATAAAGGGGAGTGGGTAGCAGAACCGGGAATGTTCAGTATCATGATCGGTGGCAGCTCAGACAACGTACAAATGGTTGAGTTGGAACTGTTGGATTAAATCCTGCTCTACCGTCTTTTCAGATCCCTGTTGCAAAAAGCGGCAGGGATTTTTTTTATTTTGAACTGAATCCTTGTCGGGTTGCCGAACCCCAATTACTTTTTTTTCAGTACAAATTTATCAAAATTACCACGGATTGCAGCATACACGGTAATTGGGTGATATAAAATCGGCTCTAGTAGAATAACTCCGAATAATCTGATCAGATCACCACTTTTCTTGTATTGTCTGAAAGTCATCTCTTCGATCAGTAGTGCAAAAGAACTATACAGAATGGCAAAAGTATAAACGAACAGCAGTAGCAGAAAGAAAAACTTCCAATTCACAAAACCTATCGACACTAAAAAGATAAAATAAAGCAAGCCAAAGAATTCCACTAAAGGAGCAAGCCACTCAAAGAAGAACCAAAACGGGTAGCTCAATAGTCCCAATACGCCGGTCTTTGCATTGAAGAATAATCCTCTGTGCGAGATCAGGGTTTCAATAGTTCCACGGGTCCATCGGTTGCGTTGCCTGATCAATGAAGCACGATCTTCCGGAACTTCAGTCCAGCAAAGCGGATCAGGAATATATTCCACTTCGTAAGGTATATTCTTATTGTGCATGAGACGACGCATTCGAACTACGATCTCCATATCTTCCCCAACCGTAGATTGATCATAACCACCAGCTTCGATCAGTATCTTTTTGTCGAACAAGCCAAAAGCTCCGGAGATGATCAAAAGTCCATTGTAACGACTCCATGCCATTCTGCCTAACAAAAATGCCCGGATATACTCTATGGTCTGGAAGAGCGGGATCAGCTTTTCAGGCAGTTTTATATCCAGCATTCTGCCATCTTTTACCTCGCAGTTATTAGCAATACGAACAACTCCTCCGGTAGCTATCATTTTCTTTTCAGTGGACTCCAAAAAAGGTTTAACCATTTTAAGGAGGGCATCATCTTCAATGATACAATCCACATCCACACAAGCGACCAGCTCTTTATTCGATAAGTTGATCCCGGCATTCAGAGCATCTGCTTTACCTCCATTTTTCTTATCCACCACCCAAAGTTTTTTAAAAGCTTTATTAGTCGATTTATACACACCGGTAATTTCATTATGATCCAGGTCCAGTTCCGGCTCGATATCCTGTTTCACAAGATCGTAGGCATCGATCATTCGCTGTAAAGTGTCATCTTTACTACCGTCGTTTACTATTATGATATCGTAGTTATTGTAGTGAAGTGAGAGCAGGGACCGGATATTATATACGATCGAGCGACTTTCATTGTAGGCCGGGGCTATGATGGAAATACCGGGAGCCAGCGGTGATCTTAGAATATCGTCGTAATACATGTATTTATTCCGGTTCATGTATGTACGTATCTCCAGCAAAGAACTTCCGGCCAGGAACAGATATAAACCCATCAGTATGATCGCATAAACAAAGATCCAGTTATTGATGATATGATAAAACTCAACCATAAGCCCGTTCATTGGTCTTCAACAGTTATCAGATTGTCGGTTGACAGTGAATTAAGCAATCGGGCAAGCTTCCGTACACTGGGGTTGTTTGCCTCTTTTAATATCTTAAGATCTTTTTTTCTGATCTTGTATGGATGTCTGGAAAGAATAGAATGGATGCTCATGAACGACCAGTCGGACAATGGATCATTAACTAATGCCAGGTCTTTCAATCCTTTGATCTTCTTTAATTCAACCATACCGATCTTTGCACTTCGTCGTACTTCCGGATCACTATGAGAAAGGCAGTCTTTCACTAACTCATAACCGTCGCTGTTTTCCATCAGTGTTGTTTCCTTAATTCCTGCAACTTTTTCGAACCAGCGAAGGCTTTTCATCTTACTCTCACTATCGGATTGCAATCCCAGATCGAAATAGAGCGATTTAGCTGCTTGTTTGATGGTGCCATTTAATTCTGAGTGAATATCGATCAGGTATTCGATAAGCAGGTCCCGTCCACTTCCCGATTTTGTATAAGGTTCGAGTATCTCCAGATAAGCAGGATCGAGCGTATATAGGTATTCAGGTAAAGCTTCCTGAATTACAGCGATCGCATACTCTTGCTTCTTTTCCGATCGGTTGCGAAGCATCCTTACAAAAAAGAGAATAATAAGTACGAACAAAGTGGTGATCACGAAAAATTCGATCCCATAAACAACAAGAGATTCAAATTCCATTATTTAAATTGTTTAGAGATTCCAATACTGAGATCGTGTTGCCACGTAAAGGCATTGAATGCCGGATCCCAGTGCTGAATGCCATAGCCGGCAGAAATTGAAAACGAAGTACCCATTTTATGAAAAAAAGAAATGTTTGCACCGAAGGTGGAAGAAAGAACCTGATTTTTATTGTTTCTATAGATCAGGTTTTGATCGGTGGAATACCCGTAAAACATGCTGAAATTCACAAAAGAGGGCTCAACATAGAACCACCTGTGATTTAAACTAATATTCATTGAGGTATTATTATTATCTATGACCAAAGTGGGACGAAGGGTAGTGAAATAATTTTTCCAATAGAGGGAGGAACTTGCTGTTAACAGAAACACCGGATTATTGAATTTCATATACCTTGCACCAACAGAGAATTCCCTTTTCGATCGGTTAAAGAAGTATTCGCCAAAAAGCTTAAACTCCGGAAAAATCTGTGCATTTGAATAACTTAATAGCCCCATCACATAGTCGTGATTCTTTAACTCCTGATAACTTTCAAGACCGATCTGAGTACCTCGTATGTTAAATCGTTCTGAATAACTGAATGAGGGAATGAGAGTGGTTTGATCTCTCTCGATTTTGATACTGGTTGTTACACTATTCCAAGGTGTGAATACCTGATCAAAAAATGTGTGCTGATATGAAATACCGGGTGTGAGGATCACTTTTCCGTTTGATTGCGCACAAAGGATTAAAGGGGTTAGAAAGAAAAAGAGGGAGAGGAATAATTTCATGTAGTCTCCTGTCTTTTAAGCTGATTCTTAACCCGCACGAATAATTCATTAGGACTGAAAGGCTTGTCAATAAAATCATCTGCCCCCAGCTCGAAAGCCTCAAGTAATTTTTCCTCCAGGTCTGCATCAGAAATAATAATGACCGGGATATTTCTGGATTTTGAAATACCAATCAATTCAAATCCGTTGTGATAAGGTAGCATTTCTTCCGCAACAACAAGATGAACGTTTTCAGACTCTATTCTTGAGATTGCCTCGTTGCCATCTTTAGCTTCCAGAATGGTATAGTCTGTATCTTTAAAACGGCGGGTTAAAACCTTTCGGATAATAGTATCCGAGATAGCTAATACAATATTGAATTCGGGCATTTTATGTGTTGATTACCGAGTCTAAATGTCTTCAGTAAACAAACAATTAAATACTGTAATACCCAATAATTTTCTTAATAATTTTAATTATCCGCCTGATATGCATTCACAATATCAGGGAAACTCAAGGTATCCAATAAATCCCGTTCAGCGAGAATGTTCAGAAATTCCACCGGTACGTCAGCCTCATAGAAGGCGATGATAGCCGGGAAAGAAAACGAGTCCAGATAATTTGCATTCTGAAGTGATTTCAGGTATTCGAAAGATACTCCGGCGCTGTAGAAGGCTGTAATGGCGGGAAAGGAGAAACTATCCCCAAAACCATTTTCTTTTAACGCTTCCAGATATTGAAAGGGAATTTCAGCTCCATAGAAACTCACGATTGCCGGAAAGGAATAATCACCGATCAAGCCTGCATCTTTAAATTGTTCCAGATATTCTACCGGGACATCACCGGAATAGAAAGCCACGATCGCCGGGAATGAAAATTCATCAGCCATACCGGCAGCATTCAGCGCGTCCAGATATTCGAGGCTAACATTGGCGTCGTAGAATGCCCGTACAGCCGGACTTGAGAATTCATCCGGAAAGCGATTATTAACCGCTTCCAGATAATCGATATAACTGGTTGAAAATTCTTCTACAACCGGCGGTGGTGGCGGAACCGGAATTTCAGCAAGATCATTGAAATCGAAATCAAGATCAGGAAGTACCGGCTCTGTTATTTCTACCGTATTGGTCCCGTTGGATGCAAATGGCCCTGCCGTGAATAACCAGACCGCCGAAAGAATGATTACAATGGCTATAGCGATGAAATTACGTTTAAAGGAGGACTCATCCCGTTCTTCAAAATCTTTGTATTTGTTTTCATTAAGATCCTGATCGGCCATTTTATTGATATAATCATCAAGATCGAAATCATTGGATGTAGAACGGTTCTTATATTTTTCTGAGCCCATATAATTTGTGCTGTCTGTTGGGAGTAACTGGGTGCTTCACGTACTCGGATTGAAATTGTTTCAGTAAATCAAATTTGTATTAGGGGTATTGGAGAAGTGAGGTGTAATACAGATAACTCGCAATTATTAGTAAAAAGATCATGAAAACAACAGTATTAACAACTATCATCATAAGCGCATTATTAACAGCTACTTCCTGTGAAGACGTCTCTGAAATCAACTCAGCCCCGCAGAACGAAATTACCATGTGCTGTATTGAAACGGCCTCCATCGAAAACGTTACTACCGAAGAACTGGAAAGCCTCACTTTTATGGTAGAAGAAGAAAAGATGGCAAGAGATGTATATATCACGTTGTACTCGAAATGGGGACAGAGAGCGTTTAACAATATTTCATCCAGTGAACAGAAACATATGGATGCGGTAAAAAATTTATTGGAAGTGTATGAGATGACCGTTCCCTCAACACTGGAAACAGTTGGCGAGTTTGAAAACGAGCTCTTACAGGATCTTTATGATGATCTTATCGCACAAGGATCAGAAAGTCTGGTTGAAGCTCTGAAAGTAGGAGCGCTGATCGAGGAAGTGGATATCATAGATCTGGATGACTTACGTGCGACCGTGGTGGCAGAAGAGGCCATAAACTATGTATATGAACAACTTAGAAAAGGTTCGGAAAATCACCTCAGAGCTTTTGTGAAAAATCTGACCAAACAGGGTGTGACGTACGAGCCACAGCTGATGAGCGAAGAAGACTATACAGCCATTGTAAATTAACTCCGTTACCAGGGTAATTGGTCGAGATCTACATTCCCACCGGAAAGTATGATCCCGGCCTTTTTCCCGTTCAGATCAATATTTTTTTCCAGAACGGCGGCCAGCGGAACTGCACACGAAGGTTCGATGATGATATTCATTCGTTCCCAGATCAAACGCATGGCAGCAATAATGCCCTCCTCAGAAACAGTCACTATTTCATCTACATATTCTGAAATTGCCTCGAAGGTCAATGTGCCGAGAGAGGTTCGCAGGCCATCAGCGATAGTGGTGGTGGCATCCAGCGGGATGAGTTTTTTTGCTTTGAAAGAGCGGTAGGCGTCATCTGCCAGCTCAGGTTCTGTTCCGATCACTTTGATCGATGGTTTGATCCCTTTGGATGCGATCGCCGTTCCACTCATCAAACCACCACCGCCCACCGGTGCTAAAATAACATCCAGATCAGGGTGATCTTCAAGCAGCTCCAACGCTGCCGTTCCTTGTCCGGCTATGATATAGGCATTGTTGTACGGGTGGATCATTTGAGCCCCGGTCTTCTCGATCACTTCGGCAAGGGTAGATTCTCTGGCCGGCAGGGTTGCCTCACAAAAGGTAATCTCGGCACCGTAATCCTTCACAGCAGCTACTTTTACCTTAGGTGCATTTTCCGGCATTACAACATGAGCCGGAATTCCCCGTAATTTTGCGGCTAATGCCAGAGCCTGAGCGTGATTTCCCGATGAATGAGTGGCTACTCCTTTCCGGGCATCTTCATCACTCAGCGACATCACCGCATTACAGGCTCCACGAAATTTAAAAGCGCCGACTTTTTGAAAGTTCTCACTTTTAAAAAGGAGCTCACTACCTGTTATTTTATTGATGGAAGTGCTGGACAGAACAGGAGTTCTGTGAGCAAAAGGAGCGATCACTTTCTGAGCTTCTTTTATATCGGAGAAGGAGGGAACCTGATCAGATTTCATGAATACCTAATTTTGAAATGTTTGAAGGGATGATCGTGGATTTTAATGACTCAGGAAAGAGCTACTTCATTACCTTCTGCAGTCCCGATCGAAGGGCCCGCCACCAGTAGCCAAAAATGGCTTTATCCTTCGGGCGGGGGAGATCAATATCAACCGGCTTAAGATCCTTCCCTGTATTTGAGGTATTCAGGATCAGGTTATTCGCCAGAAAATCCTTAAGACGGGTTTTAAAATTGGTGTTGGTGTTATCCTCTTTATCTAGGTGAGTGAGCTGTACATTATCGTAATCGAGAATCAGGGAACCGGTAGCTTTTTCATCAGTGAAGGTGAGATCCAGATCCAATGCATTGATCTGCCCCTGATCGATCCGCATGAACGCGGTATTCACCAACATGGGATTTAATGTTGTGCCATCCATCGGGGACAGATAGGCTTGTAAATGATGAGTGTCATTTTCATCAAAAGTAGCATAACTCAGATTCACTTCGAATCTCGAAACATCCATAAAATTAGTGATCACATGCAGATATAAGGAGTCGTCATCAAATTCGGGATGTTCCGGTGTACGGATATTTCTGAGCGTGGCATTTAGCTCATTAAAGCTGATATAACCGGCAGCTTTGGAACCGGGGGGATGCTCCCCATAGCGGATCTCCGAGTTCCGGATGTGGATGGTATCGATACCGATCGAAAATCCGGGGAGTTCGAGTGCGTCATGGAGCAACGGTTTATATTGAATAGCAGGACCGGGATCCATGTGCTTGTCATGAAAAACTTCCAGTTCAGCTCCCGAAATATGTATGGATGAGAGCTCCAGTTTCGGAACCTGAAGGGAATCGATATTTAATCCGTTCAGGGCAATCTCATCCACCGAAAGATCAAAACGATCGACCTGCTTTCCTTTGATCTTCGCGAATTTATATTTCTCAACCAGCGGTGTGAAGGAGATGTTCTTGAAAATGGCTTTCTGCTCCGACTTATTAAATGCAAAATCTCCGATGTTGAAATTATAGAGTTCTTCATCGAGGTCATAGTTCGCATTTTTACCGGATATGCTGAGGTCTTTTAAATAGGGGAGATTACTTTCCAGCAACAAACTGTTCAGATTCACCTCGCGGGCACTCAGGTTTAATTCTTCGATCGAAAACTGAGTGTATCCATCCTGATCAATGATCTTGCCCGAGCCATTTTCGATGATCACATCGAAGGTGGAAATGGTTCCCTCGATCTTAATGTCTTTGGACTTTGCAGGTTCGGTTGCGCTGGTGATGGGTCGGGCGTAGACCTCAAATTCGGGCTGAAGCACCGTAACATTCCCAAATTTCGGGAAACGTTGATCCAGCAGACTGAACCACTGAATAGCATTGATCTCGATAGAAGCAGCCGTGAGTGTTTTAAATTCAGCGGAATCTTTAAGAGAACTTACGGTGATACTATCAGCAGAGACCGATCTGCCGGCAATAGATAGATGAATGGTATCCAGATTAATGGCATAACGCCCGTTCGTTTGTTCGGTAAATTCACCGATAAGTGCTTCGCGTAATTTCTTTTCAAGGACGGGTTCGGCATAGAACACCATTCCTATGCCCGCAAATATCAGTAATACAACAACCCCGATCAGAATCTTTTTAAATGTACTCATAGCTGAATAACGGGTTAATTTCACAGAAGCTAAACAAGGACTTTGTTTTTAAACTCATTTTACACAAAAATTGATTAGCCTGTGATGGAATTTAAACTAACTACCTTATGAAAAAAATCACCCTCACTTTATTATTCTTAGCCATTACTACGCTGGTGCATGCACAGATCGAGGAAGCGATCGGGCGTTTTCCATTCGATGAAACTATTAGCTACGATTCTTCCATCCCTTCTCCGGCCGAGTATCTCGGTTACCGGCTCGGAGAGCAATATACTTTTCATTATCAGATCATGGACTACTTCCGGTTACTCGGAGAACGTTCTGATAAGATCACGGTGCATGAATATGCCCGGACCTATGAAGGTCGTGATCTGAACTATGCGGTGATCACATCTGCTGAAAATCAGAATAAGATAGAAGAGATCCGGAATGCCAATCTTAAGATCGCCAACAATCCGGAAAATGCCACAATCGGGGAACAGCCGGTGGTGGTATGGATGAGTTACAATGTGCACGGAAACGAGCCATCCAGTAGTGAGGCAGCCATGCAGGCAGCCTATCGGTTGGTTGCAGCTTCCGATCCGGATACAGAGAAATGGCTGGATAATGCAGTGGTTATCATTGATCCGATGATCAACCCGGACGGACGGGACCGGTACATCTATTGGTATAAATCCTCTCAGGCTAACATCCTGAATACCAATGTGGAGGATCTGGAGCATGATGAGATCTGGCCGGGCGGGCGTACCAATCATTATTGGTTCGACCTGAACCGGGACTGGGTCTGGTTGGTACATCCTGAATCGAGAGGTAGAATTACAGCTTATCAGCAGTGGATGCCACAGGTTCACATGGATTTTCATGAACAAGGGGCGAATAACAATTATTTCGTTATGCCCGGTACCACGCCGAGAAATCATGAACTTCCAAAAGACTATGATCTGTACGCGGACAAATTTGGCCGTGGGGTGATCGCAGAATTTGATAAGGCGAACGTAAATTATGCTACTCGTGAAGCCTTCGATTTCTTTTATCCGGGATACGGTTCCAGTTACCCGAGCGTAATGGGAGGGATCGGAATGCTGGCTGAACAAGGAGGACACAGTCGTGGAGGTCGGGCTCTGGAAACCGATGACGGGTACGTACTTACACTTCGTCAGCGTATTTTTGATCACTACACCAATTCAATATCTATTGTTAAAACAGCAGTCTCAAACAGAGAAGGATTGCTAACTTATTTTAAAGAAGCACGATCACAAGCCACCCAAAAAGGTAATACCAAAGCTTACATCCTGCCTGATAATTCAGATAATTACACGTACGAAGTGATCAATATGCTGATGAGTCACGGAGTGAAGGTGGAACGTGCAGAAAACAATTTTACGATCAAAAAGGCCTATGATTATTGGGATGGTAAAGCAGCTTCAAAGTCATTCAGGAAAGGGGCATTTATTATTAAAACCGATCAACCGGCACATCTGTTTATCAACACGTTATTCCGCCGTCAACTCGAGATCCGGGATTCGGTAATGTACGACATGGCGACCTGGTCGGTACCGTTGGCCTATAATTTGGAAGCTGCATGGAGTACTTCCGAACCCGGGGTAAAAACAACAGTGCTAAACCGGCCACTTGAAACTCCATCAGGTTTGGAAAACGGAACAGCGGGCTATGCTTATGTGATCGACTGGAAACAAAAGAATGCTCCTAAAGCCCTGTCTATGTTGTGGGAGATGGGGTATAACGTTCGCAGTGCGATGAAGCCGTTTACCAGCAATGGGATCACTTATTCCCGTGGCAGTCTGATCACACTGATCGGGCGTAATTATGATAAGAGAGATGAGATCCATACCGATTTCATGAAAGTAGCCGACGAGGCCGGGGTAAAAATTGTGGCATTCAATACCGGGAGGATGGATGACGGGATCGATCTCGGCTCCATGGATAGCGAACCGGTTCAGCAACCAAAAGTGGCATTAATGATCGATTCACCATTCAGTTCGTACACAGCCGGGCAATTGTGGTTTCTTTTTGATCAATGGACGGAATTCGGAATTTCAAGAGTCCGGGCAGATAACTTCAACCGAATGGATATTAATGAGTACGATGTGATCGTAATGCCCGGAGCCTGGAATCTGAATGGCTTGTTAAACGATTCGGGTAAAGACAGATTAAAAACCTGGATTAGAAACGGTGGGGTTTTAGTTGCTACTGAAGGAACCGCTGCCTGGATGACCAAAGACAGAGCCGGCATTTCCGGAGTAGAGCTTTTCAGCGAAGATGCTGAGGATAAAAAAGATAAAGAAATTCCTGCCGCAGCCTATACGCGTTATGAAGATCTGGCCGATTCCAGCGGATTGAAACGAATACCGGGGTCGGCGTTCAAAGCAGTGATCGATAATTCGAATCCACTCGCCTTTGGTATGCCCGAAACACTCTACTCGCTGAAATTCAGCAGTGATGCCTTTGTACCTTCCACTTCTGCCCAAACGGTAGGCTATTACATGAAGGATGCTGATGAGGTCCTTGCCTCCGGCTATGCATCCCCGGAGAACAAACGAAATGCGGCAGGTAATGCCTTTGCGGTGGTAGAATCGATGGGGCGTGGTAAAGTGGTGCTCTTGCTGGATAATACGCAGTACAGAATGTTCTGGGTAGGTCCTGCAAGAATGGTGCAGAATGCGGTGATGTTATTACCCGGTATGTAATTCCCGAAGAAATTTAACCTAACAAACTAAACAGAATCCAATGAGATCAACTAAACTAATAAGTGCCTCACTGGCACTGATACTTGCTTTTTCGGTGAGTCTGCAAGCTCAGGATAATGGAGAGCTTTTCAGAGAACCTGCCATTTCAAACGATGGCAGCACCATTGCGTTCTCTTTTCAGGGAGATATCTGGACGGTTCCATTTACCGGAGGTGAAGCCCGGCGCTTGACTGTCCATGAAGCGTACGAATCCGGTCCGGTTTTCAGCCCAACCGGGGATCAGGTAGCTTTTAATGGCAACAGGTTTGGTAATAACGACCTGTTCACAGTTCCCGTTAAAGGAGGTGTTTCTGAAAGGATCACCTGGTATTCCGGTAATGATGCCTTATCCGACTGGACCCACTCCGGCAAGCTGTTATTCAATAGTAACCGGTTGTTCAATCAGGTTGAATGGGATCCTGAAATTCAATCTGTTCCGGCTACCGGTGGTACTCCCCAAAGGGCATTGGATGCATTAGGAAATATGCCGACTATGTCGCCAAACGGGCGGTATATCGCAATAGTTCGTGGTTCGTGCAGAATCGCGAGAGAACAATACGATGGTCCGGCAGATAAAGATGTGTGGTTATATGATACCAAAACGAAAACCTACACTTTATTGAATGATAATTCCGTAAACGAGTATCTACCCAAGTGGAAAGATGATCAAACGCTGTATTTTATTAGTGCGAGAAGCGGGAAATACAATATTTACTCCTTGGATATAAAAGATGGTAAGGCTGCAGGTGAGGCAAAGGCGATCACCGGATTTAAAGAGGATGGAGTACGTCATTTTGATGTTGCTGAGAATGGAGATCTGGTCTTTGAGCGTCAGACTTCATTATTCACCCAAAAGGCAAATACAGCTAAAGCTTCAAAGCTGGATATCAGTGTAACGACCGATTACAGATTCTATCCGACTGAACACATGACCTTTACGAGTGATATTTCTGATTACTCAATTTCACCGAACGGGGAGTTAGCGGCGCTGTCCATTCGGGGGGAGATCTTCATCAAAAAAAATGATAAAGATATTCAGCGAACGGTAAATGTTTCAGACCATCCTTACCGTGAACCGGATGTAGCCTGGCTAAATGATTCCACCGTGGTATTTACTTCCGATCGCGAAGGTCAGTATGATCTGTATATGGCCATGTCTTCGGATGAGAATAAAACCGATATCTTCAAAAGCCTGAAGCATAAAGTCGTTCGTCTGACTAAAACTGAAGGTGATGAATCCAATCCTGTGATCTCTCCGGATGGTAAGAAGATCGCCTATCAGGTGGGAAGAGGAACTTTGGTTACTGCTTCCATCAACAGTGAAGGTACAATGAGTGATAAAAAGACCCTGCTGGATGGATGGTCAACCCCGGGTGGCGTTGCCTGGAGTCCTGACAGTAAATGGCTTGCCTATAGTCTGGATGATCTTTATTTCAATTCAGAGATCTATATACGAGCTGCTGATAATTCCACCGAACCCGTAAATGTGACCATGCATCCAAAAGGGGATTATGCGCCTGTGTGGAGTATGGATGGTTCAAAGCTGGGATTCATCAGTGACCGGAATAACGGTGATAATGATATCTGGTTTGTATGGCTGAAAGAAGCCGACTGGCTTAAAACACAGGAAGACCGGGATGAAGGCTTTTACTTCGAGGAAGAAGAACCGGAAGACGGGGATGACGATGAGGAGGTAACTGTTGAGATCGATTTTGATAACATTCACGAACGTCTTCAACAGGTTACCTCAAACCCCGGTAACGAATCTAATCTGGTGATCTCAAAAGATGGGGAAACGTTCTATTATACAGCCGGAAATACCACCGGTAACGGCTCTGATCTCTACAGTATCAAGTTTGATGGCTCAGAGGCGAAACAATTAACCGAAGGTGGTCAAAGTCCCTACGGAATGTCGCTTAGCCCGGATGGGGAAAAGATATTCGCATTGAAGAGAGGCCGCCTGAATGAAGTGGATAATTCAGGAAAATTCACTTCACTTCCATTCAGAGCTTCTATGACCGTAGATCATGCCAAAGAGCGTGAGCAGATCTTTGAAGAAGCATGGAGTGCTTTGAATCAGGGTTTTTATGATCCGAAATTTCATGGTTACGACTGGAAAGCACTCAAGAAAAAGTATAAACCATGGACGCTCAGTGCCTCGACCGATCAGGACTTCCGGTTTATGTTTAACTGGATGCTCGGACAATTGAATGCCAGTCATATGGGCCTTTATGGCTCCAATCCTGAAGATGTGCAGCGGGAACGCACCGGTTTGATCGGGATCGAAGTGGTGCCGGTTAAAGACGGAGTTAAAGTTGCCAAAGTACTCAAAAATAGTCCTGCCGACAGGGAAGTGAGTAAACTGTATGAGGGTGATATCATTACAAAAGTGGATGGTAAGCCGGTAACCGGCGGGTCGAATTTTTATTCCTACTTTGTGAATGACGCCTCAGAACAGATCCTGATGGAAGTAAAAAACGCTAAAGGCAAAATGCGCGAGATCGTTATTCGTCCAACTACCGGTTTGGGGGATGAATTATATGAATCGTGGATCGATTCCCGCGAGGCCCTCACGGATAAATACTCTGACGGGCGATTAGGTTACATCCACGTAGAAGGAATGAACTGGCCAAGTTTTGAACGTTTTGAACGGGAATTAATGGCTCAGGGTAATGATAAAGAAGGGATCGTGATTGATGTTCGCTGGAACGGCGGTGGCTGGACAACCGACTATCTTATGACAGTCTTAAGTGTTCGTCAACATGCCTATACCATTCCTCGTGGGGCGGTAAAAGATCTTGATAAAGAACATGAAAAGTATGCAGAGTACTATCCATATAGCGAGCGATTACCGCTCTCATGGTGGACGAAACCTTCCGTGGCTATGTCGAATGAAAGCAGCTATTCCAACGCTGAGATCTTCTCTCATGCCTACAAAACCCTGGATATGGGAACACTGGTTGGAATGCCAACGTTTGGAGCGGTTATTTCTACCGGCGGACAAGGTTTATTAGACGGATCTTTCGTTCGGATGCCATTCCGTGCCTGGTACGTGAAAGCAACCGGAGAAAATATGGAGCATGGTCCTGCTGTGCCTGATATCCTGATCAATAACGAACCAGATAGCAAAGCAAAAGGGGAAGATCCACAGCTTAAGAAAGCGGTGGAAGTGTTGTTAGAACAAATAGATGCTAAATAGGAAATACTGAAACAGCATAAACAGAAAAGCCCTCAACCGAGGGCTTTTTTAATATCTTATCTGGGTACAAAATGTACTTTCACATTGTTAACGGGCATATCAGGAGAAGGCATCATCTTCACGATCATTTCCTTTTCTGAGATAGAGAGAATCTGACCAGAGAGGGTGCGCCCTTCATAAATATTTACCAGCTTCTCTCTGGTTGAATATTCCCAGGAAGACTCAACATCAGGATCATCCGGATTAGTTTTTAAATGGTCTATAGTGCCATCCTTTTGAAACATCACGATAATCGGCGCTGCATTCTCCTCCGGCATTACTTTCTCACCTTCAATTATCAGATAATCAGCGGTCCATCTTCGGCATAATTGATCTTCCAGATCCGACCTGCTTAGTGTGATATTCTGTGCGAATAATGGAACAGAGGACAGGAGGAATAATCCGGCCAGAAGTACTATTCGTTTCATTGATCTAATTATTTGATGGTTTATAAAGCGTTTGTACACAAAATTATTAAGTTCGAAACTGAGAATGAAATTAATCAATTCTTATAAAGCGGTTTCATCCTCAATGGATTCCTCTTTCACATGCTCCATTCGCTTTCTGTTCCGGCGCTTGTTCAGATAAGGAATAAAAAACATGTAGATACCTGTTATCCAAAGAATCGTTACGATGATCGCAGAAGGCAGGAAGATCCATAATTTGGCTTTTTCATGGAACCAGGATCCATCGTGCATGGATTCTATGATGTCAGACCTTCGGTATTCACTTTGCAGTACGGCTCCGGTGTGAGTATCGATCTGGATCTCCCAATGATTATTTGCCCGCACTTTTACGATGCCTTTATCCGGTCGGACATCCAGCCGGTCAATATCATCCCAATCCGTGATTCCGGCTTCCGGAACAGATCGGGCAGAAGTTAAGATCTGATCAAAGGTAATGGTTGGGATCTCTGATTCACCTCTGGCGCTGGCAGGCTGTATCCAGCTCACATCTTTCTTTAATTGCAGCATCAAACCCGTGATCAATACAATAAGAAAGGGGATCGCGATAATGATCGATCCCCAACGGTGAATTTTTCTGGTGTCGCGTCGGGCGTGCCAACTCATAAGTGTTGATTAAATAAAAACTCAGTTAGATCCGGTATCTGAATCCGATAGTACCGGACATCCCAAACAATTGACTCGGGTTGATCTGTACGTACGGACCTGTTTCAAAGAACACTTCGAAAGGTGCGTCTTCCAGCACATATTCTATGCCAACAGGAAAGGTCAACCCATAAAAGAGATCATTGGTTGCATCCGTGAATCCGATATTGATACCGGGAGCGAGATAGGGTCTCAGATCTCCGGATTCAATATCCAGATCCGTATCATTCAGATACAACTGATAATACAAATCCAGATTGAACAGATTAGTATCAATAAGTAAAAAACTAAGGTCTGCACGGGCGGCACCGGCATCAGTATGTCCATATTTTGCGGTTAAGCCGGAGAGTGTTCCCCCGACCGAAAGGGGAGTTTCCTGTGCTTTCACATCAGCTGTAGAAAGAAGGGAAACGATCAAAAACAGAGCAAAAGAAATTTGTTTGATCATGATTGGATTCAATAGGTTAACGGGTTAGTTGGATGCGTGCTTAGCATAAGGAATTATTGAATTTAAAAAACCCATCAGGCTGTAAATTTCTGTTTCAGTAAATAGTGTTGGTTACAACAATAAGGCTCCTTCGTGTTTTAAAAGCCATTCTTTTCGCTCTATTCCACCGGCATATCCGGTCATGTTTCCATCCCGACCGATCACACGATGGCAGGGAATCACAATGGCTATCGGATTTTTTCCGTTTGCAGATCCTACAGCCTGAGAGGCATTCACATCCCCAAGTTGTTTCGCAATGGATCCATAATTTGTGGTAATACCAAAGGGTAGCTCCTGCAATACATTCCAAACCCGTTCTTCAAATTCGGTGCCGTTCGGGATCAGTGTGAGTTGAAAGGAGGCTCTGTTTCCTTCAAAATATTCACGTAATTGGGTACGGGCTGATTCTGTGTGAGCATCAGGATCTTCGGGACCATCGGTATCCATAAATTTGATCTCGGTGATCCCATCCCCGTTTGATAAGATCCTGAGAAAGCCGATAGGAGTTTCTAAGTAACTTTGATATACCACGATTGTAATTTTTTGGCAGAGAATATCAGGTTGCAGGCATTTATCAAAATTTAAATTGAGCTGATTGATGCAATTCACTACACTCAACCTGCAATTCATCTATCTACCTATGAGCCAGATCCGAATCCTCTATTTATTACTAGTACTCATCCTGCTAACTGATTGTAGCTCAACCGTGCCACCCGAGCCTGTGGGGCCTGTACCAAACGAACAGCAATTGATGTGGCACGAAATGGAAATGAATGCCTTCATACATTTCACCATAAACACATTTACCGATAAAGAGTGGGGGTACGGAGATGAATCACCGGAATTATTCGATCCCTCCGGTTTAGATGTGGAGCAATGGGTTTCGGTTTTGAAAGAGGCCGGATTTAAAGGGGTGATCCTGACTGCAAAACACCACGATGGATTTTGTTTGTGGCCTTCTGAGCATACGGAACATGATATCGCAAACAGTCCCTACAAGAATGGAAAGGGAGATATTGTTAAAGAGCTATCAGAAGCGTGTGAAAAATATGGCTTAAAGTTTGGTATCTATTTATCTCCGTGGGACCGGAACCGGGCAGATTATGGAACTCCTGCTTATGTGTATTATTACAGAGCACAGCTCGAAGAGATTTTTACCGGATATGGCGAGATCTTTGAGATGTGGTTTGATGGAGCCAATGGGGGTGACGGATATTATGGCGGTGCGGATGAAATGCGCAGAATTGACGGCTCAACCTATTACGATTGGCCTGGGACGCTGGAACTGGTTCGAAATATGCAGGAGGATGTGATCTTTTTTAGTGATGCGGGTCCCGGAGTTCGCTGGGGTGGGAATGAACGGGCAAGTGCAGGTTTTACAAACTGGAATACCATCACCACAGATACATTGTATGCCGGTAAATATGGGATCGAAGATCTGTTGAACACCGGATCGGAGGACGGGAAAAGCTGGGTTCCACTCGAAGCAAATACATCCATAAGACCGGGTTGGTTTTACCATGAAAGTGAAGATTCGTTGGTGAAATCACCGATGGAATTATTTGATATTTATCTGACTTCGGTGGGACGAGGATCTACCTTGTTGCTGAATATTCCTCCAGATAAACGCGGGCTTTTTCATGAGAACGATGTCGCATCGTTACAGGGATTCAAAGCATTGCTGGACCAGCGCTTTGCAAATGATCTGGCCCTGGATGCAACGATCAAAGCTTCTGATGTGCGGGGAAATTCGCAGTTTTTTTCTGCTGAAAATCTGATCGATGATGATAAAGAAACGTACTGGGCGACCAATGATGGTGTGACCTCCGGAGAGATCGAAATTCAGTTCGATGATAAACGGGAGATCAACTTTGTAGTACTTCAGGAATACATCAAACTCGGGCAGAGGGTGAAGGAGTTCAGTATAACAGCGGATGTTGATGGGGAATGGGAAAAGATCGCAGAAGCGACGAGCATCGGCTATAAAAGAATTCTCAGAATTGATCCGGTGGAGACTTCGAAACTAAGGATCTCTATCCATGATTCGAAAGCCGCACCGGTACTAAGTTCAATTCAGGTTTTTTGATCGGTCAGTTATTCAGGTCAACTTGTCCCGAACGATTGAAATTGAATGTTGAGCTTTCAAATAGTGGCAGATCTGCACCAATGTTCGCATCCCCGTTCAATGAGTATTCCAGTGGCTCATCCCCTTTAAGAATATTGTATGCACTCATTCCAAGTTGAAGGATATTAAGTGACAGAGGAATCTTGATGGTTCCTTCTCCCTTTTTATTCACCGTTACCGTTTCTTCAGTAGAACCTGAAAGAGAGGTGAGTCCGTTAATGATAACATCATAATTCAATGCGTTCAGCAGCAGATCAAATCCATTGGGATTTTCAACATTCAACTGAAGTTCAAGATCTGCTTTGGTGAAACTCAGATTCTTAACTAACAGATCGCCGATTGAGATCTTCGGCATTTTAATGACAGGGAAGGTACCGGTTTTTTCAACCGGGATGTTGATCAATCCCAGTACCGGTGCATCTACATTCACGTTCGCCTTAAAGGTATATCCGGTCTCATCTTTGGAGCGAAGGGAGTTAAAAGTGTCCAGCAGTTCGCCATAGGTCATTCTTACCGGTACCTGAATGATACTCTCGCCACTGGCTTCAATTTGAGTGGAAAGAGATTGCTGACCTTTAACGAAGGAGGCTTCATTCACAAAAAAGTCGTACTCGTAACCGGAAAGTTTAATAGCCAATGGATTGGGATTATCCACCTTCAGATCGAATAAAAGTTCAACATCCTGAAGAGTAAGTTCAGAGATCTTCATATCGGCAAAGGAAATATCAGGTTTTTGAATATTTGCCAGTTGCTGAAGTGAGTTACATCCGTGCGCAAAAAAAAGAAAAATAATTACGAAAAAATATTTCGGAAGAGGTCTTACGGAGGGCTTAGTCATTGTTATTGAATGATTAATAATAATTGTAATTTTTTTATTTAGCCGTGTAACACATTATAAGAAGCTTTCTCTTAACTGTGTCAAGAAAAGAAGTTGACATATCACACACACAGTTAGTCAACTAGTCACTCCTTAAGCTAAAACCTAAAGCTAAAAGCCCTGATCTAGAAAGTCAGGGCTTTTTTTAGAAATATAACCGATAAAGGATCCGAATATTTCGGCCGGCTTCCGGCCTCAACTCTTTTATTCGGGATAAATGGTTATAGTATTCTGTGTTCAACACGTTGTCCACATTCAAAGAGAGGGTATGAAGCAATTTGTTACTGTTAAATCGATACTGGATAAAGAGATTGGCTAAAACATAGGCATCTGTAACCGTTTCGAATTCACCCAAGCGATCTTGTTTTGCTGAATAACGGAACCTGCTACCGATCTCCAGATCTTTATTGCTGTACTTCAGGCTGGTGCTGACATTTAACGGTGGGATCATTGGTAAAGGGATGTACGTTCCCGCAGAATCCTGCTCTCCGATCGTGAAGCTGAATTGAGCATCCCATACAAAATGTGTGCTTAATTGAGATTCGCCATATACCTCAAAACCATACAAACGGGCTTCTGTTCCGGTAAATTTATAAATGTTTACCGATTGACCTGCTCGTAGTTCTCCGGTATCCCTGGCATATAAATAGTTACTGAATCCATTATGATAACCGGTGATCTCGAATACATTTCTGTTTCCTTTGTATCGGATGAAAATTTCCTTGGCAATGCCTCTTTCCGGTGAGAGATCCGGATTTCCGACTTCGTATGAGTAGGAGGCCAGATGGGGACCTTCGGAGTAAAGTTCCTCCAATGATGGAGCTCTGAACGAATGCAATACCGTACTTCCTATACTTAATCTGTTGGTCATTGAATATATGGCCGAAACGGAACTGGACAGTGCTGAGAAACTACGTGTTCGGATGTGCCCGATATTAGAATCCGTTTCCTCCTGATCCGGGATATTCTGTACCAGATCGTAGCGTAAACCACCTTCCAGATGAAGTGCACCAAAATCTGATTCTTCGATGAGATAGATTCCCATTGAATTACTGTTCGAAGGCGGGGTATTGGCTCCGCTTACCGCATAATCCTGAAACTTGGCATTAACTCCGATCGTCCCTCTGTTCAGGAATGATAAGGAGGCATGCTTTGCTTTCAGATCAAAATTCTGAGTGACCAGTCCAAATTCGGTACCAATAATATCCTCACTTTCATATTCTTTGTGATTGTAGTTATTGAGCGAATAATCAAAGCTGATCGTTTTAAAGAGATCTTTATTCAGGATCACTTCCGATTTAACTACATACTGAAATTTCTTCATTTCAATATCTACGCCGCTGGCATGTCCGGCAGGATTGGGAGGGATGCCATAAGAACTCAAAAAAGTATTAAATGAACCGCCTATGTATCCCCAGTCTTTGATCCAGCTTAACCCGATCGCATCGTTGGTGTTACTGAAATTAGTATTGCTGTTTTCTCCTGATGGAGTTCGGGTATTGCCTGTTGCACGGCCATTCAGATCGAAGGTGAATACAAATGACCGGAGAGGAACGGCCATGGTCAATGCAGTTGCACCGCCACGATTCACACTTTCACCCGTAAGTGAGAAAGTTCCGCCCGCCGAACCCGGCATCGAAGAAGGAATGCTATTCTGAACTACATTGATCACCCCGCCAATAGCGTTTGATCCAAATTCCAGTGCAGCCGGACCCCGGGCAATTTGCACTTCCTGAGCAGAGGCCGGATCGATGGTTACGGCATGGTCGGAGGATTGAGCTGAAATATCTCCGGATGTGATCCCATCCTGAAGTATTTCCACGCGTTCATCACCCAGACCTCGTATCACAGGCCGGCCGGGAGCACTCCCATTGGTTCGTTCAGAAATTCCGGGTAGTTTAGACAGCGTTTCTCCCAGAGTGGCCCCCAGATCTCTGCGCAGATCATCTCCCAAAAACTTACGCGAAGCATGTTCCAGATTTGACCCACTCACATTTTCTCGGTCGGCAGTAACTTCTATCGATTGAGAACTAAGCAGGCTCGGACTCAGATCTATGGAGATGGAAAGTTGCTCGTCAGATTCTCCCAGACCGATCTCAATCGGCAGAGATTTGGTCTTGTAGCCGATACGGTGTACGGTAAGCGTATAATTCCCGTTGGGAATATTTGTAATAAGAAAACGGCCGTCACTTTCAGCTACAGCAGTCCTGTGAATTTCTTCCAGATGAAGGTAGGCAAACGGAACCGGTTCTCCGGTTTCTGCATCCTGTACATTACCAGACAGGGAATTCGAACTACCATCCGGTGGCAGAGTTAACAGGATTATTCCAAGTAACAGGGATAATAAATTCAAGATTGATATCCATTTAGAATGAGATCGGGGAGAGTTAAAAAACTCCACCCCGATTAAATTTTGTTACTCAGTTACAACCACAGGAATTGCCTGACTTGTGAAGTGTGAATGATCACCATGCATCAGAGTAATTAACATAGTTGTAGAGCCGGCTGCTTCTCCATGTATATGGAAGCTCCAGTTCCCGTCTTCATCGTGTTGTTCGAATTCAGCTATTCCATCGGCAGTAAATGTTACTTCAATGGTATAGTCATCGTCGAGATCAATTTCATCACCATCATGGTCCAGATATACTATAGTAATCAGTGATGTTTCTTCCCCGGCAGCAACTGTTACTTCACCGGTAACATCTTCTTCCGGGTTTTGAGTTACTATAGCACTGCCATTCATTCTGAGCACATACCCTTCCGGATCTTCGTGATCGTGATCATCAGAAACGGAATTTTTACAGTTAGAAAGAATAAGTGCAGACAATACGAGTAGAGGTAATACACCCCGTAGATAATTTTTTAGAAATTTCATGAGATTGATTATTAAAAAAAGTGAATAAATGTTCTGTTGATATAGCTGGTATGATCAACTCATGAAAGGAGGGGCCCGACCAAGAAATGAATAGGCATAATCAACGTAGTGAATTTGCTCACTTATCTCGATTATGCTTGTTTCGGGTAAAAAGTGTTCAGAATAATCCTGAGTTAAAGAATCCGGAGACTCAGAATTGAGTACATGAATAGGACAAAAAATATTGTTTTCCTGATAATGGGGGGTATCTGCGTGATAATCACAGACCAATACCTCCGTATGATAGTGAGTAAGACTACCAAAAAGGCTGATCACCAGAAAAGCGATGATCGTGTATATATTTGCGCCGGACCAATTCATGTGCGGGGAAAATAATCTTATTTAAGCAGAATGAATAGGATCAGAAAGAGAGGTTTCAAAATATTACATAGTGGTTCTGTGGCTCTTTGTCACAACTTGTAACTACATGTATCAAATTTTTTTTACTAACAAATGAATGGAGTGAAAAATTCTCTTAAATGCTTGCTATAGCACTTTCAGAGCTCATTTAATGAGGTTTTTTTTAAATACTACGTGTATTGATGAGGATTAAAAGTATGGTGCAGAAAACTCAAAAAACCGCTTCTACACATTTTCTTCATTTTAAATGGGGATTATTTAGACGTGTTATAAACCGATTCATTACATGACTCTTGAACCTAGCTTCTGCGTCTTGAGCCATGGGAAAGTAAAAACTAATAAGAGGTAATCATGGCCGATAATAAATTCGTTTACCGTTTTGGTAAAACAACTGATGGAAACCGCACACTGCGAGAGTTAATTGGAGGTAAAGGAGCAAACTTAGCCGAAATGTGTAATATAGGCATCCCGGTTCCTCCCGGATTCACAATTTCTACGGTTGCATGTAAAGCAACGATCGATAACAACATGAACTGGCCTGAAGGGTTAGAAGAGCAGGTTTACGAAGGTATTGCACACCTTGAAAAAGAAATGGGTGCAAAATTAGGTGATTCTGAAAATCCGTTACTCGTGTCTGTACGTTCCGGTGCCGCAGTATCTATGCCGGGTATGATGGATACCATTCTGAATTTAGGGATCAACGATAAAGTAGTTGAAGCACTGATCAAACGTACCGGTAACGAACGATTTGTATATGATAGTTACCGACGTTTCATCGACATGTTCGGTGATGTGGTTATGGGTGTAAGTCACGAGTATTTCGAAGAAGCGATCGAACATCTGAAAGAAGAAGTTGGCGTTAAAAACGACATCAACCTTACAACTGAGCACCTTAAAGTGCTGGTAGACAGATACAAAGCGATCTACAGAAAACATACAGGACACATGTTCCCTGAAAATCCTGTAGAACAAATGAAATTTGCCATCAACGCTGTATTCTCTTCATGGAACAGCAGCCGTGCGATCAAATATCGTGAGATCAGTCATATCGAAGGCCTCATCGGTACCGGAGTGAATGTACAGGCAATGGTGTTTGGTAACATGGGCAGCTCCAGCGCTACCGGTGTATGCTTTACCCGAAACCCATCCAATGGTACCGGCGAACTTTATGGTGAGTTCCTGGTTAACGCTCAGGGCGAAGATGTGGTAGCAGGTATTCGTACTCCTCAGCCGATCAACGAAATGAAGCAAATGATGCCGGATGTGTACGATGAGCTCAAAGCTTACACAAACAAGCTGGAAGCGCATTACAAAAATATGCAAGACATTGAGTTTACCATTCAGGAAGGAAAACTCTTTATTCTGCAAACCAGAAACGGTAAACGTACCGGTGCAGCTGCGGTTAAGATCGCTGTTGATCTGGTAAATCAGAATGTAATTACAAAAGAAGAAGCGATCAGCTCACTGGTTGAGCCGGAACATATCGAACAACTTCTTCACCCACAATTCTCATCAACCGATGTACTCGACAAAGAACTGTTAGGAAAAGGACTTCCTGCTTCTCCGGGTGCGGCCGTTGGTAAAGTAGTATTCGACTCTAAAGAAGCTGAATTAGCCGCTGAGAACGGTGAAATGGTGATCCTGGTACGGATCGAGACCAGCCCCGAAGATGTTGGCGGTATGTCATCAGCCGAAGGTATTCTTACTTCCCGCGGTGGTATGACCAGTCACGCTGCTGTGGTTGCCCGTGGATGGGGTAAGCCTTGTGTGGCAGGATGTAGTGATATCGTGATCAACTACAAAAACAAATCATTCACCAATGGTGAAGTTACCGTAAAAGCCGGAGACTGGATCTCAATAGATGGTACCCGTGGATTTGTAATGCTTGGCCAGAAAGAAATGCATCCACCAACATTAAGTGAAGAGTACGAAACCTTCATGCGATGGGTAGGTCAGTTTGAAAGAATGGACGTACGTGCCAATGCTGAAACTCCGGAAGATGCCGCTCTTGCCCGTTCATTGGGTGCAAAAGGTATCGGTCTGGCAAGAACTGAACACATGTTCTTCAAAGATGAGCGTGTTACTGCTGTGCGCAGAATGATCATCTCTGAAACAATTGAAGAACGACGTAATGCACTGATGAAACTTCTTCCTTATCAAAAAGAAGATTTCAAAGGCATTTTTAAAGAAATGAATGGTCTCGCAGTTACTATCCGTCTGCTGGATCCGCCACTGCACGAATTCCTTCCACATACTGACGAAGAGATTGAAGTAGTAGCAAAACAACTGGGCATCGAAGAAGAAGCTCTTCGACGCAAAGTGAACGCATTGAAAGAATTCAACCCGATGCTGGGTCACAGAGGTTGCCGTTTAGGTATCACTCACCCTGAGATCACTGAAATGCAAACCCGTGCCATCATGGAAGCCGCTATAGAGCTGCAATCAGAAGGAATTAAAGCAATTCCTGAGATCATGATCCCGCTGGTAGGTTCCGTTCAGGAATTTGTGAACCAACGCAAAGTGGTTGAAAAAACTTCTGAAGAAGTATTCGCTGAGCTCGACGCTCGTGTAGATTTTAAAATTGGTACTATGATCGAGGTTCCAAGAGCTGCGATCGTTGCTAACGAGATCGCCCGTGAAGCTGAATTCTTCTCATTCGGTACAAACGACCTCACCCAGATGACACTCGGTTACAGCCGTGATGACGCCTCTAAATTCATCCCTTATTACCTCGAAGAAGGTATTCTTAAAGACGATCCGTTCCAGACACTGGATCAACGCGGAGTGGGTGAACTGGTTCACATGGGAACTGAGTTAGGTCATGCCGGCAACCCTGATATCAAAATTGGTATCTGTGGCGAGCACGGTGGAGATCCTGCAAGTATCGAATTCTGCTACAAATTGGGCATGAATTATGTGTCTTGTTCACCATATCGTGTACCGATCGCTCACCTGGCTATTGCACAGGCAGTGATCAAACATGGCGAACGTAAAAGCAAAGAAAATCCAGCGGAGCTGGTTTAAGGCAACAAACCTTTTGTTTCCGGGTTTGGTTGTTGATTGATGATCATTAATTTGAGAACAATCTTCACTAAATCCGGGAACATCTGGTATGGCTCAATTTGAATATGACAGTTTAGTTGTTGGCGGTGGTGCTGCGGGCTTAACGGCTTCCGGCATCTCCGCCAATTTTGGTTGTAAGACCCTGATGATCGAGGTGCATCGTCTGGGCGGTGATTGTACCTGGACCGGTTGCATTCCCAGCAAAACCCTTCTGAAAGCCGGTCACATCGCAAGAAATATCCGGAAAGCTTCTGAATTCGGATTATCTGATACCGAACCACAGATCGATTTCAAAAAAGTGATCCGGCATGTACACTCAGTTCGTGAGGAAGTATATGAAGATGCTGACCGCCCGGAGATCTATGAGGAAATGGGGATTGATGTGGAATTCGGAAAAGCATCCTTTCTGGATAAGCATACCATCCTGATAGAAAAAGAAGATGGGAAAAAGCGCGAAGTAACTGCCCGGTATATATTCATTGCCACCGGTTCCAGTCCATCAGTGCCCGCAATTCCCGGTTTAGACGAAGTAGACTTTCTTACCAGCGAGAGTTTGTTTGAAACGGACCATTTTCCACAAAAGCTGATCATAATCGGGGGAGGCCCCATAGGCGTTGAGATGGCACAGGCTTTTTCAGATCTGGGATCGGAAGTCACGATACTTGAAGCACAGGATCGTATCCTGCAAAAGGATGATCCGGAGGTCACTGATATCCTTGAGAAGGTGATGATCAGAGACGGGATAAAGATCATGAGGTCCGTAGACATCAAAGAGGTTGCCCGGAATAAGGATGGAGTAGGGATAAAGATCTCTGTGGAGGGGAAAGAACAGGAGATAGAAGGAGATCGGTTGTTTATCGCTACCGGACGTCAGCCGAATGTTGAATCCCTCGGGCTTGATAAAGCCGGAATCCAATACAGTGAAAAAGGAATACAGATCAATGAATCCTGTCGCACCAATATTTCAAACATCTATGCCATTGGTGATGTGACGGGAGCATATCAGTTCACCCACATGAGTGAGCATATGGCTAAAATTGCTACGACCAAAGCACTGGTAAAACTTCCGATGAAGATCGACCGGAAACATGTGCCTTGGGTCACATATACCACTCCGCAGGTTGCCCATCTCGGGGCAAGGGAAGAGGACCTGAAAGCATCCGGAAAGAAATTTGAAGTGTACCGGTTCCCGTATACCAAAATTGATCGCGCACTGGCTGAGAACGAGACTGAAGGCCTCATCAAGATCTTTGCAACTAAATGGACAGGTAAAATTTTAGGAGTTTCCATAGCCGGAAAGCATGCCGGGGAGCTTATTTCTGAATTTGCGATGGCCATGAAGAACGGGATCAGTTTAAGAAATATGGCCGATACCATTCATCCGTATCCAGCCTGGGCATTGGGAGCACGCAGGGCTGCCGATCAGTGGTATATCAAAAATCAAAGTGAATGGTCGGTAAAACTGATCAGGAATATCTTCGGTTATTCCGGAGATATCCCTGATTACAGTGATCCTGACAGAGTTGTTTAGCCCTTAATTCATTACTGAATAAGAGTAATCAGCTCCGCTGGTGGTTTGGGTAGTAACTTTACTCCGGGTTGTATTTTCGACGCTGTAGGTGAGCTCGTTACTTACATGTCCGTTGTGGTCGGTAATGGTTTGTGTTATGATCAACGTGGTCTGATCTCCGAAGGAGAAACATCCAAAGTTCTCGATCACACCGCTACGTTGGCTGCTTGCGTTGGTAATAGAACTGATCCAGAAACCGGTATTTCCATTAGGCAGAAATTCCCAGTCAACGCGTGATTTTGAACCGGATTGTAATCCAACGGGGGCTTCAAAACCGGAAGCTATTCTCAACATAAAATCGTAGGTGACACACGGTTGGTCGATCTCATTTACGGTGATACTGATCAACTCCACATCGCAGTCCTCGGTAGCATTGTTTTCTGAACATTCGATGGAATCCGGGTCGATCTTTTCTACTTCTGTGAATCCGTTTTCGACGCTTAGAGGGGAGGAATCACAACTGAACAAAATTAAACTAAGGGTAGACAATATTATTAACGCTCTCATGACTTTCTATTTTATTCTCTCTTATCAGGTACTGTTTTTAAAATATTAAAATCTTCTAATATTAAAAAGAGATAAGATGTATAAAATTTTACTAAATCAATGAAAAGCAGGTGTTTAGCTAATTGTTATCGGCTCAATATAAAATGACTTAAGTATTATTTTGAAAAAAAATGCCCGGTATAAACACTTACACCGGGCATTAAAAATAAGAGATGAGAGGGTGGATCAGCTAACGATCTTACTTTCTTCAACCACCATGTGATGTTCGCCGTGGAATCCGATATCCATTCCTTCTAATTCAAGTTCTTCATCCACACGACCGCCTCTGGTGATGAGTTCACAAACCTTCCAAACCACAAAGGTGGCAACCGCAGAATAGGCGATAGTTATAAGCACTGCTTTTAACTGAACCCATACCTGAATTGGATTTCCGTAAAGTAGTCCCGCGCCACCGTTCACCTCCGGATTGGCAAAGATCCCGGTCAGTAATGCACCGGCAATTCCAACGAGACCGTGAATCCCGAATGCATCCAGAGTGTCGTCATGTTTTATCATAGATTTCAGATGTACAACGCCCCAGTACCCAACGATACCGGAGATGATACCGATCGCTAATGCTCCGCTTGCATCCACAAAACCGGATGCCGGAGTAATTCCTACCAGTCCGGAAACGGCACCGGATGCCATTCCGATCAGTGTCGGCTTTTTCACAATGAACCACTCGATGGTTAACCAGATCAATGCACCGGCAGTTGCTGCGATATTTGTGACCAATACGGCATTGGCAGCAATTCCGTCGGCAGCGAGCTGACTCCCGCCATTAAATCCAAACCAACCGAACCACAGTAGGGCAGAGCCAAGGATCATAAACTTGATAGATGATGGTTTTCTTACTTCTTCCAGTCCGTGTTCCATACGCTTACCAACCAGATAAGAAAGCACGAGTCCGGCCACACCGGCATTAATATGTATCACCGTACCACCGGCAAAATCCATTTCACCGGAATTGCTGAGGAATCCACCTCCCCACACCCAATGGGCAACGGGTGCATACACGACTAATACCCAGAATATGGTAAAGATGCCCCAGGTGGAAAAGCGTACGCGTTCAATGATGGAGCCACTAACAATGGCCACGGCAATAGCAGCAAACGTACCCTGAAAAGCGACAAATAATAATGTGGGGATGCTGCCGCTCACGTCATTCACACCAATACCATGCAGCATGAAATTACTGAGCCCGCCAATGATGGCATTTCCATCTGAGAATGCAAGCGAATACCCGCCTATTATCCAGATAAGACTTCCGGTACAGAAGGCCATGTAGCTCATTCCGATGGTGTTCAATACGTGTTTATTCTGGGTAAGACCTCCATAGAATAAAGCGAGTCCGGCAGGGGTCATTAACATCACCAGCGCGGTGGCAATTAAGAGCCAGGCGGTATCGCCGGTATTAAGGGTTGCTTCGGCTTCCTGAGCATAGACTGAGACTGCTCCGAAAACCGACAACAGAAGTGTGAGTGAGAGTCGTTTCATCGGTTGTTTCTCCAACTAATTATTTAACTGATTAAGTGCCGATATTATAAATAATGAAAACCAATAAAACACAGGTTAAAAGAGTTGTTTACTTAAAAAAGTAAATGTTAAAACATTGGAAGGGCTTTTTTGGTGTAAATTAAAGTAAATAACCTAAAATAATTAGGAGTACAGGTTGTATTGAGTAGCATTAAAAAGCGAAATAATTAAATCAAAAACTCCAAAACACCTTCCTTTTTGAGAGTGAGGATATCCATACCTGTTCAGTTATTGATGCCGATATAAGGACATACAGGATCTGAAAAAAGTGAGTGAGAAGGGGAAAGGGGGAGGAATAGAAAGGCTTTATGCCAGGTATCTCAGCTTAAACTGAACTATGAATGGGTCCTTTGATCGTTGTAGTTAGAAGGTGATTGTAGAGCACTAAAATAAATTCATTTTTGGTTCCATCGTCTTTCAAGTTCATTTTAAAAAACTCCATCCAAGCTTCCACCTCAATTTTACATAAGGCATAATCGCAGTTCCATGATCGAATAGCTTAGCAACAATCAGTCCTTCTTTCTCCTGGTTTGGCCAAGATTTATCGCCGTTAATGCGATTTTCAGAAAAACTATGAACTAACTGGGCGCCAAGTCCTATTGTAAGATCCCGGGTAAAACCAATTTTCCTTACTACTTTGTATCCCCAATTCACTTGTAAACCTAGCGCAAATCTGTTTACATGATATGAGTTATTGAAGTTATTAAACTCTGCAAAACCGCCATTACCTATGCGTTCTGAGACTGTTTCATCTCTTGTGGTTTGGGTGATTTGAGAAAAAATTTCGAAACTATGATATGCTCCACTATTTGGAAATAGCTCTGTATGTTCGGGTAGCGTTCCTAAAAAACCGGTTTTTGAGTTTCTATATTTCTTTAATTCAGCTTTAACATTTAACCCTATATTCTTTTCTGCACTAATGCTAATGAAACCTCTTGATGGACCATAAGAATGAATAAGGCCAAGGTTGAGGTATATAGATTGATTTTTCCTAAAGGGACGCTCAAGACCGACATTGAAATTGGCAGAGTTTAATTGATTCGGAAAATAATCAAAGGCAGATGTATATATAGTGAACTTAGGTGCTTTTTGATTTCCTGTTTCTTGGCCTGAAACAGCTGTTTGAAGCAACACAACAAATAGAAAAAAAAATTTAAGTGATTTCATCTTTTGCCTTCATTAATTAGCAAATAACGACCCGGCGTTTAAGCGGCGCGGCTAAGTTCTTGAAGTAAGAAACTAACTGCAATCGCGGCCGCTTGATTTGCTTGTTATTGCACTTACTTGATGTAATTACTATTCAAGACTCACTGCATATTTGTGTTGACATGCTCTAAAAAGTCTATTAGTCTTTTAAAAGACTGTATATGTTCAGTTTCTTTATTTCTTGATATCAAGCTTTCCAAATAATCCTTATCTAGGACTCCATTGGGCCTATTTTTTGAATAACGTATATTTCTCTCTCTGAGGAATTTAGTACAGTACGCTTCATGAAATTGAGAAAAACTATTAAAACCTTGATATATCCCCATTTCTTCAGGGTCGTTCTCTTGAACATTATAAAATTTCACATAATCTAAAAGATCAGGATCCTGAGGGTTTTGCTTGAAAATCTTTTTATTTCCCAAGAACCAAGTTTCAATGCATCGGTTTTGTGGAATTATAATAAGCTCAGCATGATTTAATTTTAATTCCTGCTCTACTATAAATGAGTTTACTTCTTGAATTCTACCTTTAATTGTGGATTCATCAACATCCAGTACTAATACTAAATAATCAAAGTTTCCAAGTTCATTAACCTCATCAATAGAATTTTTTAAATGATTATGTAATAATGCTGGATATCCGTTCCCATTAAACAGAAAATAATTGTTCTTTTCTACTTCGTGAGGCCATGATACTCTAATAAGATCGGGGACTAAATGATTGAACCATGCTGGATATACTCTCTTTTCTGTTCTTCTCCCTTCAACTATAACATATAGATTCATGCTTCTAATCCAGTTTGGTATTGTTCCAATTGGATTAATTGCATAAATGCATCATGTTTGGATTTTCCTATATTGAATTCTTTTGGATTATGCGTATGAACTATTCCTTTTGTCCTAGTTACTAGCTTCCAGTTTTGATACTCAATATTATTAATGATATAAGGATGGTGGCTTGTGAGAATAAATTGGATTTGTCTTTTTGAAGAGAGAATATCATTTGTAAGCTCATTAATACAATTAATACCTAAACTATTCTCAAATTCATCTATTAAAAAGACACTACCTTCACTACATAAATAAATTTCACTTATATGTATTAAACTTCGGAACATGCCAGATGAGATATTTTCTTGCTTTATCCATTTATCCACACCTGTTTCCTTTATTTGAATAAATGGATACTCTTTAAAAAAGAATGGGAAACCATCTTCATCCTCATCCTCATAGTCAAGTGGTTCAACTTTCACATCTTCAATTTGTGGAAAAATATCTATATATCTTTGTTTTATCGTTTCAAACGTTTTTGGGACATTTTTATATGTAAGAAATAGCTTTGTAATTATATCTTCGGTGCTTTCTTGAATGGATTTAAGTGACTTATTTTTTTTCAACAGCTTTTGAAAATCCAAAAACCTTAAACGATATGGGACAGTTTTGGAATCTGTTTGATCGCTAAAAACGATTTTTCCAAAACCATCAAAAGCAGGCTTAATTTGACCTTCTTCTTTTAACAAATAGATAACGCTTTGTTGATTTGGAAGTTTAACTGTTTCCGTGTCATTAAAAAGTATCGAATCTTTTTTCCTATCTACGATTACTTTTTTGTTTAATTTCAGCTTTTCTTTCAGTATTGATGGTTTATTTCGTTTTACATCTTCATCGTCATCATCACTAAAGTCAACATCTCCTTTGTTTTCGAATTTCCCCTCCCATTCAAAAATATTTTTGTCAGAAGTTTCAAAAATTACTTTCCACTCAATACCACTTATAGATTTACCATTTGCGATTGATTTAAGCCTCATGATCGATTTTAGTATTTGTGTTTTTCCTACACCGGAGGCTCCAACTAAAAGTGTTAAATTATCAAATGAAGCATTTTTTAATCGCCATTTTCTAGCTTCATCATTGTATATCAAGTTTAAAATTTTCATAACTACTGAATAATGTAGACTATTTATTTAAAGTCAATCTTGCACAAAATTGAAATTGGCTTATTTAAGAAGGTAATAAATTTATTAAAAAGAACTCGAACCCCGATAGTCGAACTAAAAAGTGCTACAACGACCCGGCGTTTAAGCGGCGAGCCTGGGGATTAAAATTAACGACCCGAATCGTGTGGAAAGAGCCGTGTCCGTCCACCGCCGGATACGTTTGAAACTCTTGTTATGTGGCTGTATTTAGTCACATCATATTTAATTCGCTTTAAGAAAGTTATTAATAAATGAATCCATATTGCGATCGATTACATCAATAATATATTCTGAGTCTCTACCATGGGTTCCAGAACCACTAATTTCCCAAGAAATTGCTCTCTTTGTGTAAAATTTTTCGCCAACTATATAGAATGTATTTCTTTGGAATTGGAGACTTGTACTAAAGGCATTTCCAATAACATTAATATTCGCATAAAGAAAATAGTCATAACTACCTTCTAAATATTCTTTTCTTGAAATAATATTTATATCTGCCTGTTGAAGACGAAGCTCAATTTTATCTTGAATTCTTCTACTATTTAAACCTATTTCCGCAGCGTCATCTGTGAGGTTCTCGACTAACACGAAGATTCCTATTGGTTCAGTAACTTCTAACCCATTTCCATCATATATATCTTGAGCATAACCAACATTAATACTGATCAAGAAAAAAAAATAGTAGGAAAGAAATTTTTACTGAATTCATAAAAAATGAAGAATATATTTTGATTTAATTCAAGTAACCTAACGACCCGGCGTTTAAGCGGCGAGGGTTTTCGGTTGAATTAAAAGTAAAAGAAATAGTTAGTTAAGTAAAAGTTAGAATTTGCGGAGCCACTACTCGAGTCCGACTTGAAACGCTTGTTAGCTTTCCCGTTTTTCTGCTTCTTCATCAATTGCTTTTTGAAAACGATTTAATCCTTTTCTGTCGAGTTGTAGTTGACCTAATCCAGGCACGTCAATTTTAAGTGCTGCTGATGCTCCGAGCAGAGAACTGGCCAAATCTTGTGCTGGATGTTTTAGTTCTCCTTTACTGGAACCTTTTACAAAAAGACCTCTAGATAACCTGTCTACAAGCTCTTTTGGTATTTCAGCACCTCTTTCTTCTTTCCATTCCAGAGCCATTTCTACTAACCAGCTTGCTCTGTCAAAATCTAATTCCAGCTGTCTTAATTTGAATTCTTCATCTGCATGCTGACGAGCCCAATTATCTGCCCATTTTATATAAAAACCAATTGTACCTGCAAATGACAATATCCCAATTGATGTCTTAATGTTGATCCAATATGATGGGTCAGATGAGCTAAGATATATATTATAAAAAGTCACACCTATTAAAGCTATAATTAAGACTGAAAATAAAATATGAATGGGTATTCTTTTTTTCTGAGTTTCACTAGTGAGATTAAATGAGGAATTTCTTTGTTTAAGAATATTTTTTAAATCTTCCCGAAGTTTTCTTCTAGCATGTGTATTGCTTCTGTCATCCAGTTCACTTTCTCTTTTTTCTATTAGTGCTTCTTTCTCCTTTATTTCTTCAAGGAGCTCTTTTTTTTCTTTATCGAATTCCTCTCTTAATCTTAACCTTTCCGTTTCAGCTTTTTCGTCTAATGACTGTCTATATTTGTGTGTCTGACTTATCAGGTCTTCAGCTAAGGATTCTAGTCGAACTAATGCCCCTTCTCTTGAAGAATAAAAATCAGCTAATTCACTCCCTAATACCTTTCTTAAACTTCCAGAAGTGACTTCAAATTTTTTAAATACATTTCTAACTGTTGTAATTGCTTCAATTGTCGTTTCAGAATCATCACCTCTTTTTGGATTAACAGATATTATATCTAAAGGATCATTTCTCCTGATTGATAATCCAAAACCAATATTTGGCAGATTAAGACTAGCTGTGTGAATAATAGAGGAGCCAGCAAAATTTAGTTTTGCAACTTTACTGTCTTCTAAAATCTTGCTTAGATTCCCAGTGAGAAGGATAGGATCATTCTCTCCTAAACGAATATTGTAAGTGCAATCATCGGGTTCACCTAGTTTATCCCATATTTTTTTAAAACCGGTAATTATATCCTTATCTGTTGGTGGAACAAGATTTGAAACTATATTTGGCATAAGTTTTAAGTTAGGTTATTAGGGAAGCTAACATATTATTTTATACGAACGAGGGATTTTGCTGATTTTGTCGGATACAATGACAATATCACCCCTGAAGCACACTTCCTCTTTGTTATGTGGAAAAGTATCCGACCCTTTTTTTCCACAGCTGTGTCGGATAATATTCCAGCTTTTCTTGCAAGGAATTGCGCTGTCCGCCAACGCAGAGTATACAATTATGTTAAATAAAACAAAGGAATTATGAATGCGCTGAGCTCACCGCTTCGCATACGCTTCGCGGAATTAAGAATGTATGCTACGCAGTTTTGAGCTCACCACTACGCGGAATTAAGAATTAAGAATTAAAAATTAAGAATTGGTGATAGCTTCGCAGTTTTGAGTGTTTAGTGTTGAGTTTTGAGTTGGGCGCTACGCGGAATTAAAAATTCTAAATTATGAATTAAAAATTGGAGGCCTGAGGTGGTTCAACGGTACTCAATCTTAGGACATTCATTGCCGGTTCAACGTTTGGCAGATCCTTCTCCGTCAGCCGACGGATCTGGATGACGGATTTTGTTGACTTATAAAGAAAGGACTGGAAACCAGGATTACGGCTTCCTAACATAATTCCACCCTTAGAATTGCGAGCGGAGAAAGATTCTGAAGAAGGGAGCGTGTCCCGGCGAAGCGGAGCCATAAATCCGCTCCGGATGAAAAGTATACACGGTTGGGGATCGTCCATGGACCTTCGGATTTATGGAGCGAACGCAGGAGGACTCCCGCCCGGAATTCATAGGTGGTGGTTTTTGGTACTTTTGTCCACACAAAAGTACGGTAAAAACTTTCGCTTAGCGGAATTAAAAATGTATGCTGCGCAGTTTTGAGCTCACCGCTTTGCGGAATTAAGAATGTATGCTACGCAGTTTTGAGTGTTTAGTGTTGAGTTTTGAGTTGAATTTCGAAGTTGTACAATAGTCATTAACCACTGTTCGGTTCTTGTTAGTACATCACTCCGCAGGTCTTTCTCCATTATCTGATAGTTCTGGAGCACATATAATTGAATCTGAACTTATGGAAAAAGTCCTCCTCCTTGAGAAGGAGGAGACAGAGGAGGTCGAAAAACCCGGAGTATGGTTATAAGCTTTGAATGGGTAAATGAGCTTGTATGTTACACACCCCTAAATCCCCTCTCAAGAGGGGACTTTTGATGAGCGTTTATAACTATTTACGAGCTCCAAAATAGCTTCCGGGAGAAATGCGGGACTAATGGGGTAATGGGGTGGAGTAGTTCAAATCAGGGAAGGCGATCAACGTATGGTTATAACGCCATCTCCATTTCTTCCGGCGACTTTTGCGCCACTTTTGGTCGCTCAAAAGTGGTAACCCCTTTATCGGGTAATTATCATGAGATTGCCGCAGGTTGTGTTCGCTTCGCTCACCGCTGCGCATACGCTGCGCGGAATTAAGAATGTATGCTACGCAGTTTTGAGTGTTTAGTGTTGAGTTTTAAGTTGAATTTCGAAGTTGTACAATAGTTATCAAACATTGTTCAGTTCATGCCGGTACAACAGTTGGCAGATCCTTCTCCTTCAGCCGACGGATCTGGATGACGGATTGGGTCACTCAAAAGTGGTAAACAGATTGTTATATGGAGCAGAGCTCCGGTGGGGGAATTCCGCAGCGGAGCTACGGAACCAGGTGTAATGACTGCTTCAAAGTGTTGAGCAGAAGACCGGATTGATCATTCGGTCTGTCGCACATCGGTCCTTCGTATTTCATAATCTCCTTGCATGTCTTTATCCGTCAGCTGAAGGATCTGATTGACGGATGGGGTCGCTGAAAAGTGGTAAATGAATAGTTTTGTAGAAAGGAGCTGCGGATACAGTTCACCACACATTATACTTACTTCAGTTTGGTATTAAATCCCGCGGGATAGATCCGGTCTCTTTTCAGCTTGTCGATCACTTCAAAGGCGATCGCATTACCGGTTTGTTTTCTGTTGCCGTAGTCTCCACTGGTTACATCGATCACCGCTCTCCAGATCTCGGTGGTATCAGCTACCGAAAATAACCGGGCCTTAAGTCCATGTTCGATGGTTTTACTGCTCCCGGCATATCCAAATGAGGTGCCGGTATAGGCATAATTCGGGGTTACGGTTTGATCGTACTCATCCACATTCATCATAATGAAATAATTACAGTTCTGATCTTTCGCTATGGCGATCAGATTTTCGACGGTGAATGCACCGGCATTGTTAAGAAATGAGTAGGTATCCTGTTCAAAATGCACAGAGTTCAATTCGTAGATAGCACGGGAACGGGACTCGATATAGGTAGCCGCAGCTTCGATGGAGTCATCTGTATAAATAGCATAATACACCCCATCAAGATCCTGAATAACACCGGGTGCAAGTACACTCGATGAAATTTCAATGGTGGTGCAGTTCATAACGAGCAAAAGTAGGAGGGGGAGTAAGGTCTTATATTTCATTGTTGCGTGGGTATGGATAATAATCCGTCTTTGTTTAATTGACTTATGATGTTTCGGGATAGCTCTCTAACAAACGGCTTACGTTCACTGTCACTGATCTTCTTGTACGATAAGGTGGCTTCCCAGATCAATTCCTGCGAATCGACCTTGTAGAGAAAAGTCCTGAACCGGTAATCGTTGGTAATTCGGATACTGGATGTATTGTCAAAAGCATCAGGGGTGGAGGTATAGCCGCTTTCCTCTTCAACCTGACGGACCACAAGAACATAATCCAGATGCTCTGCTTTAGCCTGATTGATCAATCGGTTTTGCGAATTCAGGCTTCCCAGAAATAACTGTTCTTCACTTTTATAGATGACCCGTCGGGTTTTATACATGAGAGCGGCATGATCATCAAACTCAGCGTAATGATCTTTCAGGTCATCCAGGAAATAGTAGGCATAATAGACCGATTCAATGGTCTCTCCGTCATCAACATGCCGGGTAGTGGAAATGCTGGTTGTGGCACATCCCTGCATAAAGAGGAAAACGATGGTAATTAAGAGTGCGGTGCCAAGACTAAAATTCTCTGGATTGGATCTCATCTAATTTTCCGAGTGCTCGTTCTTTAAGATTGTTAAACTGATCTTCGGGGATGTGTCCCGTAGTGAATTGCATGTACAGCCACACGATATACGTAGCCATCACATCCTCGTAGCAGTAATGTTCGATCTGTTCCAGTTCATTTCTGCGGAACATCTCCAGCACCTGATTGCCTTCGCCGGTCTGTTTGAAAGGGATCCCGATCAGCTGACCCAGATGCTTTAATTTAGGCCACGAACTTGCGCCGTAATTACTGAACTCATCCACCAGATCGATGTTATGGCGGGAATAGCGATACCTGATGTCATAATCACTCATCCGTACAGGCATTTGCAGTCCGTGTTTCATGGCACGGTAAGTTAGTACCGGAAGGTCGAATCCTTTCCCATTGTGATGAATCAGGCCGAAGTCTTTGTAGGTACCAATGGCCCGGAATATCTTTTCGAGACCTGCTTTTTCATCTTCACCGCTCCAGGTCACTTTTTGTTTAGGTTGACCGGTATTTTCGATCCATAAACCGACCCACGAAACCACCCGGTGATACATCGGGGGGAGAAAGCCTGATTTATTTCTGGCCAGTTCTTCGGAGGCTTTTTCCATAAGGAGTTCTTCATCCGATTCATGATCGTTCAGGACGGTGCGGACAAAATCCAGGTCGGGGATGGTTTCAAGATCAAAAATAAAAAACATGAAAGGTCTCTGTGTTACTTACAGTGAGCCTAAGAGTAACAATAAATTAGAAATAATTCTCAGAGCAGATGATCAAAGTTCCGTGAGTTCGCCGGCAAGATCCCGAACGAATTGGTGTTCCAGGTCATCCCGGGATTCGGAGTGAGCCTGTAACCACATCAGTTTGGTCAGTGCGGCTTCCAGTGTCATATCCTTTCCTGAGATCGCACCGGCTTTGAGAGCAGCCCTGCCGGCAGGATATTTGGTCAGGTCCACGGAATCGTAATCTGCCTGCGAAACGATCACCACCGTTACTCCTTCAGAAGTACATTTTTCAATGAAAGGGAGCAGGCTCAGCGCTCCTTTTATGGGGAAATTTCCACTTCCAAACGTTCGGATGATCACAGAGCGCAATTTCTTCAGATCCGGACAGTGCAGGTATTCGGGATTTAGAGATGGATGGGCTGTGATCACAAAAACGCGGTTATCGAATCCGGGCTGAACTTCAAAAGGAGGGAGGATCATCTCCGGTGTGGTATTCAATTCAATATTCAATCCGATCTCGGCCAGTAACGGATGGTTCGGGGAACCAAAGGCGTCGAAATCGCCAATACTTAATTTGGTGGAACGGTTTCCTTTGTACACATGATCATTAAAGCAAATGGCGACATCCTGTAGCGAAGTAGTGGCCATTTCAATGGAATTAATGAGGTTCCTCCGGGCATCGCTGCGGATACTGCTCAACGGAACCTGACTTCCCGTAAAGATCACCGGTTTCGACAGGTTCTTTAACGTGAATGATAACGCTGATGCTGTATACGCCATGGTATCGGTGCCGTGCAGGATCACAAAACCATCGTACGATTCGTAATTACTGTCGATACAGCGGGTGAGATTATCCCAGTGCGAAGCATTCAGATCCGAGCTGTCTTCAAAAAATAACGGATAGGTATGGATCTCGGCCAGTTCTTCCAGCTTGGGAATTTGCTCGTATAAATGTTCCGACCAGGCCTCGGGATCGAGTTCCACACCTTCGCCTTTAGCACTCATGGCAATGGTTCCGCCGGTCTGAATCAGTAGGATCTTTTTCATCTTGCTTCTTAGTCGCAGTCGTTTAAATTGAGACTTCACATACAATTCATGTTTGAATTACATGTTGACGGAGAAGATAAGCGTTAAAAGAGGTAAGCGCTTTTTTAATTGCGGAATAATAATTTTTCACGAACAGAGGAGATTGCCATGAAAGTGTATAATCCTACCAGAATCAGAAATGTTGTATTGTTGGGGCATTCAGGCTCCGGTAAAACAACCCTGGCTGAAACCATGTTGTTTGAAGCCGGAGCCATCAACCGAAGAGGAACCATAGAGGAAAAAAATACGGTATCAGATTACCATTCTCTGGAGAAAGAAAAGGGCAAATCTATTTTCTCCTCATTTATGAATCTTGATTGGCGGGGCCATAAGATCAATTTAATAGACACCCCGGGTACTGCAGATTATATTGGCGAAGTTGTTGGGGCATTACGTGTTGCAGATACAGCCATTTTTACCTTGAATGCAGAGAACGGTGTTGAAGTTGCCACCGATTCGCTCTGGAAATACACCAAACGCTATAATGTGCCATCCATGTTTGTGGTGAATAAACTGGATAACGAGCGTTCAGATTTTTGGAAAGCCGTTGAAGAGGCTAAGAACCATTTCGGAAGAGAAGTGATCGTGGTTCAGTATCCATACAGTGAAGGAAACGATTTTCATGCGATCATCGATGTGTTACGCATGACCATGTACGAATTCCCGGAAGGCGGAGGAAAACCGGATAAACTTCCGATCCCGGATGCCCAGAAAGAACGTGCTTCTCAGCTTCATCAGGAATTGGTGGAAGCCATTGCCGAAAATGACGAAACCCTGATGGATATCTATTTTGAGCAGGGTGAGCTGGATGAAGAACAAATGCAGAAAGGATTGCATCTGAGTTTATTGAACGGAAACCTGAATCCGGTGTTCTGTGCCAGTGCGGCTAAAAATATGGGAACAGGTCGTATTATGGGATTCCTGGATGACGTTGCTCCTAATCCGTTAGAAGCCAACAAACCAAAAACAGAGGATGGTGAGGAATTTGACCTGGATCCGGAAGGTAAACCGGTGATGTTCCTGTTTAAAACTCATTCTGAATCTCACGTGGGTGATCTGATCTATTTCAAAGTTTACGGCGGAACCGTAACTGCCGGCATGGACCTGATCAATGAGTCGAACGGAAATTCGGTACGGCTTGGAAACCTCTTCTTAACCGAGGGACATAAGCGTATTGAGGTTTCTGAGGTAAACACCGGTGATATTGCCGCCGTGGTTAAACTGAAAGACAGCGAAGTGAACGATACGCTTCACGAAAAAGGAAGTCCTGTTAAACTGGATCCGATCCACTTCCCGCCAACTACTATCAGAACCGCAGTAAAACTTACGAAAGAAGGGGATGAAGATAAGTTGGGCAGTGCGTTGCATCAGATCCACAGAGAAGATCCTTCGCTTACTATCGAACACAGTCAGGAACTCAAGCAGATCCTCATTCATGGTCAGGGCGAAGAACACCTGAATACCATTGAGGATGCGCTAAGAAACAGATTCGGACTGGATATCGAATTTGAGACTCCGAAGATCCCATACCGGGAAACTATCACCAGTCAGGTTCGCACACAGTACAAACACAAAAAACAAAGTGGTGGTGCCGGGCAGTACGCCGAGGTTCACTTATTGGTAGAACCGCTGGATGAAAACATGACCGTTCCTGATGATATAAAAGTCCGCAATGTGGAAGAACATGAGCTGCCCTGGGGCGGGAAACTCGTTTTCCAGAATTGTATTGTAGGCGGTGTGATCGATAACCGTTTTATGCCGGCCATCCTGAAAGGGGTCATGGAAAAAATGGAAAATGGTCCGATGAGTGGATGTCGTGCCCGTGATATCCGGGTTTCGGTATTCGATGGTTCTATGCACTCGGTGGATTCAAACGAAGCTGCTTTTAAAACAGCGGCAAGAATGGCATTCAAAAACGCATTTATGAACGCGAACCCAAAATTGATGGAACCGGTTTACGAGATCACGGTAACTGTTCCGGCTGATTTTATGGGTGATGTAATGAGTGACCTCGGTACCCGCCGGGGACAAATTCAGGGAATGGATTCTGAAGGTGCTCTTCAGCAGATCAAAGCCCATGTACCACTCGAAGAACTGGATCATTATTCAACCCGCTTGAAATCAATGACTCAGGGAAGTGCTTCATATACCCGTGTATTCTCTCATTACGCACCTGTGCCTTTCGATGTACAGGAACGTGTAATTAAAGAGAACATGGAACTGGAAGAAGCTTAAAATCAGACGTTCAATTCAAAGACTAAAGGTGACCGGTTATTCCGGTTGCCTTTTTTTATGGGGTGTGTTGAGATCAATCAATTTCGAAAGTAAGGGTAGCCCAGTCAGAGATGTAATCTACCGAATCGGTTTCCACAGGGACCATGTGAATGGTTCGTAAATACCAGTATCCTTTTTCCGAGATCATAAACCGAACGATTCCCTCAGAATTGGTCAGCAACGGGTATTCCATAGGATCGTGATCCGTTTCCTCATCATGATCATGATCTTCTTCAAACGGTCGGTGTCCCACATAAACGAGTTGATCGGCCAGCGTTTTGCTGTTGGCAAGTAATTTAAATTCAGCAATTCCCCCCATCGATAGTTCGTAAGGATTTACGACAGGAATGAATTCTACCGGGTAATCCAGTACCTCAGAATAATGGTGATGGGTGATCTCATCCCCGACCTGTAGAATGGCTTTTACGTGCTTAGCATATAATTCGGTGGCATCTTCCTTCATCAGACCATGCTCTTTGCGAAAAGTAAGAATATTCAAAACTCCGTCATGCTTCAGATAGTCGTTAAAATCATCGGCACTTAACTGAATGGGACGGGGTTTTGTGGATACACCGGCAACATAGGTGCCCGGGTCACCGGTCTTGAATTTGAGATGAGCGGTATTATCGGCATCGTACCAGTCGTTTACGGAAGGGATCATTTCATAGTCAGGGCCTTTTATAATGGGATGTATGATCCTGTCGCTGTTAACGGCATTTTCGCTCTTATCGAAGGAGCCGTTAACCAGCAGTAATTCATATTCGGTATCAGGGCGAAGATGAAAATGTTCTGTTTTAAGGAATAGATCGTGAGCGGTAAAGATCAAAAAGGCAGCGATTCCGGATATGAGATATTTCATGGAAATAAGTTCAATAAGATTTCTAACTCTAAAGGAAATTATGGATTATAGTTCCTGTTTTCTAAGCTTTTGATCATTCTGAAAGACTGATATACCAGAAAGAACAGGGCAGCAAGCAGTATGAGTCGGGTGATGAAGGTGATCCTTATCCAACTCCATTCCAGATCGGCTGCGGTCCATGTGGGAAAATCCCAGGCGATATGTAAACGGCTGAGCACATCCGGACTTAAATAATCATTGAATATATCGTGAAGCGTCATGAAGTCCAGAGCCATGGTACCGGTTATAATAAAGATGGCGATCAGACTGTATTTAAGATTTGAACGTATCTGTTCCATAACCACTCCGTTTTTTTATTACTGATAATAAGCACCCGAATTACTTACAAAGGCAATTTTGCGTCCATCCGGCGACCAGCTCGGTACATTGATGGTTCCCTGACCACCATACACATAGGCAATGATCTCCGGTTCACCGCCGGTGGCAGGCATTTTCCGTAAAGTCACATGTTTATAAAATGGATGAGCTGCGGGATCCACATCGGTGCCGAAACTCAGAAAAACGATCCATTTACCATCCGGAGAAAGATGAGGAAACCAATCGTTGTAAGCATCATCAAATGTTAATTGGGTGGGTTCCGACCCATCAGCGTTCATCTTCCAGAGTTTCATGGTACCTGTTCTGGTTGAATTGAAATAGATCGTTTTTCCATCCGGTGAAAATTCTGAGCCATCATCTAATCCCGGAGTATCAGTGAGCTGAGTTTCTTCCATGGTTTGTGTATCTGCTGCATACAGATCGTATTTGCCATTCCGGAATCCGGTAAAAATAACTGTGGAATTATCCGGGGAGATACCGTGCAGATAGGAAGCACCAACCCCCGATCTGCTTACTTGTGTAAGAGAATCACTTCCATTAACAGGCAACAGGTAGATCGTGGAATTTCCGTCATCTTCTGCATTGTGATGACTGATCCCTATCAAAGAACCATCAAAAGATAAAACATGATCGTTATTATTATCGGTGGCAAATCCGGTGTTCAGGTGAGACACTTCACCGGTTTCCAGATCGAAATTATACAATAGTCCATGTGAATTGTAGATCAATGTTGATCCGTCATTGGTCCAGTTCGGGGCCTGTATGGAATGTTCTGATTCGAGCAATACCGTTCTCGTACCTGTTTCAAGATCCAATACTTCCAGCCGGCTGCCCAGATATTCACGGTATTGTTCCAGCTCTTCAGGTGCAGGTTTAATGATCCTCACATTTTTGAAAACAGCCTCTTCAACTACATCAGCATTGTGTGAACAAACGTAGATTCCGGCAAATACCTGATCTTTCAGCATTAAAGAATCGACTTTCACTGTGGTAAAAGCCTTGCCTTTTTTGGCTGTGGATAGGAGGAAGGTGTCACCACGACGTTCCAGTTGAATTATTGTGGCATTGCTGTCGGGGGAGACCACTTGTTGTGTTTCATCTTTATAAGTGGTCCTGTACTGAAGGGAAATGAGTCCATCGCCGTGTAGGGTGCCGTTTGCCATGGCAGAATGCGGGTCGAGTGAATTCCGAACGGTCCAGCCGATCTTTCTGTGCGGGTCAACCCCGTCACCAATAAAATCTACTTCTGCTCTCAGAATGAAATCACCTTGAAGTGCTTTCCATAGGAAGCGCATTTCGTCGGTATCGCCCCACATATTGAACCCCGAACCTTTTAACCGATATTCACCGGTTTCAGGATCATATTCGGCACTTCCCTGATGCATAACATCACCCACATCAGTCGAGTTATCAAACACTCCGAATACAGGATCATAGGGTTCGGAGGATGATGATCTCTTACTATCAGTTGTCATGATCAAAAGAGCTGAGAGAGGTATAAGAAGCAGATATTTCATAGGTACTTTCCATAATTAAGAACTGACAGATCTGATCAGTTATATGACTCCGATTTTATCATCCGAATATGATAAAATGAATGGATTTATCCTATGAAATATCTGTTTAAGAACGAATTAACCAAAGAAAGTTTTTACTTCAGCGGATTGGTTTCAAAGAAGGCGGTACTGGCGTTAAATCCCAGCGGTCCATTGGCATATTTGAATGCCTCGCCTAATTCAAATCCGGCAAGATGTCCCAGATACCGGGCCCGCGCTTCCAGATGCTTGAAGAACTTTTTGGATGAGATATAGGTCTCTGGTTCTTTGCCGGGATCACTCACATTGAACTGAGTTCCATAGGCAAGCATGGCTTGTTCTTTGATCTCCCAGACCGGAGTGATGTCAAACACAAAGTCGAATTCAATGGGGCGGTCCTGCATGTAATAGAATACATGTTTAGGTCGCCATGGTTCCTGTGAATTACCTTCATCATCGGTAGTTTCGATCTTTCTTAAACCGGAATAAAAAATGGCATCCGAACATAATTTATTGCCCTTGCCATGATCCGGGTGACGATCGAACGGAGCGCCCAGAATACAGATATGAGGTTTTAGTTTTCTTACTTCCTCTATGATCCGGAGTTGATTCTCCCGACTGTTTTCCACAATGGAGTCTCCAATATCCAGATTGTTCCGGTAGGAAAGTCCCAGGATCTCAGAAGCTTTATCGGCTTCCTGCTTTCGGGTTTCTCTGGTTCCTCTGGTACCCATTTCACCTTGGGTAAGGTCAACGATCCCGACCTTTTTACCTTCTTTAACCATTGTGGCGATCGTACCTCCGCAACCCAATTCGGCATCATCGGGGTGAGCTGCAAAAACAAGTACATCAAGTGTCATAGTATAATCCTTCAAATTTGGTCATGAATGCACAGATCAGTGAATAATTCGATACATTCAACAAGCATTTGTTTTATTTTCTAAAATACTGAAACTGTAATGATTTCACAGCGTACAGCGTTCGCAAACTTATTGATCAATTTATGAGAATATTAAACAGCTTTACTGAGGGTATCCGGATCGCCGTCAGAGCGTTGATGAACAATAAACTACGGGCATTTCTAACCACACTCTGTATCATTATCGGAATTACGATGGTCACCATTGTGGATGCAGTAACCACCGGCATGGATGAAAGCTTTGATAACAGCATGGCCATGCTCGGTCAGAATGTGGTGTATATCGAAAAATGGCCATGGGCTGATAACAGTAAGGATTGGTGGGAGATCATTGGCCGTAAGGAAATGGAGCTCAGTTATGTTGACTTTTTAGAGGAGCGAAGTCAGTTAGCCTCTAACGTTGCCGCAGGAACACAGCGAAACGTTTCGGTTCGGTTCAAAGAAAATATCATTGAAAACGTAGGTTTGAACGGGGCCACATCGAACTATCTTGAGATACAGGGATTAGATATTGAACGCGGCAGGATGTTCACGGAAGGGGAAGAACGATCAGCAAAGAAAGTAGCGGTGCTGGGTCAGTCTACCGTCACGAATTTATTTGAAGAAGCGGATCCGCTCGGGAAAGTGATACGGCTTGGCGGGCAGAAATTCACGGTGATCGGTGTATTGACAAAACAGGGAAATTTTCTGGGTATGGGAGATTCAGACAATCGTGTGATCGTACCGATCTCTGCTTATGGTCAGATCTATGGTCTGCGAAGGGGGATTCAGATCGGAGTTAAATTTCCGGATGAAAAAGCCGCTGAGGACGGGGAATATGAAATTGAAGGATTGATGAGACAGGTTCGCAATCTGGAGGCGAATGAAGAAAATGATTTTGCGATCAACAAACCTCAGATACTGGAGGAACAACTCGGAGGGATGAAATCCGGATTGTACATGGGTGGTTTTGTACTCGTTGGATTGTCGTTATTGATCGGAGGGATCGGGATCATGAATATCATGTTCGTTTCTGTAAGGGAACGGACCAAAGAAGTTGGTATCCGAAAAGCGGTTGGGGCAAAACCCTGGGAGATCCTGGTTCAGTTCCTGATAGAGGCGGTAGTGATCTGTGTGTTAGGCGGCATAATCGGAGTAGTATTAGCATGGTTAGCTACCTTAGGTATCGATAAAATATTTACTGCAAGAATGAATGTTGGAGTGGTAGCCTTTGCTTTTGTACTCTGTACCTTTGTTGGAGTATTGTTCGGTTTGATACCGGCTTATAAAGCTGCAAAATCTGATCCCATTGAATCACTGAGGTTCGAATAATGCATTTAAGAGAAACCATAAGTCAGGCATTCGATTCACTGAAATCGAACAAACTACGATCATTTTTAACCTTATTAGCCTTAGTGATCGGGGTGTTTTCAGTGATCGTCTCAACGACCGCAGTTGCCGTGCTCGATAACTTTTTTACCAATACGATGAGTATGCTCGGCAGCGATGTTATCACGGTTCAAAAGAATCCTGCCGTACAGCTTGGCCCGCGTGATGCCAGTTTGAGGAACAGAAAGAATATCCGGTTCGAAGATGCGGAAGAGCTGGAAGACCGAGTTCGGATCGCGGAAGGACTGGGGCCATTAACTTCTTTCAGCTTTACAAGTATCAGCTATGGAGAGGAAGAGACCGATCCTACGGTAGTGGTGCGGGGTGCAAATGATCAGTTTATTGAGAACAATGCCTTTAAACTCGAAGAGGGGCGCAATATTACCGACGAGGACATTCAATACAAGAGAAATGTGGTCGTTTTGGGTAAGGATGTGCAGGTTGAGATCTTTAAGACTGAAGATCCGCTTAATAAAACTGTTCGTATAGATGGACGCGCATATACTGTAGTGGGGGTATTAGAGAAAAAGGGACAGATATTCGGTCAGTCGTTTGATGAAATTGTTGTGATCCCTTACACCACAGGACTTAAGAACTACGGTGATCGTGGGATAGGCATTCAGCTCAGAGCTCCGGAAGTACGAAGAATTCAGGAAACCATTGAAGAAGTGACCGGTATCATGCGAGTGATCCGGGATGTCGGCCCTATGGACGACAATGATTTTGAAGTGCTTACCAACGACTCGCTTTCCAGCACTTTTGATGTATTTACCGGTATTCTGTATGCAGCAGGTGCCATTGTCGGATTAATCACTTTGCTCGGGGCGGGGATCGGTGTCATGAATATCATGCTGGTTTCTGTCACGGAAAGAACCCGGGAGATCGGGATCAGAAAGTCAGTTGGAGCAACCAAAAAAGCCATTACCAATCAGTTTTTGATGGAGGCTGTTTTTATTTGTCAGGTAGGAGGATTAATAGGTCTTGTACTTGGGGTTGCCGTTGGGAACATTGTGGCGGTGATGATCGGCACAGACTTGGTGATTCCGTTTGGCTGGCTGATCGGCAGCTTTTTTGGAATGACATTGATCGGGTTGCTATTTGGCGTATATCCGGCAATGAAAGCTGCAAAACTGGATCCGATAGAAAGTTTACGCTACGAATAAGGAACACGCGCGGAACGAATTTCCTTTTCATATATTTAAGAATAACGAAAGACTTAGGGCAAAAATCATGAATGAAGAAATCATCGAAAATCTCAATGAACGGTTAGACCGGACCATTGATAAAGGGCGTGCACTGATCACAGAAGATGAAATTCAACAGCATGTTGAAGTATTAAAAGATCAGGTTTGCGAAACAGTAAAAAAACATCCGATCAAAAGTGTAGTTGCAGGTTTTGCAGTAGGTTTCCTGTTGGCAAAGCTATTCAGCTCAGAGGATTGAGATGGATCCGCTAGGAAGCAGAGTTAAACAGATCACTAACGAGATCCGGGAATATCTGGAGATCAAAATTGACCTGGTAATTCTCAATATCACAGAACGCATTACCCTGTGGATCGGGCAGTCTGTGCAAAAGATGTTCGGATATACGATCCTGTCGGTTGGATTGCTCTTCGCACTTATCGCATTTTCGTTATATCTGGGAGATCTACTCAATAACACCTCACTTGGCTTTTTGATCACCTCCTTACCGTTATTAGTGATCGGACTGATCCTCGCATTTTCGAAACCCGGAGTTATGGCGCGCAATATTCAACGTCAGTTCATGGATGAAGTCATACGATCGCTGGAAAGTGAAGAGGAAACCAAACCTTTAGAATTGCCCGAAAACAGCACACAAGATATAGAGAAGAGATCATGAGTAAGAAATTAGATAACCTTAGCCGAAAGAAGCTGGAATTAGAGCAAAATCTGGAACGACTTCAAAAAGGTCTGGATCATTCCATCGGAGAAGTAAAGAATGATGTAACCAAATCACTATCGCCCGCCGAGACCGTACGAAAATATCCTTTGGCCGTATTAGGGGCTTCTGTTCTGCTGGGATTTTTAGCAGGGCGTTCTCCAAAAAGTAAAAGTAAAGTGGTGGTATCAGGCAAAAGGTCTTCCAATTCGGTTATGGATGCCGTTGGAAGTACGCTCAAAAAGAAACTCACCCAAAAAGCAGTGGATACTGCTCTGGATTTTATTGAAGATCGGTTATCTCAGACCAAACCACCTGCCGGCGAAGAGTGATCGCAGGTAAAATATTTTTAAGTACTGGTAAAAGGATATAAAAGTGAGAATTGAGGAAGAATTATGTAACTATTTTCCTCGTCTATCGTGCAAGCACATCGTGAACAAAAATTAAACACAGACATGAAAAAGAATTTACTGCTTTTCCTATTTGCAATACTGCTTATCCCGGCATCAATCAGGGCACAGGAAGTACAAAAGATCACTATTCAGGATGCGATTGAGATCGCTCTTGAAAACAATTATGCCCTCAAACAGGCTAAAAATAATCTCAATCTTGCGGAAGAAAGTATTTTCAGTGAGTATGCTGATTTCCTTCCTTCGGTTAGTTCCAGTTTAAGTGGCAGTCGTACATCCGGTCAGCAGTTTATCTTTGACCGTTTTAGTGAGGGCTTGGATCCGTTTGTGAACATTACTTCACAGTCGTTAAGTGGCCGCATCAGTGCGAATATGAATATCTTTAACGGGTTTAATAACATATTGACCCTCCGTGCGAGTGAGGAGTCTAAGGTTTCCAGAGAGGAAAGCCTGCAGAGAGCACAGGAAAGCGTGATCTTTAATACCGCATCCAGATATTTACAGGTACTGTTGGATAAAGAATTACTGGAGATCGCTAAAGAGAATCTGGTAACCTCCCAAAAGCAGTTAGAGCAGATCAACGCACAGGTAGAAGTAGGTTCACGTCCGGCTGTGGATAAATACAATCAGGAAGCTACCGTTGCCAATGATGAGCTAGCCGTTACACAGCGTGAAAATTCACTGGCCCTGAACCGGATCTTACTGATCAGACAGCTTCAGATCGACCCTCTCGGAAACTACGAATTTGTAGTACCTGATGTATCGGATGCCAGTGAATATAGCTTAGTAGCGTATGAATTAGAGTATCTGATCAATGATGCCTTAAAGTATCGATCTGATATCCGCAGTGAAGAAGCAGACATCAATGCCTTGGAATACCAGTTATTGTTATCTAAATCATCTCTGCTGCCAACTATAAGTGCCAGTTACGGCGTTTCATCTCGTTACAGTGATCAATACTCATTAGCAGGGCAGGATGTAAGTTTCAGTGATCAGTTCTTTGATCAACAGGTGAATAAATCGCTAGGTCTTTCTTTCAGCCTCCCGTTATTCAACAACTGGAACCGTATGTATAATATTCAGGCTTCTCAGGTTCAGTTGAAGAATGCACGACTCAGTTTAGATAACACAAAATTGCAGGTTGTACAGGAAGTAACTCAGGCCTATAACGATTACTCATCGTATGCCAAGCAGCTGGAGGCGAGTGAGAAGTCACTGGTTGCTTCAGAGAAAGCATTTGAGACCCAGCAGGAACGATATAATGTTGGAGCAAGCACACTGATCGAATTGAGTCAGGCCCAGGCAAATTATGCCAGTGCAAAATCGAATTACACTCAGGCGATATATAACCTCATCTTCCAGGAAAAACTGGTGGATTATTATCTGGGTAAACTCACAGGGGAAGACATTAAGTTCTAATTAAATAACTTTCAGGGATAAACAATGGCAAAGAAGAAATCATCAACCGGCAAGATCCTGATCTGGACCGTCGTAGTATTAGTGGTTCTGTTAGGTGGGGCATTTGGGTTACGTAAAGCCGGCATCATCGGTAGTTCAACCGCAGGAGTTTCGGTAGAAACTACCACAGCAAAATTAAAAACCATCACACAGGTGGTATCAGCATCGGGTAAGATCCAACCGGAAGTTGAGGTGATCATACGACCGGATGTGTCCGGTGAAATCATTGAGCTGGCTGTTAAAGAAGGTGATTTCGTAAACAAAGACGACCTCCTGGTTCGCATCAAACCGGATATTTATCAGGCCCAGATCGATAACCTGAATGCAGCCTTACTTACACAGAAAGCCCGGCTGGAACAAACCCGCGCTTCTTTGATTCAGGCTGAAGCAGCTTATTCACGGGATAAATCACTCTTTGAGAAAGATGTGATCTCAGAAATGGATTTCATTCAGACGAAGTCAACCTGGGAAGCCCAGAAGGCGAGTCTGAAAGCAGCAGAGTATCAGGTACAGAGTGCCGAAGCTCAGTTACGTGAAGCCAAAGAACAATTGGAGCAAACAGTGATCCGCGCGCCACAAGATGGTACGGTAACCGGATTAGCCGTTGAAGCAGGTGAACGTGTGTTGGGGAATTCCCAGATGGCCGGTACCGAAATGATGCGTGTATCTCTTCTTGACCGAATGGAAGTATCTGTAGAAGTAAATGAAAATGATATTGTTAACGTAAATGTAGCTGATACCGCCCGAATTGAAGTGGATGCCTATCCGGAACGAATGTTCAATGGTGTGGTAACCGAGATCGCGAATTCAGCTCAGGTTACCGGTTCCGGTACAAACGAACAGGTGACCAATTATCAGGTTAAAGTCCGAATCGTAACTCCTCATAATCTCGGATTGAGTGGAGGGGAACTCGTTAAAAACGAAACTTATGAAAACCCTGAGCAAGGATTTGTACCGAATTTTAAACCGGGAATGTCGGCCACTGTGGATGTAGAGACTGAGACTGCTTATAATGTGGTTTCAATTCCGATTCAGGCAGTAACCGTACGAGATTTTGCAGCTGACAAACCGGCTGAGAATGATTCGGAAGAAGAAATATCAGACTCAGATGAAGCAACGGTTGAGATGGCTTCTGCATCCTCCGATGAAGATCTTATTGTTAAAAAAGAAGACATCAGAAAAGTTGTATTCTTAGTTAAGGATGGTAAAGCAGTTCGCGTACCGGTAGAAACCGGGATCAGTGATAATACCCATATTCAGATCACATCCGGTGTTGAAACCGGTGATGAGGTGATCATTGGCGGATACCGGATCCTGTCCCGAACTCTTAAGAACGGAGATGCGGTAACGGTTAATAATCAGAAAAATGCTCCCGGAGCAGGTAAATAAGGAATCAAATGTCAGAAGCGGTAATTAAGATCACAGACCTGACCCGGGTATATCAAATGGGTGATACGGAAGTGCGTGCCTTAGACGGTGTTTCACTTTCAGTTCATCGTAACGAATATATTGCGATCATGGGACCTTCGGGTTCCGGTAAATCTACGCTGATGAACATGATCGGTTGTCTGGATACACCAAGCTCCGGTGAATATGTGCTCAACAATAACAATGTGAGCCATATGGATGATGCTGAACTTGCTGAAGTGAGAAACCGGGAGATCGGTTTTGTATTCCAGACGTTCAACCTGTTACCAAGAACAAGCTGTCTGGCCAATGTTGAGCTTCCCCTGATCTATGCCGGCATGAAATCATCGGAACGGCATGAACGTGCGAAGGAAGTACTTCATAAGGTGGGATTGGGTGACCGGATGGATCACAAGCCTAACGAACTTTCCGGTGGACAGAGACAGCGTGTGGCCATTGCACGAGCCTTAGTTAATAACCCGTCCATTATTCTTGCGGATGAGCCGACCGGTAACCTCGATACCAAGACAGGAGAGGAGATCATGGCGTTATTCGAAGAACTATACCAACAGGGTAACACGATCATTCTGGTAACCCACGAAAATGATATTGCCGAGCATTCCCGCCGAATAGTCAGGTTGAGGGATGGTCTGGTCGAATCGGATGATATAGTTGAGAATCCGACTCTCGCTTCAAAACATGCTTAAACAGAAAAGGCGCTCATTGAGCGCCTTTTTTTATATCAGATCTATTCTGAACTTTATTTTCTAAAGCCAATACCGATACCTGCGTTTGCAGTCATGAATTCAGCTGCAGTTACTTCCGCATAAATACGTAAGATAGCGATCTTTAACTGAATACCGGCTAACGCATGAACTCCAGCCTGACTATCATCGCTATATGATACCGGATCAGTCAGAGTCTGGCCTCCACCGATGTCATAATTACCCAGCATATTCAATTCAAAAGAACCGGTTTGATAACCTACACCTGCATAGGCAGATACAAATGGCAGGGTTTTACCTACTAAAGCGTTAACCACGAAAGTATTTGTTGATGTCTCAACAACCTGATCAGTTCCGCCATTAAAATTAAGATCTGCATTCAGATCGATCGTAGAAAAAGCAGCCATTACCGAAAGATCAACGGGTAAAAGCTTTCCGCCGGGGATCCATTGATTCAGGTTATGTTTTAACCCGGCACCAATGAGAGAAAGATTACCATAAGATCCGAGATCAGTTTCAGGAATATAACGTACAGTGACATCTGTTCCTTTGATCAGACCAACATTGGCCTGGATCATAGCTGTGGGAACGTATTCAAAACCGGATCCGCCGGGTAATTGAAATGAAAAGTTATTACCGGTATCCGAAATGGTTTGCCCGGAACCTTTGGCCCCTGAAATGGTATTGGAAGAAGTCCCGGATACATTCACATTTTGAAGGTTAAGAGTGCTGGCATCAAAAGTCTGGAATCCTGTTGGAACCTGAGCCACGGCAGCACGAACCTGAATACTGAAACCAAGGGTTTTCGTGGCGGCTGCTTTTGTATTCCAGCCAGAGTTCAGCGTAGTTGCCAAACCAGTAGGAAGTGGTTTTAAATAAGCCTGAGTTAATGCGGTAGCATTATCAGCACCTGATTCAAGAAATTTCTGAATTTCATCCAGCTGTGCCTGAGCTGTTTGCGATACCAAAAGTGCGCCGGCTATTAATGCACCGGTAAATAGTTTTTTACAAAGATTTCTCTTCATTGTAATCTCCTTTTTGCTCCTGTTTTGTGTTGTGCTCAATATTAGCAATAAATTTTTGAAATCTAATACCCTAATTGGGTGATTCTAAGAAGCTGTTAATCAATGGATTCCAGCATATTCAGATAAGAATTATACCTGTTCGGATCGATCTCTCCCCGTTCAAATGCCGCAACTACACCGCAGTTCGGTTCATGATAATGAGTACAGGTATTGAATTTACAATGTTGTCGGGGTTCCAGCATTTCAGGGAAATAGAGACTCAATTCCCAGGGCTCGATATTGAATAATCCGAATTCACGTATACCGGGAGTATCTACCAGATGCCCGCCATTCTCCAGTGTGATGAGCTTTGCGAAGGTAGTTGTATGTTTACCTTTATTAGAGTAGTCCGAGATCTCTCCGGTTTTTTCCGTATAACTGGGATCAACAGCGTTTAGGAGAGAGGTCTTGCCTACACCTGAGGGACCGATAAACACAGAAGTGGATGCTTCCAGTTTCTTTGATAATTCCTGAATGGAATCTTCATCTTTGAGTGAAGTGGTAATGACAGAATAACCGAGTTTTGAGTAAAGTCCGTTGAGATGGTCAACGAAACCAAGATCTTTTTCTTTGGCCAGATCCATTTTATTGATAATAATGGATGCGGGCACTTCATAAGCCTCGCAGGTAACTAAAAATCGATCGATAAATCCTTCTTTGAGTGCAGGTTTCCGAATGGATTGTACCACATAAGCCATATCAAGGTTGGCGGCAAGTATGTGTTCACCTCTGCGGCCATGAGTGGCCTGCCGGGTTACATAATTCTCCCTTTCATGGATCTCTTCGATCGTACCGGTGTCATCATCATTGATGGTAATATCAACCCAGTCCCCAACCGCAATAGGGTTAGTGACTTCTTTTCCTTCCAGCCGGAAACGACCGGGTAAACGTGATCTGACCACCTCAGTTCCTGTATCGATGTGGTACCAGCTGCCGGTTGATTGTATGACACGTCCTTTTTGCATGGGCAGAAAATAAGGAGGGGAGAGTTCAGGGCAAAAGAAAGAATTACTCAATACACCCATTCATCAAAAAAACTATTCAGATCTCTATCAGAAACAGTTTCCATTGCATGATGAAAATCTGAGGTAGTAACAGTCTGATCAAAATACTTTCGACTGTAATACCGGATACCAGCCCAAAAGACCTCATCCCCAAGTTCCTCCCGTAATAAATGCAGGACATATGCCCCTTTGAAGTAGACAAGGTTTCGGTCGTCTTTGCTTGGGTTAATCCAATTCTCGAACACCAGTGACTTATCATTGTTCCGGTCTTTGATATCCTTATAGACCGCGTAATATGCGTCAATATCTGAGACATATTTGTCCCTTCCGAAACGGTGTTCGTTGTAGGCAGCAGACATGAATGTAGCGAAGGCCTCATTAAGCCAAAAATGTTCCCAGCCGGCGCAGGTAATGCGATTGCCCCACCACTGATGAGCTAGTTCGTGGGATATCAGATTGGTTTCAGTGCTGTCTGCTAATACCAGACTACCATAAGATGCCCGAAGCACAGAAAACCCCGACATTTCCTGATAATGGTTCCCTATCAGGATTTGAGAATAGGTACTGTTGAAATATTCAATTCCGGTTTTTTCTTCAAAAAAGGAAATCATATCCGGTGTTTCTATGAAGATCTGTTTCAGTTCATCTGAGGAATAACCGAAGCCGTAATTGCGGATCGTTACCTTATCAAGCTTCATAACTTGCTGTTTAAAAGACCCGATGGCAAATCCAAAGGTATAGGCAGGGGAATCAAAATTCTGCTCCCATTTATATACATGTTTTCCCTCTTTCTCCTGAACAGAAATAAGGGCTCCACTGGCTATACAATCCAGTTCTTTATCAACCAAAATATTCATAGTGATGGTAGCTTTGTCGCCGGGATCGGGATTCAAAACCATCCAATATTCAGTAAAATAGACCGTGTAAGCCTGGTTTTTTTCGGGAATGAAGTGAAGACCTTTGGGTGGATTTCCATGATATTGGATGGTTAGTTCATTTTCATTGTCACGGTCCTCTGAGAGCCGGATGAGAAGTTCATCTCCGGTATGTGAAAATTGTTGCACAAATATTCCCTTCACGGAATCTATTGTAAGAGATCCGGAATTTAATTCGATCGTGTGTTCGTCGGGCGGGAGATTGAAACCAATCGTTACAGAACCACGTACCGATTCAGTCGGGATATCGGGTTCCAGTGAAACCTCATAATGCAATACATCCAGTGTAGATTGAAATGCAAACAAATAGGTCCCCGAATATGTGAGAGAAATAAAAATGAGTGTAAGCAGCGACCTAATACTTTTTTTTAAATGCATCTAACGAATCGTTTTTTTGAGCTCATCAATGATACGGGTACTCATCATGTAAATATCCTGATTACTGGTGTAAAGCAGATATTTTCCATCCCGTGTTACAAAAGGGCAGTATTCATAATGATGGGTATTAATCTTATCGCCCATATTTAGAGCGTTGCTCCATTTTCCGTTGGCTTTCTTAAAACTAATGTAGAGATCACCCCGGCCAAAACCATCCTCCCGGGTAGAGACAAAAATAAGGTAGGATTCATCAGGAGCTACAAAAACATCCGCTTCATAATTTTTTGTATTCACCGATTCCCCGAGAGCTACCGGAGTTTGAAATACACCATCAGTGAATTTTGAATAATAGATATCGTGATCTGTTTTTTCACTACCCCCGGGAGCGAGGCCATTGGTTGAGAAATACATGGTCCAATCAGCAGTGAAGGAGATATAATATTCATTGCCTGATGTATTGATAACCGGACCTGCATTTATAAGTTCAGACCATCCGGAATCATTTCTTTCCATATACCAGATATCGATGTCTTTTCGATCCCCTACACCATCTGTTGGCTGGTTTGAGATAAAATACAACCGGCTTTCGTCGGGTGATAAAAAAGGATCGTTATAGCTATAACTTTCATGGGAGAGTATTACCTCAGGCTTAGTCCAACGGTTTTCTGTTAATCGGGAAAACCGGATTTCATTTCTTCCGTTTACATCAACCGCAAAGTAAAATTCTGTACCGGCTGCATTGAATACTGATCCGAATTCCTGCTCTTCAGTTGAAATAAAATTTGGTGCTAGAATCACAGGGGTATTGCCGGTATCTCTATATCCCATGTATTTTCCTTCAACTGATATGCTTCGAACCATGGAAGGATCTGCGCCCTTTGAAAGAAGAAATTCAGTAATTTCATTCAACTCCATTCTTTGTGCAATTTCAAGAGCAGTACTTCCCCTTTGATTTACACTATTGATAGCAGCTCCAAGTGTTAAGAGCTTTTCCAGAAAAACCAAGTTCTTAACAAGTACGGCCTGCTCTAAAAGAGAGGTATCATAGGTATCAATCCAATCTTTATTTGGTTGGGCATTCACGAGAGCATTAAAATAGAACTCATTTCCAAACTTGATGGCGACATGCATGGGGGTCATACCCTGTTGATCTTCCTCATTAATGTCAATTCCTTTCCTGAGTAAAAAATCAAACATTTCATCTTTCCTGCAGCCAATGGCCCAATGCATTAAACTGCGTTCTCTTTCATCTTTTATGTTGAGGGAGGTAGTTTGTAACAGGCTGTCAACCACTGCAACATTACCCCGGCAGGCAGCTCTGAATATATCCTGAGCAGGTGCATTGTTAGTCCCAATAATTAGAACACAGACTAATACGGTCAGATATTTCTGGCGGATAACTGACGAGATTCTGAAATGATGATTAAATGACACTAAGAGTTGGAACTAGACATTAGAAACAGAAAAATACTTAAAATTCAGTAAGCAATCTTACAAATGATAATAATGGTTTAACAGAATGCTTGAATAAAGAAGTGTAAATACTGATTGAGATTCATTAAAATAAAAGGAGTTCAAAATTCAAATACTAATGTAAAGAAGTCCGCATACGCATTTAGTCTGCTCCATTATGCATACATAGTTAAAAAAGACCAATACCATTTAGAATAATCGGCCGTATAGTAAATAAAAAATATCTGCTATGGCCTTAAAGTATAAAGTGGTAAGTAAAACTCCGCGATTTAAAAACGAAAATGTAAGTGTAAAATTTATAAGGTGTTAACCGATCAGGATACTGTAGAGCTTTATGACGTGATGAAAGAACTTGCCAGAAGGTCAACGGTTTCAGGAATGGATGTCAGTGCAGTTATCACAGGATAAATTGAAGTATTACCGGTGTTTATTTTAGCCGGAAAGAATGTAAAGATCAATGGATTGGGTACATTCAGTGTACATGCTTCCGCACGGTGAAAAGACCACCCGGATCAGGTTCCTGAAAGAGATATATCAAGTCTGAAACTGTCTTTATTGCCTGACAAAAAGATCAAAAAGGTACTCATCAATGCCTGTTTTGTAAAAGCAGATAGATTGAAAGTTCAGAAAAGATCAAAAGCCTGAAAACGTCAAAAACTGTGAATTGAGTGAGCCGGTTTTGGAAAGGGATAGGTCGATCAGTAGCTTGTAATCATTATCAGTCACTAAATTATGTTGGAATGAAATGGGCATTCAGTTTGGAGAATAAGGTCAAAGCCTCCGTAACTTTGTTACTTTTATGCGGAATTGTATTCTTCAGTAATTACAGGATCAAAAAATTATCGGCTAAGGTGGCAGCATCGGTTCAGACCATCTACGAAGACCGTCTCATTGTTCAGGATCTCATATTTAAGTACAGTAAGATACTGAACGAATTCGAAGACCCTGCAAAATTCGAGAGGTCGGAAAATGAGTTAAAGCAAATCAGTCTTGAGATCGACCGATTGAATGATCATTACCTAACTACGGTACTTACTAATGAAGAAGAGATCATATTCAATTCTTTTAAAGATAATCTTGCATTGCTGATTACCGACAGCGAGCAACCGGAGATGGTATTACTTACTCAGATGAAAAAAGAATTAGAACGTCTCGGGCAAATACAACTGGAAGAAGCGGGTAATCAAATGGATATAATTCAACGGGCAAGTGGAAGTCAGGAATTAGGGTATTATCTGGAGACGGCCATTTTGATCATTTTACTTTTTATTATTCAGGCACTGATGATCTCGAATGTAGGTGTTAGAAGAGTGATTAAAGGACCGGATTTTAATCTGAACTAAGGAAATAAAAAAGGCCCCGCCAGACTAGTGACGAGACCTGTAGTGGAGAATATAAATTGATTATCAGATCGTTTTTTGTTCCTCATGAACGCCTTCTCTAAGCTCCTCAACCATCTTACGATTGAAAGCGGGGAGATCTTCCGGTGTCCGGCTGGTGGTAAGTCCCTGATCCACGATCACTTCGTTATCTACCCATCGTGCACCGGCATTCTTAATATCATTTTTGATGGATGGGTAGGAAGTTAGCTCCCGACCTTGCAGTACATCTGCATCAATAAGTAGTTGTGGCCCGTGACAGATCGCAGCTACCGGTTTCCCTGAACTGAAAAATTCCTGTACGAATTTAATTGCATGTTCATTCATGCGTAATTGATCGGGATTCATCACACCACCCGGTAGTACTAGTCCGTCGAAACTGGCTTCCTCTGCTTTGTCGATGGTCAGGTCAACTTCAAATTCGCCACCCCAATCGTTTTTATGCCAGCTTTTGATCGTGCCGGATTCTGGCGATACAATAAATGTTTTTGCACCGGCCTCTTTTAATGCTTCACGCGGGCTGGTCAGTTCAATTTCTTCAAATCCGTGAGTTACTAAAATTGCTACGTTCTTACCTTTTAGCTCGCCATTCATAATAAATAGTCTCCTTTATTTTTCTTTGATTAATTACACTTATATAAATGGGAGACAGGAGACTATTGTTCCAAAATATCAATGATTTAAGATTGGTGTTGGTAATGGCGGGAATTGAGAATATTTATCAGACCATTGGAACGGTAAAAATTTTATCTCAAACCATAGTTATCAGCATAAATACAGGGGTAGAACATGAAGACGTTAACCCCACTCCGGAAACTGCGTTTTGTTGAGATCCAGTGAGACTATTGTATTCATATCCTGATCAGAAAGTTCAAAATCAAAAATTTCCAGATTCTCGATCATATGAGCTTTTTGGGAGGAACGGGGAATGGCGACCACCTTCCGCTGAAAATGCCAGCGCAGGCAAACCTGAGCAATACTTTTGTTGTATTTATTTCCGATCTCAGCCAGGGTAGGGTCGCTGAAGATGTTATTTCTGCCTGCTGCAAATGGAGACCATGCTTCGATCTGTGTGACCGAATCTTTTAAATAGGGATACTGCACTTTCTCCTGAAAGAATACATGGGTTTCGATCTGATTAATGGCAGGTGATATGGAGGCATACGAATTCAACTCTTCCAGCTGATGCGGCTCAAAATTGCTGAGTCCGATCGCTTTGATCCGTCCTTCTTTGTATAACTCTTCCATAGCCAGCCAGGTACCTTTTACATCCCCGCGTGGGCGATGGATCAGATACAGATCCAGATAATCAGTTCCGAGTTTATCAATGGAGGTTTTGAATGCTTTCTTCGTTTGTTCAAATCCTGAGTCATCCACCCAAAGCTTAGAAGTGATGAATAATTCCTTGCGGTCTATTCCACTTTTTTTAATTCCGGCACCGACCGCTTCTTCATTTCCGTAAATATGGGCAGTATCGATCAGCCGGTACCCAACCGAGATCGCATCATACACAGATCTGATACCCAATTCTCCATTCAAAGTGTTAGTTCCGAAACCGAGCCGGGGCATGAGAACACCATTATTTAATGTAACCGCAGGGATGGTACTATTGGGAATTGATGTTGATCCGGCCTTGACTAGTTTCGAAGCACCGAGTCCGAACAGTAAGCCGGTAGCCGTTAACTTTGCTGATCCGGTTAAAAATTCCCGTCGATTCATTCCACTCTTTTTGTTTTTCATGATATCCCGCCTGTTTGATAATAACTCCATACGGATTGTCGGGATAGTGGAAATCAGAAGCAAGAAGGATAGGGATCAATTTTCTTTCAGAATACCAATGATCCGATTGTACACGATCTCCATTTTACTCCATGAGGTTCCGCCACTGGTATTCACAAATTGTACGACCACGGCATCCAAATCTTTATGATATCGTGCGATACTCAGATAACCCGGAAGTTCTCCGGTGTGATTGAATTCATATATAGATTCGTAAATTTTTTGTTCTTCGTCATTAAGCAACGTGCCATCATTTAACGCCCGTAAGAATATTCCGACATCGCTGATGGTAGCAACCATAGAACCGCCGGGATTTACATAATCCTGCGCTTTAATATCCGGTTCATACCCGACATAGTAGCCACTCATTACGTCATCTGCATTCACTTCACTAAGTAGGTTGTAGGTGTCTGTTAATCCCAGCTTATTTACAATCTCCTTTTTGATGTATTTATGATGACTGTATCCAAGTGTTTTATCCAGTATTTCACCCAGCAGCAGATAATTGGTGTTCGAATAACGGTATTGCGTTCCCGGTTTGAAGTTCGCAGGCTGATTCAGTGCAAAACGGAGAGCTTCTGCATTTCCGGGAGGTTCTGCCCAGGGGAAGTCCGGATGGTTGCTGTAATTATAGATCCCGCTGGTATGATTAACCATCATTTTGAGGGTGATCTGATCGGAATATTCAATGCTGTCTTTAAGTTCAGGAAGATATTCGGCCAGTGTTTTATCCAGGGAAAGGCTGTCAGCGGCCACCAGTTTTGCCGTTGCTGCAGCAATGTACAATTTGCTGATGCTGGCAATTTTGAACAGCACATCAGGTTCAGCGGGAATCTGATCAGCCCGGTTATTCCATCCGGCGGTATAAATTTGTGGTTCACTGCCGGCTTTATCGACATAGACAATAATTCCATCCAGTCCCATATCGATTGCAGCATTTACTTGTTCCTGAATGGTATCTGATGCAGGAGTTAACCGGATCTTTAACAGATCCCACGGAACGAAAAACAGGCTGATCGCTGTCCCTGCAAAAAGAAGAACTCTGATTATATTTCTGGTGCGTTTTTTCATCTGATTGATTTTATATAATGATGATACAGATTCCGGGGATTAAAAGTCGTTGCTTTACCTTATCACAAATCCCCGGATCAGAACAGATCATTGTTTCAGCTTTGAGTTATTATCGGAGAAGAAACATTTTCAACATCAGCTTCTTTTTCTTTCCACTTCAAGCCGAATAATGGACGGAGTATTCTTAACCTGCGAATCAGAAGTTCATAGATCGCATAACACAGGATCAACGTGAATGCTACGATCAAAAGGAATTTCAACATAACAGGAATCTGAAGTGGAAGAATTATCATGGCGCCCAGATATAATGCGAACATGTGAACAATGTATACCGGATAGGCGGCTTTACTCAGATAGTTCAATACTTTACCGGGCCGATTTAAGTAACGGTATGACATCCCGAAGAAACCTAATATCCATAAGTTTGATTCGATAGCTTGCAGATACCCGGGAGCATTAGCTTCGAAAAAAGTAATTCGCAGCGTATAAAGAATAGCCGCTATGAGTATGTACAGCCATCTCCATTTAAGCAAGGTTTGCCAGCTTCCTCTGCCGCTGAACATTATCAGAAACCCGAAGAAGAATGCGAGCAATCCGAGCAAGAAGCCATGCCATGTTTCCGCATACACCGTGAACAGAGCCGGTTTGACCCATAATACCTCCATCATAAAAAACAGGATCATTAGAAGAGGTCCGAATGGATTACTCATGGTCTTATTCAGTATCTCAGCAAACCAACTTTTTTCATGTTTTTTAAGCACGTAAAAAAGCGGGGTTAGAAGAAGAACATAAGCGAAGATATTTCCCAGAAACCACAGGTGACCGACATGCGGGAAATAATCGAAAGGCATATTATAGTACTTCTGAAAGATAAACATATGCAGAGTTGTGATGGCTACCGTACCAAAGATGAAAGGTACCAGAATGCGCAGAGCCCGTTCTTTGAATAATTGTTTCCAGTCGCGTTTACGTAAGGCGAAATACACTCCCATTCCTGAAATGTAGAACAGGAGAGGGATGCGCCACACATTCAGCATAGACATAGGTTTCCAGAGTCCGGTCATCAGTTCTTCACTTCGGATGAAACCAAAGAACATTGCCCAGGGCTGGAATATGATAGCAATGTGATAGATCAGTAATAACCAGATCGCGATTACTCTCATCCAGTCAATATCGTGTCTTCGTGTGGTATTCATGGGAGTGCTTATTTTAGAATATTATTACTGTAACATCATGGCAATTACCGGACGTGTTTTCTCGATCTCAGCCATATCGAGCTGAAGTCCGAATCCACCCAGTTGTTGTTGCATCATCTCATAAACCGGTTTAACCGGCTCCATTGGTCCCATCACTGATTCACGGGCAGTAGCGCCGTAATTATTTCGTATGTCTTTATCGGCCTGTGCATCGATCAGCATTTGAACGATCTCTACTCTGCAAAAGAAAGCAGCGGAATGTAAAGCGGTTGAACCATCGCTGTTTTGTACGGATAGATCGGCACCCGCATCGATAAGGGCTTTGGCGATATCTTGTTTATCAAAAGTTGCCGCTGTAATAAGAGCGGTTGAGCCACTCATAGGTTCTTTTTGATCCAGATCGGTACCGGCTTTTATATGTTGTTGAACGGCTTCCAGATTATCGGTCATAACTGCAGTGTGAATATCGATGGAAGGGGCTTGTACACCTGAAGTACTGTCTGCTTTTTTGTCTTTTGAGGTGCAGGAGGCAAAAGAGAATGCGATGAGTATAAAACTTAAAAGTGTTTTCATGATCGTGTCATTTGGTTTCGAATTATGGTTCGTATCCAAGTTCGAAAAACCAATGAACGGGTATTAATAAGCTATGGGGTATAAACCATAAACTTTGCGGAAGGGATATAAACTATGGTGCAAAGGTGTAAATTATGAGGCATCAAATGGCACACAGATAATGAAGAGGATGAGTTAGATAATGCAGTATAGGTCCATCAGTTTAATGCAGTAGAGCCATGCATTCATTCACTTCGGTTCTTAAAGAAGCTTCCATTCAGGTAAAACTAAGTGATCTCAGGGGCACGATATTAATTCCTGAAAATATCCCAAACTGCATGACAACTTTCACTTTCTAATCATCGTAAAGGACAAAACAAAGTAGCATCAGAGGAATTCAGAATTTCCTACCTTCAACACTTAACCAATCGTAGAATTTTTCGTCCATGCAGGAAGACTTCATTAGTAAGATCACCACCATCATCGAAAAGAAAGCCGGTGATGAACAATTCGGAGTTTCTGAATTGGCGGATGCGATGAATATGAGCCGTTCCAACCTGCTGAGGAAAATAAAAGCGGCAACCGGGAGATCAGCGAGTCAGTACATACGTAGGGTAAGGCTTGAGATCGCCATGGAAATGCTGAAAGAGGAAGAGTTCACCGTCTCTGAGATATCCTGGAAAGTGGGGTTTGTCAGTACCTCCTACTTTATAAAATGCTTCCGCGAAGAATTTGGCTATCCACCCGGCGAGGTTGGAAAACAGCAACCGGAACTGCTAACGAACGTGGAAGTTTCGGAAGCGGAGGACAGGGAGGCATCCGGTTATCTGAATAAAGTAGTAGCCCTGGCAGCCGTGATCGTGCTTACATTAAGTATTGGCTGGGCAGTTGCGGACCGGGTAAAGTCGGATTCTCCCAAGGAAGGAACAGAGAAATCGATCGCAGTATTGCCATTCAAAAACGAAAGTAGTGACTCATCAAATGTTTATTTCATCAACGGACTGATGGAATCAACGCTGAGTAATCTTCAGAAGATCGAAGATCTGAGGGTGATAAGTCGTACATCGGTGGAGAAATTCAGGAATTCGACTCAGACCATCCCGGAGATCGCGGAGGAACTGAATACCCGGTATTTAGTAGAGGGAAGCGGGCAGAAAGTGGGGGATAAAGTACTGCTACACATTCAATTGATCGATGCTTACACCGACCGGCATGTATGGGCCGAACAATACAGCCGGGAAATTGCAGATGTATTCAGCCTGCAAAACGAAGTGGCGACCAAAATTGCTACTTCTATCGAAGCGATCATAACTCCCTCTGAAATGGAACAGATCGACAAAATACCAACCGATGATCTTCAGGCCTATGATTACTATCTGCAAGCGATGGAGCACTTTCACCGACAAAACAAAGAGGGACTTGAAATAGCCATTCCATTGTTTGAAAAAGCGATCGAACGGGATCCGGAATTTGCACTTGCCTATGCTGATCTTGCTATTTCGTACTATTTTCTCGAGATCTATCAGATAGATAAGCAATATACCGATCTGCTGAATTTGAACGCAGATAAAGCGCTGTTATACGATCCTAAATCTGCAGAAAGTCTGATCGCCAAGGCCTTTTATTATATGCAGGTGGGTGAGTACAGGCTGGCTGTTCCTCATCTGGAAAAAGCACTGGAATACAATCCTAATTCCTCTGCGGTGATTCAGACTCTGGCTGATCTCTACGCCCGTTATATACCAAATACTGAAAAATATCTGGAGTATGCACTAAAGGGAAATCAGCTTGAAATAGCCGCAAATGATTCCATTCAGCAAAGTTATTTGTACCTGCATCTTAGTAATGCTTTTATTCAAAATGGGTTTGTGGATGAGGCCCAAAAGTACATCAACCTTTCTTTGGATTACAATCCCAATAATGAATTTCGTTATCTGAAGCCTTTTGTGACGTATGCAAAAGATCATGATATGAAGAAAATGATCCGGCAACTGGTTCAGGAATTTGAACGGGATACCACCCGACTGGATATTATGCAGGAAATCGGAAAAGCCTATTTTTTCGAACATCAGTTTGATTCTTCATATATCTATTACAGCAAGTTCGTAAGAGATCGTGAGAGATTTGGCCTGCAGATCTTTCCCAACGAAAATGCTAAGATATCTTATGTGTTCGGGAAGGTGGGAGAGACGGATAAAGCCGCAGAATTATTTGCGGATTATGAAGCATTTTGCAAAGAAGATGAATCCATCTATCAGAGTATAAACCGTGCATTACTGTTTGCTCACAAAGGAGAGATCGAACAGGGAATGGAGCAATTGAAAGAGTTCGCCGCTCAGAATAATTATCAGTACTGGGTGGTGTTGTTTCTGGAAGATGACCCACTAATTGATCCGCTTAAATCTCATCCTGATTTTGAAAACACCATTCAGCGTATCAAGGACCGGTTCCGGGAGAATAAAGCAACTCTGGAAGAAAAGCTGGAAGAGAAAGGGTTGATGTGATCATACTTCAGATATCCGGCCGGTTCACTTATTCTACATCTTCATTAGTCAGCTCAAAATCGTATTTATACATACGATCATCCGGTTTTTTGAATGACCAGTCCTCCATTTTGTAAATATTTTTTCCTTCGGAAGTGGACAAATATACACTCAGGGTCTGCCCCGGGTTATTGGAAACAATAACAGAATCGTACTCTTCGAGATTGGGCTCTAAATAGCTGCCGGTTGTTGACATTCCATCCTGAAATAACACTGTTTGACCGGCGCTCAGATACAATGTATCAGAACGGCTTGATGATGCTGCAAAGATAACGGTCAGCTCCTGAGAAGTTGAATTGGTGATGGTGGCATCCATTAGGGAAACCGGGTCACAACCTGATATAAACAGGAGAGTCAATAAAAGTGGAAATGCAGTTTTCATAGAACCTCTATTTTTTTCAAACATAATGAATATTCAAAAAGCTCAGTATTAATTTATCACTAAGAGTCTTTGGGCTTATTATAGTGACATAAGCTATAAAAAAAGCCCCGATAGAAACTATCAGGGCTTAAAAATCGATCTCTGATAATTGTGATAGAATGCACGATCACAATAAAAGGGCATCGGTTATTTCTTCTTCTTTTTAACCGAAGATTTATGTTCCTCACTTACTTTAAAAAATTCGGAGGCATCACGTACGGCATCTTTCTCAAGAATGATATCCAATAATGAATCCATCCTCTCGAGGTACTGCACTTTAAGATCTCCGATCACATCGTCTTCGATCTCGGCAACATCTTTCTCATTCTTTTGCGGTAAGAGCACTTTTTTAATTCCGGCTCGTTTGGCGGCCAGTACCTTTTCTTTAATGCCGCCTACAGGAAGTACGAGTCCCCGCAGGGTGATCTCTCCGGTTAGTGCGATATTGCCTTTAACTTTACGCTGTGTAAAGATGGAGGCAATGGCCGACATAAGTGAAACCCCGGCAGATGGTCCGTCTTTCGGAACGGCACCGGCAGGAACATGAATATGCAGATCCCAGTATTTGAAAGCATCCTGCGGAATTCCAATATCCTCGGCATGCGCTTTCAGATAGGAGATCGCCAGCATCGCTGATTCCTTCATAACATCGCCTAACTGACCGGTTATATTCAATTTTCCGGAACCTTTGGAAACACTTGCTTCAATGAAAAGGATGTCTCCACCAAATGGAGTCCATGCAAGTCCGGTAGCAACACCGGGAACTGTGGTTCTTTCAGCCACATCGCTGAAATACTTCTGTTTGCCCAGGAATTCCTGAATGTCTTCAGCCTTAACATCATGCATTTCCAGTTCTCCGGATGCTACTTTTGCTGCCACTCCTCGACATACAGCTGCGATCTGACGATCCAGGTTTCTGACGCCAGATTCCCGCGTGTATTCATCAACGATCTTCTCGATGCTTTCATCATCCAGTGAGATCTGATCTTCTTTCAAACCGTTTTCTTTGATCTGTTTTGGGATCAGATACTTGCGGGCGATCTGTGTTTTCTCCTCCAGCGTATATCCACTTATATTTATGATCTCCATTCGATCACGCAGTGGTGCCGGAATGGTGTCGAGCGAGTTAGCCGTGGCAATGAACAATACTTTCGAGAGATCGTATTCCAGTTCCAGATAGTTGTCACTGAAAGTATCGTTCTGCTCAGGATCCAGCACTTCGAGCAGGGCAGAGGTCGGATCACCCCGGTAGTCTGATCCTACTTTGTCGATCTCATCCAGCATAATTACCGGATTGCCTTTTCCGGCTTTTTTCATGGATCGGATAATGCGACCGGGCAGGGCGCCGATATAGGTTCTTCGGTGACCTCGAATTTCGGCCTCATCCCGGATCCCCCCTAAGCTGAATCGTTCAAATTCGCGGTTTAAAGCTCTCGCGATAGATTTACCCAGCGAGGTCTTACCGACACCCGGAGGTCCGTAAAAACAGAGAATAGGGGCTTTCATATCCTCTTTAAGTTTGAGGACAGCCAGATATTCGATAATACGTTTCTTTACTTTTTCGAGGCCGTAGTGGTCTTCATCCAGAACAGTTCTGGCGAATTCAAGATCGAGTTTGTCTTCAGAATATTCATCCCAGGGCAGATCCAGTATCCATTCCACGTAGCTGTGAATGATGCCGTAGTTTGGAGAGGCATTCGGGGTCATTTCTAACCGCTGGAGCTCTTTTTCCGCCACTTCTTTAGCGTGTTCGGGTAATTTCTTCTCCTTAAGCTTGGTACGGAGTTTCTCCACTTCCTGCTGTTCCGCATCCTCCCCCAATTCTTCCTGAATGGCTTTCATCTGTTGACGCAGATAAAACTCGCGTTGCTGATCGTCGATGTCGGATTTCACCTTTGTGCGGATCTTCTCGCTCATGTTCAGTAGCTGGAGTTCCTCCTCCAGAAATTCCATGATCTTCTCCAGGTTTTCAGAGAAGGTCACGGTCTCGAGCAAGTCCTGTTTATCCTCAATATCCACATTCAGGTTCGATGCGATAAAGTTGAGCAGGAATACCGGACTGTTGATGTTATTCACCGCTACAGCCGCTTCCGTGGGAATATTTGGAGACTTGTTGATGATATCAACGGCGGTCTCTTTTACATTCCGGATGGAGGCACTCAACTCAATACCCTGAATATCCATTTCTTTTGGAGAAGCTTCGGTATTGGCTCTGAAATAAGGCTGATCCTGAGTGAATTCCTTTACTTTGAAGATGGATTTTCCCTGAATGACCACACTTCTGCTGCCATCCGGCATCTTGATGAGTTTAAGGATCTGAGCAACGGTACCTACGGTGTGGAGATCGTCATAAGTGGGTTCTTCCACATCCATATCTTTCTGGGTAACCACACCAATGATCCTGTCACCGGCATATGCCTCTTTAACTAAAGCCAGAGAACGGTCGCGCCCAACGGTGATGGGAACTACTACTCCGGGAAATAAAACGGTGTTCTTTAATGGTAGAATCGGTAATGACTCAGGTACGGCAGATTCGGTTAACGCTCTTTCCTCTTCTTCAGACAGGAGAGGGATCGCCTGTTCAAAGTCATCAAATTGATCTTCGTTTTCGTCGAATTTGTTAATCAAACTAAATCGTGTTCTCATTAATAGGGTTTAAGAATTTAAGCCAGTGATGCAAAAACAAAGCCAGCCTTCAAAGCATTTCCAAAGAGGCAGAAATTTGGACATCTGTCATATGTGTAGGGCAATCTGTCAGACTTCTCAGAAATGAAACTGAAATGCGGCTACCGTAACCCCGGAAATGGTGGGATTGTCTTTAAATGTTCTGGAGACGAATTGAGTAGCGATTGAAATATCTACCAACCGGGTTTCAATTCCGGTCCCAAAACTAAAGAAACTTGGTAACTCGGTGGCCAGTTGGGTTCCGGCCCGAAGTGGCAAAAATTGCAATGGGCGGATCTCTATTCCGGCAGAAGCTACTACCTTGGTGGAATTAAATGCCGTATTTGATAACCCGAAGCTCAGATCTCCAACCAGTTTTACGCGATTGATCTCGAACAGTATGCCCGTATGCAAGGCGGTTGGCAGCATCACATATTGGTCGCCATCTTCCCGTGTGGTAGTTGCAGAATAAAAGGGATTTCCCAATCCGAATTCATCGATATAGCTTAGAAATTGTCCCGGTGCACCAACAAATGCCTTGGTAGGGTCAACCGTTGGAAGGTTACTTACCTGAGAAGTGGATTCGGAATTATTAAGTTCAATACCTTTGTAGTTATACATTACAAATCCGATATCGGTGATGGCAAAAGAAACCCGTAATGAGCGTTGTGTGCGTTGTCTTGTTTCTGAAATGGTGGAAAGGTCACTACCATAAGTGATCAGATAGGTGAAGCCGACATCAACTCCGGCCCCGGCGCCATAGATGTCAAATACGTTATCCTGAATGTTTGAGGTCACGGCATCCTGAGCAGAGGCCCCGTTCAGGTATTCATCCACTGCCGACCCAAAATTTCCGGCCGCCTGATAATCAAAGAACTGAGTACGGTCGTAACCGCCATTATCATTCTGATAATACAAGTTATTCCATTCCGCCTGCTGATAGGGGCCGGCAAGCACGATCTTTGGTGCCACACCGATGGTGAATTCATCCAGTCGCGGCGTCATATCGGTGAAAAATTTAAAATTATCAGCGAAGCCGAAAGAAACTTCAAATAGCGACTGATAGCGATGTCGCAGCGTCCGGTCGAGACGGTTTACCTCATTCACAGTTTGTAACTCATCACTATACCAGCCTTTCCCGACTTCAAAACTGGAAGATATCCGGTTTCGGATCGCAATAGAATAGGCTTTGTCGTTACGCTGCCATTTCAGTCCCAACAGGGTTACGTCAAATCGGGTTTGATGGCGCGAAACTGTTCGGTTACGGACATAATTATTATTCAGGATCTCGTCTACATCTTCAGCACCGATCAGATAGGCATCAGGAGTAAAGGCGTAGATGTAATCAGCGAAGTTATTTCGTTGCTGATCTATATCTGTAAAGTTTTGCACCCCGTTGAAATAGGTTCCGGTTACCATCAATCCAAAATCGGTACTTCGTTTTCGATCCTGAATCAATAAGTTGGCTGGATTATAAAAATTGGCATTGTAGTCGGTGATGTATGTACTTCCGCCGCCACCTAACGCCACATTTTTAGGGGTAAGTACCGGCTGAGCCTGCAAGCAGGCGAACAAGCCGGACATAAAGAGCAATAACAGAGCTAATTTTTTCAATGGTATGGGTTTGCCGTCTATCCTATCACTTCAAGCGGGGCAGCTCTCAACATAAGTTTCTTTTGCCCGCGAGTCTTGAAAAATACGACAACTTTTGCATCCATGCCTAATCCTGAGCGACTTATTATCTTACCCGGCCCGAATTTAGCGTGATTTACGATCGCTCCAACCTGAAAAGGGTCTTCTCCGTCAGCGTATTCATAGGAAATAGTTCCACTTACCGAAGACTTGGTTTTCTTGGTCTTTGGCTGATCCCAGTCGTACTCCACCGAATATGAACCTGAAGAAGTTGAAGAGGAGTCATCATCCATGGTAAAACGATCTTTTTTCTGGCTGATGGTAGCTCCGGTCTCGGTTCGTACTACTCCGGGATCTACTTCATCCAGAAAGCGGGAGCGAAGTTGCTGTTGTTCTTCACCGAATTTAAAACGACTCTGACAGTAGCTGAAATAAAGGCGTTCTTCGGCACGTGTTATGGCTACATAGAATAATCGGCGTTCTTCCTCAATATCGGCTTCAAAGCCCTGTCTGCCACCAACCGGGAACAGGTTTTCTTCAAGTCCTACCACAAATACTACCGGAAATTCCAGTCCTTTAGATCCGTGAACGGTCATCAGAGTTACGGCCGGTTTATTCTCATCAAATTTATCACCATCGGTGATCAGGCTGATCTCCTGCAGAAAGGCGCTTAGCGAAGGACGAGTGGTGCCTTTCTCGTAGTAGGAGATGGCATTCTGGAATTCGAGAATGTTCTCACGCCTCATCATCGATTCGTGACTGTTCTCTTCAACCAGTGCTTTCATATAACCTGAATGTTCCAATACATGTCGGGTAACTTCTGTAAGACTACGGCCTTCTTCTAATTCCCGGCTCAGGTGATTGATCATATCCACAAACTGCCGTATGCGGGTCTTTGCCGGTTTATATACATTGGTCTGTTCCACATGTTCGAGCATACTCCAGATCGACTGACCAGCTTCACGCGCTTCCTTACGCAGATCGTTGATGGATTTATTTCCGATCCCACGGGAAGGCTCATTGATAATCCGAAGCAGATTGGTCTCGTCGTGCTTATTTACCAGTAACGTAAGATATGCCAATACATCTTTGATCTCTTTCCGTTGATAGAAGGAAAGCCCGCCAATGAGCTGATAAGCAATATCATGTCTACGAAGAGCCTCTTCAAAAACCCGCGACTGATAGTTTGTACGGTAAAGGATCGCGAACTGATTATTCGTATATCCATGGCGCATTTTCAGATCCCGAATGTATTGCGCTACCCGGTTGGCTTCATCCCGTTCATCGTAATTCTTGAGGAGGATAATCGGATCTCCGAAATCTTTTTCGGTCCAAAGTGTCTTATCCAGCTGCTTGGAATTCTTTTTAATGATAGAATCAGCACATTGCAGGATCGAGCGACTGGAACGGTAATTCTGTTCCAAAGGGACCTGTTTTGCATTCTCATAATCTTCCTGAAAGTTCAGGATGTTGGAGATATCAGCTCCGCGAAAGGAATAGATGCTTTGGGCATCATCACCAACCACACAAATATTACGGTACTTGGCCGAGAGCATTTTGGTTACTTTATACTGAGCATGATTGGTATCCTGATACTCATCAATAAGGATATACTTAAAACGATCCTGATAGGCTTCCAGCACTTCGGGGTGTTTTTCGAAAAGTTCAATTGGTTTGATGAGCAGATCATCGAAATCCATGGCGTTACTCTGCTTCAACCTTTTAACGTAGATGGAATAGACGCGGGCAGTGATGTCGTCGAGGGTAGAGCTGATGAATTTTTCCTGATAGGTATCCGGCGAAATGAGCTGGTTCTTGGAATCACTGATCTTGTTAGCAATAGCTCTTGGTTTGATCTCTTTCGGGTCGAAGTTCAATTCCTGAAGGATCTGTTTGATCACCGTTTCGGAATCGCTGCTGTCATAAATGGTGAAGTCCTTGCCGTAATCCAGCTTTTCGGCCTCAAAACGCAGGATCTTTGAAAAGATGGAGTGGAAGGTGCCCATCCACAGTTTGGCGGCTTTGTCTCCGATCAGATTCCGGATCCGTTCTTTCATTTCCCGGGCAGCCTTGTTGGTGAAGGTGAGCGCCAGGATCTCGTTCGGAGCTGCTTTGAACTGCTGAAGGAGGTAAGCGATCCGGTAGGTAAGTACTCTCGTTTTACCTGAACCTGCACCGGCTACGATCAACAGCGGACCGGACGTGGTGGTTACGGCTTCCAGCTGTTGCTTATTTAACCCTTTCAGGAAATCGGGTCCCTGACGTGGCTCTTCCGGTTGTAGGGTAAATTGTTTCATTTAAAAAATCATTTAGAGATTGTTCGGACATCCCCCGCATTCAGCACAGATGTACTGTGCTGAATGAGCCCCCTTCAAAGGGGGACTTTCTAAGCAAAGATGTGATCAATGTCATTTATAATACTCATCAATTTGAGCTGATATATACTGAATTACTCCATCCAGGTTAGTTTTTACTTCAAGATCATCAATCCGAATAAACCTAACTCCGAGCTGTTCAATTTCTTGTTGTCTCTTTTCATCAAGAATTAATTGGTTTTCTGAATCATGACTGGAGCCATCTACTTCAATAGCCAACATCAATTCATGACTGTAGAAGTCAACAATAAAGTTTTTGATGGGAACCTGCCGATGAAATTCGAACCCAAATTTTTTTCTCTTTAATTGATTCCACAATAGAATTTCTGACAGTGTACCATTCTTTCTAAGTTCACGAGCCAGAATTTTTAAATCCGGATTATATGGTAGAATCTTGTTCGCCATAAAGTAAGTCCCTCTTTGAAGGGGGATGATTAATTTCGTATTAGAAATTAATCCGGGGGATGTTTAGCTCCCCGAACTATTCGAAGTCTTTGAGCTGTTCGCGGAGTTTTTCGAGGTTTGCTTCCCCATCCCGCTTTTTATTCCGCTCATTCTGAACAACCGCATCCGGGGCGTTATTCACGAAATTCTCATTATTCAGCTTTCCGTTTACACCTTTCAGCCAACCTTCAATGCGCTTGATCTCGCTGTTTATACGCTCTATCTCTTTGTCTACATCAATCAATCCGGCAAGAGGTACGTAGATCTCGTTGCCATCTACCAGTGAGGATGCCGACGCTTTAGGTTTCTCAATATCAGTTCCGATTGAAACTGAGCTGAGATTCTGAAGTTTGTTCAGGATCCATTGATTTGCAGTGATCGCATCAGCTAACTCTGCTGACTTCGTTTTGAAATGCAGATCGATCTCTTCTTTCGGAGAAACGCCCATTTCAGCACGTATATTCCGGATGGAGGAAATCGTATTCTGCATCAATCCGAAAAGGTCAATATCGCCCTGATGATCAAGTGATTCGTCGTATTCCGGCCATGCAGAAACCACCAATGCTTCTTCCGGTTTTCGATCCTGAATGTATTGCCAGATCTCTTCCGAGATAAATGGCATGAAAGGGTGGAGGAGCTTCATCAACTGCTCGAACATACCCAGGGCTACATTCATTTTCTGAACATCAAATTTGTCGCCGTAATTATCCGGTTTAGCCAGTTCAATGTACCAGTCGCAGAAATCATCCCAGATCAGGGAGTACACTTTTTTGAGGGCGTCATTCAGCTTAAAGTTCTTAAAATCTGCATTTACTTCTTTTATGGTTTGATGGATACGGCTCATCATCCAACGGTCGACCAGATTTTCCGGGTCAATTTCGGTGGTCGGAGCGTAGTCCACACCGTCTTCCATATTCATGGTGAGGAATCGGAAGGCGTTCCAGATCTTATTGGAGAACTTCTTGCCCTGATCACAAATGGATGGATCGAAAGGCAGATCATTTCCGGCAGGAGTAGAGAAGAGCATTCCCATACGAACTCCGTCGGCACCGTATTCTTTAATGAGTTCGAGCGGATCCGGAGAATTACCGAGCGACTTACTCATTTTCCGGCCAAGTTTGTCACGTACGATCCCGGTGTAATACACATTTTTGAAAGGCATTTCGCCACGGTACTCGTAACCGGCAATGATCATTCGCGCCACCCAGAAAAACATGATCTCCGGAGCGGTAACAAGATCATTGGTCGGATAGTAATAATCCACTTCTTCTTTGGTATAGAAACCGTCAAACACAGAGATCGGCCACAACCAGGAAGAGAACCAGGTGTCCAGTACGTCTTCATCCTGTTTCAGATCAGCGGAAGTGAGCGCCGCATTTCCGGATTTGCTTTTGGCTGCTTCGAGGGCTTCTTCTGCCGTCTTAGCCACTACAAAATCGTCGTCCCCCTCGCCGTAATAGTAAGCCGGAATACGATGTCCCCACCACAACTGACGACTAATACACCAGTCTTTCACGTTTTCCATCCAGTGACGGTAGGTGTTCTTGAATTTTGGCGGATGAAACTGAATGTTGTCATTCATCACGTTTTCAAGAGCCGGCTGAGCCAGTTCTTTCATGCTCACCCACCATTGCAGGGAGAGGCGTGGTTCGATCACCACATCCGTACGCTCCGAATAACCAACTTTATTTTTATAGTCTTCGATCTTTTCAAGATTTCCGGCAGCTTCCAGATCTTTGATGATCTCCTTACGTACGGCAAAACGATCTTTTCCAATGTACAGCTCACCTTCCTCAGAAATGGTTCCATCCGCATTCATCATGTTGATGGTTTCGAGATTGTGTTTCTGACCCAGTTCGTAATCATTTACGTCGTGGGCCGGAGTCACCTTCAGGCAACCGGTTCCGAATTCCATATCCACGTAATCGTCCAGGATGATCGGAACTTCCCGGTTAACGAGAGGTACGATCACTTTTTTGCCATGGAGATGGGTATATCGCTCATCATCCGGATTGATACAAACCGCAGTATCACCTAAAATGGTCTCGGGACGGGTAGTCGCAATGGTTACCATTTCATCAGAGCCAACCACTTTGTAATTCACATAATACAATTTGGAATTCACTTCTTTGTGAATCACTTCTTCATCACTCAAAGCGGTGAGAGCAGCCGGATCCCAATTGATCATCCGGGCACCGCGGTAGATCTTTCCTTTGTTGAACAGATCAATGAAGGTATCGATCACCGATTCGGAATATTTTTCATCCATGGTGAAGGAAGTACGATCCCAGTCACAGCTTGCCCCGAGTTTTTTGAGCTGTTCCAGAATGATTCCACCGTGTTTGTGTGTCCATTCCCAGGCGTGCTCAAGAAATTCGTCTCGGCTGAGGTCACTTTTCTTGATGCCTTCATCCCGGAGTTTACGAACTACTTTAGCTTCGGTAGCAATGGAGGCGTGGTCAGTTCCCGGAACCCAGCAGGCATTGTAGCCTTCCATCCGGGCTTTACGGGTCAGTACATCCTGAATGGTATTATTGAGCATATGTCCCATGTGAAGTACACCGGTAACATTGGGTGGTGGAATCACAATGGTGAAAGGTTCTTTAGAATGATCTACTTCTGAGTGGAAGTAATTCTGCTCCATCCAGTAAGCATACCATTTATCTTCAACGTTGGATGGATCGTAGTTAGCGGGAATTTCTTTGCTCAAAATCTATTTGCTTATGATTTACCACAGTGTGCACAGAGAGCACAGAGGGTATTCAGTTAATGATTCGTTTAATACCCCGTTTCTTCAAGGTAACATTAAAATTAAGTAGCAATCCAATTGTGTAATTGCCAGGGTTCTGTATTCCATCAAATGTAACAGGAATGCCTTTTTCCTTTTCAACTAATAACCTTTTTTGGGGTAAGCTGTAAAGCAGACATTCCTGATAGGCAGATTCTGGTAAGTTCGTGTCGGTTTTGAGATAAACATGAATAGCCGCACCAATAACTTTATCTGTAAGGTCATTAAGCGGATATTCCATTCTGATTTCTCCGTGAAGCTAAGTCTTCTCCGTGGTTAATGCTATTTAACTCGTTTAAGAAGAACACCGAAGTGACCGTCGCAACCATGTTTGTGTGGCAGGGTCTGATAAGCTTTGCCGTCTTCAGCAAGGATCTCTTCAGGTACAAAGTCTTCGAGTGGTTCGAGTTCGAAATTGTCGTACTTCTCAAGGAATTTGTTGACCTGATCCATATTCTCTTCCGGCTCAATGGAGCAGGTACTGTACACGAGTCGACCACCACGTTTAACCATGTTGGCAGCCTCTTCCAGAAGTTGTTCCTGAAGTTCAACGGCTTTTTTGAGACCTTCTTCATCCCGTCTCCAGCGAAGATCAGCTCGTTTACTCAGTACACCGGTACCGGTACAGGGAGCATCGAGTAGTACGGCATCGGCCAGTGGGAGGGAAAGTTCAAGAACATCACCACGACGGATCTTGATATTCTCCGCGCCAAAGTTGAGAGCACTTTCGGCCAGTTTTTCCAGACGATCACCGGAAATGTCCACAGCAAGAATGTCACTTTCCCCTTCGGTCAGATCAGAGATCATAATAGATTTGGTTCCCGGTGCGGCACACAGATCATAGATTTGCTCACCCGGCTGAGGATCGAGCACAAATGGAGCGAATCCGGCAGCAATATCCTGAACCTGACATACTCCTTTTGCCAATAAACCCTTTTCAATGAAAGGCTGTACAGAATCCACTTTATAAAAATTTGGTAGCCAGTCGCTTGCTTCAAACTCTACGCCCATTTTATCCATGCGTAATTCAAAATTCGAAGGCTTGGTTTTCATAGAATTCACACGCACATAATAATTTGGGCGGGTGTTGTTGGCCTGCATCAGCTGGAAAGCCTCGCGCTCACCAAAGCGCTTGCTCCAGCGGGCCACCATCCATTCAGGATGTGAGAAAGTAGTGGCAACCAGCTTGGTTCGGTCTTTGTAGGCCGGTTTTGGGAGGTTTTCCATATCACGCTGCAGATTACGCATGATGGCATTTACCAGATCACCGGTCTTGGAACCCATTTTGAATTTTGCGATCTCCACTGCTTCGTTGATGGCGGCGTAATCCGGGGTACTGTCCATGAACAGCATATCGTAGATACCCAGGCGAAGGATGTTCTTTAATTCAGCCTTCATTTCATCCACGGCAATACTGGAATAATGGTCGATCAGGAAATCGAGATAATTTCTTCTACGCAGAATATTTTGCACGTATTCGCGGACCTGAGCACGTTCCCGTGTTTCAAGTTCATCGGCGATGGCAAAGTCGAGGACTTTGTTCAAGTCGAATTCAATTAGTATGTCGATACTGGCAGAGCGTTCTGAGTATTCTGTTTCCAAGGGTATCCGGATTTAATATTGCTGGTTGTAACTACGAAAAAAGGTGATTGATGGTCACCTTTTCAGAATCTTTGGTTCAAAAAAACAAGCCGATACTTTAATCGGCTTATTAATCTGCAAAGATAAAATTTTAGTACGGGAGTTGCTAATGTGAGATCGGGAAAAGTGGTTCTTTTTTGAGCCTGAATATAACTTAAGGTTTCCGTCTTGTCGTGTTCAGGAAATCAGGACAACGGCAGACTGAAATTCGGTCCCATGTAGTTCCATTGAACGACCGAAGGACCGAATTACGAATGATTGGATTTGGATCTCTATCTGCCTTGCGCCCGGCAAAGTCCTAAAATGCCACCCGTTTTCCTTTCGGATATTCCAATTCATAAACTAATGGGAGTTTTTTTGTCTCTCCGGGTTGCAGTTCAATTTCCCAATAAACGATACCTGTTTCTTCCCGCATGTATCCATCACCCAGATCCTTTGCAGTTACCTTGATCTCTTCATTGGTAGAAACAGGAAGCTGATCTTCGACAGTGATCTTTATCGGCTCAGATTTCGTGTTTCTCACTCTGATCTCATATGAAAAAGTTTCCCGGGTTTTATTTCTGAAGAAGTTTTTGGATGAAAATTCCTTCAATTGCTCCCGCTCAACAACGATCCGCTCATCTTTTCCCAGTGATACAGTGAGTGAGTCGTCAATGGAAGTCGGATTCAGCCAGGTCGAACCCACAAAACTGTTATCGAAGTAGATATTCGCTTCCCCTTCGATCAGATTCAGAGAGCTCCAGTCAGGAAGTGTCCCGATCAGATAAGCAAATTTTGATAGTTTTGGAGCAGAGGCAAATTCATACTTCGTTTCCACCTCTTCGCGTTTGATCTCCACCGTATGTTCTTTACCGTTGGATGGTACGGAGTAGGGGATACCAATCTCGTAACTAAAACTGGTTTGATTGGAAATCTCTTCATTGTAAATGATATCCGGTGTCTGAACTTTTGGTTTCGGTGGTTCGTTGTATGAATCACTAAATGCATTAACACCTGCAACTCGGACCGGTGCAGCATTTACCACCACTTCTTCGAGGCCCATAATATCCTCTTCCATTGTGGTGGTTATAAAAAGTCCGTTATTGTAAATAGTGATCTTAGACCGGTGGGGTTGAAAGCCAATAAAGGTGGATTTCAACGTAAACGTACCATTCGGTATGTATTCTAAACGGAATTTTCCGTCTATATCGGTTGTAGTTCCCCGCCCCAATTCTTCAATAAGTACATTTACAGCAGGTAAAGTTTCTCCTCTCGAATCAATAACTATACCTTCTACCAATCCACGGTTGTTCGTTTGGTACATACTCACTTTACCGGTGGTGCTATTATTACGTCTTCCGCTATTTCGATATCTGTTATAATACCCCACATAATTAGTGCTTAACTCCGGTTTGGTGGAATTGGAAGCAGGGTCTCCGGAGTTGATGGTGAAAGTGATGTCTTTCCAGTCAATTCCTGTTTGTTGCCATATATTTGCTTTATAAGTGATGGAAAGAGGGGAGTCAATATCCTGTGATCGGAGATCATAAGTGGCATTCCAGCCCGCATTTGTAACCAGATAGCTGAGGTAGAACGTTAACTCCTGATCATCATCCGACATCACTTCAGCCACGACTTCCATCGAACGATCACTTTTTACCACTCCGCTTTCCGCGATCTGTCGGTCGAGATGGGTTAATTTTCGCTGGAGTTCATCGATCTCATCCCGTACTTCATTCTGGCGGTTAAGTACTTCCGATAATTTCTCGCGATACAGTTCCAGAAGCTGTTCCAGTTCCACACTGCTTAGTTTATTGTTATTGATGATGTTAGTTGTGGAATGAAGCATGGTTTCTTCCTTTTTTAACACCTCCAGCTCAGTCTGCTTTTTCTGATGTTGCTTTTGCACCACTTTTCGCTGCTCCCGCAATTCCTGTACATCTTCCCGCCAAATGGTTTCTTCAGAGTAGTGAGTCTGCGAATTTAATGACAGCAGGGTGAACGATCCATTTGCTTTGATCTGAATACTTTCCGGAATAAGGAACTCTGATAACCCGGTAAATACAACGGTCTGTTTTCCTTTCTTTAAGGTGATCTTCTCTTCCCGATGGATCTGAGCCTGATTTCTGAAGACGGTGACTTTTCCGATCTCTGTTTCAACCTTTATCGAATCGGCTGTTTCAGGTTGAATGAACAGGGTGAGGAGAGCAATAAGAAGTGCATACATAGTGGTTTTAAGTTAGTTCGGGGTAAGCAGTTAAGCTCAACATAAAACAAATTCTTAAAACCCGCATGTGGATGTTAGTCTTTGGTGGATGTTGGTAAAGAGAACTGGCTCAAAGTGGATAAGAGACTATAAGGATGAGAACCATCAGGATCAACGTTGTGCAGATTCATCGGCTCCGCCTCTGAATGACTTCTTGAAAGAAAATCTTTTATCTAACCCTAGTCGCTCAGAGCAAAGCGAAGAGTCTGTCCATCTATGAATCAAGCCGGATCAACATTGGGCAGATTCATCGGCTCCGCCTCTGAATGACTTCTTGAAAGAAAATCTTTTATCTATCCCTAGTCACTCAGAGCAAAGCGAAGACTCTTCCCATCTATGAATCAAACCGGATCACCATTGTGCAGATTCATCGGCTCCGCCTCTGAATGACTTCTTGAAAGAAAATCTACTATCTAACCCCAGTCGCTCAGAGCGAAGCGAGGAGTCTGCCTATCTATGGATTAAGCCGGATCAACATTGTGCTGATCCTTCAGTCGTCACGTGCGTTCCTCC
>MDTD01188990.1_pt1 | contig 88590 bp, 77 predicted proteins | sample 811221 | NCBI WGS metagenome assembly MDTD01 (sample SAMN05326646, study PRJNA326480) | marine metagenome | isolation source: seawater | place: Pacific Ocean: South West | collected 2011
GACTAGCCCGCCAATCAGGCTGCGAGCCATATTGCCCCCGCCAATGAAAGTGATTTTGGAGTTGCTCATATCTCTTGATGTCAGAAGTTAGAGATCAACGGCCGCCGCTATGGGTTGCTGGTGGGTCTTTGGCGGGGTCCAAAGATTGCAGTTCCCACGCGCACGTGTGTCGCGCCTTCAGCGACGGCTGCTTCCAGATCATCTGTCATACCCATCGACAAGCAATCCATATTGGTTTGATGCTCTCGATTTGTCGCTTGCAGGAGTTCCCTAAGTCTAGCGAAAGTCGCCCTCTGGTGATCAAACAGGGTCTCAGGAGCAGGAATTGCCATTAGGCCGCGCAAGCTTAAATTGGGTAAATTTTTTACTTCGTCAATGAGTACCCCGAGTTCCTCGGGTAGAACTCCAGATTTGGTCGCTTCGTTTTGTAAATTTACCTGAATGAAGATGTTTATTGGTTCCGCGCCCGCTGGACGCAAATCAGAAAGACGCCGGGCGACTTTTGCTCGATCCACGCTATGCACCCAGTCAAAATGAAGAGCAATATCCCGGCACTTATTGCTTTGGATGGGTCCGATAAAATGCCAGGAGCAGCTTAGGTCCGTGAGAACAGGAATCTTGGTCATCGCATCCTGTATCTGGTTTTCGCCAAAGTCTCTTTGGCCCTGCGTAGCTACTGTTCGAATATAGTCGGCAGGATAGGTCTTACTGACGGCGACAAGGCTCACACTGCCCTCAGCGCGGCCGTGATGAGCCTCCGCTTGGCGTAGCCTTTCGGTCAACGTTTGGTATCGGTCAATTAGGTCTATTTCTGCGGCATTCATCATAAAATCTGCCGGGCCTACGATGTAATGGCCCACCAACGTTGGCAAATATCTTGTTGCATGGTCGGAAGCATTATACTTTTAGACATGTCTTTTTCGGTTTCAGCAGGTGCGGAAAAGTTGAATTATGGATCTCTCTGAGCTTCTTGCATTTGCCGTAAAAAACGGCGCCTCGGATATTCACATTAGTGCCGGATTACCACCTCTAATTCGAATAGATGGAGAGATTCGTCGGATCAAGGTGGATCCGCTTGCTTCCAATCTTGTCCACGACATGATTTATGACATCATGCTGGATAGTCAGCGCAAAGAGTTTGAGGAGCGTTGGGAGACCGATTTTGCTTTCGAGATTCCCAACGTGGCAAGATTTCGGGTTAATGCGTTCAATCAGGCACGCGGCCCAGGCGCTGCGTTTCGGACAATCCCGACTGAGGTTTTGACGCTCGAAGCGATTAATGCGCCAGCCATTTTTCGCACGCTTTCGGATAAGCATCGTGGCTTGGTTCTCGTCACAGGACCCACCGGGTCGGGCAAGTCGACGACTCTGGCCGCGATGATTGACTACATCAATCACACAAAAAAAGGCCACATACTAACGATTGAGGATCCGATTGAATTTGTGCACCAGAGCCATAGTTGCTTAGTGAATCAGCGCGAAGTCGGCAGACATACGCAGAGTTTCACTGATGCGTTAAGGTCCGCGCTTCGTGAGGATCCTGACGTCGTGCTGGTCGGTGAGATGCGTGATGTTGAGACGATTAGTCTTGCTTTAACAGCGGCGGAAACAGGCCATCTGGTATTTGGCACACTGCATACCTCATCAGCCGCAAAGACCATAGATCGGATCATTGATGTGTTTCCTGCAGGAGAGAAAGAAATGGTACGGGCGATGCTTTCTGAGTCGTTGCAAGGTGTTATTGCTCAACGATTACTGAAGAGGCCTGAAGGGGGCCGCGCCGCGGCCTATGAAATCATGATCGGGACTCCTGCGATCCGCAATCTCATTCGTGAAGCAAAAGTGCCGCAGATTTACGGCATGATCCAAACCGGCCGCGAGGCAGGAATGATAACCATGGATCAGTCTCTCGAGAATCTTGTCAGTCAGGGGGTGGTAGATCGTGAGACTGCTCTAGCACTAGCGGTGGATCAAACAAAATTTTCAGATAGTTAATTGCAGCTGAGAGGAATTGGTTAAACCATTGATTGTTAGTAGATCACGAGAGTCAGCTAAGGAGATACTTGATGAGCAGGCCGAAGCGTGGGCGAGCAAGCCCGCTCTTAGAAAGATCTACTCGCGATATTTTGATCTGGCGTTTCAGTCATGTTTGCCCGGCAGCACTTTAGAACTTGGAGCGGGTTCAGGCGTTTTAAAAAAATGTGGCTATAGCGTCCTGTCGACCGACCTTGAGACAACGTCAGGCATCGATGTCGTTTCTGATGCTCAATTATTGCCGTTTCGAGACGAATCGTTCGACAATATTATTGCGATCGATGTGTTTCATCATATTGAACGTCCAGTTCGTCTTCTGCGAGAAGCCCGTCGTGTCCTTAAACCAGGGGGACGTTTAATGTTGTTAGAGCCAGGAATTACGGTGGTGAGTCGGTATTTTTATGATTTGTTACATCCCGAACCTGTTGACATGGATGCTGACCCGCTGCTGGATGGTCCGATAGACTCTAGGCGGCATCCATTTGATGCAAATCAAGGTTTTGCGACCGTACTAGTTACTAAAAAAAAGAAAAGGCTGGAAAAGGTGGTTCCCGGTATTTCAATAATTGAGCATCGGTGGATTGGGTCACTCGCTTACCCGTTATCGGGAGGGTTTCAGAGGTGGTCACTAGTGCCTAGTGCCTTAGTGCGCCCCGTTCTGGCACTAGAGTCGCTACTTGACTCTACTCTTGGTCGGTGGTGTGGTTTCCGCCTCTTGATCACTCTAGAACGCAATTTAGTCGAGCATTAGAAAACGCGAACAGGAAGCGTATTGAGTTGGAGCACTGGGTGAAAGCACTCGATCTTTTGCGTTTGATGGTAAAAAAGGGGGCGTCTGATCTTTTTTTGACGGCGAATGCCCCACCCAGCTTAAAAGTCGACGGCCAAGTGTTGCCGGTAAAGACATCCCACCTTACAGGAGACGACACAAAGCGAATCACTTTTTCTTTAATGAATGAAGAGCAACAGCAAGCCTTTATCAGAGAGAAGGAGTCAAATTTTGCAATAACTCCCAGCGGACTCGGTCGTTTTAGAGTGAATGTATTCCAGCAACAGGGCGAAGTTGGGGCCGTCGTGCGCCATATTCGCTCTGATATTCCGACGTTCGATGAGTTAAATCTTCCCACAGCAGTACTGGAAAGACTTGCTCTGACACGTCGGGGCCTCATTATATTTGTGGGCGGTACGGGTACCGGCAAAAGTTCAACCCAGGCTGCTCTGGTTGGGTACCGTAACCGGCATACGAGAGGGCATATAGTTACGATTGAAGATCCAATCGAGTTTGTGCACGAGCATGATCGTTGCATCATCACTCAGCGGGAAGTTGGAGTGGATACCAATTCTTTTCGCTCCGCTCTTGAAAATGCAATGCGTCAAGCGCCAGATGTCATTCAAATTGGTGAGATTAGAACCCCTGAGACAATGCAAAGTGCGGTTGTATTCTCAGAGACAGGACACCTTTGCCTGGCTACGTTGCATGCCAACAATACCTATCAAGCGCTTGAAAGGATGATAAACCTCTATCCGGATGATTCGCGGCGTCATCTGTACATGGATTTGTCCATGAATCTTCGGGCCATTATTTCTCAGAGACTAATCCGGCGCTCTAGCGGCGAAGGATTCGTGCCGGCTGTTGAGATCATGCTTAACAGCCCTCTAATTGGTGGTCGAATTGGTAAGGGTGAAATCCACGAGATCAGGGAAGTTATCGAAAAGTCAACAGACGAGGGAATGATTACTTTTGATCAGTCCCTTTTCGAACTGTTTGAAAAACAATTGATAACTTATGAGGATGCAATACGCAATGCAGACTCAGAAAACAATCTTCGTCTGAGAATCAAGCTAGAGGGAAAATCAGCGCATGAGAAACAAAGCAAGGGTGACACACTTGACGGTGTTGAATTCTAGATGTTTTTGACTCTCGATCAGCAAATAGAGGGCAAGACTCTTATTAATTGGCCACTAGGTCTCGGTGCGAATTAGAAACCAACTCCAAAATACAGTTCTATCTGTTCTGCAACAAAATCCAACATATCGTCAGTGAGGCCAGGATAAACACCGAGCCAGAAAGTGTTACTCATTATCGTGTCCGTGTTTTTCAATGTTGAAGCAACCCTATAGTTGACCTCAGTAAAGTACGGTTGTTTGGTCAAGTTTCCTGCAAAGAGCAGCCGAGTCCCGATACGGCGTTCATCGAGATATTCAAGAAGATCCTTTCGGTACGTTTCTGACGATTCCTTAAGAGTTATCGGGAAGCCGAACCAGGAAGGGATTGAGCCCCGTGTTGCTTCAGGTAGGATAAGGAATTCATTAAGTGATGACAGGCGGTTCTTTAGATGCTCGAAATTGTGACGACGCTTCTTCACGAATTGATCAATCTTTTTAAGCTGCGATAGCCCGCAGGCAGCCTGAAGGTCGGTAATCTTGAGGTTATATCCAAGATGGGAGTAGATGTATTTGTGATCGTATCCGACAGGCAAGCCCCCGAGTTGCCACCCAAAACGTTTTCCACATGTGTTTTCTTTGCCGGGAGCGCAGTAGCAGTCTCTTCCCCAGTCACGAAATGATTCAAGCAAAGCCGCAAGTTCCGCGCTGGAAGTAAAAACTGCACCACCTTCGCCCATCGTGATGTGATGTGCCGGATAAAAACTTAGCGTCCCAATATGACCAAAGGTGCCAACGCGGCGTCCATCGAATTCAGACCCAAGGGCGTCACAACAATCTTCAATCAGCCAGAGGTTATGTTTCTCCGCGAGTGCTGCTACCTGGTCGATCTGAAAGGGGTTGCCTAATGTATGGGCAATCATGATTGCTCGCGTTTGGCTCGATAACGCGCCTTCGATCTCGCCAACATCAATGTTGTAGGTGGGAATCTCTACATCCACAAAGACTGGGATGAGGCCATTAACGATGATCGGATTAACGGTTGTTGGAAACCCTGCAGCTACCGTAATGACCTCATCGCCAGGTTTAAGGCGGCGCTCACCTAACTTAGGCGATGTCAGAGCGGAAAGGGCTAAGAGGTTCGCGGATGACCCTGAGTTCGTCGTAAGAGCTTTGCCAACACCAAGATAATTGCTCAATGCCGTTTCGAAGGCATCATTAAAGCGGCCCGTCGTCAGCCAGCCGTCGAGCACTGCCTCAATCATTAACTCAAGATCTTCTGACGCGAGAACTTTTCCTGAGGGAGGGATAGGTGTGATTCCCGGCACAAACGGGGAAGTATCTTTAGCGTATCTGCCATAATCTTGTACAAGTTGGCGAATGGCTTCATGATTTGTTGTGGAGTCAGATTGCATTAGAGTTTCGAAGATATTTATATTATGAATGAGTCAATGACTTCGATATTAACAAAGGATCCAGAGAGAATTTATGAAGGAGTAAATCCGAGTTGGACGGCTTTTGATCATTCCCGACTGCTTATAACGGGCGGCGCGGGGTTCTTTGGCCGTTGGTTGCTGCATAGTTTTAGGTCTATTTGTGACACATATGGAATGAAGATGCAGGTGGTTGCGTTAACTCGGGATCCAGAGTTCTTTCGGGTATCCGAGCCAGAGCGAAGGAAGCACCATGGAAGGCAATGAGCTTCGGCAGAGCCTCGCGATAGCGATTAAAGCTGCCCGTAGAGCTCAGAGCGTATTTCAGAAAAACGCTCCGCTTTGCCGTCATGTAGTTTCAAAGTCAGATAGAGAAATCAAGGTCAATCTTGACTATTCCCTTGAAACAGAAATCCTAGCGGAATTAAGAGAGTCATCTGATCTGCCGATTCTTTCAGAAGAGTCTGACCATGTTAGAGAAGACGGACTTTGGTGGATTGTAGATCCACTGGATGGGAGCCTTAACTGGTTACGAAATATTCCGTTTTTCTCAATTTCGATAGGCTTGTATAGAGGTATCGAGCCAATTCTGGGTATCGTTTTAGATTTGGTTCGAGACGAACTATATTATGGCGGCAAGGGTCTAGGAGCATGGCTTAATGACTCGCCAATTAGGGTATCCGAAACAAAAACAAAACGAGAGGCAGTTCTCTGTACTGGATTTCCTAGCGCTTATGAGTTTCGACCTAATCGGGGAAAAACGGTTGAATCGATATATTCAGAGTACCTCAAAGTGCGGATGTTAGGGTCAGCCGCAATGAGTCTTGCCTATGTTGCCCGGGGGGCGGCCGATGTCTATTGGGAAGAGCATATCAAATTGTGGGATGTCGCAGGGGGCATAGCTCTGGTTCAGGCCGCTGGAGGAAGCGTTGGTTGTTCTACGATAAATGAGGATTTCATTCTTTCAGTAGAGGCCGGAGCCTCCAGTAACCTGCTACCTAAGCGGGTTACTGAATGACTGGCCTCCAATATATTTTCTGTGTTCTGGGAGGTCTAAATCTAGTAGAGCAGAGCAAAACTCACTGAAATTGGCTCAATCGTGCCTTGTATGCGTAGAAAAATTCTGGCGGTGCGAGAATCTGGCTGATTCCTGAGTCCGAGTAGTCTGATTCGAACAATAGTACGTAGTCAGAAAATCCCAAACTCACCCTCTGTGGTGATTGTGGATCCGCCCAAGAGGCGGGTTCCCAGCCCCACCGGTCTTTTTTAACTTCGATAAGAGGTCGATTTGTGGCAATAAATTCTTTCACTCGCGTTTGGTGGTTAGGGTAACTCTTATGAATCCAATGCCACCAGACTGTGATTGGATGGGCGTTTTGACTCCGAAATACTGTCGGCAGAAAAGCATCCTCAGTTATCGTGAGCAAAGTAATGTTGTCCTCTAGAGAGTCAAGTGTCCGAAGGAATTGACCAAACCGTTCGAGGTTCGAGAAGTATTCTGTCTCTGTTCCAGAGTAACGTATCGACCGAGTCACGAACTTATTTGAAAACGCCATTCCCTCAAGAGTGGGAAACTCGATATGGAACTTAGGATAGATTTCGGTGCCAGTGTTAATCCGATAGACGATATCGCGCCCAAAGAGAGCTACTACGAAGACAAAAACCAATAATGAGCGCTGGTAATCGAGAGCCCTCTTTGGTACCAGGAAGAACGCTGCAATAATGACGGTAGCAAACATTGGTGTCGCGCCAAAAAACGTGTGTGAAATGGAGAGTACCGGATAATATTGATGCCACGTTCCGACGCCTAATAGTGAGAGAATCAGGAGTATTTTTTGCTTTTCTGAGAGAGACTTCCGTAGCGTAGCAAGAAGTATCAGGGACACCAGAATCATGAGATTTAGGACTGGGAGGATTACCCATATCCAGCTACTGTTCGCTGCCCAAATTTCCCCTGGCTCTGGAAACAGCGAGGAAATAATGTGACTAAAAAGACTTGAGTTTGTATTCCGTGAATCTGCAAATGTTTGTGCTGAAAGAATTGACTGGAGCCACCAGTGTTCTATTGCATCCTCAGACCACAGCCACCACAACATTAGTAGGATTCCGATCAAGAACCCAAAAGACATAGCTAGACCTGACCGCAACACGGTACGCCAAGCTTGGATTTTGAGCGTTCCGAATATGGCTAGGTAGAAAAGCACAACTGGAAAGATGACACCGTAGGGTTGTCTCGCCCAGAACGCGGCGGAAAAGAAAAAACCGGAAAGAGTGGGGAGAAGAAAATGCAATTTATAGCGCGTCGAAAGAGTGGCATCCAGAATGACTAACCAAGTGGCTAGTAGACAGAAAAAAAGCGCATAAATCGAAGACCAAGGTAAAAATACACTGATCATATAAGGTGACATAAGTAACCAGATTCCGATGGAAATCAGAGCGATTACTGTTGATGCCGCGCGAGAGACAATAAGGTAAAGCAACACTCCACTTAGGGAGAGAAAACCAGCAGCTTGAAGTCGAAGCACAATAAGTTGCTCACCAAAAATAGCAATGGCGCCAGCTTGGAGGTAGGTTGTTAGGGCTCCGTACTGCGTGAAAGTCTCTTTGAATAGGCTAAGACCTGCGGCAACATCCACGGCTGGTTTAAACAGGATCCCGTCGTGATGCCAGTCCGGATCTAAGTGGGCAAAATAAGAAGTGACTGCCAAAATCGTGACAAAACAAGAAAAAATAAGAATTAGTTCTTTGCGAGTCATAAGTAGAGCATATCGCCACTGCCGGATCGAAAGCTGTAAAACAGCACGGCTGACTGACGCATAAAATCGGATGAAAACTAATGGATTCAGAAAAAATTATAGCAGTGATACCTGCCCGCGCTGGCAGTAAACGACTTCCTAGAAAGAACATACTTCCTTTGGCCGGCCGGCCATGCATTGAATGGACTTTAGAGGCAGTATCGGAATCTACGGAGGTCAGTCGCGTTGCGGTATCAACAGATGATCCAACTGTTCAGGAACTTGCGTCACATTACGCTGATGTTGAGATTGTGGATCGACCTGAACTGCTTGGTCGTGACGAGGCATCGACGGTTGATGTCATGTTACACGCGCTTGAAGTACTTAAAGCCCAAGACAGTCAATTTTCTTGGTTACTGCTGCTTCAGCCAACCTCTCCTCTTCGTACGTCAGTCCATATCGATGAAGCCGTTAAGTTAGTGCGGGAGAAGGGCGCAGACGGTTTGGTCAGCATCTGTCGCACGGACCATCCTCGGGAATGGATCGCATCGGCAACGCCAGGACAGTCGCTTGAGAAATTTTTCTCGGAGACAGAACTCAACAGAAGTGCAGCAAGTCTTCCGACTTCCTACACGGTAAATGGAGCTATTTATCTTATTCGAACGTCGGTTTTTGAGGCAGAGAAAACGTTTTTCCCAAGGAAAAAAATTATTGGGTATGAAATGGAACGGCGGTACTCAGTGGATATTGATGATCTCTATGACTTCGAGCTGGCGGAGTGGACGCTGAGCACGTTAAAAAAGGATTCTTTGTAGGCGAACTGTACTGCTCTTATCGGGCCCCTTTTCGCAGGACAATCGTAGTCAAGGTACGTAGCACAATATTGAAATCAAGCCAGGCAGACATATGTTTGATATAGAAGAGGTCGTACTCAAGTTTCTCGCGGGCTTGCTCTTCCGATGATGCATACCCATACCGAATCTGTGCCCAACCCGTGATGCCAGGTCGAACTGTGTGGCGAATGTCGTATAAGGGAATCGACGAACGAAATTGCCGGACGAATTCGGGCTGTTCCGGCCTTGGACCGATCAAACTCATCTCTCCGCTAAGAACATTCCAGAACTGCGGCAACTCATCGAGGCGATACTCTCGGATCCATCGTCCTGTCTGGGTAATTCGTTGGTCCGCTTCGGTTGCAAATCGTTCTTTTGGAAGTTCAGTCAGGTCGTGGGTCATCGTGCGAAGTTTTGTAATCCAGAATTCCTTGCCGTTAAGCCCTGTGCGACGTTGCCGAAAGAGCATAGGGCCGGCCGAGTCGATCTTAATCAGCGTACCTAACAGTAGGCACAGGACAAAGACCAATGGGCTCAAGACGATCACGAACACCAATTCGCCAATCCGCTTGGTTAGGAAATAGGCACGCGGTGGAGAGATTGTGGAAAGAACACTAGCCGTTAAAGAAGAGAGCTTTACTTTTCCAGATAATTCTTCAAGAAGAACGAACGCAGATATCCTTGGGATACCAAAGAAAAAGCCGCTGAGCTGAGAGTTTTGGGTTATTTGGGTGACTGGAGACTCGTCATCGACCGCGACTAGATCGACCCGTTCTTGTATAGAAGTTGGCCCCGCCCCCTGTTTGACCCACTCTATATTCTTATGTTCGAAGAGTTCCTGCGGTGCTTTATCGGATATTGCGATACGGGTTGGAAACATGCGAAAACGGAGCAAGAAATACAACATTAGAAGAAGCGTTGTCAGAATCAGCTCAACCAAAAACACGGTCCGAGACAATAGAGAAATCCTTGAGATAGCCAGAACGGTGGCGTATAGGGTTAGGCAACTCATGCTGATCACGACGATCTTGTTAAACGAATCGTATGACGGAATGGTGAGCGAGTGTGAGCAGATGACTAGTGCAGTCACGTAGGTTAGCGAAAATCCAAGCACAAACAGCGATTTTTCTGGAACCGGAAGTAAATCGTTAGTGAAATATAGAAAAAAATTGTTTGATCCCGATATATCAAGAATCGCGTAAATCAGGAGTAAGAGGATTGCAAAACTATGAAAAACTATAGAAAACGCGCCACGTGCGCGATCCCTAGAAAATAATTGGTGGTTCGAACTTGACAAGTGTGTTACTTATTATGAGTCTAGGCCGACTCAGTAGTCCGCAAACTGGTCCGGTAGAACAATTCGATAATCGATGTTGGAACTAGCCGAAGCGGTATTCTCGTTATCATAAATTGAATAAATTGGCGGAAAGTCAGAAACTTGGTTTCGTAGAGCCGACGAGCAAAACGGATCTCATGGTGAATATAGGAAAGCCCCCTGCGCCTAGCAAAAAATCTAGTATTCGTCTCGGTTTCGACGAGTATTTGGTCAATGTTAGCGAGGCGATGCTCGCTTAATATAACCCGAGCCCAAAGTTCGTAGTCTTCAAAGAACCTGTAATCTCCGTAATTCCCGCTTGCGATGATGTCATTTTTGCGAAAGACAACAGTAGGATGGTTAATGGGGTTGCGCTTCCGTGCAGTTCGAGAAATGTCGTCGTGACTAAGAGGCATTGTTCGTACCAGAGAGCCCGTCTTGGTGTCTTTATGTTTTTGCTCTCGCATCATACTCCCAACCACGGATACCAATGAGGTCTGCTGTAAAAAGCGAACTTGTGTCTCGAAGCGAGCGGGCAATGATCGATCATCGGTATCCACTCTGGCTATGAGGTCATGAGAGCATGCGAGGAGCCCATCGTGCAAAGCAGGGCCTAGCCCCCGGTTCTGGGAAAATTCAAGAATTCGAATCGGCAGGATTGCGGAATATCTATCGACGCAGGCCCTGACAGACGAGGTAATCGGACCATCAAGAACTAGGACAATTTCATCAGCAGGAAGTGTTTGTGCTTCCAAGCTATCGAGACACTCTGAAAGCTCTTTCGAGTCTGTCCCCTCGTAGATAGAAGCAAGTACAGAGAGGCCCAATCTTAAGTCCTTAAGTCAAGTTTAAGTCGCTAAGTTTGTGAACATCAATTACGTAAAATTATAGAGGCCTGTTTTACGCCGTGATTAAATCTACGTAGCCCTGCAAAACCGAGTCTGCAGGTCGCTCCGCATTCACATGAGCGTGCAAGAAGCGATCGATAGTGTCGGGCGAAGGCAGTTGGTCGATGCTTTTATTTTGCAATTGCTGCACAGACTGAATCACTTCCGTCTCAGAGGACGCATCAATCACCGCCCCAGACTCATCAAAAATAGTCTGATTCCCATTGAGATAAGTAGGATTGATGACGGGCTTCCCTTGTCCGAGCCCCTCCAATCCAATACTTGAAGCAAAATTAATCAAACAGTCGGCTTGGGCGACAAGTGAAGGCGAATGTAGTTCGTCACCAACAATATGTATATGTTTACTAGCCGCGGAAGATTCTAGTTCATCAAAGTCAATGTTGCCGGTTCCGCGAGTATTCTGCTTGATCAAAAGCAACACTCCAGACGAGCTAGACAGAGCATTTATCAGAGAAACGGTTGCCTGTCGGTCGATAAAATAAGTCCAGTCTGGAATAAAAATAACGACAGTGAAGGAATATTCGGGAGATCGATGAATCGGTTGCTTAGGTAAAAAATCAATTAGAGTGTTACGCCACTCTGGGCAAAACCGAGCGCTTCCCAATACTCTTAACTTGTTTGCGGGCATTCCGTGTGCAAGATAGTAGTCTCGTATGTTGTTGGTCTGAACTACGTAAGTGCTATATTGAGCGCGATTCGAAAAGTTAGGCAGAGTGCCGTACCGATCTACATATTCCTTGACGACTACGTTGATGACTTTATTGGTCCAGAAATGATAACCGTGTGGCACACAGATAGTCTTTAGTTTCAACATTCTACCGGGCCGAAGAAAATATTCTGCCATCTCTCTACCGAATGGTCCTGACCATTCATTGACGATGCAATAAATGTCTTTTGAAATTAGATACCAGGTCCCGATTGAGAAAGATATCAGATAGTCAATCGTTCTGCGCAGGACTCTTGGTCTGATGCCCTTGCGAACTCGATGGTAGAAGTCGAGGACAGGCGCATGGAGCCGTATTGCTCCATGTTGATCCAAAAATTGAATGCGGTAGTCTGTATCGAGAGCTTGGTCGGTAAAAAAGTAGAAACAGACGATGTTTGAGTGAAGGGCTTTCCAAATGATCGGTGCAATATGATCAATGTCGTTGTAACTGCGTAGCAGGAAGAATACACGTCGCTTTTTAGCCATGAGAGAAGAAGCAGTTATTCGAAAGCCAGACGACTCTAGTAAGTTTGCTCACTCGAAGGATTTCATTTATTCGGTGTTAGCCTCAATAGACGGAAAAGCCAAATTGAAACGGGCGCGCCAGTCTTTGTCGGCCCAGTATATTCGCTCAACAAGACTCATCGTATTCAAAGCATCTTGGGCATTGCCGGTCAAAATAGGTAGATCATTATCAATAGCCTTGGCAAAGTCATCGATCTCATCTTTCCACGAATGATCCTCATAGTACTTTTTTATTTGCGGCTCAGACAAGGTCAAGTTGTCTGCTCTTTCAGTAATCGAGATAGTCTCCTGTCCATAGCTCTTTGACCCCGATAAGATTCCACTAAGTTCAACCAATCCAGAATCAAAGATAATCTCCAAGCGGAAAGTGTGGCGCCATTGAGTAGCGCTGGAGTGAAGAGAAGCTACAACACCAGAGCCGGTCTTCATAAGAGCGTAAGCGTTATCCTCCACGTCATGACCCCAGTAGTCATTCGTGACGATGCTATGGACAACGTCAAATTCGCCAGCGAACATTCTCATCATGTCGACCATATGGATTCCCTGATCCAGTAGTATTCCACCCCCAGCAAGGGCTCGTTGTGTTCGCCAATCCGATTCGAAGCTAATTATTGAGCTCTTGCCATAGACCCCCCGCAAACTGATGATATTTCCAAATGTTTGCGAGGAGATAAGATTAAGAGCGTCCCGAACACTGTTATGGTACCGATGGTTGAAGCCGTATTTAAGTTTCTGGTGTGGGTGGTTTTGAGCAACATCAATAACCTTCAAAAGATCTTGCACACTTCTTCCTGGAGGCTTCTCGCAGAATACGTGGCAGCCTTTTTCCAGACCCTTTATAGTGATCGATGGCGCGAGAAAGTTGGGGAGACTAACGAAGAGCACATCTAAATCGTCATCAAGCATTTCTTCTGCAGAAGAGAACGTTTTGACTCCGTTGGGAGAATAGCCATTAGCTAATTTGGTGTCACTTACAGCGATTGTTTTAAACAATGGGTTCTGGTCAATGACTCGATGTCGACGTTGTCCAACGACTCCGTAACCAGCAATCCCGGCAGTCAAAGGGCGTTTCATTTCGTCGGAATCCTGAGCGTTTGAAAACCGCTAAACAGAAAAGAGATAATCAACATAAGTTAAGTGCCCCTTATAATCGATGAAACTCAAGGTCTAACGGCTACTTGGGGTAGCACCCGTAAGCGAATATCCTCGCTAGGCCCTCAAGAGCGCCAGTGATATGAAAGGAATAAACATACCCATGAAAACTATCATACTCGCCGGTGGCTGGGGAACGCGATTGGGGCAACACACCGAGTGGATTCCTAAGCCGATGGTCCAGGTTGGAAACAGACCATTGATTTGGCACATCATGAAGCATTTGGCGCATTATGGGTTGAATGACTTTGTTGTGTCTGCAGGAGTCAAGGCGCACATTATCAAAGATTTTTTCCTTAACTACGAGACGTATGTCAACGACTTTACTCGGGATTTCTCTACGGGAAGTCTTGAGGTGATCGATAGTCATTTGGATATTGATTGGCGGGTCTCTGTACTGGATACAGGCCTGAATACGCTCAAAGGAGCAAGAATTAAGCGAGTAGCCCACCTTCTTGATAGTGAGATCAATATGGTTACCTACGGTGATGGTCTATCCGATATCAATGTGGAAGAGCTCTTAGAATTTCATCAGGGTCATGGGAGAATGATTACGGTTTCAGGGGTAAACCCACCCGCACGATTCGGGGAAATTGACGAGGATCACGGTGTCGTGACGTCCTTTAGCGAAAAGCCAAAAAGCTCTGGCAGTTTGATAAATGGGGGATTTATGATCTTCAACAAAAGTTTTCTCAACTACCTGACCTCAGAAGAAAGCTGTGATCTGGAGACAGACGTCCTTCCTAAGCTAGCGGAGGCGGGCGACGTGATGGTGTATCGCCATAGTGGTCGCTGGGACTGTATAGATCACGAGCGCGATCTGATTCATCTCAACCAACTATGGAATAAGTCTGAGGCTTTCTGGAAAGTCTGGGAATAGTAAATGAATCTTTCTTTCTGGAAAGACCGTTCAGTGCTTCTGACAGGGCATACAGGATTTAAAGGCGCATGGACGGCATTTCTTTTAGATTCACTTGGCGCTCGGGTTACTGGAGTTGCACTTGAGCCAACCCCGGAGCAGCCACTACTCAGTAAGTTTCATTTACAGGAAAGAATTGATCATCACGTCTCAGATATTCTGAATCGAGACAAGCTTGCAACCATCGTCACGAAAGCGGAGCCTGATGTTGTCATTCATATGGCTGCTCAATCATTGGTTAGAGAGTCGTATCAGTCACCTGTCGAAACATTCGAAACGAATGTTGTCGGCACCGCAAACCTGTTGGACTGTCTTCGCTCTGCGTCGCATAAGAATTCGGTAGCAGTCGTGGTGGTCACTACTGATAAGTGTTACCAGAATAACGAATTAGGAGTCCCATTCTCCGAGGCAGATCCACTAGGAGGTCAAGATCCGTACAGTAGCAGTAAAGCGTGTACAGAGCTTGTGGTTCAGTCGTATCGGGACTCCTTTTTCTCAACTAATGATTGCGTAATCTCGGTTGCGACTGGGCGCGCGGGAAACGTCATTGGAGGAGGGGATGGCTCACGAGATCGATTAATTCCTGATGCCATGCGAGCGTTTTCTGGCGGTCGGATACTTCACTTAAGGAATCCTCATTCGGTGCGGCCTTGGCAGCATGTGCTAGAACCCATTAGTGGATACCTAACATTAGCTGAGCATCTGTATTCAAAAGGAAATCGATTTGACGGGGGTTGGAACTTTGGGCCTGCGGAGGAAAGCACGGTAACCGTGGCTGAGGTCGTTATGAAGGTCGCAGATCTCTATGGCGAAGGAGCAGGCTTTACATCGGTCGATCTTGAAAATCAGCCACACGAGGCGACGCTGTTAAGGTTGGATATAACAAAGGCGGAGGAAGAGTTGAATTGGAAGCCACGATGGTCCCTCGATGTCTCTCTAGCAAAGACTGTTGATTGGTATAAGCAGGATTTGGAAGGCGCAGATATGCGGCGCGTAACTCGAGACCAAATCTCAGAGTACCTCAAGGTAGCTAGCCTAGGAACTAAAGATCAGTTGGAAAACTAAAACACGCTGGTGTTCTCGAGCACTTATCCGTCAACGCTTTGATGTAGAAACTCTGGGTTAATATGAATCATCTTAGCCTTTCGATTGTTATTCCAGTTTACAACGAGCAGGAAAGCATCGCGATAGTGATAAGAAATATTATCGATGCGCTACCTATTTATTTTGAGGATTTCGAAGTTATCGCGGTTAATGACGGAAGTACGGATGCCACCAGCCAGATTCTTACGGAACTAAGCGAGGAAATTCCGTCACTAGTATTAGTAAACTGTAAAAAAAATATGGGGTTTGGGTCAGCAATGCTTCAAGGATTGAACGTTGCATCGAAGGAATTTGCGGCATATGTTCCTGGCGATGGTCAATTTCTAATTTCCGACATGCGCCATTGTTTTGAATTACTAGAGCATAACGATCTAATTCTGGGATATCGAGGAGGACGCTCGGACTATACGTTATCAAGAATCGTTATGTCGTATGGATACCTGACTTTGCTGACTCTTCTTTTCGGGCTAAGGTATATGGATGTCGGATGGGTGCACATCTGGAGAATGGCTAAGCTTCGAGAGTTGAAATTGAAGCCCTCCCGCGGCATTTTTCTTCTCACCGAGGTGGTAGTTCTATCCGAGTGTAATGGGTGGAAGATCGCTGAAGGACCCTCTTACTATCATCCACGTATTGGAGGGGAGGCAAAAAATGTCAAGATCAGGGTTGCTATCGACACATTCATACAAGCGATAAAGTTGTTTTTTCGTCTGCGAAGAAAGCGTCCCGAAAAGCGCTGATAAACTACAAATACAAGTGATGTTCAGAGATCTATAAGAAAAAGTTTCATCCTATGAAATAAACGTTTCTGTCGATCATTTGTGTTCTTTCGATTTGACGGTTCTGCTCCCGGCGTTATCGGAATAAGAATTGAACTCCTCCATCTAAGAGATCTCCGGTATTAATCCGTGACAACTGCGGCTTCTTTGGTGCTCACGCTCCTAGCTTGGGTGTTGAGTTATTGCACTGGCGCATTATTTTTTTCGAGCAAAAAAAAATCGGTCAATCTTTTGGATGTGCCGATTCTTTCGGCACTTGGGTGTTTGGTTCTGGGCGCATGCTGGGTATTTTCCCTCGCTTTCGATGTGTCTCCGCAGGGAGTTCTGTTTTTGCTGTTAGGCATTGCGACACTTAATTTAATAGCCAAACGACGCCGTCTACTTAGATTCAACACTCCAGATATAAAACTACCCGAGGTTCCGTTCGTGTTCCTTGCGTTTTTGTGTTTTGGTGGATTGACGTTGGTTGCATCGATCCGAATGGGTTTAGGGAGCGAATTCTCTTCCGTGTTCTTTAATATGGATAGCCCGTTGCGGCTGGCGCATGCGCACAGTATTTTCAATAGCAAAAGTTATCCTCCCGAAAGCATTTATGTTTCAGGAACGCACCATGCTTATCACTACGGCGCTCCCGCCAGTGTCGCTGCGCTTAAGTTTCTCACTAACTTACCAATGCATAAGGCAATGTTTTGGGCATTTTGTCCACTTATGGTGTTGGGAATATTTGCTGCAGTTTACAAAGCTGTAACGACATTAGTTGAGAATCGAGCCTGGAGAGTGAGTACACTTTTCTTGTTTGCCCCGTTTGTGATGTTGTGGTCAGGCACGTTCGAGCTTCTCGGGGATCCAGGGGCAACGTTGAAGGTGATGACCGCGTCAATCTTTGATACCTCGGTCTATAACCCAGCGAGCTATGGTAACGGCGTTTGGGATGCTTCGGTGTTGGCGGGCTTTTTTTTGCTTATGTTGACTATCCAGATCTGTAGCGCGGAATCAATTGGGAGGAGTGCCTGGCAAATATATTTGGTTCTGGTTTTGATTGTCCTGAATAAGATGGACATGACAGTGGTAGTGTATGTCATGCTGTTTCTTGCGATTTGGTTTAGGTATCCAAGTTATTCCATAACGCGCAAGGGCTTCCTTAGCCTGGTCGCGATTTGTCTCCCTTTACTTCTATTCAGTATCTTTGATTATGGAGAAGGGAAATCAGAGATGAAGATGGCGGAGTTGCGTACGTGGTTAGAAGTGGTAGAGACGCTCTCCTTATCAGGATTCTGGAAGAAGTATTATTTAGCCGATGTTTTTATGGTGGCGACTATTACAACAGTTTTAGGAATTTCCTGGCTTTTCAGAGATCGTAACAGCGCCTATAGAGTTACGTTCGGACTTATGCTGTCATCGGCAATGCTCATGACCTATGTCGTGCCTCACATCATTTACGTTCCGAAAACTGGTAGCCAGTTCCTTCTCGCGATTTGGGTCGGGGTGCCATTTGCACTTGCGGCTCTGATTGGGGTCAAACGATCTCCGGAGGCAATGGTGTTTAAATTGTTAACGGTTCCATTCCTTATATTTTCTGTGTTTGTACAACTTAATAAGTTACACCATGGATTAATTGCTATTACGAATCCACAACAGGTAGAAGAGTATGCGGAAGTCGAGCAATTAGGGGAGGCCCTAAGTCATATTCCCGTTCATTTTAAGGAACAAAATGACAGAGACCGGGCATACATCAGGTATGTCGAGTTTTATCCAGATTTAAAGCAAGCCTACCTCAAACAGGAAGGAATATTAAGTCGGGCGGAATGGGGTAGACGACACTATGAGAGGTTTGGAAAAAGAGAGAGCCGTCGTATTCCTGATATAAATCGTTCACTCGTTGTCACCAATGATTTCAATTTTGTCCGATTCCCGGATAGCCAGATTGCTATACCCGCGATGTTGGGCCACCAGACCTACGGAACCCATCAACGTCTTTTTCCTGGGCCAGCTGGATATAACGTGGAGGCTTCCAGAAGAATTGATCTCCAACAGTCCATCTTATCTGGGAACTCGCTATTAAGATATGACGATCAAGCTGATGAGATATCCAGAGTTGCTTATAGGTTAGGGTGGACTCATTTGCTTCTTAAGAAGAACTGGAATTCTAAAGACACTAAAACGCTAATGGCGCGACTACCTCTACGGATGACTTTTGAGAATGAAAAATATGTCGTCTTCGCGTTCTGATACTCAGAAAAAAGCTATCCATTCGTCTGATGATGTCATTGCCTTTGAGCTCGAGCTCTTTGAGAGGGCGAAGAATTGGAAAAGATATTGGGCTAAGTCCATCGCTAAATACGTGTCCGGATCCGCGGTGGAGGTGGGTGCGGGTATTGGGGTTAATGCCGCGTATCTGTTGAACGACAATGTAACAAGTTTAATGTTGTTAGAGCCGGATCCGAGCCTGTTTTTAAATCTATCAAGCCGAGAGTTTCCCCAGAATGTAGCTCGGGCATCAAAGGTTGTGCAAGAGATTGAGGAGATGTTTGACACCGTTATCTACATAGATGTTCTTGAGCATATTGAACTTGATAGAGAAGAGAGTACAGCAGCCTATTCGCGAATGAGCAGAGGCGCTCATCTCGTGATCTTAGCCCCAGCGCTGCCGTTTCTGTATTCGCCATTCGATCAGGCCGTAGGGCATTACAGACGATATACCAAAGCCTCCTTGCGAAAAGCAATAGATCCTCGATTGGAAACGGTGTCTGAGTTTTATCTAGACAGTATCGGATTGCTTGCTTCTCTGGCCAACAGACTACTGCTTCGTGCAGCAGCACCTAGCCATAAACAAATTGAAGTATGGGACCGTCTTATGGTGCCTGTCTCCCGAATCATAGACAGATTGCTTTTCTACTCCCTTGGAAAAACAGTGGTGGGCGTGTATAGAAAAACATAGCTATGTGGGGTGTAGAAAACGATTAGCGATCGTGTGGTTTGCGAAAATGCCGGAACAGTACGGTCATCCCAAGTACGGTATAAATAGCGAGGATCGGCTCTAGGTGCGCTCTAAACCGACTGACACCGATGAAAGCATATGTCAGCGTAAAAATTACAATGGCGCTCAGATATAGTACGTGGTGTGGAATCAGCGCGGGTGTTCTTATGGAAGCGGCTAGACCAACCAAGTCAAGGATTCGACACACTAGCGCAAAGGCGAACCCTATAAAGAATAGCACCAAGTAACCCGGGTAGCCTTTTATAGAGCGAGTCAAGTAGTCTACAAAAGAGTCAGGACCGTAGTATTTTTTACCGAGAACATCGTTACTGGGAACGGGAAAGCCTAGATAGTCCGCTATCGGAAATATTCCCCCACCAAGAAAAGTCGAAGCCCACGCCCGCGCCAAAGCGTGACCCCAATCAACCAAACCATATCCCTTGATTGCAGCAAAGTGCAGCGACGAAAGTACGCTATTACAGTCATCCGGCAAGGTACGGCTATTGCATTGATGTCTGCTCAGGTGTTCATCTTGGGAAGCAAGGTGGGAGTAAGCTGAGAGTACGCAACAAGGGCTTACACCCTTAACAGTAGCTTGATCCAATAAGTCCGCTGCCACCTGTCGAGAAGGACGGGCATTCTTGGATGATTCTGATACAGCCACCAGCAAATGATGGTTCAAACTCAGCACTGGTTCACCACTACTGGAAAAACCGTTCGTCCCAAATTCTGCATAGTTGTAAAAACTCCATGGAACAACTACGAGAGTAGCGACCAAAGACATTGGAAAAAGTTGGAAGGCGAGTACTCGCGCGGCCTTGGAGAAATCCCTATGAAACAGGTAGATCACGCCAAACAAAACGAGAGGCAGCGAGAGTACAAAAAGAAGACCTGCCGGCCGAGTCAGCAATAACAAGCCGACACACATTCCCATTCCAATAAAGAGATAACGATTAGGTTGAATATCAGTTAGCAACCTAATTGAGAAAAATAATACAGAAGTGAAGAAAAATAAGAAAAGTATTTCACTTTGAGCATGGTGGACAAGGCCAATAAGACTCGGATTGAAGAGCACTAGTCCCTGGACAAGATTTTTGCTGATAGAAAAAGGGGTCGCGAGTGTACGAGACAGAAGACTAGTAGCAAAGAGCAGCAGCGCCTGGAAACAAATGATTAGCAGTGGTGCATCTTCAAAACTCGAAAGACTCATTAACCCGGCGAACACAATTGCCGGAATTGGCCCTCCTCGCTTTAGCGGCCTGAGATCGCCAGGCTCATATGCGTAACGGAATGTACCGTCATCGATGAGAGTTTTCGCGACGCCCCAGTACCGTTGTCCATCAGCCGCGCCTGCATAAACAGGATGAGTTAAATCAAGATCGTGGCTATCATGGAGCACAGGTACAGCATTAAGAAAAAGAACCGCATTGAGAACCACAAAAATGCTGAATAATAGAAGCTGGACCTTAAGGAAAACTTGTTGACCGCGAGACGCTGGCATAGCATGAGTCACAAGGCTTTTAATTTAAGCCAAGCGAAAATCACCATCCGAAAGAGCAATAATCCATGACGAAAGCGCGAGATTTGAGTTGTGCCATATACACGACTGGCATATCTAATTGGAATTTCCACCACCTTAAGGTTTAATTTTGCGGCTCCAAAAATAAGATCGAAATCTCCAAACGGGTCAAAATCTCCGAAGTAAGCACGATTATTGGAGATTGCTTGGTAATCAGTTCGACGAAGAACCTTAGTTCCACAGAGTGTGTCGGTGTATGTCTGATTAAGCAGATAGCTGAATACTTTTGCGAAGAAGTGATTTGCTATGCGGTTCAAGAAGCGCATCGCGTCTTCATCCATGTCATAAATCATGCGAGAGCCATTAATAAACTCGCCCTTACCGGATGCTATCGCATCATAAAATTTGGGGATATCTTCAGGCGGGACCGTAAGATCGGCATCGAGGATAATTAAAACATCTCCATTTGCAGCTTCAAAGCCAGCTCTAACCGCATCCCCTTTACCAGAGCCAGGTTGTTTGAGGGCGGAGATCTTTCGGTCGACATAAAGCTTCTGAACCCGCAATATTTCATCCCAAGTTGAGTCCTCACTGTGTCCTTCAACGAAAATAATCTCCAGATCCTGACAGAAGATGGGTAGCCGCTTTACTGCAGCCTCAACGTTTCCTTTCTCATTACGACAAGGAATAACTACCGATGCAGAGAGTGTGTGAGTGTTTTCGGTTATGGAAGTAGGACGTGCGACTAAATACTGACGGAAACCTGCTTTTTGAATAAACGGTAGCGTCGCGATAAATCGATTAAATAAACTACCAATACCGAGGAGCCGATATGGGGAAATTAGGCGCGACTCTTGCTTTACGGGTTCGAAGCCGCCAAGCTTAAGGAGATTCTCGATATCGCTTAATCTAAGCCAGGTTATGGGAGGAGTAGAAAGACGAAGTCGAAGAAGCGTCCCCAGCGCAAACAATGGTTCCCATAGATACGAATGTGAAGTAAGCACAAGCCGGGTGTGCTGATGACACAGAGGAGATAATTGAATGAGAAATTGCTGGATATCCGAGATAAACCCAAGCGTACTGTCGAGCAGGACTACATCAAAAGGACCGAGGTTTTGGATGGTACCAAGTGCTTGCGTATTCTCAGCATCCAGAACGAAGAAGTGGAAGTCTGGGTGAGACTCGGCTGCGATTTGAATCATTTCTGGGCTTAGATCCAGCCCAACACCGTATCGAGGTTTGAGTGCCGCGAGGAGATTTCCTGTGCCGCAACCAACCTCAAGAACCTTCTGTTTTTCTTGCACCAAAAAGCGGAGGTAGGTTTCGTCAGCTGTGTGAAAATACTGATTCTTCGCTCTCCATTTCGATTGGTTCGGAGCTAGCGCATTCGCCCATTGACAGAGTTCGATAAGTCGACTTCGACGTCGTGCAGTAGGAGTCGAAGTACCGTTTTTAGGCATGGTGCTCTAGGAAATCTTGGTAGGCAATTCTTAGACCGTCACGCAAACCGGTCTTTGGTTGCCACCCAAGCTCATTGATTAGTTTTGTCGACATCATTTTGCGAGGCGTCCCGTCGGGTTGTTCTGGATTCCAGGATATCGAGCCCCGAAATCCAACTATATCCGCAATAATCGAAGCGAGATTAGCAATAGAAATCTCTTGTTCACTTCCGATATTTATCAGAGGAGGAGCACTGTTTTGAACAATGCCCTGGATGTGAGTGTCGTTCTGAGTAAGCAGATGGATGCATGCCTCGGCCAGGTCATCACAGAAAAGGAATTCTCGAAGAGGAGTTCCAGTGCCCCAGAGCATGACATCATCCTTTTCTAAGATCATCGCCTCATGAAACCTGCGGATAAGACCCGGAATGACGTGAGAGTATTTAGGGTGGTAATTATCATTGCGACCATAAAGGTTGCAGGGCATCAAGGCGATATATCGGGTTCCATGCTGCCGATTACTGGCCCAGCATTGCTCGATACCGCTGATTTTTGCGACGGCGTAAGGTCGATTAGTTGGCTCTAGAGGACCTGTTAACAGATACTCTTCTTTTATAGGCTGTGGGCAGTCTTTTGGGTAGATACAGCTCGAGCCGAGAAAAAAAAGTGATTCAATACCTGCCCCGCACGCGGTAGAAATTACGTTAGACTGAATCAGTAAGTTTTGACCAATAAAGTCGGCCGGAAGCTGTTGATTTGCAACTATCCCGCCCACTTTGGCGGCGCAGAGAATGACCGCTTCTGGTTGAAACTCAGCAAAAAACTTTCTAACTCCTAACTGGTCTGTTAAATCCAACTCTGAACGCTTGCGGACTAGTAAGTTAGAGAATCCATATCGTTTAAGACACCTAACGACAGCGCTGCCCACCATTCCTTGGTGGCCCGCGACGAATACTCTGCTTTCAAGCGATATCACGGCGAGTTACGATCTGTCTCGGATTAAAGTTCATGTTCCGATAACAGGACTTCGCGTCTGGCTAGCTCTAGATCATAGCGAACCATTTCAGCAACTAGATCTCGGAAAGAAATAGAGGGGCTCCAACCCAAAACGTCGCGAGCGTGGCTCGAGTCACCAAGTAACGAGTCGACTTCAGTGGGCCGAAAGTATCTGGGATCAATCGATATTATGGTTCGCCCGTCATCATCTAGGCCGATCTCTTCTTGGCCTTCACCTTGCCATGTGATGCGAAGTTCGAGGAGGTCTGCTGCGAGCTCAATAAAGTCTCTTACGCTGTGTTGCTCTCCTGTTGCTATGACAAGATCGCTTGGATGCTCTTGTTGCAGCATCAACCACATTGCCTCCACATAATCCTTTGCGTGTCCCCAATCTCTAAGGGCATCGAGGTTCCCAATCCAAAGTGTTTCCTGTAGTCCTAGCTTTATCCTTGCAAGAGCACGAGTGACTTTACGAGTGACGAAAGTTTCGCCCCGAACGGGTGATTCGTGATTAAAAAGGATGCCGTTGCATGCGAAGAATCCGTATGCCTCACGATAGTTAACTGTAATCCAGTATGCATACAACTTTGCGACACCATAGGGACTACGTGGATAAAACGGTGTTTGCTCAGTTTGAGGACTGTCTGCGACTTTGCCATAGAGTTCCGATGTAGAGGCTTGATAGAAGCGAGTCTTCTCTTGCAAGTCCAGGGTTCGCATCGCTTCTAGGATTCTTAGCGTGCCAAGCGCATCGGAATTAGCGGTGTATTCGGGCTCCTCGAAACTCACGCCAACATGACTTTGAGCTGCAAGATTGTAGATTTCATCGGGCTGCACCTCTTGAATAACCCGCAGGAGACTCGGAGAGTCTGTCATGTCGCCATGGTGTAAAATAAATTTTTTATCAGGGACATGAGGGTCCTGATAGAGGTGTTCAAGCCGGGCAGTGTTAAAGAGAGATGTTCGTCTTTTTATCCCATGTACCACGTATCCTTTTTTGAGAAGTAACTCTGCAAGAAGAGAACCGTCTTGCCCGGTAATCCCAGTAATTAGTGCGGTGCGGTGTCCAGAAACCATGCAGGAAGACTCCCAGGATTAATATATGGCCGGTAAAATGGCCACTCTAGATGCGGCGGAAGCCGCGAGTCAGAGTTTTTGATTTGCGAACGACTTCAACCAGTCTTGTTCTGCGGTAGATTATATCGTTAAACAGTCTAAAGTTATGTTGGAGACATTCCAATTGGGCATAAATGGGCTTAAAAGTTCGGATTAATTGTTGGTGTTATTGCCTTCGTATGCCCCTTATCAGAAATGAAGGCAAACATCGTGTCTTCTAGCAATAAGCGCCTATGAACAACATCCTCGACACCGGTATTAAAAATGCCCGAAATGTAGGTCGCTATATCTTTGGTTCTGGCTCAGTCGCAGAACTGACTGACATAGTTCAGAAAAGAAAAGGGAACACCCCAAGTGCCGCTGTGTTCCTGGTCGACAGTTTCTTTGAGACCAATATGGACTATCTCGAAAATTTGCCTCTCGAGAAGTCAGATCTCATACGATACGTCTCGATCGACGAAGAACCGACAACGGAATCGATCGATTCTTTGGCAGAAGAGATCGCCTCAGAAGTGATCATGCCTTCAGTGATTGTTGGTATTGGGGGTGGAATAACATTGGACACAGCGAAGGCTGTATCAAATCTTCTCACGAACGGTGGAAAGGCTGCCGATTATCAAGGATGGGATTTGGTCAAGGTTCCGGGTGTTTACAAGATTGGTATCCCCACTCTTTCAGGAACAGGGGCGGAGGCAACCCGGACTTGTGTTATGACGAACAAGACAACTGGCCTGAAATTGGGAATGAATAGTGATTACACTGTGTTTGACCAGTTGATTCTTGATCCAACTCTCACAGCAACTGTACCCTCAGACCAATATTTCTTCTCCGGGATGGATGCATGGATTCATTGTGTCGAGTCTCTTGCTGGAGGTTATCGGAATCCGATCGGTGATGCATTCTCCACTCAGGCAATTGATTTGTGTAGAGAGGTTTTTGGGGGCGGTGAGATGATGAGTGATGATCATCGAGCCAAATTAATGGTGTCGTCCTATCTTGGTGGTTGCGCGATTGCGACGAGTTATGTCGGAGTTGTACATCCATTTTCCGCTGGACTTAGTGTAGTGCTCGGCCTTCATCATTGTGTTGCGAATTGTGTGACTATGGCATGTATGGAATCGTTCTATCCAAATGCTTACGAAGAATTCATGCTCTTTGTTGAAAAAAACGAGATCAATATTCCCCAAGGGGTTTGCTCAGGTTTGACTGATGAGCAATTTGAAGATCTTTATAGAGCTACCGTGATTCATGAAAAGCCTTTAACCAACGCGCTGGGGCCTGGTTTTCGTGGTGTTCTTACCCAAGATAAAGTGCGTGAGATATTCGAGGCGATGTGAATGGAATATAGAGTGCCATTTGGGGTGCGTGCGCATTCGTACTCTGAAGAGGAGATCACCGAAGCCATAAGGATTATGCGGGGCAGTGAGCCACTAACGCAGGGTCAGAATTTACGGGAGTTTGAGAGGGAGATCTGTCGATTTGCAAATGTTCCCTTCGCATACGGTATTAGCAGTGCTAGTGCCGGATTAGAGATCGCTGCAAGCCTTTGTCAGTTATCAGAGGGGGATGAAGTAGTTATTCCCGCTCATACCTATACATCTAGCGCCTATCCGTTTGTTAAACGAGGCGCTGCGATCGTCTGGGCAGATATTGATCCTATCACTCGGGTTGTCACTGCCGAGACGCTAGAGTCTTGCGTTAGTGCTCGTACGAAAGTGATCGTCGTGCCTCATCTTTACGGTTATGGCGTGGAGATGCAAGAAATAATGGATCTCGCGCAACGGCACCAGGCTCTAGTTATAGAAGATGCAGCTCAGGCAATAGGAGTCCGCATCGGCGACGCTATGGCGGGGACATTTGGTGATGCGGGAGTTTTTTCATTCCATTCTCATAAGAACTTGACGACCTTAGGAGAGGGCGGCGTTCTAGTTACGCGCGATACAAAGTGGGGAGAGATTATTCCGGAGCTAAGGCACAACGGCCACCGGCCTTATTCGGACGATCGATCGGATTACTGGATCCCGGCGATGACGGATGTAGTCCTTCCTAAACTAAATGGAGAGCCAATTTGGCCGATGAACTGTTGCCTTGGGGAGTTGGCTTGCGGCATAGGAATAAAGTTACTCGCAAGGGTAGACGAAATCAATTCAAAAAAAAGGGATCGTGCGCTGCGCGTAATTGACTCTCTTGTTGACTTTCCTGAACTAGTATTTCACCGTGAACCATCGAGCCGGCACAACTACTACTTGCTTGCGGCGCGGCTTGATGGATTGTCGAGAGATCAATTTATACGAAGGATGGCGCACCACCACAGTGTTCAGTGCGTGGTGCAATACTATCCGTTATATAGGTATCCTTTCTATCGTGAGCTTGGATTTGGGGAGGCAGTTGTCCCAGAGACAGATAAGTTTTATGACAACATGGTGTCTTTCCCATTTAGCCACGTCCTATCGGAGCACCAAATTGACTACGTCATTGAAGCAACACGTGAGACGCTCGCGTGGCTGAGAGCTCAGTAGGAGGGAAGTTGTCGGGGATCGCTGTCTTTATCTTTGCGCTCAAAGAGAGTTGTATATTCCCAGAGGACTTCCTTCGCAAATTGAATGGTGTGTCTCTTTTGCAAAGAGCGATAGAGCAAGCACTTGCAATGGGCGTTGAGTCGGGCTCTATCCACGTTATCACCGATTCAGAGCAGGCTAATTTAGTAGCAAGTCGCTTGAACGTCGCGGGGTTCTTGCTAGGCGAAGACGAAGATTCGCCGAATAACCAGGGTGGCTCCGTCGAGAGTTACATTGAGATGATGGAAGCGGGACAGAAACTCACTTTCGTGCTTTCGGTTTACGCGCCTCTTTTGCAGCCCTCTACATTAAGACGCATTGCGAATGATTTTGTTAATGGCAATGCGCTAGTCGGCTTACCAGGACGTCAGGAAATAAGTTCGACTTTTTCAAGCCGGGTGCGCACTCTGCCAAATCTACCTACGCACAGACTCATTCAAAAAAAACGTATCCAATGTGATGCGTTTAGTCTGTTCAAGCCAGGTATAGTCTTGGGTTCAAAGGTAGAGAAATCGGCCATTGATGTTTTTCCAGTCGGGGATGATGCATTTGAAATTAAGTCGTTACAGTCATGGTGGGTATGTGAAAAGCTGCTCCAGCGAAAACGGATTTTGTTCTGGGTGATCGGAAACCGAGCGGTAGGTGCGGGACATATTTATAGGTCATTGACGCTGGCACATGAACTGACGGACCATGAGGTAATTTTTGCGGCGGACTCCGAAAGCCAACTCGCGATCGATGAGTTGTCAGGATCAGGCTATCAACTACTGACTCTACCCAGATCCGACCTTGTAAAGGAGATGATTGATCTTAGACCAGACCTGGTCGTGTTAGATATTCTTGATACGGACTCGGAGTTAGTCGTCAGATTTAGCGAAGCCGGAGTGAAGGTCGTGAGTTTCGAAGACTTAGGCGAGGGATCACAGCATACTGATCTTACGATAAACGAGCTTTACGACGCACCTCAGCGCGTAGGTAGTCATTACAGATGGGGACACCAATATTATTTCGTTCGTGACGAGTTCAATGCGGCTCGACAGATAAGTTTGAGTAAGAAGGTGAAAGGGCTCTTGTTAACATTTGGCGGGACCGATCAGCATGACCTTTCAGCAAAGATTTTTCGTCAGGTTTGCCAATTTTGCGCAAAAAGAAAGATTCATATCTATATCGTTACAGGGCCGGGATATCAAGAATTCAAAGAGCTTGAAAAAGAGACAAAAAAATATAGTCATGTAACCTTGACCCATGCGACAGGAATTATTTCTAAGATAATGGAAAAGTGTGATGTTGCTGTTACCTCCAATGGTCGTACTGTCTATGAGCTAGCACATATGAACATTCCGTCAATCGTAATCGCACAACACAACCGTGAGTTCACGCATTCGTTTGCCACCAAAGAAAATGGTTTTCTCCCTTTAGGTCTCTACGAGCCAGAAAGCACGGAAAAACTTGTTGAGAAAGAACTTAATAATTTAGTGACGGACGCCTCGCTTAGGGAAATGTTACACCAGCGCATGACGCGACATCATTTTACAGCTAACAAAGCTGTAGTTTTAGATATGTTGAGAGGATGCCTGGATTCATGACTTTGTTAATTTTCTTGATCAAGAAAAAGTCGGTTAATCGTCGATTATTTCTTATCGCTATTGGATCTTAACGGAATCCTACGTCAGGCGTTTTGAAAGCGCTTTTATCGGCTGAGTTTGCGAACCAAACAGTGGGAAACGGCAAAATGAAAAAAGTGACCGTAGTCATCCCAGTCTTCAATGAAGAATTCTCAATCGGACCTTTGTGGAGAAAATTATCGAACATGGCGAATGTTGCCAACCACTATTGTTGGAGATTCGTTTTTGTCGATGACGGATCCTCAGACGGTAGCCGAGCGCGACTTGACCGGCTAGCAACGCTCGAGGATTCTGTTGAAGTTATCTGCTTGAAGCGAAACTTTGGGGTGACTCAGGCTTTGCAAGCAGGGTTCGACCTTGCAGACGGAGATTATGTGGTTACGATTCCAAGTAATCTTGAGTACGAGCCGGGAGATATCCCCAAGATTGTGGCAGAACTGGCCGGTGGTGCGGATATTTGTGTAGGTTCACGAATCACGTCACGCAAAAAAAAATCGACTGATCAGCCAGTTGCTAAGTTAGTGAACAGGACCATTTCAGCGTTATCTGGCTTAAGTCTCTCAGACTACGAGTGCATGTTAAGAGGTTATAAGTTGCCATTGGTGATGGGACTTCATTTGCCAGGAGATCTCCACCGTTACCTGCCAGCGTACTTTTTTTGGCAGGGACGACAGATTGTTGAAGTATCTGTTCACGGCGTACCGCGGAGCGCAGGGTGGAAAAGCAAGAGAAGATCAGTGAGGTACAGTATTAAAGCTATGTTGGATTTGGTGCTGTTAAGGTTCTTTTACCGCTATTCTGTAAGGCCATTTTATGTGTTTGGCGGTTTGAGCCTGTTGTGTGTTCTTGGCGGCGCATCATCGATATTAACCGCGATATTTTGGAAGAGTGCCGATGGCATTAGTTTGATTGAGACCCCTTTGCCTTTGTTGTCCGCTTTATGTTTTCTCTCGGCAATACTGTTGTTTGGGCTTGGGATTATTGCCGAGTTTCTCTTGCGTATCTATAGAGCGCAGATTGGAATAGAGTTTTATGAGGCGGATCTTCCGATAGATTTGCAGAGGGGCGACTGAGTTACTGACAGATGTGCGGGATTTGTGGATTCACAGGCGAGGGAGATGTCCATACTTTGGATGCCATGATGGCAGCTATGGTGTATCGGGGTCCAGATGGTTCTGGGAGATGGTCAAATGATAGAGGAATTTACTTCGGCCACAAACGGCTATCGATTGTTGATCCAGATGGCGGTCAACAGCCAATGGTTACAGATGACGGCCACTTAATTTTGGCCTTTAACGGCGAAATATATAACCATGTGGACCTGCGTCGTAAGTTGGAGGGCTACGGTTACAGATTTAATTCAAGCCACGCAGATACCGAGGTGGTGTTACACGGATATCACCGTTGGGGTCCAGACTTAGTCCATCACTTAAATGGCATGTGGGCATTTGCGATATTTGACCAACGCAACGGTACATTATTTCTAAGCCGTGACCGATTTGGTAAAAAGCCTCTGTTTTTTGCGCAAGAAAGAAATAGCTTTATATTCTCGTCAGAACTCGCGAGCTTGCAAAAACACCCATCGGTCAATTCTTCATTAGACCGAGACGCGCTGTTCAGCTATTTTGCTCACGGATATATCCCTGCACCGAAATCAATCCTGACTGGCGTACAAAAACTTCCAGCTGGATACAATTTGACTTACGACCTTACAAGCGGTCGTACGGAGCTCCAACGGTACTGGCGGTATAAGCCAGAGCCAGATCTAAAGTGGCTAACTCACGAGGATGAGCTTGCGGAGGCTTTAGCGTCAGAACTCCTGGAATCAATTCGTTTGAGACTGATTGCAGATGTGCCGGTAGGAGTGTTTTTGAGCGGCGGTATTGACTCCTCGAGCATAGCCGCGCTCGCTATGAATGCAGAGTTAGGCCAAAACGTCGAGACATATTCCATTGGCTTCGAAGATAAGAGCTTTGATGAGAGCCCATATTCGAATGATATGGCGCGACTTCTTGGGTCTGATCATCACTTCCGTCAGTTGACTAAGACCGACTGCATAGATGCGCTAGAACGAATCTATCCACTGTTAGATGAGCCAATGGCAGACAGTTCCTTAATTCCCACATTTTTGCTTTGCGAAATGGCAAGAGAGCGCGTTAGCGTCGGATTGGGCGGCGACGGCGCAGATGAGCTGTTCGCGGGCTATGATCCATTTAAAGCGCTTCAGCCTGCGAACGCCTACGCAAGAGTTGTTCCAAAAAAACTGCACCAAATTATCACGAGCATTACTCGCTCGCTACCGGTTTCCCATCGCAATATGAGTTTGGATTTCAAACTTAAACGATTTTTGTCGGGCCTTGGTTACGATGAGCGAGTCCGAAATGCGATTTGGTTGAGTACTTTACCGCCTGGGCATGTCTCAGCTCTGTTTGCGCAGCCAATTGATCTAGACCAAACATACAAACAAGCGATCTCTTCTTGGCAGGCACCGGGAGTCGAAAACGGCATAGATGCAAGCGCTCAGTTTTACATTGAACTCTACCTCCAAAATAATATCTTGACCAAGATCGATCGCGCGGGAATGCTTAACTCGCTCGAAGTTCGGGCGCCGTTTCTTGATATCAATCTCGTGAATTTGGTACGTACTATTCCGTCATCGCTCAAGTTCAGACGGACAAAAACAAAATATATTTTGAGAAAAGCAGTTTCGAAGATACTGCCAGTCGAAATTCTTAACCGACCAAAGAAAGGATTTGGCACGCCCGTCGGCCGCTGGTTTAAGGACTCAGTTTTAACCATAAATCCTGCTGTCCTTGAGGGTGTCGTTGATACGAACGTGACGAAGCGATTGCACAAAGAGCATCTCGAAGGAAAAGCGGACTGGCGAAATTTTCTATGGGCACATTTCGTTTTGGAGAAGTGGCTAAGCACACAAAACTAAATCGCGGTAACGCAGTCTCAAAAAGCCAATTTGACGTTGGGGAAAACTGGCGAGAGTCTTGTTCAACCAGTCTCTCAGCGAAGAAAATTGAGGAGACGCGTAAAGATCGTTGCGCTCTAAAGTCAGGTATTGCCCTTGAGGCATTCGACTTTGGCAGTAACTGGAAGCATTATTCGTCACACGCTCTGACAAATACTCGTGTAGAGGGTGCTCGCGAGGCGTTCAGTGTGCTGACGTCTGGTATAGAACTGAAATCGCGGTCTTTTCTAGACGTAGGATTTGGCCAAGGATTAACAGCATTGTGCGCAGCAGAGACTGGCGCGGATGTAGATTGTTTAGATGTTAACCCCCGATGTGCTGAGGCGCTGGAATCGACGAGTCAGTATTTTCTCGCTGAAGTTAAAGAGGGACTGGACCTGATCGTGGGTTCAATCCTGTCCACGAATGACGTGAGGCAATTACGAGAAAAGTCAGGTACCGGTTATGACATTGTGCACTCCTGGGGAGTGCTACATCACACTGGAAATATGGAAAAAGCTTTTGCCAACTGTGCCGGTCTGGTTAAGCCTGGTGGTGAGCTGATTGTCGCAATCTATAACCGTCACTGGTCATCCCCACTCTGGAAGCGGATCAAGCAACTCTATTGTAGGTTACCGCGCACCGGGCAGAAGACAATGATCGGGATATGTGTGCCAGTAATTTATCTGGCTAAATTACTGGTTACTCGGAGGAACCCGTTGAAAAAAGAACGAGGCATGGATTTCCTGGTGGATATAGTCGACTGGGTTGGGGGCTACCCATACGAATATGCAACCGTTGATGAGGTGCTCGATCTGGGTGCCAAAAATGGACTACAGATGCTTCGAGTTTCTCCCGCGACCGTACCTACTGGATGTAACGAATTTGTCTTCACCAAACCAACCGAGCCGCGGGTGCGATCCGAATTCAATGAGTGACACGAACCCAGATAGAGCAACTGCGGATGCGTTTTCCACTTCCTGGAACTCCCTATCTGTAGGTTCCATCTACACTTACGATCAGTTTGTTGACTGGCTTGCTCCGTTGACAAAACAAGATGTCCAGGGACAAGATGTATTAGAACTCGGCTGCGGTAACGGCAGCCTAATGCACCACACGCTGGAATGGCAGCCGAAGCATTTGTACGGGATTGATCTTGGTGGGGCGGTCCACTCAGCGAGAGCGAGCTTAAATCAAAGCGCCTACACGAACTGGACGGTGGAGCAGACGGATCTGGTGACCTACCAGAGCGAAGGCTTTGACCTAGTGTACTGCATAGGTGTTTTACATCATCTTAAGGATCCAGAGGCAGGGTTCCGTGCTGTAGTCGCGAATGTGCGCTCCGGCGGATGCCTGCATTGCTGGGTTTATGCAAAAGAAGGCAACGGCTTAGTTATGCTGTTGGTCGAGCCTATACGCAAGATTGCGTCAAAGCTGCCATGGCGCATTAACAAATATCTGGTTTCAGTCCCACTTGCGCTCTTTTTCTTTTTTTATGCCAAGATTCTTGTCAAGGCGAATCCCCACAAAGTCTTCTCAAGATTCCCGATGTATTGTTATTGCCAATGGATCGCAAAACGCGGATTTAGTTTTTTCCATCATGTTGTGTTCGATCAACTTGTGACACCACAGACTGAGTACCTTGAGCGCTCGACCATCGAAAACTGGCTTAAGGATTCTCGAATTGATCCGTCTTCGACCTATATCTTGATGCGCAACGGGAATTCATGGAAGTTTGGTGGACGGGTTTATGAGAATATTGCTCGTTAACTACGAGTATCCACCTTTTGGTGGGGGCGCTGGAAATGCGACCCGGGAGATCGGAAAAGCGTTGGTCAAGATGGATCATGCAGTTACTGTGCTGATCGGTGGTAGAGGCGATGTTTACATTGATCCAGACGGCCTCCGTGTAGTGCCTGTAGGCTCCTCTCGCAAACATTGTTCTCATGCAAGTATCGACGAAATGTTCAGTTTTCTCCTACGAGGGGTATTTTGGGCTCTGGATCGGCGGAGCGGTGATTTTGATCTCACGATTGTTTTTTTTGCATTGCCTTGTGGACCCATTGCGACCGTCCTAAATAAGCGCAGAAATGTGCCATATATAGTCTCTTTGCGAGGTGGGGATGTCCCGGGCTTGGTGCCCGCAATCGAGTTGCTCCATCGTTTTTTGAAACCATTGCGTAGATGGGTGAGCAAGAACGCAACTGCTGTTGTGGCTAACTCGTCGAGTCTTGCAGCGCTAGCCAAAACCGCGGATCCGATAGGTGTCACTGTTATTCCCAATGGGGTTGATTCCCTGTACTTTTGTCCTTCGGGCAGTAACATTAGAACTGACCACTTTCCCCTGCGGTTACTGCTGGTAGGTAGGTTTCATCGACAAAAGTTGATTCCTGAAACCATACGATGGTTAGCGCAAGCGAGGAGTCAAGGACTTGAGTGTTACGTAACAATTGTGGGAGATGGTCCAGAATTTAACGTGGTGGAGTCTCTGATCAACGATCTTAAGATGACCAGATTTATTTTTCTCAAAGGATGGTTGAAAAAAGATCAACTTATCAAGCAATATCAGCAGGCGGATTGTTATCTGAATCTTTCAAGTTATGAGGGTTTACCGAACACTGTGCTTGAGGCTATGGCATGTGCGCTACCAGTCATTGCGAGTGACATTCCACCCCATCGACGCTTAGTCAAGCATCAGGTGACCGGCTACTTGGTAGATTTGGAACGACCTGAAGACTTTATCAATCAACTCATTAAATTAGCCATGGATAGGCGCCGAGGTAGAGTAATGGGCGAAGCAGGTCGAAAAGTCGTACTGAAAAGTTATTCGTGGACCGTCGTTGCAGAAAGCTATATGGCGCTTTTCGCGGAGCGACAGAAAGAGGCCCTGCGGAATGTCGCCTAGAACTTCGGAATTAAAAATTGCATGTTGGATCCGGGCGGCTCAGAGGCCCGGTCCCAGATGTTAGAGGCTTGGCAAGCGTTTTTTGAAAAGAATGTGGTGCCCAGGGTGATGCGAGCACTGATACTTTACAGCTTGTGTAGTTTGCAAAATATATATGTCTGTTAGCTCAAGTTAGTTACTCAGGCCTGTTTACCATTCAAGAATTTAATTTAATTATTCTGAATGATCATGGACTCAGAAATTGGTGTGCCCCGAGTTATATTCCGAGCAGCGGCTTTTCCAATGATATTTGGCAATTCGCGGGGTGGTAGGCCGTATCCTGGTCTAATCGATCTTATGTTATTTAGACCAAATCTTTCGCCAGCTTTTATGTCGGTTACTGCATATAGGGAACGACGCATCGATTTTTGAGAAACTTCACTAGGCTGTAGCCGTTTCGCCGATGTTTCTAAAGATGAGTATGCTACATGTATTTCTTTAGTGAGTTGTTTTAGTTCACTGGGCTCCATCGAAAATTCTGAATCGGGTCCGCCTTCACTTCTTAATAGGGTCACGTGCTTCTCCACGATTGCCGCACCCAAAGCAATGGCCACTACTGGAACTGTAGTTCCTAGGGTATGATCGGAGAGCCCTACGACCACATCAAATTGATCACGAATTCTTGGAATCTCCCGAAGTCGCATTTCATTGGGAGGTGTCGGATATCCCGATGTGCAGTGTAGTAGGCAAATATGTTTACACCCAGCGGTACGAGCGGTGTCAACCGCTGCCTGGATTTCATTATCGCTAGCCATGCCAGTTGAGATAATTAAAGGCTTACCTGTCCTCGATACATATTCGATTAGTGGTAGATCAACAATTTCAAATGAGGCAATTTTGTACGCGGGAGGGTTAAATTGCTCAAGAAAATCAACAGAAGATTGATCAAATGGGGAAGAAAATACCGAGAGCCCTAGTTCCCGGCCTTTCCTAAACAGAGAGTCATGCCATTCCCAAGGCGTGTGAGCAATTTTGTACAGTTCATAAAGAGATTTTCCAGCCCAAGGTCCATTCACAAGTTGAAAATCTGAGCTGTGATGGTCAATCGTCAGTGTATCCGGGGTATAAGTTTGGAGTTTGATGGCGTCAACGCCAGCACTTGCCGCGGCTTCAATGATCTTAAGAGCGTTGCTCAACTTGCCATTATGGTTGGCAGATAATTCCGCAACAATATATGGCGGATAACCGCTACCGACTCCACAACCATCTATTTCAAAGCGCGTTAGCATGTAAGAAACTAATCTCGATTAATTCCTGCAAAACTGGTCATTCATAGGCATCTTTTTGGGACATCACGTAAGACTGTATCCCACCCCAATTTTAGATAGGGCCATATTTTTTCCCGTTGCTGGATACGATGATAAGATCCTGCGGTTTGGTCTTGCTTCACTCCGATCAATTTGCCGTTCCTTATTTGCGCCCAATTCTGATAAAACAGATTTTCAACAGTTGTTCTCAATGTCGAGTAGGACGTTCTTAAAGTATCTTCCGGACGGAAAAATATTGCTTTCTGAAACAAAATGTCTCCTGTATCAAAGCCATCATTGATGTAGTGAATAGTTACTCCTTTGGGCGTATCCTCAACAGCACTCCAAAGATTTGGATCGGCACCCCTATTCCAAGGTAAATATGAGATATGAAGATTAATCGCGCGGTAATTGATTTGATCTAGCACTCTCTTTGAGAGTCTGTATCGATAACCATAACTTACGATAAAGTCTATTTGTTGCCTAACCAGGAGGGCCATGCTTACTAAGCCCGATGTTTTATAGACAATATCTCCGTTACTTTCAATAAAGTTTTGTATCCCATTTTCATATGGCGAAAGTAATAGAACCTTCATAATCTCGCAAAGTATTCCGTAATGATGTCAACCAATCGAGTAGCCCCTAATCCATCACAAACCCTTCTTGCTCGTTGACTCATATCCGTAAGTTTTTCCGGATTTACACGGAAAGTCTCAATTGAATTTGCAAGTTTCTCGAAGTCTATCTTTTGGTACTCGCCAACGTGGCAAACGGCACCGATATCGTCTAAATTCCTGTTAATAAGAGCTTGATTATCTGAAACAGTAATCGATACTGTAGGAATACCGAGACAGCAGCGTTCCCAGCTAGAGATACCACCGGCTCCAATAGCTAAGTCGGCTTCGGAAATCACAGTCGATATATTAGCTACATCGGAAAATAGCCGCGTACTTGGGAATTGTTTCATAAGTTCTTTAACGCGAGCGAGGTGGGGCGCGGTACGACTTAGGATGACATCGACGTGGACATCATCTAAAAATGAATAAATACTTTTTAAGACGAGACTTGTAGCATCACTGAGATCTTGGCTTCCAAGACTCACGAGGATCCGATCAAGCTTAGGTGGTCTCCTATCTCTTTCGAATAGCGCAGATGAACGGTTTTTAGAGAATTCTTCTCGCAAAAGGGCATATTCCGGTCCGATTAATATCCAACAATCATTTGGCGTCAGATTGTTGTAGTCTGATTTGGGCCGATTTATCGTCTGATCCAATAAGATGTCGGCGTCATGAGTACGATTCGCCAGATCGTCAATTGCTAAAATGGCGGAAGCCCATGATCTGCAGGATGATTCATAGTTAGAGCCAAGTTCATAGTGATCGACGACAAGCAGCTCGATGCCCTGTGGAAACATTGACATGAGATATTGTGGTTGGTTTTGAGGATGTAAAGGTAACTCTAGAGTATGGTGTTTTGAATTAGCGAGTTCAGATACAGTCTTTACGGTAGAAGAGGCGCATGCGAAATAACAAATCCAATCTTTTTCTGCTAATTTATCAGCTAAAGATAAGCATCGCATAATGTGACCGGCTCCAATCTTGGAAGATGCTTCTGATCTAAATACAACTAATTTCATGTTGATAAGAACCGGTAAGATTTTCTAAAGTGGTTCCCAAGCATGGCTGCTCTGTATAGATTCGAGTTATTTTCGATAGCAAGCAGAGATCACTTATTTCATGACAAACGTATCAAGTTGATCGAATTAATCTTGTCGATCAAAAAAATGTAACGGTCTGAAGTACCGTGGTTATGGTAACTTCTAACTGTTGTCGAACATGTCATGTGATGAGATGTGGCAGGCTTATTCAATTGGGTGTTGACAAGATTGTAGGGGTTTCACGTATCTTATTTTTTTAGATAGTTTGGTGGTCAATCGAAATAGTGTAGTTAATCTTATGCTCGCACGTTATCCGATTGTAACGAAATAGTTGATGAATCTATTCCCAAACACCTGTATCAAGGCCTGCATGTCACTAATTGGCGTGGCACTGAGGGAGCGATGGAACCATTTATTGCTAATCAGCTTCCTTAATGCAGTATCCGCATTTCTTGAAGGCACCACGATGGTCGCTTTGTTGTTGGCCCTCAACATATTGTTCGAGCAAACATTAGCAGATCTAGGTACATGGCCAGCCGCAATTGTCGAATGGCTAGGAGTTAGCGGGAGCGCAAATAGTTTGTTCGTTTTCTTCATTATTACTGCGATTGCGCTACAAATAACTAAGAGTTGTACCGAATTCGTCTCGCGCGTCGTATCCACGAGGCTACGCACCCACGTGTCGCTATATGTTCAGTCTGAAATTACCTCCAGGTTACTCTCCTTTGACTATGGAGATCTGTCCAGAATTTCTGTTGGTACTCAGAATAGCTATTTTGTTATTGCAGACCAAGTATCGAAGCAGTTGACAATAACCATCATTAATCCGTTGATTAATTCTACATTTTTTATTTTGGTCTATTTAATCGTATTGATGGCCATTTCACCGGAAGTGACTCTTGTCGCGGCGGCGTGTGGATTATTGTTGTGGATGTCACTTGGTAGCATTTATGGAATGTCAAAGAAGGGCGGGACAAAAATCGCTGAAGGAGAACAGGAGCTTGGTAGGCTGGTAATAGATTACCTCAGTGCCGCTAAGTTACTAAGAATTTATCCAGCGGCCAACATATTTAAAAAGCAAATCGACAATGTACGAAAGAGAGTGCTCGAAGCTCACCAATTCACGAGAATCTTGGAGCAGATGGTTGCGCCAGCTATCGATGTATTGTTTATAGTAACTATTGGAGTAATATTTTCCGTCATCTACTTCTCATTTGATGGCGAAATTGCTAAGGCTGTACCTACTACAGGGGTTGTTCTTGTTGTGTTCAATCGGTTGCTACCTCACTTTAAGCAAATAAATACAATGAGGAGTACCTATGCTGGCTTGACTTCACGCATTGAAAAAATTGGGAAACTGGTGTCTGAGCCAGTTCCAAGACTACCCGCTGATTTGATTCGACCTAGATATTCATCATCTCCGCGAATTGAGATTAAGAATTTATTTTTTTCGTATCCAAAAGTTGATCAAATGACAATCAGCAACATGAATTGTTGCTTTCAACCTGGATCGATTAACCTTGTTAAGGGCCAATCTGGCTCAGGTAAGTCAACCTTGATTAACATCGTGGCCAAACTGTATATCCCAACTGATGGAAGAATTAATGTCGACGGTGTAAATCTCGAAACAATCGATAAATCAGTCTGGTTAGACAATTTGGGATATGTAGACCAGGAATGTTTTCTTTTAAATAGCACTATTGCAGAAAATATTTTGTTTGGTCGAGAAGGTTATTCGGATCATGAGATTGAGGAGGCATGTGAGTTAGCCGAGGTGAATGAGTTCGTTGGGGGCTTACAGAATAACTTTAATACAGTAGTTGGTGATCGAGGGCTATCACTATCTGGTGGACAACGTCAAAGAATCGTGCTGGCCAGAGCGCTCCTCAATAAGCCGCGGGTTCTACTTCTAGATGAGCCCACTAGCGCTCTCGACATAGCAACAGAGACGAAATTTTTAAAAACGTTAGTCCAGATAGCTTCGGACTGCACAGTGATCATGGCTTCTCATAGAGATACTCCAGATAAGTACGCTCACTTCATCGTGAACGTTTAAATATAAATTAAGGCGTAGATTGTCTTTAGAGGTCGCGAGTAGACGTTCGGTGAATAGTAAACTGAAAATGACATGTTGAAAAAAGGCCGGAAAGTTTATTTTGCTTTCCCGACACGATCGCGATTCGAGAGATTTGACCAAGTAGAATCAGGTAATAGTCCGAAAGAATTTTATTACGGATTTCTCCATCTCCAAGATTGTGGCATTCCGGTCGAGATGTTGGACACTCGTGGAGATATAGCTGGCAATGTTTTATGTCGTGTCAGCCAATTAATTGAGTACGCGAGTAATCGGTTATGCAACGTTAGCTTTAACAGAAACTTGGCAGCGCAATATTTAGATGCGATTAGCCCCGATGACTTAATCATAAGTTTTATTGACTGGTTTAGTCTTTCGCTTGGATTAGAAAATGCTAAGCGGGGGAATAAGTTCAAAATCGCTGGAGGTTTTCATGGGCTTTCAGATTTGCTTCTACCAAACAATAAAATTATTAGTCGAAAATACTTAGATCATTTTTGTAAAAATGCGATTTATGGTCTTAGTATGGCTTTCTTTTTTGGTGATGTTGATAGACGGACGGCAGTCACCAAATATGAGCTAGAACGTATAAACACCCGACTGTTCCGATTTGGTGTAGATACAGAGTTTTGGATGGCGTCAGAGAATAGTCCGGTACATGATTTCTCATTGCTCTCTGTCGGCAGTGACAGATGGAGAAATTATCAGCTTTTGCTTGACGCGGCAGGTGATACACCACTGGAAATAATTACTTCAGCGAGTATTTCCAAAAGAAACAAATTGGAACGAGTGCCTTCGGCCCGTGTTGGTAGCTTTCATGATCCAAGTTTGACGGATATGGAACTTAGAGAAGCCTATCAAAGAGCAAGCGCTATCGTAGTGCCTTTACACGATACCACCCAGCCATCTGGATATAGTGTGACCTTACAAGCAATGGCTTGCGGTAAGCCAGTTATTTTGACCAATATAAAAGGATTGTGGGATAGAGAGGTGTTCCGGGATAAAGAAAACTGTCTTTTGGTTCCTCCAAATGACAAAAACTCGTTGAAAAATGCTATTGAAAGTATTAAGAGTAACCGGGATCTAGCGTGTCGACTTGGTTTAAACGCGAGGGTGTCAGCGGTAAAACACTTCGGAATTCGACGCATGAATGCTGACATTTGGGATATCGTCAAGTCTCTAGAGTAGTTATCTCATAAATAAATAGTGGCTCAGAAATGACGTTTTTTGAAACCATCGAATATCAAGATGTGTTAGCTGGACGGAAACTACCACACTTATTTCTAGAAGAACTGAAGTTGGGTATCGCCCCGGGCTTGGTCATAAAAAATGTGTTTGACTCGAGTGAAATTGCAGAAATTCAGAGAAATGTTTTCCAATTAAAATTTCCGGGCAGGTTAGGGAGAGTGAAGTCATTCTTATTTTCTCGAGTTCGTTCTCGGTATTGGAATCGAGTTCTCCCAAGCAAAATGAATTTTGGCTCATCTATTGGGCGTTTTAAAGATCTAAGTGCTGATTATTTTTTGACCACCAAATACTGGGACACTTATTGGGCTGAAAGCGCTCTAGGAAGCCTGTATCCAGAGGCGCGACTTTGTAGTCTCGTGGAGAGCGTCTACTCGACGACTTCCTCACGCTGTTATGAACCACAACTAGGATTACATTCTGGGGGAATCTTCAGGCTGTATCTGGAGCGAGGGGAAAGCCCTCACGTGGATTCCTTGGATCGAGATAAATTCCAGGCGGCTCTAGGTCATATGAATGCGAGGAACACATCCTCACTCATTGACCTCGATAATCAGATGTCAATGTTACTGTCGTGTAGCGAGGATATGTCTGAGACTCATATTTTTTATAAGAAGTGGGACCGTAATTATAAGGAAGTGAAAAAGATAAGTGAGATTCCGGCGAGTATCAAAAGAATCAAACTCAGACTTAAGCTCGGAGACTGCCTGTTATTTTCGACAAGCAATCTTCACGCTATGGAGCCAAATTCATTCGACCCGGTGCTTCGTTTCTCATTTTTTTTAGCATTCCGATCAAACGGCTCAATCAAGTACTGGAGTTGAAGAGTAGTTCCGTCTCCCAGCCTCTAAATGCAACTAGAATGATTTTAGATGGATTACCGATTTTTGGTTAGAGATGAAATTAGTTCAGTGGTGTTCGCTCCCCTTCTTTACAGGGTGTTGATAAATAGAGGTAATTCAACAGCGTTTTACAATGTATTTTTTGTCCGATGTTTTGGTAATGTAATATTAATCGACAAAGGTTTTCCAAAGCCTATTATTAGGCTTGGTGCCGATGCCTTAAACAATCTGGTCAGGACCACCGAATCTAACGCCTTATCCGGTTAGGGTATGGTGAGAAACATCGTCGGTGTCCCTAAGGAGCGCAATTTGCAAGCCCTGAGATCTGAGCAATACAGCCTCTAAAAATAAACGATAAGTGTGCGGTGGAGTCCTTTAGAGATACGAATATGGGTTGTGAGGGAGATCCAATAGGAATTATTAGTTACCAATGTGGCAACATCCTTTCCATTCGTAATGCACTTGCCGCGGTGGGTGTTTCTGAAGTAAGAATAATTGAGTCATCGCACGATTTAGATCAAGTAACCAAGATTATTCTACCGGGAGTGGGCGCATTTGATTCAGCCTGCTTAGCATTGAAGACAGCAGGTTTGTTTCAACCCCTCCAAGAATTTCTCCTTACTCCTGGCAACAAGGCGCTCGGTGTCTGTTTAGGTATGCAGATTCTTTGTGCATACTCTGAAGAAGGCGACGAGGCCGGACTTGCTGTCGTTGAGGGATCAGTAAAGATGTTAAGCCCTAGCACGACAGAAAGAATTCCCCATGTTGGCTGGAATACAGTGAAATGGGATAGCGACGATCCAATCTTAAACGGATTAGGTCCTGAGCAAGATTTCTATTTTCTCCATAGCTATCACGTTGCGCTAGGTAGAACGATAAAGTGCCTTGGATATACTGAGTATGGACATTCAATCATTGCGATGTTTCGAAGCGAAAATATCTGGGGTGTGCAGTTTCATCCTGAGAAGAGTCAATCCTCTGGCTTGAAATTGTTGAGCAATTTTGTCTGGCATGCTTAAAAAGCGAGTCATTGCGGTCATCACTTTGAGAGACGGTCAGGTTGTGCAGAGTGTTCGTTTTAAGCATACAAATGTCATTCATTACGATGCTTATCATGCTGTCGAGGCTTTCAATCGTTGGTCGGTAGATGAAATCATTCTTGTAGATGTATCACCTTCACCAGCTTCGACACGAGCGGAAAACGTAAATCATCAGTTTGTGCAAATTTTGAAGAAAGCCGCGTCAACCTGTTTCGTTCCACTGACTGCTGGAGGTTGGATTACAACCGGAGAATATGCCGCTTCATTGATTGAAAATGGGGCTGATAAGTTATTATTGAACACAGTCTTTCATACTGATCCTGATTTGGTCACTCGCCTCGCAAAAAGATTTGGTCGTCAAGCTATTACTGGCTCTCTTGATGTAAAGCGAAAGAACGTCAATAGCGCTGGGATAGGTGTGGATAGAGGCCGCGTCTTCCTAGATTGTTCTCCTGCACGCTGGGCCCAAAAAATGGTTGATATTGGCGCAGGTGAAATCTTTTTTAACTCCATCGATTTTGACGGTAATAGAAAAGGCTACGATCTGGAATCGCTAAAAAGTGTATGCGAATCGGTGTGTGTGCCAGTTATTGCGTTTGGTGGAGTGTTTCGATGGGAGCATATGGCCGAAGGCCTTGATGTTGGGGCAGATGCGGTAGCTGCGGCGAACATATTCCATTACAAGGAGCATTCGACGAAACAAGCGAAGCGGTATCTAGCGGAGAAAGGGTACATGATTAGATCAGAGGGGCAGGTAGGATATGAAGTACTGTAGTCGGTGTTTGTATCCCGAAAATGCGAAGCCTACAATTATTTTTGACGAAGAAGGTGTCTGTTCCGGATGTAGATATCATGAGAATCGCCAATTTCTTGAGATTGGGTGGGATGAGCGTCAAGAAATACTTAAATCAATTTTTTCTGAAGCGAAAAAAGAGGCAAAGAAACGAGGTAACAGCCACGACTGTATAGTTCCAGTCAGTGGCGGAAAAGACTCACATTACCAAGTGTGGCTTTTAAAAGAAAAATTCAATATGAACCCACTTTTGGTGTCTTATAACCACGGGTTTAATGCTCCATCCGGGAACAGAAATCTTCGCAATCTAGTTGAAAGGTCTGATTGTGACTTAGTGCGATATACATCTAGCAAGGAATCTGTAAGAAAATTATCCAGAGTGATGCTTGAGAAAGTCGGTGATATCACCTGGCATTACCATGCCGGCATTCAAACGATTCCGTTTCAAATTGCGGTTGCACGAGACATTCCATTAATCGTTTGGGGTGAGCATGGGTTCGCTGAGTTGACTGGTGTTGTATCAATCAATGATTTTGTGGAACATACTCGCTGGAAACGAAAAGAACTTGATATGAGAGGGATTGAGCCTGAAGAGCTTCTCGGAGTAGGCGGGATAGAATTAAATGACATCGCTCCGTTTATTTTTCCATCTGATGAACATATTGAAAGAGCGGAAATTCGTGGGATTTACCTGAGTAATTTCATTGACTGGGACGCTAAGAATCACGCTAAATTAATGAGTGAGAAACTAGGGTTTCTTCCTGTTACCTACAAAAGAGAAAGAACATTTAGTCAGCACTCGAAGATCGATGATCATGCAAATGATGTCCATGACTATCTAAAATTCTTGAAGTTTGGATATGGGCGAGCAACCGATGACGCTTCGAGCGAAATTCGTCGGGGCCGGTTGACCAGAGAGGAGGGGAAGTTGATTGTGAAGGAATTCGATCCAATAGAGCCCTCAACGCTGCCACTTTACTGTGATTTTATGGGTATTTCGAAAAAGCGTTTCTATTCACTAATAGACGAACACCGTGATCATAGTGCATGGAGAAGGAAAGACGGAGGAGAGTGGTCTTTAAGAGACCCGATTTGGCTTCAAGATGACGAATCTGTATCCATGATAGAGAAAGTCAGATTAAGAATGGTTGATGAGGCGGAGAGGACTTTTTCACCAAAAAACCAGGCTCTACATTACAATGAGGACAATCCGCCGATACCAACCGGTGAGAGCCAGATGGATGAGCGCCCCGACAAGTTTGAGTGGCTTTGAAATGGCAGGCCGCTTGGATGTTCCTATCCCGCACCCAAAGCGATAGAGTCGTTGTGAAACACAGGCCAAAGTGGGCCAAGGTATGAGGAGTTGATCTGGTCGCTTTCGAGCTACCATAGCGTAACGTTAAAGAACATCTTTTCCGACTTTCATAACTAGCCAAAGATAGTCTTCGTGTATGGCGTTGAGCGATTTATCGGGGAGTCAACGGTGGTTAATTTTTTGGACTACAGATACTCAAAATCCCGTAAAGTCGATTTTTTGGGTCAGGAGAAAACTAAATTGATCACCCAATATCTAGCGCTGTTTAGTAAGAGCAGCTCTGGACTCGGGCGAATGACCGAAAAGAGACTGGTAAGTAACACACTGTGTCACTCGTGTATTCTCTTTGATTGAGATCTTCTGACATCCGCTGTACGGTTGCAAAGTTTCACATTCCCTCGAATTGTGTCGGGCACTAAATGAGCAGGCGATATTTCGAATTCCTGATATTTCTGACGATGAGGTAGTTTAGGATGTTTGAGAACCAAACCATACTCGTGACCGGTGGAACTGGCTCATTTGGTCAAGCTTTTATTCGAACGCTTGTCGAGCATTCCCGCGCAAAAAAGATCATCGTTTACAGTCGTGGTGAGATGCGTCAGACGGAGATGGAAACCACGGCTCCGTTTAGTGATAACAGAAAACGACTCCGGTATTTCATAGGTGATGTGCGAGATAGGGAACGGTTGTCTTTAGCCGTGAGCGCAGGCGTCGACGTCATAGTTCATGCAGCGGCACTAAAAAATATCGTAACGGCCGAGTACAACCCTTTTGAAGCTATAAAAACGAATATTGTTGGGACACAGAATGTAGTTGATGTTGCGATCCAGCATAAAGTGAGCAAAGTAATTGCTCTCAGTACAGATAAAGCGTGCGCACCTATAAATCTATATGGTGCAACTAAGCTAGCAGCTGATAAATTGATCATTGCGGCTAACAACTACAGCGGTAGATCGGTTAATTTTTCAGTGGTTCGATATGGGAATGTCACAGCAAGTAATGGCTCGGTTATTCCATTGTTTCTGAAGAAGCGACAAGATGGCCCTCTTCCGATAACAGATAAACGAATGACACGATTTTGTATCACGCTGCAAGAGAGCGCAGATTTCGTCATTGATTGCTATAGTCGAATGTGGGGTGGTGAAATATTTATCCCGAAACTACCCTCTTATAAGTTAGTAGACTTAGCTCGTGCGATGGCGGTAGATGGCAGATATGAAGAAGTTGGGGTTAGACCTGGTGAGAAGTTGCACGAAGAATTGATATCGCATACCGAGTTAGGAAAAGTTGTGGAATATTCTAAACAGTATGTCATTCTGCCAAATACGGAGTTCCTGAGTTGGGATAGAGAAGCTTATCTTGCTCGAAAAGATATTGAAGGTGGCAACTTATGTCCCGAAGGCTTTACATACAACAGCGAAATAAATACAGAGTTCCTTTCTGTAACTGAAATACGCGACATGATTATCCGTCATGTCCCTGGAGGGGAAGTGCTGCAATGAGATGGATGCGGTAGAGAGTAAATTGAATCCCTAAGATGTTAACTTACGGGCGTCAATATATTGATCAAGCGGACATTGATGCCGTAGTCGATGTATTAAAAAGCCCTTGGTTAACGCAGGGCGATACTATAGCGGACTTCGAGCGAGGACTCAGCACGAGTCTAGCTTGTAAACATGCATGTGTCGTATCCAATGGGACTGCAGCACTTCACTTGACCGCTCTAGCGCTTGGCTGGCAAACAGGTGATGTAATACTGACGAGTCCAATTACATTTGTCGCTAGTGCGAACGCGATACTGTACGCTGGGGCTATTCCGGATTTTGTGGATATAAATCTCTTTGACAACACCATAGATATAGAAAAGTTAGAAGAGAAGATTAAAGAACATAAAAGAAATGGAAATAAAGTAAAGGCGATTGTTGCTGTTGACTATGCGGGACATCCCTGCGATTGGAAAGCATTGAGAGAAATTGCGAATAAATATCATCTTGACTTGGTCAACGATAGCTGCCACGCACTTGGGGCAACGTATGATGGGCGGATAAATTATGGCACTCTATACGCAGATGCGGTGACATATAGTTTCCACCCCGTCAAGCATATTACCTGTGGAGAAGGCGGAGCCGTACTAACTAATCGCCGCGATTTGTGTGAAAAAGTTGCCCAGCTTAGAAACCACGGGATCATTAGAGGTGATCAAGAGCAAGTCTCAGACTCCCCTTGGTATTATGAGGTGGCTTCCCTTGGATTCAACTACAGATTGACGGACATTCAGAGTGCCTTGGGAATTAGTCAGCTTAGTAAGCTAGAAGAGTTCTTGACTAAGCGAAGATATGTTGCAGAGGCTTACGACAAATTCTTTGAGGATGACTCACGCTTTTTGATCCCACCTCGGCGCGCAAACATCGAACATAGTTATCACCTTTATTCACTTCAGTTTGATTTTAATGTTGGCCGGTACACGAGAAGTCAACTATTCCATGAAATGGAAAAAAAAGGAATAAAGCTCCAAGTCCACTATATACCAGTCTATTGGCATCCGATTTATGTGCAGAAATTTTCTTATCCCCGGGGTTACTGTCCAAACGCGGAGAAATTTTATTCAAGGCAATTTTCATTACCAATCCATCCGGGCCTGACAGAAGACGAAGTCAAGTACGTGTCGAAAACAGTCAAATTAGTTTTAGCTTCTTGATTGCTTTAATATCCTGAGGCGGTTCATAAGACTTCTCAGTCGCATCAGGTAATGGCTTGAAGGCCTTATTAATTTAAAAAAGGGACGAAATGGCCAATAGTTTCATCCAAAGCATACGCGATTTTTAGTGTTGAACGTGCTCTTGAAACAAACATTCCACTCTTTAAGGGGACGTTGTTAAGCCCAAGCTACTCCTGATCGCATTTTTGGTACTTAAGGCACGGGAAAAAAGAAATGGCGTCGCGCTTAAAGGAAAACGTTTTCGCTCGCCGATTCGAGTACCTTGATTACTCAAAATAAAAACGAGTCTCAGATTATTGAAAAATTCCCATTAGGCCAAGACGATCTTAAGTCGTTTACCGACTCGTAAATACAGCCCACTTTTTTATCAAGCCACCATCGACGGCTACTGCTATTAATAGTAAGTCCAAGAAATACTCATGAATTATTTATTGCGTGGTGCGATGGATGAAAAATCAAATATTAATGCCGTAGACGTATTTTAAAAAATAATAAGATTCACGTAATGGATTCTGAATCAATGACATTTAAAACCAAACATTTGATACCGTCTGTATGCAGGAAGTACTGACAGATTGTGCGAACCGAAGACTTTTCTTTCTGAAATAAACGGTGTCACCCAGCCTAATGGGGTAATTGTCGTTCGGTATTCGACGATGGAGGCCTTAGGTTTTGCGCCCTCAAATCATCTAAGGCCCACGCAGGTAGTCAAATCGGCAAAAGGGTAGAGAATGACTCTGATTTATTATTCGTATGAAGTAAAACCAATAGACTCGATGAGCGTCTGATTACGAGCCGTCTGTCTTTAAAGAAAAGTGTGCAGGATGGACAGTCTACTAACGAGTCTATCGAATTCGGTTGTCCGATCTGAAGACACCGGAACCAATTACTTGATTGAGATTAAAACCATTAACTCCTAATCATTTTCAGCGAGGTTTTCAGATAATGGACTAATACAGAATATAGGAAGCGGATGGATGATAGTGAGTTCGATAGAGTTGGCGGTCACTTAGGTCAAAGAACTCTCGAAACGCTTCCGTTTCGCCGGGAAAACTACTGTGATTGAGCTGGTCAAAAGCAATGACGCAGTTTTTTCCGATTCTAGGTTCGATAAGTTCGAGGACTGTTTTGGTCGGTTGGTATAGGTCGAGATCAAAGTAAAGGAGGGAAAAAATCACGTGGGGATTTTGCTCTAAGAATGGTTCCATAGAGTTGCGGACATCGCCAACAACAATCTCAAATTTTTGTATATGAGAAATCGGACCTTCTGCTTCGTGACAATTCAAAACCTCCTCTAGATAGTTGCAATAGTGTTTTGGGGTGGCGAAATTATGCTCTTCGACGGAAGGGTGAGATCCATCTTTGATATGCTTTTCAGTCAGGCCGGTAAAAGTGTCAAAACCATAAACTGACCGAGTGTAGTTATACGGCTCATAAATACTACGTAAATTTATTAGAAAGGCTAAATTCTGTCCGTAGCGAACACCAAACTCTGCAATGCAGCCATGGACCTCCTTAGATTTCAGGTAGATCTCATGCAAAAATAAAAACTTGCCTAGTTCAATTCTATTGATAAATAGTCCGAGGTTTTGGCTCAAATCCTCGTCTGGAATAGGGCGGTCTAAAAATAATGTTTTGAGATAATTTCTATTCGCTGCTTCGATTTTGGATAACCTTGAATCTTTCTCTTCATTCATTCTCGCTCTCCCAATCCTTCGAAAACCTTTTGGTGGAAGCAATCATATTTGAGATTGTGGTCTTTTCAACAGTCTTATGAATATGAAATTTGATCGACATTCTTGTGCTTCGCGTGGTCTGGCGATAGCCGTGAAATGAGTGGACTCCATTTTCGCCTCGTTTCACAGCGAATGCGAACAACCTATTTGGCTTATAGTGAATCTTTTTAACTGTTCGAAATTCAGAGAACTTATAGTGCTTGTCAGAGTAAGAGTCGCGTAGAACCTTTGGAACTAGTAATTCTGTACCGGAGTCAATTTCTGTAGAGCAACTTTGTGGGCTCGCAAGGTAGAAAATGAAACTAGCCACTTTGTCCTCCCGATCTCGGTGGGGGCCTAGCCCAGATCCTTTTGAGTCGTAAGCGAGTCTGGCGGACATAGTGTATGAACTACTATATGAGATTTTGAGAATTTCTAATAGTTGTTGTATGAGGGACGGACTGTTGAGAAATTCGGTGAAAGAATCCCAGAATTTATAAAGATCAGGAGTATTAGTGAGTAGTGTTTTGTAGCTCCAATCTGCATTGTCGCTATAAGGGTCTGGCACCAATGTTATCCGAGAGATCGAGTCAGAAACTTTAGCGGCCTGGCTGATCGGAGGGATTGATGCGAGCAAGCGCGAATAGAAATCACTCGCAAAAAGATTGTCGATGATTAGATACGGAAATGGGTCGTTTTTCAACTGGGCTTGAGTCAGCGCTTCAGAAAGAGACCCAGGGTCTATCGGATGTAATGAGTTGTCATGTTGCATGTGCGTTCCATCGAATCGAGCTAGTGCAGAACTCTACCGCGGATCATCGTTAGTATTGTGTATTTCGTTGATCAGATGAACTAGGCTCTTTGAATAAGGCTCTGGTGTACTTTCAATAAAATACTCTGTAGCCTTTATCATCCGCGGACGTGTAGTTGGATCTTTTGCGCGTTGTAGCAATTCATCAAAAAGTTCTTCGAGTTCTTGGGTAGTGTATGCAACTAAAAAATCTGGTGAGTCATAAATCTCGTGGAAATGGCGCAACGGAGCCGCGATTGCTAAATGTTTTGAGTCTTCATCAGATGGTATGAAGCACATACTAGGTTTTCCACATAAGGCGGCCTCAATTAATATTGTAGATAGAGGGGAGATTACAGCATCGACTGAGTATAGGGTGTCTCGTGCATCCTCTAGTTTTGGATAAGATCGATGGCTTCGCCCCATTTGTATATTTTCCAGGTAGCCCAACGACGAGCGCTCCAGTTCGACGAAGTCCCATTGGTTGTTCAGAATCCTATACCCGTTTTTCCCTCCTCCGCCCCATGGATGAGGTCTGTAAATTACTCGTACGGAGTCGCTATATTTTTCCCGAATAAGTTGTTCTAAAAATTCGAGATGACTGTATTCGTCAACTCCTTTTGATGAGCCCGCATAAAGTACTATGAGGTTGTCACTAGAAAGACTGTGGTGAGAGCAAAATGTGTCCCGAGTAACTGTGGACTGCGTTTTATATATGTCTAACTGAGGAGCTCCAAATCTTTTTATCTTCTCCTCAGGCATGCCCATCAATGTTTTTGCATGGTTGAAAGTTTGCTTTCCCCAAACTATGAGCCAGTCAGGATTTGTGGCTAGGTAGCGACGACCGGCTACGTTGTCCCACGAATTCATTGCCAAGAGTAGAGGAATCGACAGTTTTTTGGATATTCCGACTAGATCATGAACATACACGCCATTCATCACTGTAGGATGAAAAATAAGCTGCGCCCTGGAATCAAGAATAAGCTGTTCAAGCGCGAGATAGGGGTGCCTTTCAATTATGCGTACTATTAGGCTTTCATAGACTCGGAAAATTCCGGGCAGAGCAAGTATCGGATAAATTATTCGACCGATTTTAGATAGGCGAGCTAATGTTATTTGGCGTATGTGCTTCGAAAAACGATCTAAAGATGGTTTTAGTCGACTGATAGTTCGTAGATGACTCCAGAGATCTAAACGTTTTTGTATCGGTTCCAAGTAAACCAACTTTCCAGGCAGGTCGATTAAATCTAGATCTTGGCTAATCCGGGCGTTTTCCTTGTAGTTTTTTGGAGGCACTACAAATGTTAGTGAAAAACTTGCAGCCATTGAATCTAAAAGGTCTTTCTGGAGAAAATTCCTCACGATAATATCGTGATCTATAAATACCATGACACTAGGTTTTGTCATCGTGGAATCAGGCACAAGAATATTGCTATTTGGCTCTAGTCGAACGTGAACAGTAGTTGAGTTAGGTTAATACTAGAAAATATATCTATCTTATTCTAGAGACTCTGCGCTGAAATATATGAGACAATATCAAGAGATCTGAACGCGCCCCAAGCGTGATTGTTGGTTTGGTGCTGATAAAAAATTAGCCAAATCTTTCGTATGCTTGGCCATACAAGTCCTGGCTCGGTTTTGAGCAGGTCTAGATCAATGATTGATCCGATCGATATCCACGGGATTTCTGCCTGAGCGTTAAAATCGCAATGAAGACCAAACAACTTTTGACATTGATCAGAAGAGACGGTGTGGCTTTAATTGAAGATTTCCTAAACGATAGTCAGATTGAATCTCTTATTGCTACGTGCCGAAATCTCTACCGGGGTGGCCAGTATGATCCGGCTGTTGTGAAATCAGGGATCAAAACTATTGCCAGTCCTGGCAAAGATAACTACATTTTATCCTTTCGGCCAGTAAACGTCGGTTCGGCCGCATATGATCTGGGTTTAAAGCCGGTTTCAGATGTGTTCTTGAGTTCGCCAATCGCTGAACTTAGCAAGAAGTATTTAGGCTGGAACTGGAATAGTCATAGCATAGTTTTTGATGACCGTGAGTTTACAAATGAGCTGGTGGGAACGTGGCACACGGACAACACTGGCGACTCAAGAACTTGCCTTAAGTTTTATCTATATCTATCAGATACGCCTCAGGGCCACGGCGAGTTTCAGTATGTTAAAAAATCTCACATAGTCACGAAATATTTAGCAAGAAGACTTGGGGCGACTCATAACATTAAGGAATTATTGCATGATAGGGAGACGCTCGTTGAAGAGCTCGACAAGCTAGAAGGCTCATCAAGCGAATTTCGTCAATTGGTTAGCGACGACGCTTCCGTATTGGACGATATTCGGACTCTTTCAGAGTCCAGTGATTGTGATGCAGGTAGATTTATGTATCCTGGGAGGCGAGGTACCTTGCTAGTCTTTGACTCACACGGGCTCCATCGTGGTGGATTATCTCTTGGCGGGCGACGTATTGTTTTGAGATCTCACCATCTTGCTAATCCAACATTTAAGTCACTCTGGAATACTAGAGCTACCACCATACGTGCAATTCGACGTCTCGCCTATCGGTCACCGATTAATAGTTATTTTTGGTAATCGAGATCGACTAAACCTGTTTTTTTCAAAGGCGCCGGCCGGCAGTTTAGATTACTACGCGGATCGTCCTCACTCGCATCCCGTTTGATTTAGGAACGCTCATGTTTATTTTTGAGGATCAAATTAAAGACAATCAAAAACTTGATACTGATATCTGCGTAGTGGGGTCCGGTTTTGCAGGCATTGGATGTTCACAGGAATTTTTGGGTACGGACACGAGTGTTGTAATTGTCGAGTCTGGACTGTTAGCCCCTGATAAAGATGTCGACTTATTAAATCATGGGGTGTCGACCGGTGTAAGTCTGGCTCGTGGCTTATCAGGATCTAGGAATCGGCAGTTTGGCGGAACTAGTGCTTCCTGGTCAGGAGGTGCGGGATATCTCGAACCTATAGATTTTAGGGAGCGTTTATGGATAAAAAACAGTGGATGGCCAATAGATGAGTCAGATCTAGAGAGTCACTATGAGAAAGCCTATGCGTTATTAGAATTAGGGTGCCAGTCTAATGTTCGACAAAAAATCGATAAGAACTTAGTGAAGGACATATTTTCTGCTGATCTCGAACATGTAACGCGCTTCATAAGTCCGCCTGTAAATTTAGTCAAGTCGCAGTATAAAACTTATAAAAACGCCCAGAATATAGAAGTATTTCTTGGATCTACCGTAACTGACTTAGTCGAACATGAGTCAGGAAAAAGTGTCGAAGAGGTATGTGTAGAAACATTAGGCGGAAAACGATTTGTTGTAAAGGCCAAGTACGTAGTTCTTTGTTGCGGAGGCTTAGAGAACGCGAGAATTTTGCTTGGATCAAGTGGTCTAAAGCAAGTTAATCAGACGCATAAAAATATTGGCAAATTTTTTATGCAACACCTTTACTTCAAGAGTCCTCGACTCTTAGATTCTCCACTAGCAAAACGGTATGCGATTGATGAGTTGAATCAACCCCATGTATTCATGGCCGGTCAGTTGCTACTAAGACTAAATGATGCGGTCCAGAAAAAATATAGTTTATTGAATAGCTCTGTTCACTACAGACCATACGATATGAATTCTGGTTCCAATGCAATGCTTGGATTACTGAAGGCGATTAAACGAAGACAACTTAGTCGGCGTACGATCCGAAATGTTAAGAACTTGTTGAACGATCCAGTAGATGCGCTTGGACTGTTCTATGACCTAACGTTTGGGTTTCGATCTGCCGAGATGGAGGGATATCTCTGTATGGAACAATCCCCTAATCGAGAAAGCTGCGTGAAGTTGAGCGATGAAAGAGATCGGTTTGGCGTGCCCAAGCTAGAAGTCAACTGGCAGTGCACTGGCTATGACTTGGAGTGTTATCGAAAGTTAACCAGGCTCTATGGAGAGCGGTTAATTCCAACTGAGAAAAAAGATAAATTGAACTTGACACCAGAGTTCGATGAACTCAGCGGCTGGAGTCGCGCAAGCGGATCGACCCTCCATGATGGAAATCATCACATGGGGACGACAAGGATGAGTGATAGCGTTAACTCAGGTGTTGTTGATAAAAACTGTGTCGTCCACGGTGTTTCCAACCTGTATACGTTGGGGTCATCCGTCTTCCCTACAGGGGGCGCTATTAACCCGACTATGACTATACTGGCGTTATCGCATCGCGCTGCCGCGAACATAAAATCCAGATTACGAAGCTAGGGCGCGTTCGGGTTGGGTCTTTTGGATATGTGGAAAAAACCGCATGATTTTCTTAGGCAGGCAGTTTGGATTCGGTCTGTCGAGAAACACAAGTCATGCCTTTCAGTACCGCTCCCCTCTAAGTATACGGCGTTCCATAGGCACTGCCAAAAATCCTATAACGCTCAAAATGACGATTTCGGTGAGTCCGGAAGTAAAGATCAAGAAACGCAGTCTCTAAAGTCAGAGTTTGATCATAAAGGGTTTGTCATCAGTCGGGCCGTATCGACAGAGGATTTGGCAAATTCGATGTTTAGAAAAATCACATCGCTCCAAAATTCGAGCGTGATGTGGAATGCAGACGGTTCATTTATTGAAACGGAAAAAAGCCATGCATATGGTGTGTTTCCAGAAGTTGAGTTGATATTAAAAGGAATCTGCGGGCAGCTGCTATCAGCAATTTATCAAAGTCACTTCAAGGTTTTCTTTGTTAGGTTGTACAAGCAGCAAAGGCTTTTCGCAGAACCAGAGGGTTCTCAGATATGGCACCATGACACTTGTCCAGGGACCTGTATAAAAGTCTTGTTTTTTCTGAATGATGTTGGGCCTGACAATGGTGGTACAGAGTTGATTCCCTGGAACCCGACTCTTCAGTTTCTTAAGAAAGAGTGGAGTTTCAACAATAATATTAAGAGCGATACCACCAAGCCTTTGACAAAAGAAGAAATCAGGATCAGACGTGGCGAATGGTATTCAAGTCACATTGATAGGTACTATTCGCACTACAAGGAGCAAGTTACTGGGCCTCCGGGCACGTTCCTTTTGTTCCGACCAGAGGTTCTCCACAAGGGGGGATTCCCTAAAAAGGACCATTGCCGGTATATGCTAATGTTCTCAATATATCCTTCTGATGTGCCTACGCCTTACGATCATTATCGGCGCTATGGCGTACCGAAGCGGTCCGGGTTCCCGAAAGATCCAAAGCAGATTTGGCCAGTAGAGAATGAACTAGAAAATAGGGCGGCTAGATAGATTTTTCTCATTGACCACCCAGTTACGATAGAACACAGAAGATTACTACGAAGTAATCGATTAGGTCCGTCGATATAATTCGGGGACAGGCATTATTATTGCGCGAATCAAAATGTGGTAACAGATGACTAGTGTATTTGGCCGTGGCGTGATGATTTCCTGCAAAACGATACCTTTGTAAATGTTTGACAGCAAAAAAATCGCTGTGACTGGTGGAGCAGGAATGATTGGCTCGGAAGTCTGCGAGGCATTGGTAAGCCAGAACTGTCGAGTAGTTGTTGTTGATGATTTTTCCCGTGGAGATAGATCAAACCTTAGCAAGATAAATGATCATGTAGAGATTCGTGAGGGAAATTTGGAGGAAATGAAATTCGTAAACGAATCCTTGCATGACTGTGATTATGTACTGCACCTTGCCAGTCGGAGTTATGGCATAGGGTACTCAGATGGCCGACACCTGGAAATCCTCGAGCATAATGAGCAGATTACGGCAAATCTTATGCAGTGTTTCAGAAGGCGTAGGCCAGATTATGTTTTGTTAGTAAGTTCTTCCTGTGTTTATGACGATCATGGCCCGGAGGAAATTCCGGAGTTACCCGTGATGATAGGTGAGCCTGAAGCGGCAAACTGGGGATACGGTTGGTCAAAACGTTTTCTCGAATCCCGGATGTCGCTCTTAAGTAAAGAACTTGGCGTCAGAGTTGGGGTAGTACGGCCATTTAATATTTACAGCGAGCGTTATAGATGGGCTGGCGAGTACAGCCAAGCCATACCAATGTTAGTGAAGAAAATCCTCGATAACGATGGCGAGATAGAAATTTGGGGTTCAGGCAATCAAAGGCGAAGCTATTTACATGCGAGTGATTGTGCCCATGCAATTGTCGAAATTGCGAAGCTCGAGCATCATGGCAGCCCAATTAACATTGGAACGAACGATACTGTTAGCTTGATGGAATTGGCTAAAACTATTTGCCGCCTCTCTGGGAAAACTCCAGTCCTTCGGGTCAACCCTCGCATGCCTGAAGGGAGAAGTGTAAAAAGCTCTAACATGTCTCAGCTGTTAAAGACACTGCCTGACTTTTCACCGAAGATAGGGCTAGAAGAAGGTTTGTTGCGCATGTTGCGATGGTATGAACGGACCTGTCCAAGTTAGGGAAAGTTTGAGCATGGATTTCTTACAGGCGAAAGTATCAATAACATTGACAGAGGTGAAGATACAGGTCTCTCAAAGTATGAGAGATGAGATAAGCATGGGTGTTAAATATGTCGAAAATTAAGACTAAATCAGCTTATCAACTTATATTGCCAGGAATAAGAACATTCGGCTTGTGTTTAATCAAGCCGCACCACATTGGTTATTGGATAAGAATCTTTAAATCACGTTATTTTTACCCATACCTTTACTATCGTACGATGCCGATCAAGAAACAAGAAAGTGGTTTGTATAGTCGAGAATATCAGTCTGCGGAAGATTATATTTCTCACCAACGATCAAAATTAAAGATAGCAAATCTGAATTTAGACTTAAGATTTGAAAAAAGGTTAAACGAATTTATAGAGGTGCGGTTTTCCAAGATTTTTAAGAATCAACTAGGCAGCTCAGTTCTGTGTCTCGGCGCTCGCGATGGAGTAGAGGTGGCCGCACTGCGTAAATTAGGTCATTTAGCCATCGGAATTGATATTGAATTCCCTTCTGCGAATTCGTTTGTCCACTATGGAGATTTCCATAGGGTGCCCTACCCAGACACTGTATTTGACTATGTCTATATGAATGTATTTGATCATGTGTTAGATCCGGAGAGAGTGCTGGAAGAAATCAGCCGCACCCTAAAGGTAAAGGGCCTTTTCGTTTTAGATCTTCAATTCGGCAGAGACGATGAAGAATTCGAAGGGGAGGAGAGTATGATGGGGCCATGGGAAGCATGTGGGTGGGACAAGGTTGACACTGTCATTGAGCTGATAGAGAACTCTGGATTTGTCTTGGATTCAGAGATGTCATCCAGTGTACTTCGGCCAGGTTACACGCAGTTAGTATTTGGTGTTGAAAACCATAATTCAGCAGGCAGCACGAAAGTCTGTCAATCGGCGAGGCCTACAACTGTTAATTGACCAAGGGTCTTTACCACCGATCGATATTCAAGAACGCAGTTAATTAATATTTTGCGAGTTTGTCGTGTATATCATGCGAATCGACGTACCCGGAGTGCGTTGTGAGCATTAACCGAACTTCCGTCAAAATCGGTTCTAGAACCGTAGGTGATGATCAACCTATTTTTCTTTGCTTTGAAATCGGACCCACTCATGATGGCCTTGAGAACGCACTTGAGTTAATCCGTAAAGCTGGGGCGGCTGGGGTCGACGGAGTCAAATTACAAATCGTCGATGCCGATAGGCTTGTATCTGACAAAGAGCAGCTATTTTCTTACTCGATAATCAATCCGGACTCTGGTAAGTTTCAACAGAAAACTGAGCCTCTTTACCAAATATTAAAGAGAAGACAGTTAAGTCTAAGAGAGTTAGAGATAATTGCTAAAGAAATCGACTCGATGGGTATGGAATTTTTCGCAACCATCAGTTATGAGGAAGATATTAAATTAGTCAGAGATCTTGGATGTACATCGCTAAAGATTGCATCTGCAGATGTTAACCATACTCCATTACTGCGTACTGCTGCACGTTCTGGAATGAATGTGCAGCTTGATACGGGAAATTCAACAATTGAAGAGATCGGTTACGCAGTCGAGCTGTTGGAAAGAGAAAACTGCCACTCTATTATCATCCACCATTGCCCTAGTGGATATCCTGCTTACTTAGAAAGTATCTCTCTTCGAACCATATCTCAAATTCAAAAGAGATTTATCTATCCGGTAGCGTTTTCTGATCATTCTCCGGGAATCGATATGAATATCGCAGCGGTTAGTCTAGGGGCTACTCTCATTGAGAAAACAGTGACGGCGGACAGAACAACACCGAGTGTTGAGCACTGTTTCTCTCTCGAAGCAGATCAGTTTGATCTGTTTGTTTTGCGAATTAGAGAGTTAGAGACTGCGCTTGGAGCGCATGTTGCACGACCGTTGTCCGATGAGCAGATTGAGGCGCGCCTAAACCTGCGCCGTAGTGTTTTCGCAGCACGCAGTGCAAAAGCAGGAACGGGTATAAGTGAGTTGAAGGTAGATTATCGTAGGCCGGGGCATGGCATTTCTCCAAATGATTGGGAAGACTTTTGTGAGGTTGAGCGTTACTTGAACAAAGATGTAGCTTCCGGTGAGATGTTGTCGTTTTATATGTTCGAGGACGCAAGGTAAATTGAGAAGACTAGCAATTATCCCGGCGCGGGGCGGTTCAAAACGATTGCCACGGAAGAATATACTTCCGATACTGGGCAAACCGATGGTTGCGTGGAGCATTGAGGCGGCTGTTCAGTCAGAATTGTTTGAACGAGTTGTTGTCAGTTCAGATTTCGACGAAATATTAGAAATATCTGAAAAATACGGCGCAGAAGCAAGGCGTAGGGCTCCAGGACTGAGTCAAGATTTCTCGTCCGTGAATGAAGTAGTTGAATCGATTCTTACTGAAGAACTCGAGCTAGGACGCAGTTATGATGAATTATTTCTTCTATACGCTACTGCGCCACTGAGGACGAGTGATGACCTAATTGCTATGGCTCAAATACTCGAGAATGAGGTGACAGCAAAAGCGGTAATCGCTACAACGAAGTTTATCCATTATCCACATCAGGCGCTAACGGTTACCTCGGGTAATCAATTAAAGCCGATGTGGCCCGAATTGATTCGTAAAAAAGCTACTAGTCTGCCTAGCTTTGTCGTGGGTAACGCAAGTACGTATGCAATAAAAGTGGCAGAATTCCAAGAATATTTAGATTTCTTTATACCTTCCGGCATGCATGGGTACTACATGCCGTTTTGGCGGTCTGTCGATATCGACACTCAAGAAGATTATGATCTCGTGTGTTCGTTGGTAGCTGGAGGGATAAAGCGTAGCTAGTTTGATGATGAACCTTAGTAATCATTCGTTGGTCAAGGCAGTTGAAGTTAAAAATAGAAATAGAAGAAGCAATGAGTTGGTTAAAGTATTATATTTCTGCAAACAACGCATGTTCAAAAATCGGTTGGACATCAATCATCAAGGCCCCGCTAGTTGGTATCTTCTGGCTAATAAACAGATCCTACTCAAACCGCTTGAAGCATAAGGTTGCGAGAAGAAAGTTTGAGTCCATACTGTGTAACATCACTCTTTCAGATGCAGCGGATGTTGACGGGAGAGTTTTAATCGATGGTACTTGGGATAATCCGAACTATTGGTTTAGGTCTGTACTGCTTGTAAAGGCTTTAGGAGTCCAAACGCAGAATCTGGTGGGTGTTATCGGGGCAAATCGTCGAAGCGATCAACGCAATACCCTGACAGCCTTGGGCGTTAATCAAATATTTGATTTGCTTTCGATCGGAAATAGAGCCTCTCAAATTCAGCATCAGGTTGAGTTACTTTGCTCCAAGATTCACTCTTCGGAAGATATATTGCGTTGTGACCTGCCATATTCAGTACCGGGCAAATTGTTGTATGACTACCTGTTGAAACGCCAAAAACGTTCTAAAGTCGACATTGATCAGAAAAATTTCAAGAGAGATCTTTTTACGTATCTTCTGAATATAGAAAACGCTATATCTATAGTGAAAAAAACGAAACCCAGACTGGCAATTTTGAGTCACGGGAAAAGTGAGACAGGTCCGCTCACCTGGATATGCCTGAAACATCATGTAGAGGTGATTATCAGCAAAAGCGATTACGGTTGTTTGAGATATTGGAGGGTAAATGGGTGTGAGAATATATGGGATCAACAGGATTGTTTAAGCAAGAACGAGTTAGACAACTTATCGGAGGAGCGCCTAGAGGGCTTCGAAAATCTTGGCGACAAAGCCGTTAGAAGAAGGTTAGCGGGCCATGATGAAAGTATGGCTGCGCAATTCGCTTATAAAAATCCCGGCACAGTTGTTGACAAAAGCGCAATATGTGATGAATTTAACTGGGACATTAAAAAGAACATCATTGGCGTTTATGCGTCAACGTGGTTTGACTGGCCGCATACGTATGGGATGAAAAATTTTCGGGATTTCGAAGACTGGATTACTGGCGTCTTTGAGATTGCATCTCGGGATGAAAAGTTTAATTGGCTAGTCAAAGCTCATGTAAGTGACTCTTGGTATGGTGGGGCGTCGATAGGCGACTTGATTGATCTTGAAAGATTTGACCATATCAAGCTTGCATCTCGTGAATGGAATGGTGCTTCTATGTTGACCAGTATAGACGCCTTTGTAACAGTGCACGGTACGGTTGGGATCGAAGCCACCGCAATAGGAAAACCAGTAATTGTTTCAGACGTTGGTTGGTATGATGACCATGGATTTGTAAGGCGGCCAAATGATCGGGATGAATTTTTAGGCCTCTTGTCGACTGATTGGTGGTCCGACATGGATCTAGGTGCAAATTCAAAGAAAGCGAAAATATTTGCGGGCGGTTATTGGGGCCGACCGTCTTGGCAGGGCGATTTTGCCCTTCAGGATGACTCAAAGCAATGGAATCTCTATGAGTCCCTACAACGATTGCCAGTCGTTCATAAGAAAGTGATGACAAAAGAATCGGAGTTGATAAGGAGTTGGTATGCGTCAGGGCATCCGCATTATCATACTTATAAAATGCTACAAGCAGAAAAGATTCAAATCTAATGTCATTGAGATTGCAATTAATTTATCTTTGAGCCATAGCGTGAATTAAAAGGCTGCTGATGTACGAAACAGAAAAGCAACTCTGGTTCGAAACAAGTGATTTGTGGAGCATAGCAAGCGCATATTAATGCGCATAGCCAAACAACTTGGCTGTCTGAAGCAGAATAATTAGCCTACAAATAGAGTCGACTGAGAAAAACTCACGATCTGAGCCCTAGGGAATTAATCTCAGCGCGTGGACTGATCGATCCTAATAATATAGTTAAGTTCTCGGACGGCGTTAGGGATCGAGACGATATATAGTCCGCGCTGCAGAAGTAGCGGTTTATATATCGTCAGATTTAATGCGTGTGGGGAAGGAATACTACTATTCTGGTTGTAGCGAAATCAGTCTGGTGGTAAAAACCGCTGAAAATCGTGGATTGCAAGACAATCGAAGTCTGTTATAGCCGATCGTTAGCTGCTTTGGATATTACTGATACTTTTTACGTGGTAGCGGTATATGAGAGAGACTGAAGAAACCAAGGGAATAACATGATATCAGCAAACAGTTGCTATGTAGTCGCTGAAATTGGCATTAACCATAACGGTGATTTAGAGGCGGCTATGAAGCTCATGCGCGAGGCCAAAGCATGCGGCTGTGATGCTGTGAAATTTCAGAAACGGACTGTTGATTTAGTTTATACCAAAGAGGAGCTAGCCAATTTGAGAGACTCTCCTTTTGGAAGTACAAATCGGGATTTAAAGGAAGGTCTGGAATTCGGGAAATCAGAATATCAAGAATTAGCAGAGCTCGCGAGAGATATCGAAATAGATTGGTATGCTTCACCATGGGATAAAGCGTCAATTGAATTTCTGTTGGACTATGACATACCCTATTTGAAAGTCCCATCAGCGTTGGTAACAAGCACAGAGTATTTACAGGCGTGCGCTTCCTCTAGGAAACCATTATTAGTATCAACTGGCATGTGTGACCTTCAAATGATCAAGCAAGCTGTCGAAGTCATCTTGTCAGCTGGCGGACAAATTGCTTGTCTTTATCACTGCACTTCAACATATCCTTGTTCTATAGACGAACTAAATCTGCGAGGAATACATACCTTGCAAGAGGAGTTCCCCGATATTCCAATCGGATATTCAGGTCATGAGGTAACGCCCTATACGACACTCATAGCAGCCGTTATGGGTGCTCGTTCTGTTGAGAGGCATCTGACATTAAGTCGGGCATTATGGGGTACAGATCAGGCCGCCTCCTTAGAGGTCCCGGCATTCGCAAAGCTTATTAGGCAGATACGCAATATAGAGTTAGTTTCTGGAGATGGCCAAATTAGATTTTATGAAAGTGAAATACCGATAGCAGAGAAACTCAGAAAGGTCGATGATTTGTTTTCCTGAAAGTGAGTCGGTTTCAGTTGTTATACCTGCGCGCGGCGGTTCCAGAAGAATTCCGAGGAAAAACTTAAAGAATTTCTGTGGTAAGCCATTAGTTGCATGGACAATTGAGGCGGCTCAAGGGTCAAAACTTGTTAACAAAGTAATTGTCAGTACTGACGATCCGGAAATAGCAGGTTTGTGTCAATCTTATGGGATCTCGAGCCCTAAACTTAGGGACCCTAGCCTAGCCAAAGACGATGTTCATGCGGTGAAGGTAGTGCTCAATTATTTGGATAGCTTGCAGGCCAACTCAGAAGAGTTACCGTCGATCGTTTTAATGCTGTTACCAACCAGTCCATTGCGTACTAGTGCCGATATAGATTGCGCGATAGGCTTGTTGATAGACTCGGCGGCAAACTCTGTTATTGGCGTATCGGAGCACAGAAAGGCCTTGGCAAGTTTGCGATGGATCAGAGAAAAAAAACTTGAACCAGTAATGCCGATTACAAACATTCATGCACAACATCAGGATTTCGAAACTCTATACGCTGTAAACGGAGCCATGTTTGCTGCAAGGAGTGCATCATTGAGATCTTATGAGACCTACCATATGCCTAACGCGATACCTTTCCTGATGAGTCAACGTTCATCAGTAGATATTAACTATGAAGAGGATTTTAGATTTGCTGAGTATTTATATGCGGATAGCATAGAGACATAATATGAAGACGGTTTACGTGGTCGGAGGTTTCGGGCGAAATTATGGTGATCTAGTTCTTCAGGAATCGCTGTTTGGTAGGTTGCGAAGATTTGCAAGTGGACCCATAAACATCGTACCAATAGATTGCCAAGCAACTCGTTTTCACGAGGGACTGGTTGACCTGATAAACGAGACGGGTTCGCTATTGATAGTGGGAGGTGGGGGTTTCATCTTTCATAGACCTGAGGATAAAAGTGTATCCGGATGGCAATTTAATATTAGTATAAGTTTGCTTAAGAAGTTGCGAGTCCCGTTGGTTGTCTATGGCATTGGCTACAATCGTTTTTTTTTCGACGATAGAGGGTTCAAGAAAGAATTAACGCCCCATCTTCAACAAACACAGCTTCATGCTGAGTTGTTTTCAACCAGAGACGCTGGGTCGCGGTCCGAGCTTGTAAGGCTAGGTCTCTCAGAGAATGACATCGAGGTAATCCCAGATCCTGCGATATTTAGCCAGGCAATTACACCATCGGATTTACCGATTCTGACTAAATCGGCTCTAAAAATTGGGCTCAACTGGGCTGGCGATAGAAACTACTACAGATTTCCGGAACCGTGGGTTGAAGCTAGAGAAAAAGAGATAGAGATAATATCGGGAGCTCTTCGTATATTTGCGGAGAAGAACGATGCTGTCTTCTATTGGATTCCACATCTTGCGGGCGTTGATGCGGAGGTAGAGCACAAGTTTCGGTCCAGGCTTGGCGACTTGCTAGTTAACATTGAAGAAGAGATGGCATGGCTATATCCGCCATCGCTGATTAATGCGAGGTTCCTGACAGGTGTATACGGTCAGATGGATTTAGTTTTGGGTATGAGAGGTCACGCGAATATAATTCCTTTCGGCCAAGAAGTCCCATTTATAGCGCTTGGCTCGCATGACAAGAATAGGTTTTTCCTAGAACAAATTGGAAATCCGGAAAACATTTTTGATGCGGTTAGGGACTCGAAGAATTCGGATATCGACTATCTGTTAAGTATTCTGAACCGATTAAAGCGCGAAACCGCCGCTCTCAAGTTTCAATATCGAATGAAGTTCAAAGAACTTTCATTAGCTGCAGATGCTTTTGATAGGAAAGTTGCCGAGCTAATGAGTTAGTAATCAGAATTAGAGCGAACTATAGCGATATCCGACGTAGTGTAGCTCGTAAAGTCATAAATCTTCCTAGCCATAAAAATCAGTGAATTCGAGCGTGAATTCAATATATTGCTACAGTCGATATAAAGATGAAAATTAGTATTGGAATGAATCTCACGACAGCTCCTTGGGGGGGTGGCAATCAGTTCGGTAATGTATTGAAAACATATCTTGAAAAGTATGGATGTTATGTTGTTACTGATCTACGGTCTGAAGATATTGATATCATTCTCCTAACCGAACCACGCTCGAGACTAACTAGTTCCGCCTATAACGATAGAAACATTCAAAAGTATCAAAAGAAAACGAATGGTCGTGCGATTGTGGTGCATCGAATAAACGAATGTGATGAACGTAAAGGAACTGATTATGTGAACCAGTTAATTGCACAAGCTAACAAATGTGCGGATTTCACGGTATTTATATCTGAGTTCCTAAAGAAAATATATTCGACCACGTCTATAGATATGACTAGAGCACGTGTAATTTTGAACGGTGCGGATACCCAGATTTTCTATCCAGCAACAGATCAAGATCGTAGTCAAAAATCCCCACCCTACAAGATGGTTACCCATCATTGGGGTGCGAATTGGTCAAAAGGCTTTGAGGTGTATCGACTAATTGATCAATTGTTATCTCAAGCTGGATGGAGAGAAAGAATCGAGTTCACCTACATTGGTAATTTACCCGAGAGATTTCACTTTAAAAACGCCAATCACATTAAACCATTAGCTGGAATAGACCTAGCGAATGAATTAAGGAAACATGATATTTATTTGACCGCGTCACAAAATGAGCCTGCGGGCATGCACCATATTGAAGGGGCGTGTTGCGGGTTACCCGTGCTCTATTTAGATAGTGGCGCTATTCCGGAATACTGCGGGGACCATGCAATTTGTTTTTGCAAAGAAAATCTGGAGCAAAAACTCCACGAAGTAATCGACCACTATGGGTTCTGGGTAAAAAAGATTACGACCTATCCGTATACCGCGGACAAAATGTGTTCAGAGTATTACGCGCTATTTCAAGAATTAATCCTCGATCGCGAACATGTCTTAGCGCGGCGTTCAACAGAGAGGAGTTTAGGAACTCTCGATCGGTGGGTAAGAGAAATTAGGTCGTTACGTCATTAATTGTTGCGACAAGGATAGTTAGACGAGAGTTTGTTTTAAATGGAAAGATTGGATCAGAAACGACAATCTAGAGTACACGAAATGCTCATCCAAGAGTGATGAACTGGAATGAGTCCTAACAAAGAGCTTTCTTGGCTTGGTGGATTAGAAGGAAAAGTATTCCGGTTTATTGGTGTTTTAGAAAAGACAGGTACTTCTGGCAGATATCTACCGTGTCGAAATGGCGCGACGCGCTATGGAAGGACGGCCGAGCTAGGATTTAGCTGTTTTGCGCTAAAGGTATACCATACATTTGGTTGGTGGGACTCTTTAAGCGGACAACGAAAAAAAGAGTGGATCGAGCATATCGAATCCTACCAAGTTTCGAGAAATCTAATTGATTCAAAATATGAGGGAGCGTATGTCGATCCGGTTCTAATAGAGTTTCTTCGAAGGCCCTCACTGCATCGTACATTAAGCTGGATTCGTACAACATCAATGCTGGAAATTGTGCGGAGTAGTTTTACCGGAAAACAGTTACAGACGTATGAGCGAGTTATTATGGCGGAAACTAAGCAAGCCATTGCTACGTTGGCACAAATCGGGGCTCAAATAAAAACACTGTTTTCCGGCTACCCACAAACACCCAGTGAGGTGGACAAGTTTATGACGAGTGTTGATTGGGATTTGCCTTGGGGTGCAGGCGGTCAGACGGCATCACTTGCTGTATTTCTATCAACATTGGCACCAAATTCACTAGCATGTGGTGATATTGTTACGTTGAAAGCGAGCATTGCCCAACATTACGAAAATTTAGCGGATCCAAATACGGGCGGCTATTTTCTTAGCCGCACTCCGGACCACGGCCTCTTGGTTAATGGCGCTATGAAGGTGCTGACAGCATTGGATTGGTTGAATATTCCGATACACTATTCACGAGAACTAATTGATACAACATTAAGTAGAAAGCCAAGATCTGATGGTTGCCACCTTGTTGATTCGGTCTATGTTTTATATAGATGTAGCCTGCAAACTGATTATAAAAAACGGGAGGTAGAAAGTTATCTGATTGAGTGCGCAGGCATGATCAAACGACATCACCATAGTGATGGAGGATTCTCGTTTTCGGTTGGTCAGGCGCAAAAATGGTACTACGGACTACCCATATCTAGAGGCCTAGCGGAGGGCGATCTTCATGGAACAACGTTGCTAGTTTGGGCATTGGTAATGATTGGCCATGTTTGTTGTCCTGGCAAATACCACTGGAATGTTATACGCCCTTAGGGTGATGGCATCCGCATCAAAAGATTTCTGCTTCATTGCAAAAAAAAGCAATAATTCTCGGAATATCAGGCCAGGATGGCCTATACCTAACAAATCAATTGGTGGATGCGGGGTATCAGGTTATTGGGGTATGCCGAAATCCGATGGTGAGAAGGGACAGAGAATATTTGCAATTACATAATCGCCCAAATGTAACCCTTAGATACTTTGATGCCCAAGATTCTCTAAAGCTAAACGCCCTGTTTGATGAGTGTAAGCCGGTCGAGATATATAATCTCGCGGGTGACTCCTCAATTACTGAGTCATTCATAAAGCCCGTGTCTGCTGTCGATAGCAACATTAAGGTTGCTCTTAATTGCTTAGAGTATGTTCGAACAAAAGCACCTGAGATAAAGTACTTTAATGCTTGCTCTAGCGAGTGTTTCGGTAAGCAAGGAGGCGCCGCGGCGAGCGAAACAACTCCGTTTCAGCCAATTAGCCCTTATGCAGTCGGAAAAGCCTGCGCATATTCGATTACGAAAACTTATCGCGAGCTCTATGGAATTTTTGCATGCTCGGCGATCCTGTTCAATCATGAATCACGTTTTAGGGGAAGCCAGTTTGTTTCCCAAAAAATAGTTAGCGGCGCTCGGCTAATCGCAGAAAAACGAATGAGTCACCTAGAGTTGGGGGATTTAACTATCGAAAGGGATTGGGGATGGGCGCCCGAATATGTTGATGGGATTTATAGAATAATGCAGTTCCGGGTAGCGGAGGATTTTGTCCTGGCAACGGGAGAATCAAATAAGTTGTCAACCTTTGTTGATGCAGCCTTTTCTTATTACGGGCTTGACTGGGAGAACTGGGTTGTCTCCACCCCACGATATTTTCGACCAGTAGATATTGAGAAAAATTGTGGGAATCCATCTAAGGCAAGGCGGGAGTTAGGATGGGTGGCAAAATATCGAATAAAAGACATCGTGACGGATATAGCCGGTGGCGCGGTAGATCCACTGATTTAATTCTCCCATGGACTATTTTTGCTATGCCAAAGAGTTGGTCAAACTGCCATCAGCATTAATCAGGAGTCAAAGTTGGAATGACTACTCGCGATTAATCATACGGGGTGACAGTTCCGGTTGGGTTCTAGACGAGTTTGCCAAGGAGCTTGGCGCAATGGTTGAGGTTCTAGGGGCCGAATCAGTCAGCTCGGAGTACTACAAAGCATGTCGAAGTCAGGTTGTTTTCTTCACCAGCAAGTATTTTCTTCTGAAGTGGCGAAAGTCTTCCCACCGCATCACTTTCCCCTATTTTCATGGTGATCCACGGGTTGATCCAAGTAATGCTTCGTTGTTCAAATCAGTTGTGAGTTGGAAAGATGACATCTCCAGGATTCAAGTCAGTCACAAGCAGCTTGAGCATCTTTTTCTCGACTCTGGCTTATCTCGTGAGAAGGTACACAGAATACCGATCGCAATCAATTTGAATCTTTTTTCCTTGAGAACTAGGGAAATTAGGGCACGGGCAAGAACAAAGTTAGGAATCCCAAAATCTGCTGTAGTAATTGGATCATTCCAGAAAGATGGAATTGGGTTTAAGTTAGGCAAAGAGCCCAAGTTGATCAAGGGACCGGATACATTACTTGAGGTTGCGCAGATTCTTGCAGGACGAATTGAGGGGCTATATTTTCTTTTGACCGGTCCAGCACGAGGATATGTAAAAACAGGGCTGACTAAGATTGGTGTTCCATATATCCATGTAGACCATAAGGACTATAAGGATATAGAGCAAAACTTCCATGCGATTGATGCCTATGTAGTTACGTCGCGCGAAGAAGGAGGTCCGAGAGCGATATTGGAATCAATGGCGACAGGTGTGCCCATTATTTCTACCCGTGTTGGGCAGGCTTTAGATCTCATAGTGCACGGAGAAAATGGTTGGCTTTCTGATGTGGGTGATGTAGAGGCACTAGCTCATTGGGTTGAGGTAGCGCTGGAGAAAGATTATTTTTCATCAAAAATGAGGTCAGTTGCTCGTTCCACTGCAGAAAAAAATTCATGGATTGCACAAACAGATCTATGGCGATGGTTTTTTGATGGAATTTTGGAAATAGGTAATACTAATTGAGGCAATCGAAAAAGAATTGAAGTGATGAATATTTGTGTATCGATTCTGCTAACAGTAAAGGTTAGATCCTAGGCTCACCAGGAAGCCTATATAGCGGCCTTTCTTATTGATTCCAGCATGAGGATGGTATTGTTTTTCAGTTTTGAAGTATCCCTAGAGGACTGGAATGAGGCGGGGATAATCGACCGGGAGACGCGACTCTACGAAGAATTGATACGGCGATATGCGGTTACTGTCAGGTTTATGACTTACGGCGATAAGGGGGATCGAAACTGGCTCCGAAAAATTGAAGGGATTCAAGTTCTTCCTGCTTACGAAAATAGACCTACACCTCGCGGGAGATTAGTTCGCTTACTGAAGAGTTTCTCTTTGCCGTGGGCAATGGCGAGTGAACTGAGTGCGGTTGATCTCTACAAGTCTAACCAAATTATGGGAGCTTGGGTTGGCGTAGTTTCAAAACTTCGCTTTCGCAAGCCTCTCTTGGTGCGGTGCGGATATGAACTATCTGAATTTAACCGCTTAGGGCGCGTTAAATGGTGGCGTCAGCTTGGTGGATTAGCGCTTTCTTTTTTAAGTTATCAGCTTGCGGATCGTATTCACGTTTCGACCCTAGATGACAAAAAAATCGTTGGCAAGCGGTTCCGCGTGCCACAGCATAAGATATATGTTCAGCCGAATTGGGTGGACACAGAGGCCTTTTCCCCGTCTTCTGATCAAAGCAAAAGGCGTAATGGCATCCTATTTTTGGGACGTTTCACTGACCAGAAAAATCTGTCACTTCTTATTGATGCTGTCAGTGGGACAAATCTACCGTTAACTATTGTTGGATCAGGTGGCGACGAGAACATCATTCGGGAAAAGATTGATCTAGAGGGTATAGAGGCCGATATTAGGAATAATATCCCAAATCGCAGTTTGCCAGCTCTTTACCAACAGTGTGCGGTCTATGTAATCTGTTCACGATATGAGGGAAACCCAAAGACGCTGCTTGAAGCGATGTCCTGCGGGTGTGCTGTTATCGGCACAAATGTAAAGGGTGTGAGAGAAATAATCGATCATGGAAAGAACGGAATTCTGGTCGATCAAGACGCGATTTCGTTGCGTCAGGCAATACTCGATCTGATTAGCGATCAGGACCTTCGTCTCAAGCTGGGTGAAGCTGCCCGAAGAGGGGTGATACAGAAACACTCTCTGGATGCTGCAGTTGAGGCCGAATGGGAAGCCTACAACTCATTAATCTAGATAGGACCTGCGTAGGAACGCCATGAACGTTTTACGACAGCTAAGAATTCGTATAGTTGATCTTCTTAGTCGTTCTTATAGCCGCCTTTTTGATTTAGGATCAGTTGAAAATACGCTGACAAGTCAGCCTAGAGCAAGTCGAGAGACTTATCAGAAACTTGCGAAAGCGTCAGCGATGCAGGTTTACCCTGAAATCGATCTATTCGAGCAGGAAACGGGATATGCAATTGCCCCAGAGTGGTTGGATAAATTAGCACTTCACACACAAGTAGTCATCAAGAGATCTCCACTCTGCTACGCCCACGGCCGTGTTTTGTATAGCGCCCTATCGAGGTATCTTGCGTCAATCGCTGCATCAGAGACTATTAATATAGTAGAGACAGGTACTGCAAGAGGCTTTTCCAGCCTATGTATGGCTCGTGCGTTGGAAGATACAGGTCGCGCGGGCAAGGTAGTCACCTTCGATGTTCTGCCGCATCGATCCTCAATCTATTGGAATTGTATTGATGATCTCGAGGGCAAAAAGTCACGTGAAGAACTGCTTGCACCATGGAAGGACATGGTCCATAAATATATAGTGTTTGTTCAAGGTGAAACCCGAAATACACTCCCGCGTGTAAGTGTCGATAGAGTACATTTTGCGTTCTTAGATGCTTCTCATACTCAATCTGATGTGCTCTTTGAATTTAGTCATATTACTGCATGTCAGAAGTCGGGAGATGTGGTTGTGTTCGATGACTACACTCCAACGCAGTACCCTGGGGTCGTGTCAGCGGTTGATGAGATTTGCGAGAAATACGGATACAGTGCGGAAAAACTAGCGGCTCACTCTGATCGTGGGTACGTAGTTGCTGTGAAATGGTAGAGTTGATGGGCTCCAGAGCTGGCACTCAATCATAGTAGTATGCGCGGAATTTCAGGAATCTGGAATTTTAGTGGTCGATCAAATCTAGATCTTTTTTGGAAGTAAGCCGAGTGGATGGCTGATGCGCTAGTTCATCGAGGCCCGGATGGACATGGCGTCTTTGTTGGCCAGAATACTTGCCTTGCGTTATCCCGCAGACGCTTGTCCATCGCGATTTGTCGCCCAGTCTCATGCATACAGGGGGTGGCTCAATTGGTGCGAGCAGCGTTGCAAAGTAGACCAAATATCTGAATGTAACTATCCGTTGTCTAGGGGCGGTCGTGACCTTATTTATTGATCAAAAAAGAGGATCGATAAAGGCAATAATGATCATTTTCGTAAATGATGTGGTCCTTGGGAGAAGCATCAGGGCAGGAGTCAGCGAATACTAGGTATTTCGCTGGTTCGCCTTTTGCCATACTTCGAACGAGCGCTGGTGAGCTTACGATGTTCTCTCTGGCGAATTCTTCAAATAAACGGATTTGTTTCTCACGACCTAGTTTTATGAATTCATCTAAAGGTAAATTTGAAGTTTGAGTTAGTATCGGTGCAATACCTACCAGTCTACTCTTGACGTAGTGCGCTCCCCCTCTGGCCGCGGTAAAAGGGTCAACTCCCGCAACACTTTTTTGAGAAAAAATGGAAAAATCTTTCTGCGTTTTCTGGCCAATACCAACAGTAACAATCGGTCCACTTTCTACTGGAAGTGAAGAGATTGCAGCCGCCATATCAAAGAAGTTTTGTATCTGTCCAGATTGATTGGACAATCTAGCAGTTATCGAAAGATAGCCAGCATAATCGCGTGGTTGCGTTGTCAAGAACAGCAACTTGAAGTCAGCGAGTGTCTTAGCAGATAGGTGTGGGAGTGTTTGGCCCGATACGATCAGAAGGCTCAATAAAGCGAGTGCCCAAGGAATGGAAACGCGCGAGAGGGCTTCCAACTTGTGGCGAGATACCAAAAACCATGTGGTAATTATGCTAATGAGAAAAGCAGCATACAAGAGAGCAATATTCGGGGGAGTGCCGTTGTCCCAGGCTGATAGCGCTAGAAGAATTCCGAAGATTGCGTAGAGAACAACGAGCGTAATCCAGCGCCGACCATTAGTGTGCTCGCGCTTGGAAAAGAATTCAACTGTGTAGTATGCGAAATAGAGGGTAGCTACGAGTTGGGGGAGATACATGATCCGCCGTGGTTGGATTACTATCAAATGCTTCAGAATAAAGATCGGCATTTGGAAATATTCAACCGCAGCGCAGAGCGCGATATAAAGGTAGCCGGCAATCATGATGGCCATGCCAGGTCTCATTAGAGTAGCGCGAACAGATCCTGCTTTTTCTACTAGGTTGCCGAGAAAAAACCCAACAAACCCGAGAAATATGTATCCTAGGCTGACCCAGCCTTGGCGGAACTGATAAAGGATTGAGAGGTCATCTGGATCTTGGGCGTAGATATATCGGTACCAGTCGGCGGTTGATATGGCCTCGTCTATGTCTCTAACATAGAGTTGATCGAGGGAGAAAGATGGAATGCCGTATACCATGTAGTACTGATAGGCAAAGAATATTAAGAATGGGGATCCGAGTAGCGGAAGCCTTAAAAGGTTTTTCGGAGTTGCTGAAAACAGGTATGCAATTCCTAAGACGATGGCAAAGTTAGTAGCGTTTACCGCTTGGAGTAGCAGCGCCAGTCCAAGCAGGAAACTGGCAAGAACCAATCGATTAATGACGAATGCATAAAGGGTGGCAAGCAAAAAAACCTGCGCCCAAGTTCGGGTGTAGATATCCGCTAGGACGAGAATATTGCCGCTTCCCAGAATGAATCGTCCGGCACCCCCAACCGACAACAATAAAAGGGCAAAAGCGGCTATGCATATCGCGAGCGCTGGTTCTGTCGCCTTCCCAGCTAGCACTTCGAATACCTTGAAGAGAAAATAAAATTTGAGGAATAAAATCAGGGCAATTGCAGACAAGTAAAGAATCGGTATTTGATAGATATAAGAGCTTAGAAGGGTTACGCAGCGGGGCAGAAAAGAAAAATTGTCGTTACTTTCAAAAGTGCATTCCCATGAAAATGCGTTTTGCATGGAAAAAAAATCATTTGCGATGTAGTGTCCGAGGCCGATCTTCTTGACGATGAAGTGACACACAAGAAGAAGTATCAATGATACGACTAAGCCATATAGATCAGGGGTTAGCCGTGATGAGGTGGTAACAGATTTCATGACTACTATCTAGTGAAACGGTAGTTAAGTCTGAAATATTGGGTTGTTTTTCTGAACATCATTGTGCGCAATCGAAGTAATGATATGGGAATTCCGAGAATTGTCATGTTCCGAAACTTGAAAGGAGCTTGCTCAGTTCATTTATCTCTGAATTCGAGGAGGTATTTGTGCTAGCCAAGGGCATTATGGAAGTAGTTGCTGATTTGTCGTAGGTAGCAGGTACCGGGAATTAAGACTATCTGTCGATACTGACGGCGTCGAAATTATTTTTATAATCAATAATATGGTATTTTGATAATGTTAGGAAAGTTACAAAACTGCACAGTGGCCGATAACCTAATCTGTCACGGTACTAAAAGGGGGACAGGCGACGTCCGAGGGTACGCTTGATCAGTTTGAAGTCGTTCGGGTTGGCCCTGACCTAACATATTTATTCCAAGCAAGTTTTCTCTATATTAGTGATTACGTGTTTTTGCAATGCTTTGGGTGTTTCGCCAGAAAAAGCAATTTGATTTGAGCATAGTCTTTTTTGCGTTGCCTCCCGGGAATTGCGAGTGATATTCCGGCGCACTGAGAGATTATTGTGGACATGATCTTGGGTTGTCTTGCGAGGGTAAGCTGCCAATATGAATCTATCCTTCCGTTGAGAAGACTCGATCATGGCCGAAGATTAGTCAAGCGAATCGGGAGTGCTGGATGTGAACGGATCTTATAGAATTTTTCGTGGGTACGGGTGGTGAAAAGATATCTAAGCCTCGGATTACAGATCTGATAGTGAATTGATCATGTCTTCCAAGCTCAAGGAAATGGGAATAATTTGGTGGATAGATCACCTTGATTTGGGTGGTGCGCAGCAAGACCTCGCATGTTTAGTAGAGTCAATGGCAGAGAGTGGTGCGAGACAGGCCGTAGTTTGTTTGAACTCGCGAACTCGAAAACCCCTGCTCAATAGAATCGAGCAAGCTGGAGTAACGGTTTATTGTCTAAGCAAAATTAGTCTGGTTTTGCTTTTTGGGTTGATTAAGATCTGGAGAGTGATACGACGAGACGCGTTTGATGTCTCTGTGACTTGTCTTGCGAATGCGGACTTCGTGGGTAATGTACTGGCCTCGACTGCACGGATCCCCAAGAGAATTTCATCACAAGTGTCCAGTAACAGACACTATTCTGTAATGCGCAAGCTATCGTTGAAATACGCTTTGGCGAAAAGTCATTGCGTTGTTTTAAATAGTTGCACTTATCAATCTAGTGTCGAGAAGTATGTACCCAGCGATATTCCCATCCACATTATCGAAAATGGTTCCAAGATGTCGACGGACGTTAAATCCGGAACATTTGAAACAATTCAATCAAGGCTTGGAGTTTCACCTCAAACGCGTTTGATCGGGTATGTTGGTCGCTTGTCTCTAGAAAAACGTCTTGTTGATCTCATCACTGCGTTTGCGCTTCTCCCCGACAAAGATACTCATTTAGTGGTCGTGGGTGATGGGCCAGAGAGACCCGCGCTATCGTCACGGGCAGCGTCACTAGATGTGGGATACCGAGTTCATTTTACTGGATACTTGGAGGATGTCAGACCTGTATATACTGGGCTCTCCGTGTTCGTTCTCGCATCGTCATTTGAAGGGATGTCAAACAGTTTGCTAGAGGCAATGGCATTAGGGTGTCCGGTCGTCGTATCCGATGTTGATGGGAACTGTGAGTTGGTACAGCATGGGGAGACTGGTTTGCGATTTCGATCGGGAAGCGCAGATGAGATGAAAGAGATGATTGCGTTAGTGTTAAACGATCAAGTTCTAGCAAAGAATCTCGCAATTAAGGCAAAAAGTATGGTACTTGAAAAATATTCATGGGAAGCACAGAAGGCAAAGTGGATGAAGTTACTTTCCGAGAGTAGGTAGGCGGCTACTTGTTTGGCGCCTTGGAAAGAACTTATGGAGAGGTATCGAGTCTTCTTGGAAGGAGAATCAAGAGATCTTCCGCCAAGGGTTTGCTTGGATCGGGTGTGTTGCCTTTTTCGACGGCGTTCATACCAAGGAGAACCTGTCTTTAGAGTTTCAGCATCTCACCCAGTCTCAGCGTTCAGTAGATGTGGTGATATTCGACGATTAAACTCCGCAACAGTTTCCTAAGATTGTGCCGTCTGTTGATCAAATTTACGCTTTTAATTGTTGTTAACCAACCGTGGTTCGCGATCACCGGGAGCGTGGTGATCTACTAGCAAGGAAAGATTAAAAGCCTAAGGTTGTGCTTACGCTAAAAGATTGCTGTTTTTGAAGCCAGACGTCCATTAATAATTTTAGCCTAAAATACCTCGCCTGAGACATCTTAGGAGTCTATTTTGTCATCATTAGGTGCTCGTCCCGCTGTATCGATACTTATGCCTGTGTATAACGGAGAAAAATTTCTCTCAAGTGCGATCTCGAGCATACTTAAGCAGACATTTGACGATTGGGAACTTATCGTTATTGATGACGGTTCTACTGATGAGACTCCATTGGTTTTGCAGAACCTGCGGCAAAATGATCATCGAATCCGGGTACTCACGAATCAAGTATGTCAGGGAATTGCGAGCTCGCTAAATAGGTCCGCCGCGTGTGCGAAAGCGAGGTTGCTTGCGCGAATGGATGTTGATGATGTTGCATACCGAGATCGGCTTCAAGCGCAGGTCAACGAGTTCAATGAGCATCCGAATCTTGTGCTTTGTGGTTCCAATGCAGTCCACGTAGATTCTGAGATGCGGCTACTGTTTAGAACAACACTGCCAAGCTCAGATATTGAAATACGAGAGCTCGCATTTTTTGAGAATCCCTTCGTTCATTCGTCTGTGATGATAAAAGCGGAAGCATTTAATGCGGTAGGTGGGTACCGACAAGGCTTGGATGTAACGCAAGACTATGAGCTTTGGATACGACTGTTTTCTCGAGGCGAAGTAAAGAATCTGATGCAACCTTATGTAGCGTTGAGGCGCCATACTGATTCAGTGTCCCACTCAAAGCATCATGCACAGTCGAGGCGTGCGGCAGAAGTGCAGAGCGTATACGCGTTAAAAAAACTAAAAACTATTGACTGGGACCCAAACCGTTTCGAAAACATCCGGCACTATATCTACCGGCAATCAGTCTCTCCAAGCGGCGTCCAGTGCTCAGGAGAAGAATCCCTAAAAAATGCAGTTCAGCTTGTGGAGGCGGTAATTCGATGTAGGCCCATGCTTTGTGAATCAAAAGTGCATGAACATATTTTTGGCCGGTGTCTGATTGCCTCGTTTCGGCTGCCATTAGATTGGAAAAAGAGTGTGATTGCACTTACGGTACTCCGAAGGCATGGTGTATCAGCGCTAAAAGGGGCGGTAAGACTTCTCGGGCTTTTAATTCGGTATCACATTCTTTTTCGGATGACCCATCGTTCGTGGGAATCAGCGTTAGGTGAGGGGGATGTAGCCACAAAAACGTGAGGGAAAAGCAATCGAGTGTGTTGGTGTTATGCCATGGCTCCTATCGAAATAAATTGCGATAGACGCAGTATTAGCTGTTTGTGGATAAGAGTCTGTCAGATCGACCTACATCAGTACAAGGCGTAGAAAAAGAATATAGTCTATTGGAAGGCCGTTTATCTTAGTTAGGAGGAACTCCGCAAGAGTAAAGTCCTCTCGAATAATAAAGAGGGCTGCTAGGAGCGGTAATAGCAAGAAAACAAGCGGATCGGTCGATCGAAACGCAAACTTCTTGTTGAATGCCCTTAAGAATATTTTCTGTTGCGAAAAAATGGGATGACGTGGTTTAGAGAAAACTCGTGGGAGGGTGAAGAGTTATAGTGCCATAACTTTTCGATCGAAGACAAGATTGGCTCAAGTCAGTTCCCAGTGGAGAACTAGTACAGAGTCCCTCAATATTCTGGATAATGATATTCGGACATATGTTGTGGGGTCTAAACGACCGTAAGTTAACCAAATAGCCCAAGTTCGAATACAATCCTCGCTGCAACAATTTGGCACAGCAGCGTCTCAAGAAACAATCTCTTCAACACAAAGATGGTATCGGTACGGTCTCCCTATTTGGTAGCTAGAACTAGAGAAAACAATGTTGCCAAGATCACACCGCAGGTGAGTTGGTACTGCTCAACTAAAAAGTCGGCTTATGCATGGTAAAAGCAAAATCCAAGAAGAAACATTAGCCTGTCTAGTTAATGGTTCGATTTCCAGAAAAACCGACACTACTACACTGTATCGCTACCCCTCCATCATCGCGGAAGCTGGGGTTAATCATGAAGGCGATCTGGATACTGCAAAAAGGCTTGTGTTGGAAGCGGCTGAAGGTGGCGCAGACGCAATTAAATTCCAAACCTATAAAGCCAACACGATAGCATCTAAATTTTCCCCAGCATACTGGGATTTAAAATGCGAGCCGACTACCAGTCAGCATGCGCTGTTTCAAAAATTTGATAAGTTCTGGAAGCGCGAATTTGAACAAATAAAGACTTGGTGTGATGAGGCGAAGATCGAGTTTTTAAGTACCCCGTTCGATAAGGAATCGGCCAACTTTCTTAATGAGTTGATGGGCGTTTTCAAGATCTCCTCCTCGGATATTACAAACAAACCCTTCGTTGAATACTTAGCAGATTTCGGAAAGCCTATAATTCTTTCAACAGGTGCCTCAAACATCGATGAAATAGATCGAGCACTATCTTGGATCGATAACCGCAAGGTCCCCGTGGCCCTCCTTCACTGTGTCTTAAATTATCCAACCAGAAATAAAGATGCCCATCTTGCAATGATCTCTGACTTGAAGCTTCGTTATCCAGAACGAGTAATAGGATATTCAGATCACACGCTTCCAGAAGATATGCGTACATGTGAGACAGCGTGGCTACTGGGTGCCGAGATCATCGAGAAACACTTTACACACAATAAGACCTTGCCGGGCAATGATCATTATCATGCGATGGACAAAGAAGATCTGATTGCGTTCATGACGAACTTGGAGAGAATCGGCGAGTTGCTGGGACAGAAAAAAAAGAGGGCTTTAGAATCAGAGAATTCTGCACGTTTGCATGCAAGGAGAAGCTTGGTGGCTGCTCATAACATTAAGTCCGGCTCGTCAATTGCCCCGGAAAGTGTGACATGGAAGCGGCCGGGACATGGAATCAGCCCAGCTGAGCTAGATCAAGTTCTTGGAAAACGTGCCGCGATCGATATTGCCGAAGACGAAGTGCTAACTTGGGAAAAACTTACGTGACGTTATTGATGGATACGCGTGGAGTGCGTGCGGATGCAGCAGTTGATTTGTCTACGTTAAGTCAGACAGCGATATTAAGAGAGTATCGATGTGACTGATTCAGTTTCAGAAGAGGGTAGTTTAGTTCAAGAGATAGATCGTGCTTTAGCAAAGCTTTTCCCGATCAACCGTTCGCTCACTGGAGAAGGAAACCGGCAAACATTTGAAATGCTCAGAGAGATAATTCCTCTGAAGACAATTGAATACCCTAGTGGTGGGAAAGTCTACGATTGGACTGTTCCGGACGAATGGCTGATCCGAGATGCCTATATAAAAGATAAGAACGGCGAAAAGATAATCGACTTTAAACACTCCAATTTACATGTGTCCGGCTACAGTAGTCCTGTGAGCACCGATATAACGTTCGCAGAGTTGGCGCCGCACCTCCATTTTCTAGAAGATAGTCCCAAGGCGATTCCATATCGTACGCATTACTACAAGCGAGATTGGAGTTTTTGTGTGTCCAAAAATCAGTATGATCACCTAAGGCGGGCATCGGGCCCCCTAACTGTCCTAATTGACTCTGAGTTTAAGCCGGACGGATTCATGACTGTAGGGGAACTGCTGATTCCTGGAGAAACCGACCAAGAGTACCTGGTGTCTACGTATTGTTGCCATCCCTCTATGGCGAATGACAATCTCAGCGGTCTTTTGGCGACCACGTACTTGGCTAGGGAGTTGCTTCGAGGCGAGTGTACCAAGCATAGTTGGCGCTTTATTTTTGTGCCCGAAACGATCGGCGCGATTGCTTATCTCTACAATAATGAAGAGGCAATGAGACACATCCAAGGAGGTTTAGTGGTAACGACCTGTGGCGGTCCTGGTCCGATGGGATTCAAAGAGACATTTTTGGGTGACCATATTGTGGATCGCGCAGTCCGGCTTGCCTTTCGAGATCGTGGAGTCGAGCCGATTTGTTACTCTTTTGTGCCAGACGGGAGTGATGAACGGCAATTTTCGTCGCCAGGGTTTCGTATTCCGACTGCCAGTGTTACGAAGGATAAGTATTATGAGTATCCGGAATATCACACATCGCTAGACGATCTAGAGTTCGTAAATGGACAGCAGATTGCGGAAAGCATAGAGTTATATCGGGACGTGGTCGCAATTCTTGATGCAAATTGGTGTCCAACTTCGCTGGTCCAAAATGGCGAACCACAGCTCGGCAAAAGAAATCTGTACCCAGCTGTTGGCGGCAGTGTAAATCAGAAGGGCGGAAATCTTGATAGCGAAGACGGACTAAACCTTGATGCTATGATGTGGGTTCTGTTTTTATCCGACGGGCAACATGATCTTTTATCAATCGCAGAGAGATCAGGGGAAACTTTCACCGACGTAATGTCTGCTGCGGATCAACTTAAGCGAGCCAGTCTTTTGGTTTAGAGCAAAAAAGCGTAGCATCGTCTGAATTATTGTTATTAACAGTAGTGTGGGCACTGGTTGTCAGAAGTCCGATATGTGTCCGCGGTTCCCAACACAATTTTGCCTTCTGCTACTGCAAAGGAATTAAGTGTCCAAAAAAGCCATTTCTATACTAGGCATTAATCATGGGGGTCATGACACCTCTGCGGCATTTATGCGAGACGGAGAGTTGATAGCTGCGTGCGAGCAGGAACGCTACACGCTCGATAAACATAGTCGAAAATTCCCGGTCGATGCAATCAACGATTGTCTTTTGCGAGGGCGAGTTAGTATCGACGAAGTTGACGAAATAGCTTTTGCATTCCAACCGATTTACCACATCCAAGAAGCCTATCTTCGCCCAGCACTTACTGACGCAAGTCGCATCGGTGTTTTAGTCCAGGATATTGAACGAATCGAGGAAGCGCTATCGATCGAGGAGCAGATCAGAGCGGAAACAGGATTTGCTGGCAGCATAAAGTACTACCACCATCATAAATGTCATTTGGCAAGCACTTGGTATCCGAGTGGATTCGATCGAGCACTTGTAGTTAGTTATGATGGTATCGGCGAGGTTGAGACTGGACTTCTAGCTTTGGGAGACGGGCATTCTCTGGAAGTGTTTCACCAGGAAAACCGATTCCCAGATTCCCTGGGACTTTTGTATTCCGCAGTGACTCACTATCTTGGCTGGCGCCACCATTGTGACGAAGGAATCATTATGGGTCTTGCTTGCTACGGAGATTCAAACGCATCGGTAATTGGAGAAACCCGTAGCTACATTGAGGTGTTCAGAGAGATCATCCGGGAGAGCGGAGACTTTGACTACATTATCGACCCGCGGTGGATTGCCTATCATGAGGCTAGGGATAAGTGGATAAGCAACCATTTTACGGAAGTGTTTGGACCGAAGCGAAATGAAGGTGATGAAATTTTAATTCATCATAAAAACATTGCAGCTGCACTGCAGAGACGATTGGAGGAAGTAGTTCTATCTCAGTTGACAAAGGCGCAGGAAAAATATGACGCAAGGTATTTGTGTCTTTCTGGAGGCGTTGCGCTTAACTGTTCTCTGAATGGGAAAATCGAGCAATCCCGAATATTTGACGAAATCTTCGTGCAGCCGGCAAGCGGTGACGCAGGCGTAGCGGTGGGGGCATGCTATCTTGCTCAAGCCGCAAGAGAGCCAAAGTTGTTGCCGTCTAAGAACCATAATTTTTATTTAGGCTCGATTTATGAAGAGGTCGACAAAGAGGATGCTCTGCTGCATCGCGGATTAAGTCCGTCGCGTCCGGATAATCTGTTCGATCTTGTTGCATCAAGACTTGCGGAAGGAAAGATTATCGGATGGTTTCAGGGAGGAGCAGAATTTGGACCAAGAGCGTTGGGAAATAGAAGCATCCTGACTAGGCCGTTTCCTGCTGAAATGAAGGACTATTTGAATGCCAGAGTGAAATTTCGAGAGGAGTTCAGACCTTTTGCGCCCGCGGTGCTTGTGGAATATTTCCCCGAATACTTTGAGATTGGTCAGGAAAGCCCGCACATGTTGATTGCATGCCAAGCCAGTGAAAAGGCGCGGCAAGAGATACCCGCCACGGTTCATGTGGATAATAGTTGCCGGGTCCAAACTGTGCGTCAGGAGATGAACCCGAGGTTTTATGCCTTGCTAGATGCGTTCCTTAGAAAAACTGGGTGTCCTGTATTGTTAAATACTTCATTTAATGTAAAAGGTCAGCCCATTGTGAATACACCATTGCAAGCGATTGACTGTTATCTCGGCACAAACATCGACTGTTTGGTGCTGGGAAGTTATTTTGTCGAGAAGTCTGAGCTAAGCCTGTCATAAGTACTGTAGTGATGCGCACCGTCGCTGTAATCCCTGCCCGGATGGGGTCGGGTAGGTTGCCGGGAAAGGTCATGACACGGCTTAACGGTAAGCCATTGCTTGGCTATCTTCTAGACCGAGTTGAGAATTGCAAAAAGATTGATTCGATCGTTGTCGCAATCCCCGAAACCATCGAGAACGACTGTATCCAGGATTACTGCTTAAACCGTTCGGTGCAGGTGTTTCGTGGTTCTGAAGAAGATGTTTTGGATAGGGTGTTTCAAAGCCTCCTTTGGGCTAGGGCAGAACTGGGGACCCTGATTTTTAGTGACGGACCGTTAATCGACCCTCAAGTGATCGATGAAGCAGTTGATGTGTTCAACTCGATGGGTGAATACGACTGGGTAGGCAATGACCTCATAACAACGTGGCCATCGGGCATGGAGACTGAGGTGTTCCGGGTCACGGCTTTGGCTGATGCGGCGCTTAGATGTTCGGATGCCGAAATTCGGGAACATAGTACGCTTTACATCAGAAAAAACCCTGAAAAATACAAGCTCTATAATTTAGAAGCACCCAAACCTTATGATCGACCGGATCTTTCATTTGAGGTTGATGTCTACGAAGATTTACACGTAGTCTCTGCCTTGATCAATCAATTCTCGAACTACCCAACCATTCGCCTAGAGGATCTTATTCGATTCATGGATGATCATCCGGAGCTTAAGAAGCTGACATCAAAAGTTGAGCGTCGGTGGAAAAAATTTAGGGATACGCCCCTATGATCGTGTCTGTGTAGGTTGTGGATTTTGAAAGCGTCTGAAAGGCAATACTTAGGCTCAATCGCTAGCGAGTTAGGGTGATGCGCAAACTAGATCGAGAAGCATTGGATATCGTCGACGCAGTCAACCGGTCGTGGATACAAACCAGCGAAGCGATTCATCCAGTAGGAAATATTTTTATGGTGTTTGCGCATGATTTGGTTATTCATTTCACCGGGATCTTAATTCATAGAGAAGCTAAAACTAGTTATAACAACAAGAATGTGTTTCCCTATGTAAATAAAACCTACGCGCTCTCACCATTTGAATTTCACTCGACTTTTGACGAACCGCAAATCTGCAGGCCATCACTCAAGTCACGGATAAGAAGTCTGTCGTTCAGTCGCACCGCATTAGGTGAGGCATTGCCATTAGCATCAGGGGTTGATCGAGTAGCAGCCAAGTGGATAAATCTTTTTGCTAGCCAAAAAGAGCCGACACGGGTGTTCCTTCCAAGAATTAACGACCAAATCGAAGCTTTACATGAATTGATTTCAACTTTGGCCTCGGATTATGGAATAAAAGGGCGAGGGTTTATTTGGAAAAATTGGAATCACCACGTAACAACTCATGCTTCTTCCCGTCAATCGACAATTCGCGAAAACGGATTATTGATAGGAACAAGAAATAACCTGCAGAATAGAAAACTTGCGGCGAACTTCCTCCAACAAGGCAAGGAGGTCGTGGCAATTACGCATGGTGAAGTGGCGAATTCAGTGATGGATGAACCACCTTTTGGTTATTCAGAACGTACTATGTGCTCAACTTTGATCGACTATGGGAATGCTGATGATAACGGCTGTTTCAACCAGCCATGGATTCAACCTCCCAATACACTTTTTCGCAGCGGACAGCTTGCTAAAAAAACCTATAAGCCATCAAATAGAATAAGACTTCCTAGTCGAAGCCGATCACGAATCCTCTATATCCCAACTACTTATCATGGGAACAATTTGTACGGACCTTTCCACGCTTATGAAGATTCTCTGTATCGCAAATGGCAGGCCTCTCTCTTTAACGTAGTTCCCGAGCTCGTCTATAAAGTGCACCCAAAGTCCTGGGGCGCACCGCTCGAGGGTGCAATTATTGAGCGCGAGTCGCTAGACGTCTGTATTTCCAAATATGATATCTTAGTTTTCGATTATTTTGCTACCGGAGCAATGCTTGCCTTGGTGTCGGAAAAGCCCGTAATTTATTTCGATATCGGCCTCAGAAATTTGCGCCAAGACTTTTTGAGTGTCCTGAAGCAGCGATGTGAATATCTCGAGATCGATATCGCGGAGTTGGAGTCACTTGACCTGACTAGACTAGTTGGACAACTCTGGTCGAAGACGACGGAGCGCTCAAATGAGGCAATATCAAGTTACGTATTTGCTAGGTCAGAAAAAATCAGCTGGAAAGACATCTTTAGTGCTGTAAATGCTGGAAAATCTCCAAGAACTACGTGAGCCATACCTCGTGAAAAGAAAATCTATTTTGCAAGAGTTGTCGATCGGATCGTGGATTCAGATTGGTCACCCAAGCGTCGCTGAAATAATGGCATCGGCCGGTTTTGACTGGCTGGCAGTCGATTTAGAGCATAGTGCGATCACTATGAGAGAAGCAGAGGATCTGATAAGAGTTATCGACCTAAAAGGTGTAGCCCCTTTGGTGCGAATCGCCTCAAATAATTCGGAACAGATTAAAAGAGTAATGGATTCGGGCGCGCACGGAGTTATCGTGCCCATGGTCAAGACTGTTGTAGAGGCAGAGCGTGCCGTCAAAGCGGTGAAATATCCGCCAGAAGGTGAAAGGAGCGTGGGACTTGCGCGAGCGCAGGGGTACGGCACTAGATTTGGAGAGTACTTTGAGTGGCAGAAAACAGGCTCCATGGTTGTCGTGCAGATTGAACATATCGAGGCTGTAGATAATCTTCAGGAAATTCTTTCGGTGCCGGGAGTGGATGCTTATATTGTTGGGCCTTACGATCTGACAGGATCACTTGGTATTCCAGGAGATTTTGAGGCTCAGGCGTATCTCGAAGCTATCGACGAAATTCAACGTATCAGTCAAAAATTGCAGGTTCCAGGAGGAATACATATCGTAGAACCTGACCCAAAAGCCCTAGACCAAGCTGTGAGGGCGGGCAATCAATTCATTGCGTACGGAGTAGATACTCGGATGCTGGATACTGTCTGCCGTGGAGGACTAGACACTTTGAAATATTCGCTTAAAGGAAGTGCTTCATGAATATAGTCGCGGTTATTCCTGCCAGAATGAATTCTTCTCGCTTCCCAGGAAAGCCGATGGCTCTTATTCACGGTATGCCGATGATTGGCCATTGCTATAGCCGAATTTGCCTCTGCGAGGATCTGAATGAGACATACGTTGCGACCTGCGATGTCGAGATTTTTGAATATGTCAGATCGATCGGTGGTAATGCGGTGATGACGGCGGACACTCACGAGAGAGCCAGTGACCGTGCAGCCGAGGCCATGCTGAAAATTGAGAATCAGACCGGGAGAAAAATTGACATTCTTGTGATGGTTCAGGGTGACGAACCAATGGATACGCCGCAGATGGTCAGCGAGGCGCTCGCACCCATGCTCATCGACGAAACAATTAATATCGTAAACCTTATGTCTCCTATCGTAAGCAAGGAGGAATTCAACGATCCCAACACGGTCAAAGTGGTTGTAGATCGAGAAAGAAATGCCCTGTATTTTTCTCGGGAGCCAATTCCCTCGAAGATGAAATGGCCGGGTTCGCTTCCAATGCAAAAGCAGGTTTGTATTATTCCATTCCGACGCGATTATTTGTTGGACTTTAACAACACGCCTGAGATGCCTCTTGAGAGGATAGAGTCTGTAGACATGCTTCGCATTCTTGAGAGTGGAGGCAGGGTCCGAATGGTTCAAACAGATTCGCCGTCGATTGGGGTCGATACCCCCGGTCACTTGCAAAGAGTGTCAGATTTAATGATCAATGATCCATTGATGCGAGACTATCTCAATTGAGAGTCCTGGTTTCGACAATTCCTTTTGGGTTAAGAGATAAAACACCCTTGCGGCTCCTCGCGGACGCGGGAGCAGAAGTAGTCATCAATCCGCTCGGTCGAAAATTCACCGAACAGGATCTTGTAGGTTTGATTTCTGATATCGATGTGTTGGTAGCGGGGACTGAGCCAATCACCGAAACGGTCCTTTCTAAAGCAAGCCGGTTGAAACTGATAGTCCGCGTTGGCATTGGCTTAGACAGCGTTGATCTTGGTGCCGCCCGAGAGCGTGGTATCGCTGTCAGTTACACACCCGATGCACCTTCCCCAGCAGTTGCAGAGCTGACTATCGGACTTATGATTGACCTGTTGCGCTGCAGTCACATATCCAATCTGAGGATGCGCAAAGGGGATTGGTATCGGTACTTTGGCCGTCGTGTGTCCGAGGTCACGATTGGTATCATCGGGGCAGGAAGAATTGGAAGTCGGGTAATCAAGCACCTTGGAGGTTTTGAGTGTCGGCGCATCCTCGTAAATGATCTGGATCCCGAGATCGTTTTTCCTGTTCATCCAACTTGTTCGATTGAGCGGGTATCGAAAGCCGAGATTTATAGCAAGGCGGAAGTGATCTCATTGCATGTTCCATTAACATCGAAAACACGACGACTTATCGCTGGAAAAGAATTTAAACAGATGCGCTCAGATGCACTGCTCATCAACACATCCCGCGGCGGGATTGTTGATGAAGAGGATTTATTTGAAGCTTTAGAAAGTAATCAGATATCAGGGGCAGCAATCGACGTATTCGAGCAGGAGCCCTATTCTGGCAAGTTAGCAATGCTCGATAACTGTTTGTTGACGGCCCATATGGGATCTATGTCGGTGGATTGTCGAGCACAGATGGAAATTGAAGCGTGTCGTGAGGTTGTCAGATTTTTTACAAACGAACCTTTGGAAAGTAGAGTGCCTGATAGTGAGTACCAAAATATCTAGGAAACTTTTCGAGTTCCTGAAAAATCGATCAAAACAATGCGACGTCGACTACAAGGATTATCTAAATGGATAACGTTGTTGTAATTGGAGGTTCTGGCTTTCTAGGAAGTCATGTGGCTGATGAGCTATCCGTCAGGGGTTATAAGGTGAAGGTTTTCGATCAAAAGCCCTCCCCATGGATTAGGAACGATCAGACCTTCATAGAAGGCAATATCCTGGATCGGTCTGCATTGGCGGCGGCTGTTGATGATGCCCGGTTCGTTTATCACTTCGGCGGCGTTGCTGATATAAACGAGTCGTTGACAGATCCTTATAGGACGCTAGAAGTTAATATCCTCGGAACCGCGAATGCACTGGAAGCGCTGGAAGGAAGTTCAGTGGAGCGCTTTGTGTACGCATCTACAATGTATGTTTATAGTGAAGTGGGCTCCTTTTATCGAGCAAGCAAGCAATCTGCCGAAGCGATAATCGAAGCCTATTGCGAAGTTAAAGAATTGGATTACACTTTTCTTCGATATGGCTCTCTATATGGGCCGAGGGCGCAGGAATGGAACGGTTTACGCGGTTACGTTCGTCAGGTGATTGAAAAAGGTCGGCTCGATTATCCGGGCTCTGGTGATGAGCGACGTGAGTACATTCATGTTAAAGATGCAGCCAGACTTAGTGTCGATGTGCTTGATCTCAGGCATCGAAATCAGGCGATTACGGTTACTGGCGTACAAATACTAAATTCGCGAGATTTAGCGGAGATGATATTTGAGATTGCCGGGAAGACTCCAAATGTTTCATTTTTGGATAATTCACGAAGACAGGAGCATTACCGGATTACTCCTTACCGATATTCTCCAAATCGGGCAAGGAAGTTAGTGCCATCAGAATTTGTAGATCTTGGTCAGGGAATTCTCGAGATCTGTGAGGAGTTTAATCTAGAGTCAGACCCTGATTGAGATCACGTCTCAGTGGTTATGCGATCCTATGTTTATGGGCTTGGCGTCTCTGAATTGAAATTGGCTCAAGAGATCGCTAATACCGGTTGAGTTAAGGCGGTTTCGACTTTCCAGAATATGAGCGAATTGATTCTCTACAAAGGCAAGAGTGAGATAAGAGTCGCGCCCTCAGAAACCACTCAGTATCTCTATAAGATTGGAGGAGGAGAGGTATCTGGGGAGGGGTTTATTGAGCTTAACGACGCCACCCGACTCAATAAAATCGCCGAGGAAGTACGAGATCATTACACAAAATGGATTTATTCGTTCAATGATGAATTTCTGGAATCAAAATTAGTCATCGACGAATTGTCACTTTTTTTTATATCTGATCTTTCGTGTAAGAGGTCTGAGTTTTTCGACACTTATGATTCAATCTGCAATCTCTTCCTATTAAAAGAGAAGGTCGATGAAATCAAGATAACTCGCGCAAAGTTGATCGGCTTAGATCGTTCATTTGTAATTGCCTTTAGGTCACTTTTCCCAGATGTTCCTGTCCAAGTAGAGCAAAAACCAAGAGATAGGTTTAACTTAGTTCGAAGGGTCGTCTCAGACTTAATCTATGCTCTTAATGTGATGGGCGTGATTGCGCTAACTATGTGGACAAGAACTTCCCATCAACCCAAGGCGACGAAGCGAAAGTTCCTTTCATTCTTTCCTTCCATGTTTGACGATATTGGAGTCGAAACGAAGTACCGAACGTTTATTAAATACCCAGAAGAAGTAGCGGTCATGGTTTTAGCTGACGGGATGCACCAGAATATATCGTTGCGACAATACCGCCGTTTTTCACAAAAACTGAAGGCTCAGAAGTTTTCCCTGATCGATGAGTATTTGCGACCTTCAGATGTGAGGCAGGGATTGGTTTGGTGGCTAAAGTTGTGGGTCATTTTCGCTCGTAGACGAGATGAGAAAAGAACTTTTATGGGTATAGATGTATCTGGATATTTTCGCCGTGAACTGCGTTTTTCAGTGAGCCGCATTATGCGCCTACTGGTTCTCAAAGGAGCTGTTCATAGATTCTTGACCAGGTGTCGTCCTCTCGAACTCTACTATTATCCCGTCGAGTATCCCCTCGGTCGTATGGTGTCTTGGGTTTGTGCGCTCGCTAGCCCGGAGACACAAAAGGTCGGGTTTCAGATGAGTACCGTGTCGCCGAGGCGACTTGAGCAGTTTATGGCTCCTGGCGAGGGATCGACTTGCCTTCCATTTTTACGACAGTCTCCTTTGCCTGACCGTATGTTGGCGGAGGACGA
>MDTD01063848.1_pt1 | contig 88556 bp, 79 predicted proteins | sample 811221 | NCBI WGS metagenome assembly MDTD01 (sample SAMN05326646, study PRJNA326480) | marine metagenome | isolation source: seawater | place: Pacific Ocean: South West | collected 2011
ATTTAAAGGTACAGAATCAAATGATTCATATCTCTTATATAAAAATGAAACAAAGTCTCTTGTAAACTCATTAAATGAAATAGCAACTGAATATGAGAGAGCCATTGCGTTAGGAGATGATCTTTTAGCAAATGATCTCGCAGAGCAACATAATGGACTCAGAAAAAAGGTTAAGGAATATGAAATTAAATTTATTCAAACTCATATCAACTCATTTTTTAGCGCCTTATTTCTTGAAAAATACTTAAGTGCAAAGGATTTGGACACAGAAATAGCCAAGGTTTACTATGACAATCTAAATGACAAAATTAAAAACACTAGAACAGGTAATAACATATATAATTTAATTAATGTTTCAAAGAAAAAAATAGAGGTTGGTTTACAAGCGCCAAGATTTGAGGGTCCTGACCCTTCTGGAAATATCCTAAAAATGAATGATCTGTTAGGTAAAGTTACAATTCTTGACTTTTGGGCATCATGGTGTAGGCCTTGTAGAGTTGAAAACCCAAATTTTGTTAGGATATATAATAAATTTCAAAGTAAAGGTTTAAAAATAATAGGTGTTTCACTTGATAGGGATAAAAATAATTGGATTAGAGCTATTAGTGATGATGGCCTTGTTTGGAGTCAAATTTCTAACTTAAAATTCTGGAATGATCCAATTGCGAAATTATATAATGTAAGCTTTATTCCACAAACATTCATTTTAGATGAAGATGGGAAGATTTTATCTACTAATCTAAGAGGAAGTTTTTTAGAAAGGAAAATAGAAGAATTATTAGGAGATCAATAAAGATTCTCAGTTTTTAAAAATAAAATAAGCAAAAATTGGAATTGTAATTAGAATTATAATTACGGTTAAGGCTGACTTAAAAAATAATTCAGGAGCTATTAAAAGTGTTGTTAGAATACCGCTTATTGATCCCCCGAAATGAGCTGTATGGCCAATGTTGTCATTTTGTTTTTTCATTGCGTAAATTGTATAAATCAGATATCCTACAGCAAACAAATATCCAGGCATCGGCAGTGGAAAAAAAATAAAAACTAATTTCATTTCAGGAAAAATCAAAATTGAACTAAATACGATTCCTGATACAGCTCCACTTGCTCCAACAGCATTATAGTCTTTTTGATCCTTGTGGAATTGATATGAAAGATAATTTCCAATTATTAAGCTCAAAAAATAAATTATCAGAAAGTTTAACCAACCTACTCCAAAAACCACATAGTCTGCAAAAAAATAGAGTGTTAACATGTTAATTATTAAATGATTATAATCAACATGAAGGAAACCAGAGCTAATCATTCTTATAAAATTTCCTTTGTCTAATTCTAACACATTAAATTTGTAACGATCAAAGAAAAGTTTATCCTTAAAACCCATGTAGGAAAAAATTATATTGGTTAAGATAATCAGGGATAAAGCGGGGGAAAGTCCAATCATTAGAAATTAATTTCCTAGACAAATATAGTATCTTTGAAAAAATTTATCTTTTGCAAAGGCTAACTTATTTTATACTATATCCTTTGATTTTGGTAGTCGCCTCTCTTCCATTCAAAATCTTTTATATATTCTCAGATATAATATCTTATTTACTTTATTTTTTTTCTTATAGAAAAAAAGTTATTAGAAAAAATTTAAAACTTGTTTTCCCAAAGATGAAAAAAAGAGAGATTTTATTACTTGAAAAAAAATTCTATAAACACATGGCAGATATCTTTTTAGAAATGGCTAAATCACTCTTGATTAGTAAAAAAGATATGATGCATAGATTTAAATTTAATAACATTGAAGCTTTAACTCAATTTGAAAAGAAGGATCAAAATATAATTATAATGTGTGGGCATTATGCTAGTTGGGAATGGATGATGTCCCTAGGTTATCATATAAATTATAAAGGATATGGGATATATACTCCTGTAACTAATAAATATTTTGACAAGCTTGTGAAGAGGATAAGAAAAAAACACAATGCCGAGGTAATTTCAAGGTATAAGGCCATTAAGACGATAAAAGAACACTCAAAAAAAAATATTAAAGCAGTTTATGGATTTGCAAGCGATCAATCTCCTAAAAAAAAGCCAAATTCTTACTATCTAAAATTTTTAGGAATCAAAACACCAGTTTTTTTAGGTGCTGAAAAATTAGCTAAACAATTAAATTTAGCGGTTGTTTTTGCTGATATAAATAGAGTTAAAAGAGGTTTTTATGAAACTACATTTAAAGTAATTTCAGATGATCCTAAAAAAAGTAAAGATTATCATATAACTAAAACTTTTTTTAAATTAGTTGAAAAGCAGATTTATAAAGACCCAAGTCAATATTTGTGGTCGCACAATCGATTTAAAAACATTGATCCCATCATCAGACCAAAATGGAATTATCCCAGTCAAGATGATTAGTCTATTTTTTTATTTATTTCTTCCACAAATGCTTTTGCGATTTTTTCCGCAATATTTTTACTCTTTCCTTCTGAAATAATTCTTATAATGCTTTCAGTATTTGATTTTCTAAGATGAATCCATGAGTCTTTAAAATGAATTTTAATACCATCTATAGTTATTATTTTAAATGCATTAAACTTTTCCTTTAATGATGTAAAAATAGATTCAATATTAATTTTTGAATCTAAATTTATTTTCTGTTTACACATGAAATATAATGGATAAATAGATTTTAGCTCAGAAACCTTAATATTTCTCTCAGCAATAAGTGATAAAAAAAGAGCAACCCCAATTAATGCATCTCTTCCGTAATGAAGATCAGGGTAGATAACACCTCCGTTACCCTCCCCCCCTATTACAGCTTTTCTTAATTTCATTTCTTCAACTACATTAACTTCTCCTACTTTGCTTGAGTAATGATTTGCGTTATATCTTTTTGTTATATCAGATAAAGCAATTGTTGAAGAAAGATTAGAAACAGTGTTGCCAGATTTCTTGCTTAGGACATAATCAGCACAAGCAACAAGAGTATATTCCTCTCCAAAATAACAGCCTTTTTCATCTATAAAAGCTAATCGATCAACATCAGGGTCAACAGCAATGCCAAAATCAGCTTTTTGTTTTTTTACTTCTTTGGCTAAATCATTTAAATTTTTTTCCAAGGGCTCTGGATCATGACTAAAATCCCCATTTGGCTCACAGTTTATCTTAATGACTTCAATTTCAAAAAAAGACAAAATCATTGGTATTGCAATACCTCCGGAAGAGTTAACTCCATCAACTACAGCTCTATATTTTCTTTCTTTTATAAGTTTTGGATTTATTATTGGAAGATTTGTAATTGAAACAATATGGCTCTTTATAGCATTTCTCATTTGTTTTACACTGCCTTTTTTATCAGTGTTTGAAAAATTGAAACTCATATTTTCTGATCTTTTTATTACCTCCAAAATAGAAGGAGCATTTAAACACTCGCCTTCATTATTAAGAAATTTTAGAGCATTCCACTCCTTAGGATTATGACTAGCTGTTATTACAATTCCTCCTTGACTCTTTTCAGATATAACCATCATCGCTACAGTTGGCGTGGTAGACAATCCTATATCAATAACATTAATTCCTATATTAACCAAAGTCTTTTTTACAATGGAATTAATCTGTTCTCCTGATTTTCTTGCATCTCTTCCTACAACAATTTTAACAGGACTGTTTCCTGATTTAGATTTGACCCAATCTCCAAAAGCAGCTGTAAAAGATTTGATATCTGAAGGAGTAAGATTTTCATTCTTTTTATTGCCTATAGTACCACGTATTCCAGAAATAGATTTAATTAAGGGCATATTATAAACAAAGATACGACAAGTTTTATATTGAAATTATTAGAATTTATTCTAATTCTAGCCTGAAATAAAAAAAGAAAAGTAAATTTAGATTAAATATAATACCTGTATTTATTGCCTCAATAAAAACTCGTATGTGTAAAAAAAATTAATTGATTCAAATACATAAAGTTCTTAAGAGGAAAAAAACTTTAAAACAAAAATATATAATGAAAAAAACTCTTTTCTTATTCTTGGCTCTAATATTTATTTTATGTTCCAAAGAAACTAAAAGTCCAAAAGCGGCAGTTGTTTCTGCCAGAATTGAAGCATCAAAAATAGGTATTGAAATACTTAAAAAAGGAGGAAATGCATTTGATGCAATGATAGCTACAAACTTTGCGCTTGCTGTTTGTTTTCCAAATGCTGGTAATATCTCTGGAGGAGGATTTATGGTCTATAGAAAAAATAATGGTGAGACTGGCTCCATAGATTATAGGGAAATGGCTCCAAAAAAAGCATATGAAAAAATGTTTCAAAATGAATCAGGCGAGATAATTTCTGACAAAAGTACTAAAGGTGGGCTTGCTGTTGGGGTGCCAGGAACTATTGCAGGATTGTTTGAAATTCATAGGGAGTTTGGTACAATTCCAATGAAAGATTTAATTAAGCCGTCCATAGATTTAGCTTTAAAAGGTTTTATAGTAACTGCCGGTCAAAAATCGAGTCTAGATAGTAAAAGAGATGAGTTTATTGAAGTAAATGGACAAAATACATTTTATGCCAATGAATTTAAAAAAGGTGATACAATTAAAAATAAGCCTATGGCTGAAGCTCTAAAATTAATTTCAGAAAAAGGAGAAGAAGCTTTCTACGAAGGAGAAATTGCTAAAAGTATTGTAGAGGAGGTAAGAGAAAGCGGAGGGATCATTGATCTAGAAGATATGGCAGCATATAAGCCTAAATGGAGAATCCCTGTAAATTTTAAATATAAAGAATTAAATATTTTTTCTATGGGCCCTCCTTCTAGTGGAGGAATTTGTCTTGCTCAAATGCTTAAGATGGTAGAAAAATATCCAATTAAAGAATTTGGTTATGACAATGAAAAAACAATTCAATTAATGATTGAAGCTGAAAGAAGATCTTATGCCGATAGAAGTAAGTTTTTGGGTGATCCTGACTTTGTTAAAATACCTATAGATACTCTAATTAATGATAAATATCTTTTGAATAGAATGAAAGACTTTAGTTTTTCCAAAGCAACCAGTTCTTCAAAAATTAATCCTGGAGAAATAATTTCTTGGAAGGAAAGTGAAGAAACTACTCATTTTTCAATTATTGATCAATTTGGAAACGCTATTTCAACTACAACAACACTTAATGCAAGTTACGGATCTAAAGTATACGTAGAGAAATATGGATTCTTTTTAAATAATGAAATGGATGACTTTAGCAGTAAACCAGGTACTCAAAACATGTTTGGATTAATAGGTGGAAAAGCTAATTCAATTGAACCTGGAAAAAGAATGCTTAGCTCAATGACTCCTACAATAATAGAAAAAGATGGTTCTCTATACATGATTTTAGGAACACCTGGAGGATCAACTATCATAACATCTGTCTTTCAGGTAATTCTCAATGCCTACGAATTTGGTATGAATATTCAAGATGCTGTAAACTTTCCAAGATTTCATCATCAATGGATTCCTGAAAAAGTTGAATTTGAAAAAGAAAGATTTAAAAATGCAACTATTGAAAGCCTTCAAATGAAAGGGTACGATATAAGTTCTGATTACATTAGAAAAATTGGGAGAGTTGATGCTATTATGATAAGTGATGAAGGATTTATATCAGCAGGAGCAGATCCAAGGGGAGATGATGCTGCTGCTTTTATTTATTAAATAGATAGTAATCTCATATTATATTTATTTAGATAAAACATTATTTTTGCAAAACTTCTAACTGCAAATGATTAAAAAAACAATAGATGTTAAAGCTGCGAGAGTTCATAACTTAAAGAATATTAGTTTAAAAATACCTCGTGAAAAGCTTGTTGTTCTCACTGGTTTGTCTGGAAGCGGGAAATCATCACTAGCATTTGACACTTTATATGCCGAGGGACAAAGAAGATATATTGAAACTTTTTCTGCATATGCCAGGCAGTTTATAGGGACTCTTGAAAGACCTGATGTTGAAAAAATAGATGGCTTATCCCCTGTAATAGCTATTGAACAAAAAACTACATCAAAAAATCCTCGATCAACAGTTGGAACAATTACTGAATTATATGATTTTATTAGACTTCTTTATGCAAGAATAGGAATTGCATACAGTTATGTCTCAAATAAAAAAATGATAAGTTATACTGATGAACAAATAAATAAATTAATTGAAGATCACTATGATGGAAAAGATATAACAATCATGGCCCCTGTTATCAAATCAAGAAAAGGTCATTATAGAGAACTATTTCAGACTTTTATTAAACAAGGTTTTTTAAAAGCAAGAATTGACGAGGAAATTGTAACTCTAAAAGCTGACTTAGAATTAGACAGATATAAAACTCATGATATTGAACTAATCATTGACAATATAAAGGTTACTAAGAATAATGTTAGATTACATGAATCAATAAAAACAGGATTGAGAATGGGAAATAACTCATTACTAATTCTTGATTTAAAAAATAATGAAAAAAGATATTTCAGTAAAAACCTTATTTGCCCTTCATCAGGTGTTTCATATAACAAACCAGAACCAAATACATTTTCTTTTAATTCGCCAAAAGGGATGTGCAAAAAATGTAAAGGTTTAGGTGTTATTCAAGAAATCAATAGAAATAAAATTATTCCTGATGAAAATTTATCCATAGACAGTGGAGGAATTATTCCTTTAGGTACCAAAAAAAATAATTGGATTTTCAAACAAATTGAAGCAATAAGTAAAAAATATAACTTTTCTCTTTCTACTAAAATTGCAGACATACCAAAAAAGGGATTAGAAATAATTTTAAATGGCGGAAATGAAAAGTTTTCAATTAACTCAAAAATTCTTGGAGTTAAAAGAGAATATAAGATTGATTTTGAAGGAATTGAGAATTTTATTAAATCTCAAAATTCAAATACAGATTCAAAATCTATAAGGAGATGGGCTTCCTCTTTTATGGATGAGAATAAATGCGATAAGTGTGAAGGGTCAAGACTGAAAAATGAGGTTAATTTTTTCAAGATTAATAATAGAAACATCATTGAAATATCAGATATGGATCTAAAAGTTCTTTACAATTGGTTTTCCAAACTAAGAGGTAAACTTTCTGAAAAAGAATTAGAAATATCAAAAGAAATAATTGATGAAGTAATAAAAAGGCTAAAATTTTTGATAAATGTTGGACTGGATTATTTAAAATTAAATAGATCAACCAAATCACTTTCTGGTGGTGAAAGTCAAAGGATTAGACTTGCAACTCAAGTTGGATCTCAGTTAACAGGAGTTCTTTATATTATGGATGAGCCAACAATTGGACTTCATCAAAAGGATAATTTAAAATTAATTGATTCTTTAAAATCTTTAAGGGATATTGGAAACTCTATTATAGTTGTTGAGCACGATAAAGAAATGATGCTAAAAGCTGATTATATAATTGATCTAGGTCCATTTGCAGGAAAAAATGGTGGTGAGATAATTTCTCAAGGAACTCCAAATCATATAAAAAAACAAAATAGTTTAACTGGAGATTATCTTGCCAGGATAAAAAATATTGATTTACCAAAGAAAAGAAGAATAGGAAATGGTAAAAATCTTATAATTGAGGGATGCTCAGGAAATAATCTTAAAGACATTAATGTTAAATTCCCACTCGGTTTATTAATTGGTGTGACTGGTGTTTCTGGAAGTGGAAAATCTACTCTTGTAAATCAAACAGTATATCCTATATTAAGTTCATATTTTTATAAATCACTTTTAAAACCATTACCCTATCAAAAAGTGAAAGGGCTTAATAATATTGACAAAGTTGTAAATGTTGATCAAAGTCCTATTGGCAGAAGTCCCAGAAGTAACCCTGCAACATATTGCGGTATTTTTAGTGAAATCCGTTCTATTTTTTCTTTAACATTAGAATCAAAACAGCGAGGTTATAAACCTGGAAGATTCAGTTTTAATGTTAAAGGAGGAAGATGTGAGAGTTGTCAGGGTGCAGGCATTAAAGTAATTGAAATGAATTTTCTTCCAGACGTGCAGATAGAATGTGAAGATTGTAATGGTAAAAGATTTAATCGTGAAACAATCGAGATTAGGTATAAAGGAAAATCAATCTATGATATTTTAGAAATGACAATTGATGAAGCCTGTAATTTTTTTGAAACTATCCCTAATCTTTCTAGAAAACTTAAAACAATACAAAAAGTTGGATTAGGGTACTTAAATTTAGGTCAGTCGTCAACTACTCTTTCAGGAGGAGAAGCGCAAAGAATTAAGTTGGCATCAGAGTTATCTAAAAAAGATACAGGAAAAACCTTTTATATTTTGGACGAACCAACTACAGGTCTTCATTATGAAGATATTAAATTATTGATAAAAGTTCTTAATTTTCTTGTCGATAAAGGAAATACCGTTTTAGTCATAGAACATAATTTAGATGTGATAAAGCAAATGGATCATATTATAGATATTGGTCCAAATGGCGGAGAAAATGGCGGAGAAATAATTGGTTATGGAACACCGGAGAATTTGTCTAAAATAAAATCAAGTCATACGGCAAAATATCTTTTTAAAGAGCTGAAATCTGCATAAATAAATGAAAAAAATATTATACATTTTATTGTTTTTTAAAATATCAATACTTTTTTCACAAACAAATGTAAATTATGATATTAAAGCAAAATTTGACGAAAATCATGGTCAGATTGATATAAATCAAAATATTTTCTATAAAAATATATCAAATAAAACTATTGAAACAATCTATCTTAATGATTGGTCAAATTCCTATTCAAGTACTGATACTCCATTAGCAAAAAGATTTGGAGAAGAATATGATAGGAGTTTTTATCTCTCATCAAAAAACAAACTTGGATTTACAAATATTCATCATATAAGAAAAGATGGTAATGAAACTAATTGGAATAGATTATCCGATCAAAAAGATATTGTACGTATTGATCTAAATCGACCATTAGAAAAAAATGACAGTATTAATATTGATATAAAATATTCAGTAAAACTTCCTGATTCAAAATTTACAGGCTATGGTAATAAAAACAATGAAACATTTCACCTGAAACATTGGTATATTACAATTAGTCCTATTCATAATGGAGAATGGAAGAAATACAGTAACCTAGATCTTGATGACAGTAGTATCAATCAAGCTGATTATAAACTAAGTTTAGATATTTTAAAAAACTTAACTGTAAATGTTAATTTAGAAAGCATAGGAAACCCAGTTATCGTTAATGATGATAGAGTAATTAAAAACTATCATGGAGAGAACAAAAAGGAAATAGAGTTAGTATTAGATTATAAAAATAACTTCAAAAAAATACTTGATGATCAAGGGAATTCAATAATTACTGATATATATAGTAAGAATCTTGATGATAAGGACTTTAATCAAAATGTAATTGAAATAATTAAGTTTGTTAGGTCTTTCTTGGAAGTTGAAAATGATAAAACCTCTCTTGTTTCAAATATAGTATATGAGAAAAATCCATATTATGGGTTGAATGATCTTCCATCTTTTTTAAGGCCTTTTAGTGATGACTTTCTTAATGAAATTACCTTTTTAAAAGCTTACTTACATTATTTTTTAAATAGTAAGCTAACAATTGATTTAAGAGAAAACCATTGGATATTATCAGGTCTACAGACTTATATCATAATAAAATATATTGAAGAATTTCATCCAAAACAAAAATTCCTTGGAAGAATATCAAATCTTGGTATAATGAAACTATATAATATCTCGACAGTTGACTTCAATGATAGTTTCTTGCTTTATTCTGAATTTGTAAAACGTGCTAATCTTCAGCAAGCAGATGTTACTGTCAAAAATAAACTTACAAGGTTTAATGAACGAATTGCATCGCCGTATAATGTAGGCTTAGGGTTAAAATATCTAGAAGAATATTTAGGTGAAAATAATCTTAAGAAAGGAATTAGAAAATTCATGAAAAATCCAAAAAATTCCACTTTTAGAGAATCTATTTCCTCCAATACCAAAAAAGATGTTAATTGGTTCTTTGATGATTATATAGGAAAAAGGCAGTCTTTTGACTTGTCGATTGAGAAATTAGAAATCAAAGAAAATAATATTTTAATTCAGGTCCTAAATAAAAAAGGATCAATTGTCCCATACACTGTTGGTCAATTAAGAAATGATAGTTTAGTAGATTTAAGGTGGATAGATACAAAAAAAAAGAGTACTTCAATAAGTTTAAGATATCTTGACTCTGATTATATATCTATAAACCCAAGTATAAGATTTCCTGAAATTAATAGAAGTAATAACTGGAGATATATTAAAAGGAAAATTAAACCGATCCAGTTTAATTTTTTCAAGGACTATGAATCTCCAAAAAGAGAGCAGATATACTATAATCCAATAATGAATTATAACTATTATGATGGTTTTTCTTTCGGATCAAGGTTTCACAATAAAGGAATAAAAATGCAAAAATTTACTTTTGAGCTTATGCCGGAGTACTCAATTAATCAAGAAACAATTGTTGGCGCAATAAAAGGACAACTTAATTTGTTTAATGAAAAAAGTAAAAATTATCGTACTCAAATTAATCTTTATGCTAGTAGTTATCATTATAAGTTAAATTCAAGGTATAGAGTAATACTTCCTGGAATATCAACTTTTTTAAGAACTCCTGACTTCCGTTCAAATAAGGGTCAGGTTTTTAGCTTGTTTTATTATAGTGTCTTTAGAGAAAATCTAAAAGATTCTGAAATGAATCCAAATTATAATGTATTAAGTGCAAAATATTTATTTTCCAATAAAACAGCAGTAAAACATTTTACAATTAAAACTAATTTTGAAGTGTCTAAAGGATTTGGTAAAATAGATTTAACAAGTGATTATAGAAAACTTTTTCCAAGTGGTAGACAATTTAGCGCAAGATTATTTATAGGTAAATTTCTTTGGCATAACCGAACTAAAACTGATTATTTTAATTATAATCTAAACCGTCCTACAGACTATCTTTTCAATTATAATTATTTCGGAAGATCAGAGGAACAGGGTATTTTCAGTCAACAATTTGTAATGGCTGAAGGGGGATTTAAATCAAAATTCGAAACCTCCTCAGCTAATAACTATATTTTGTCTTCAAACTTTACAATTGGGTTATGGAAATTTGTTGAATTATATTCTGATATTGGGGTGATAAAAAATATAGGCAAAACATCAAAAGGTTTTTTTGATTCAGGTATTGGGTTAAATTTTATACCTGATTATCTTCAACTATATTTCCCTTTTTATTCCTCTGATGGTTGGCAAATTAATCGTGATAGGTATGAACAAAAAATAAGGTTTATTTTATCGATTGATCCTGATCAATTAATGTCACTTTTTTCAAGGAGGTGGTTTTAATTAAACAAGCTTTTAAAAGTTCATTTTCTAATTAATTGAAAAAATTTTTATAAAATATTGTAAATTTGTACCCCCCTATGAAGCCTAGTGTTAAAGAAAATAATGATGCTTTAAGTTTTGAAGATTTCAAAAAAAAAGTTATTCAGGATTATGAATTAGTTATATTAAGTAGGCAATGTAGTATTTTAGGCCGTAGAGAGGTTTTAAATGGTAAAGGTAAATTTGGAATCTTTGGTGATGGTAAAGAACTTCCTCAAGTAGTTCTTAATCATTTTTTTCAGAAAGGGGATTACCGCGCAGGTTATTATCGAGATCAAACACTTTTGATGGCTCAAGGCTTACTTGATTCAGACAAATTTTTCGCTTCGCTTTACGGCCACCCAGATTTAAAATATGAACCTATGTCTGGTGGTCGCCAAATGGGAGCGCATTTTATGACAGAGAATATTGATGAAAATGGTAATTGGATTTCACAAAAAACCATATTTAACCATAGTGCGGATTTATCTCCAACAGCATCTCAAATGCCCAGATTGGTTGGATTAGCTCAAGCTTCAAAAATTTACAGAAAACTTAATATAAAGAATGCATCTAATTTTTCATCTAATGGAAATGAAATTGCTTGGGGCACAATAGGAAATGCTAGTACTAGCGAAGGAGTCTTTTTTGAGGCTATAAATGCTGTTGGAGTTCTTCAAGTTCCAATGATTATTAGTGTATGGGATGACGGATACGGAATTTCTGTCGACAACAAGCTTCAAACAACAAAAGAAAGTATTTCAGAGATCTTGAAAGGATTTCAAAGAAATGATAAGTTGGATGGCTTTGAAATATTAACTGTTAAAGGATGGGACTATGCTGAATTGCTTAAAACCTATGAATATGCTTCTAAATTAGCAAGAGAAAAGCATGTTCCTAGCCTAATCCATGTTACAGAGCTTACTCAGCCATTAGGTCATTCTACTTCTGGTTCTCATGAACGTTATAAATCCAAAAAAAGATTAGAATGGGAAAAAAAATTTGATTGTAATCTTAAAATGAAAGAATGGATTCTTGCAAATGCTATCTCAGAAGAAAAAAATTTGATTGAATTAGAATCAAAAATTAAGGAAGATGTAAAAGAATCAAGAATTCGGTCATGGAAAAATTATCAAAAACCAATTATTAAATTAAGAAAAGAACTCAATGAATTTGCTGAAAAAATCCCTTCTATTTCAAGTAATGAAATTTCGTCTAAAATATTAACTAATTTAAATAGGAAAACAGATCTTTTATATAAGGATATTATTTCTGCCTCAAGAAAAATAAACTATCAATTAACTCTTGAAAAAAAGAATGATGTATTGATGTTTAAAAAATGGTTAAATGATCTTAAATTAATTTTAAATAAAAAATATTCGTCTAATCTTTACAGTGAGGGTATAAACTCAGCCACTGAAGTAAAGGAGATTCCTATTATTTATGATAAAGATTCTATAGTGTCAGATGCAAGCTTAATTCTTAGAAATAATTTTGATGTGCTTTTAAAAAAACACGATAGATTATTAATTTTTGGGGAAGATACTGGTAAAATAGGTGGAGTCAACCAGGGCCTTAAAGGATTGCAGGAGAAATATGGTTCAGAGAGAGTTTCTGATACGGGCATAAGAGAATCCACCATAATTGGACAAGGAATTGGCATGGCTTTACGAGGGCTAAGACCAATTGCTGAAATACAATATTTAGATTATATTTTATATTGCATACAAACTCTTAGCGATGATTTAGCTACATTAAGTTATCGAACTGTGGGTAGACAAATTGCTCCATTAATTATAAGAACTAGAGGACATCGTTTAGAGGGTATTTGGCACTCTGGATCTCCAATGGGAGCACTTACAAATTTGTTGAGAGGAATTCTTATTCTAGTGCCTCGAAATATGACTAAAGCTGCAGGTTTTTATAATACTCTAATGAAATGTAATCAACCAGCTGTTGTTATTGAACCCTTAAATGCATACAGACTGAAGGAAAAAATGCCAAAAAACTTAGGAGAGTTTTGCTTACCTGTTGGAGAAATAGAAATAATTAAAGAGGGTAATGACATTACGATAGTTTCATATGGATCAACTCTTAGAATTGTAAGTTTTGTAGTGGATGAACTAGAAAAAATTGGAATTAATTGTGAATTAATTGATGTTCAAACTTTAATTCCTTTTGATCAATCTAAAAGAATCAGAGAGAGTCTTTCAAAAACAAATAGATTATTAATAGTTGATGAAGATTTACCTGGAGGAGCATCATCTTATATACTTCAGGAACTTCTTAAAAAACAAGATATATATAATCTTTTAGATAGCCCTCCTGAATTATTAACTGCAAAAGAACACAGACCCCCTTATGCTGAAGATGGAGATTACTTTACTAAACCCTCAAAAGAAGATGTTTTTGAAAAGATAATTTCAATAATGCATGAAGTAGATCCAAACAGATATCCCTCAGCTGAGAGCTAAAGTTTATTTTGAAATTTTAATTAATAAATCTTGTAATATTTTTTTTGGATTACTTGTTCTAGAAGAAACTCCCTTACTTTTCAAATCTGCTTCTAAAATATATTCTAGGATTTTAGAGATTTGTTTCATAGTATAGTTTTTAGATGCCAAATAATAATCTTTTATAAAAAATGAACTTATTCCCATTATCTGAGAAGCACTAGATTTATTTTCAATTGCCTTATACATCATAAGCCGTTTGAAAAAAGTATGCATTCCTCCCAACGTCATAGCAATTGGTATACTTTTTGAGTCATAAAAAAGATATTTACTTATTTGGAAACATTTAGTGAAATTTCTATCGCCTAAAGCCTTATTTAATTCAAAATTGTTAAATTTTTTACTGAATCCAATATACTTTTCGATTATTTCCGGAGTTATTAGAGTTTCATCTGATAAAACAATTTTAAGTTTTTCAATTTCTTTCATAATCTTTGAAAGATCATTTCCCATTGAATTATATAATATTTCAATTGAACTAGGATCAATATCGAGCTTATTTTTCTTGATTTCAAAACTTAGCCACCTCTTAATTTCATAATCATATAATTCTCTGCTATCATAAACAACTCCATTTTTTTTAGCAACTTTATATAATTTACCTCTTTTATCAAACAATTTGTGCTTGTAACAAAAGACTAAAATCGTTTGTCTTTGAGGATTTAAAATATAATTGACTAGTAGATCTAGAGAAGACCTAATGTTCTGAGCTTCTCTTACAATGATAAGGTTATGAGAGCCAATCATAGGATATCTTTTTGCCGTTTCTATGATTTGTGAAACTTGAATATCTTTTCCGTAGAAAACAGAATAATCAAATTCTCTATTAGAGTCGTCTATAAGTTTATTTGTTATAAAAGATTCAAATTTGTCTATAAAATATTGTTCTGGACCTGACAGTAGGTAAAAGTTTGAAAATTTTTGAGCTTTCACATTAGAAATTAATTTTTTAAAGTCATCCATGTCAGAAAATTATATGCATTTTTGTAATATGAATAGGTTAAATTTTCCAGTTTTCAAATTACCTATTAAAAATAGGGAAAATAAAAAATTTATTTTTGATTTCATACGAAAAAAATGGGTAGTATTAACACCTGAAGAATGGGTTAGGCAAAATACAATTTCATATTTAATCCAAATAAAAAAATATCCCAAAAGTCATATTAAAATTGAAGGGGTAATTACAATAAATAATTTAAAAAAGAGATACGATATCATAGCATTTAATAAAAAATATGAAATTGAAATTTTAATAGAGTGTAAATCTCCATTATATAAAATATCTAGAAAAGTTTTTGATCAAATTGCATTGTATAATCTTCAAGTTTCAAGTAAATATTTGATGATTACTAATGGAATAAAGCATTATTTTTGCCAAATGGATTATGAAAAAAAAATATACCTCTTCATAGATGACTTGCCAAATTACAATTCAAAAGTAAATTAGAGTGAAAACTGCTTTAGCAATACTTAATTATAACGGACAAAAGTTTTTAAAAAACTACATACCCTCTATAGTTAAATATTCTTCTGAAGCATCAATATATTTAATTGATAATGGATCAAATGATAATTCAATTAACTTCATAAAAAAATACTTTCCTTCAATAAAATTAATCATGCACAAAAAAAATCTTGGTTTTTGCGAAGGATACAATAAAGCTATTAGCAAAATTGATGCGGAACTAATTTGCATAATGAATAATGATTTAACTGTTAAGAGTAAATGGTTGCTACCAATAATTAATCATTTTAAAAAAAATTTAAATACCGCAATTGCTCAGCCACATATTTTAGATTTAAAAAAACCAGAATTTTTTGAATATGCGGGAGCAGCAGGAGGATTTGTTGATCGATTAGGATATCCTTATTGCAGAGGAAGAGTTTTTAACACTTTAGAAAAAGATTTAGGTCAATTCGATAATACTGAAAAAATTTTTTGGGCAAGTGGCGCCTGTTTTTTTATTAGAAAAGAGATATTTAACTCTCTTAATGGATTTGACTCTGATTTTTTTGCACATCAAGAAGAGATTGATCTTTGTTGGAGGGCATTCAATCAAGGTTTAGATATTGTTTCCATTGGGAAATCTAAAGTTTTTCATTTAGGAGAAGGCACCCTGCAGAACTCTCCAAAAAAAACTTTCCTAAATTTTAGAAATAGTCTTCTTTCACTTTTAAAAAATCTTCCCGAGAAGAGAACTCTAATAATTATTGAAAGATTACTATGGGATTACGTGGCTTTTTTATTTTTTTTATTAAAACTTAAACCCTTGCATGCATTTGCTATTTTAAAAGCTCATATTTCTTTTTTTAAATTATCTAAAAAAATTAAAAATAAGATGATAGTTAACCCGATAAATAAACAATATTATAAAATTAATAATCTACCCGTAAAATATTTTCTGCTTGGTAGAAAGAAATTTACCTCACTTTTAAAGAATTTCTAATTTTATATTAATTTTGCGATTGATTTAAACCTTATTAATATAAAACTATGCGAAAAATATCACCACTCCTGTTTGTAATTTTTCTGTTGATAAGTTCATGTATTTCTCAAAAAAAATATCTTGAACTTGAAGATCTTCAAAGAAATACAAAAAGTCTTTTAGACTCTGCGACAATAAAACTTAATACTTGTAATGAAGAAAAAGAAGCTGCTCTCGCTAATTTATCTTCGATACAAGATCAGGTTAGATTTTTAAAATCAAATAATCAAGATTTAATTAATAATATTGGGAATCTAACTACTCTTTCTCAAAAAGGTGCTGAAAACCTTGAAAAATCTTTAGAAAGCATGAAAGAAAAAGATCTTCGAATTCAAAATATGCAAGAAGCTGTTACTAAAAAGGACTCAGTTACCCTAGCACTTGTAACAAGTTTAAAAGGTGTCCTTGGAAACCTTAGTGATGATGACATTGAAATAAATGTTGAAAAAGGAGTTGTTTACGTTTCTATTTCTGACAAATTATTATTTAACAGTGGAAGTTATACTGTTACTCAAAGAGCAAAAGAAGTTCTTGGTAAAGTTGCAAAGGTAGTAAATGATAAACCTGATATTGAATTTATGGTTGAGGGTCATACTGATAATGTTCCAATTAAAATTGACGGTATAGATGATAACTGGGACTTAAGTGTAAAAAGAGCAACATCTGTTATAAGGATCCTTCAAAATGATTTTGAAGTAAAGCCTGAACGAATGACTGCAGCTGGTAGAAGCTATTATGTTCCATTATATGATAATGATTCTCCTTCAAATAGAGCAAAAAATAGAAGAACTAGAATCGTTGTTCTGCCAAAACTTGATCAATTTTATGATTTAATAGAGCAAGGAATGGGGAATTAGAAGATGAAAATATCAATTAAGCTGCCTTTTGGCAGCTTTTTTTTGCTATTTAATTGGACTTAGTTTAGCAAATCTTAATAATAATTTTTTTGAGCCCGAATTCTTAAAATCAATAAGAGCACTTTTATTACCACCACTCCCCTCTATTTTTATGACAACACCTATTCCAAATCTTTCATGCTCTACCTTATCTCCTTCTGAGACGGATATTATATTCGTTGAATGATTTGAAATATTTTCTGATGAGTTAACCCTGGATAATTTCTTTTTATTATTGAGCCCAATAATCTTTAGTGGTTTTTTTCTTATTTGCTTTTTTTGAAATTTATTATATAGTTCAATATCATTACTTTGCTCATGGTCAACATATTCAGAATCTATTTCTTTCAAAAATCTACTAGGTTCAGATTCAATTAATTTACCCCATCTATATCTTGACTGAGCATACGATATAAAAATGATTGATTTAGCCCTTGTTAGAGCTACGTAAAACAATCTTCTCTCCTCTTCAAGATCAGATCTTGAGCTTAAACTTAAAGCTGATGGAAAAAGATCTTCTTCTAAGCCAACAATAAAGACTATTGGAAACTCTAATCCTTTTGCTAAATGAATAGTCATTAATGAAACCTTATCACTTTCATTCTCAATGTTTTTATCAAAATCTGTTGCTAAAGCAATATCCTCAAGAAATTCATTTAGACTTCCTGTTGAATCAACAATTTCCCTCTGTGCTTCAACAAAATCTCTCATCCCATTAACTAATTCTTGAACATTCTCTGTTTTTGCAATTGAATCAATAGTACTTTCTTTTTTTAGTTCCTCTAAAAAATTTGTTTTCTTCACAACAATTTCTACCATCTCAAAAGCATTTAATTTATTACTTTGAAATTGAAGAGATTTTATAAATGTTAGGAAGTTTTCTATTTTATAAAGTGTTTTAGAAGGTATAGAAAATTTAAGTTCTTTACTTCTTTCAAGAGCTTCAAAAAAAGATATACTATTTTCTCTTGCTCCAACAATAATCTTGTCGATTGTAGTTAAACCGATCCCTCTAGTTGGATAATTAATTATTCTTTTGAAGCTCTCCTCGTCATTTGGGTTGACAATAACCCTTAAGTAGGCTAATATGTCCTTTATCTCTTTTCTTTGATAAAAAGAGAGTCCCCCATATATTCTGTAAGGAATTGATGATTTCCTAAAAGCATCTTCTATACTCCTTGACTGAGCATTAGTTCTATATAAAATAACAAAATCATTATTCTTTTTGTTTTCCTGATTTACAAATTTTTTAATTGTTCTTGATATATATCTGGCCTCTTCTCCATCAGTTAAGCATCTTCTTATTTTTATCTTTTGACCCTCTCCATTAGCTGTCCAAACGACCTTATCTATTTTATTCTTGTTATACTTAATTACTGAATTTGCAGCATTAACAATATTTTTTGTTGATCTATAATTTTGTTCTAATCGGTATATTTTAACATCAGAGTAATCTTTTTGAAAATCGATTATATTTCTAATGTTTGCTCCTCTAAAGCTATAGATACTTTGAGCATCATCTCCTACCACGCAAATATTTTGAAACTTATCTGATAATGCTTTAATAATAATATACTGAGAATGATTGGTGTCCTGATATTCATCAACTAGAATATAACGAAATTGATTTTGATATTTAGCAAGAACTTCAGGATAAAGATTTAACAACTCATTTGTTTTTAAAAGCAGATCATCAAAATCCATCGCACCTGATCGAAAACATCTTTCAACATATTCCTTGTAAATTTCTCCCATTTTAGGCCTTCTTGAAACCAAATCATATTCTACTAAATCTGAGTTGTTTTCATATGCATTAACAGTAATTAGATTATTTTTAAACATTGAAATCCTATTTCGAATTTCTTTGTATTTATAAAGATCTTTATCCAATAAAAAATCTTTAATAATCGATGAAATAATGCGATCGGAATCTTGAGTGTCATAAATTGTAAATCTACTATTGTATCCTAATTTTTCTGCTTCATTTCTTAAAATCCTAGCAAAAATTGAATGAAAAGTTCCCATCCAAATATTTTTTGCCTCACTACTACCGACGAGAGATATAATTCTCTCTTTCATTTCACGTGCTGCTTTATTTGTAAATGTTAGGGCAAGTATAGAAAATGGATCAACACCCTTTAACATTAAATTTGTTATTCTATGCGTGAGAACTCTTGTCTTGCCAGATCCTGCTCCAGCAACAACAATCATAGGACCTTCTTTATGAATTACCGGGGCCAATTGTGATTCATTTAGTTCTGACAGATGACTAAAACCTTTGTTCATAAAAAAACTTAATTAGCATTATTTTTCATTCTTGCATAATCAAATCCTTCAGTCCACCATTCTGTCATTTTCTCTTTTTCAAAAATCAATGAATTATTTGTTAAAATCCTTGGGGTATAATATAAATTAATTTTCGCCTTTTTCTTGTAAGCCATAAGCTCACCGATTTTAATATTTTGAGACTCAATTTTATCTGTCATGAAATTAAAAATTGAGGTTAGAGCTTGAAAGGCATTTCTTGAGTGAACTCTGTTGGTATATTGAAATTCAGTATCCAAAATAATAGCATCTAAATAGCTAGATCCAATTCGAATAGCCTCCTCCACTGAAATTATTGTCCCAAGACCTCCATCTGCATATTCACATCCCTCCTTAACTGACAAAGTCATAAATGGAACATAGTTACATGAAAGCCATATCCAGTCTAAATAGTCCATATATGAACAATTTTTAAGTCTCTTATATTCAACTTTATTTCTTGAAAGATTAGAGACGGTAATAAAAACCTCTTTTTTTGAATCTTTAAGTTTGTTGAAATCTTCATTTGTTATAGCTTCTTGAATAGTCTTTCTTAAGTTATTACTCTCTCCAAATGTTTTTCTACCCTTAATAAAATTTCGAATAACATTTAAGTGGTTGATACTTATTGATTCGATTTTACCCTTCTTTTTAATTTTAAATGGACAATTATCAAAAATCTTTTCTTGTGTGACCTTCGTGAATAATTTTTTAAGCTCTTGAGTTTTTCCTAGTGCAAGATGGGTGATTAATAAGCTCCCAGTAGAAGTGCCAAAATAAATATCATAATCATTATTCATTTCATCAATTAAATACTCACTAACTCCACCGGCAAAAGCGCCTTTACTTCCTCCACCTGAAATTACTAGAGCACGCATTTAATATTTATATTGATTTTATCCTAAATTAGAAGAAGTTTTTTAACAATTCAAATTGAATTTAAATATTTAATTAACATTAGCTAATTAAAATGGACCAATTGCAAACCCCAATTGAATATCTTAAAGGTGTAGGTCCTAATAGAGCTGGTTTACTTAAAAAAGAGCTCAAGATTTTTACTTTTCAAGATTTACTTTATTTTTTTCCAAATCGATACATAGATAGAAGCAGATTCTATAAAATTTCTGAATTGCCTAAAAATAATTCTGAAGTTCAATTGAAAGGTCAAATAACTAATATTGAAACAATTTCTCAAAAGTCTGGCAAAAGACTAGTTGCAAATTTTTCAGACGGTGAGAATACGATAGAACTTTTGTGGTTCAGAGGATATAAATGGATTAAAGAAAGTCTAAAAAAAAATGTTCCCTATGTCATATTTGGAAGGATAAATTGGTTTAAAGGTAAACCGAGTATACCTCATCCAGAAATGGATCTTGAGTCAGATTTTATTAAAAGACCATCCCAAATACTAAAACCAATTTATCCAAGTACTGAAAACATTTTATCAAAAGGCATATCTCAAAAAGTAATTTTCAATTTATTAATTAATCTTTTTAAAGTATTGAAAAGTAATATAGGTGAAAGCTTGCCAGATTATTTATTGAAAAAATATAATTTTTTAAATAAACATGAAGCAATCAAAAATATTCACTTCCCAAATAATCAAAAGACTCTTTCAATTGCGCAAGAAAGATTAAAATTTGAGGAATTATTTTATATCCAAATACAGTTAATACTAAAAAACAATAGGAGAAAGAAAAAGATAAAAGGTTTGGTTTTTAAAAAAGTTGGTGATGGCTTGAATTCTTTCTTTAAAAACAATTTAAGCTTTGAATTAACAAATGCTCAAAAAAAAGTAATAAAGGAAATAAGAAAAGATCTTGGTAGCGGAAGGCAAATGAGTAGATTATTACAAGGTGATGTAGGTTCTGGAAAAACTATAGTTGCATTGATGTCTATGCTGATTGCTTTTGATAATGGTTATCAATCTTGCATTATGGCGCCAACTGAGATATTAGCTCAGCAGCATTTTCAATCAATATCAAAATTTTTGTCAAATTTAAATATATCGGTAGAACTTTTAACTGGGAATTCTAAGAAATCTCACAGAGATTTAATTGACAAAAAACTGAAAAATGGAGAACTAAATATATTAATTGGAACGCATTCAATCATTGAAGAAAAAATAATTTTTTCAAATCTAGGTTTAGCAATAATTGATGAACAACACAGGTTTGGAGTAGCTCAAAGGGCAAAACTTTGGAAAAAAAATATTATACCTCCCCACGTTTTAGTTATGACTGCAACTCCAATACCTAGAACACTGGCAATGACATTATATGGAGATCTCGATGTTTCAGTTATTGATGAATTGCCCCCAGGAAGAAAAGAAGTTAAGACATATCACCGATATGACTCAAATCGATTAAAAGTTTATAAGTTTATAAAAGAAGAGATTAAAAAAGGTGCTCAAGTATATGTAGTTTATCCTCTTATCCAGGAATCTGAAAAAATGGACTACAAAGACTTAATTGATGGGTATGAAAGTATAAGTCGTTATTTTCCTCCACCAGAATTTCAAATAAGTGTTGTGCATGGAAAAATGAAAAGTTCTGATAAAGAATACGAGATGAAAAGGTTTGCTGAAGGAAAAACAAATATAATGGTAGCCACAACAGTTATTGAAGTTGGTGTAAATGTGACTAATGCCTCTTTGATGATTATTGAAAGTTCAGAAAGATTTGGACTCTCCCAATTACATCAACTAAGAGGTAGAGTTGGAAGAGGTAATAAACAAAGTTATTGTATTCTGATGAGTGATAATAAATTAAGTCTAGATGCAAGAAAAAGATTAGAGATTATGGCTCAAACTAATAATGGTTTTAAAATAGCTGAAACTGACCTAAATATTAGGGGGCCTGGAAATATAATGGGCACGGAACAAAGTGGACTAATAAAATTAAAAATTGCTGATGTTGTCAATGACAATTTAAAACTAAAAAATGCCAGAAATGAAGCAATTAAAATTTTAAAGAAGGATTCAGATCTTTTATTGGTGGAAAATCAAATTATAAAAAAAACACTCTTTACAATGAAAACATATAAAAATATGTGGAATTACATAAGCTAAAAATAAAACTCCTACACTTAAGATTATTATATTTGCAAATAGCTATTCTTGCTCAAATATGAAAATATCATACAACTGGATTAATGAATTTTTAAATACAAATATTCCCTACATAAAAGTTTCTGAAATGCTTACCTCAATTGGTCTAGAAGTAGAGGGTGTTGAGGAATTTTGTTCAGTTAAGGGAGGGCTTAAAGATGTCGTTGTAGGAGAAGTCTTGTCATGTAAAAAACATCCAAATGCTGATAGGTTAAAAGTTACTCAAGTTAATCTTGGAGGTGAAATAGTTCAAATTGTTTGTGGAGCTCCCAATGTAGATAAAGATCAAAAAGTAGCTGTAGCTACCGTAGGATCAATATTGTATGATTCAAAAGGGAATGAATTAAAAATCAAAAAAACTGTAATTAGAGGGGAAGAAAGTAATGGAATGATTTGCGCTGAAGATGAACTTGGAATTGGAGATTCACATGATGGTATAATTGTACTTGATAATGAAATTACCCCTGGGACACCTTTTAGTAAAGTTTTTGAAGTTGAACATGACTATATCTTTAATATAGGTTTAACTCCAAATAGAGCAGATGCTATGAGTCATATGGGAGTGGCAAGAGATTTAAAAGCACTGTTGAGTTATAATAAAGTTAATTTCAAATGGACTTTTCCTGAAATTACAAAGTTTAAATTTGATACAATTAATAAATCAATTCCTATCGATATTCAAGAGCCTAGATTGGTTGATGCCTATCATGGCATTAGCATAACAAACGTTTCTATTAAAAAATCCCCCATTTGGCTTCAAAATAAATTAAAATCCATAGATATTACTCCAAAAAATAATATAGTAGATATTACAAACTATATTTTACATGAACTAGGTCAGCCTTTACACGCATTTGATGCAAAAAAAATAAATAAGGGTATTATTGTAAAGAAATTTAAAGGTCAAAAAAAGTTTAAAACCTTGGACGGAGTCAAAAGAGATTTAGATGAAAATGATTTAATGATTTGTGACCACAAAAAACCTTTATGTTTAGCTGGTATAATTGGAGGAGAAGAATCTTCTGTTGGAGATAAAACAAAAGATATTTTTCTAGAAAGCGCATGCTTTAATTCTGTTTCTGTGAGAAAATCAGCTAAAAAATTTGGCTTAAATACTGATGCTTCTTTTCGATTTGAAAGGGGTGTTGATCCTGAAATAGGAATTTATGCAATCAAGAGAGCTGCTATTCTGATTAAAGAATTGGCTGGGGGAATCATAGGTCAAATATCTTCTTTCCAACAGAAAATAAAAGAGAAAAAAGTTGTTTTAAAATTTGATTATATATATAAAATAATAGGACAAGAAATTACGAAGAGTGAAATAATTGAAATTTTAACCTCTCTTGATATGATAGTGAAAAAAAATGGTCAAGACAGTTTAAAGGTTTTAATACCTGAATACAGGATCGATGTATATCGTCCAGCTGATTTAGTTGAAGAAATATTGAGAATTTATGGTTACAATAAGATTAAAATATCAGATAAATTTAAAAGTAACTTTTACGATTATGAATCAAAAACAATATACAATTTCAAAGAAAACATCGCACAAATACTTGTAAATCATGGATTCTATGAAAGTATTAATAACTCAATTAGTTCTCCAAAAAATAACGCAATAAAGGATAATGAAAAATCTATTAAAATAATTAATCCAATGGGTGCTGAGTTATCTGAGTTAAGAAACTCACTAATACCTGGATGTCTAGAGTTAATAAAATTTAATTCTAATAGACAAATAAAAAATATAAAAATCTTTGAGTTTGGTAATATTTATAAGCGAAACAAAGATAACTTTAAAGAGTCAAAATTGTTATCAATCGCATTAACTGGTAACATCTACGAAGAAAATTGGAACCTGAAAGACCAACCTGACATCTTCTTTTACTATAAAGGAATTATAGAAACAATGCTTACTAATAAAATAAAATATTGGGAAGAAAAATTTATCAAAAATGAAACTTTTCAAGAGGGATTAGAATTTAACATAGATGGTGAAAAAATTTTTGAGTTTGGATTTTTAAATAAAAATTTATTAGACATCTTCTCTATCAAACAAAATCTAATTTATGGTCAGCTATATCTAGATACGGTATCAAAATATCTTGTTGATAAAGCAATTTTTAAAAGTATACCAAAATTCCCAATTGTGAGAAGAGATTTTTCATTATTACTAAATCAAGATATAAATTATAAACATATAGAGAAGTTAGCTCAATTGACTGAAAAAAATATTTTAAGAAAAGTAAAGCTTTTTGATGTGTATATTGGAGAAAAACTTCCAGATAATAAAAAGTCTTATGGAGTAAGTTTTTATTTTCAAGATCAAAACAAAACACTAACGGATCATCATATAGACAAAGTAATGCAAAAAATAAGAATTAAACTATCCAATGAAATTGGTGCAGAAATACGTTAACTTAAATTAAATAAATGATAATAAATTACGAAACTAACATAGAAAAAGTTCTAAATGAACGTTCAAACAAAACAAATTCAAGATCTTTTGATTTAATAACCAAGGAGATGTCTAAAAATATATTTTTAACTGAAAATCAAATTATTTTTGAAAAATTGAATCCTAAAAAAATCTTTCATATCCAAGACATAAAGAAAGTTTGTATTGATTACAGGTTGAGATTTTTAGATTCATCCTACTATAAAGGAAAAATTCCAAACATTGCTCTTGATAAGATAAATTCTTTGCAAAAAAAACACCGCACAAGCCTAAGTAATTTCAAAATAATGGGCCCCTCAAGTGTTTTTCAATTGGAGAAAAAAGACGATCCATTGTTATTCTTACAAATTAGTAAGAATTATTATTATCTAGTTCATAAATGGGGAAATGATTTTTCTGGTTTAAGAAGAATTTTTGTTTGGCCATTTAAAAATTTGAATACATTACTGTTGACATTATTTTTCATAAGTCTTATAATTACAAAATTAGTCCCTGAGGGATTATTTTCTCATTCAATGGATTTTAAATCTTTTTGGATCATTCATCTTTTTATTTTAAAAGGATTAATTTCTATTGCTATATTCTATGGATTTGCGTACGGTAAAAACTTCAATGTTAATATTTGGAATAATAAATTTGATAAGTTTTAGTTGATATATGCTTAAAAAATCTGTTTTAGTTTTTAGTGGGTCTCCAATGATTATTCCTCTAATATACAGAGCTCTTTCAGATGAAAATATCTACCCAATAGTAAAAGATGAGGCTGAATCTGCTAGACTAGCAGGTTTTGGTATTAACTCATTTGATCAAAAGATTTTTGTTAATAAAAAACAAGAAAAAAAAGCATTAGAAATTATAAATTCTCTTAACCTGTAAGTTAAAAGTTAACTCTATAAGGCTTAGTTATAAAGATTAATTCTTGAATTTTTAATATCAGAATCAGTCATATAGTCATTTAAGGTTAGATATTTATCAATCATACCATTTGGCCCGATCTCAATAATTCGGTTTGCAACAGTTTGAGCAAACTCTCTATCTTTAGTTGAAAGCAAAACTGTTCCTTTATAGTTTTTCAAGGCATTATTGAATGATGTTATTGATTCAAGATCTAAATGATTAGTTGGTTCATCAAGTATCAAAACATTAGATTTATTCATCATTATTTTTGAAAGCATGCATCTTACTTTTTCACCTCCAGAGAGAACAGTAGCCTTTTTTAAAGCCTCATCACCACTAAATAACATTTTTCCTAAAAACCCTCTTAAATACAGATCATCAATTTCATCATTTCCATTTGTCCACTGCCTAAGCCATTGAATTAAATCCAAATCATCATTAAAGAAATCGCTATTATCAATTGGTAAATAACCAAAAGATGTTGTGATTCCCCATTCAAAAATTCCTGAATTAGGATTGATGTTTTTTGAAAGAATCTCATAAAACGCTGTAGTCGCTCTTGAGTTTTTTGAATAAAGAACTACTTTATCTCCCTTAATTAAATTAAAACTAATTTGATTAAAAAGAGTCTCTGAGTCCATAGTATAAGATAAATTATTAACATTTAAAATTTGATCACCTGCTTCTCTTTCCTGTTCAAAAATTATTGCTGGATATCTTCTGCTTGATGGCTTAATATCCTCAATATTAAGTTTATCAATCATTTTTTTTCGTGAGGTAGCTTGCTTTGACTTAGCCACATTAGCAGAAAATCTAGAAATAAATTCTTCGAGTTCCTTTTTTTTATCCTCAGCCTTTTTATTTTGCTGAATTTTCTGTTTTGCAACTAGTTTACTAGATTCAGACCAAAATGAATAATTTCCTGAAAAATGACTAATTTTTCCAAAATCAATATCTGATATGTGGGTACACACATTATCTAAAAAATAACGATCGTGTGAAACTATTATAACTATATTCTCATATTCAGCTAAAAAATTTTCAAGCCAAACAATAGCTTCATAATCTAGATCATTAGTGGGCTCATCCATAATTAAAACATCTGGATTGCCAAACAATGATTGAGCTAAAAGTACTTTAACCTTTTGTTTACCAGTCATATTTGACATAATTGTATTATGAAAAGATTCATTTATTCCAAGATTAGATAATAAAGTAGCAGCATCAGTTTCTGCATTCCATCCATTTATTTCTTCAAATTTAATTTGCAACTCCCCTAGTCGCTCTCCGTCTTGATCTGAAAAGTTTTCATTAGAATAAATTTCTTCCATCTCTTGTTTAATTTTAAACAATGAATTATTTCCTCTAATAACAGTTTCCATTACACTAAAATTATCATGTGAATTATGATCTTGTTCTAAAAAAGATATTCTCTTACCTGGTTCTAAATCAACTGTCCCAGAATTTGCAATAAGTTTACCGGACAAAATTTTTAAAAACGTTGATTTACCTGCACCATTGGCTCCAATGATTCCATAACAATTCCCAGGAGAGAAAGTAATATTTACCTGATCAAATAAAGTTCTTTTACCAAATTGAAGTGATAGATTAGATACTGAAAGCATAAAAAAAATTAATCTGCTAATTTAATATTCTAGTTAAAAATAAAAACAGTTTTACTCTAATATTTAGAGTTCTATATAATTAAAAATGATAACTTTATTTTTTTAACTATGAATAAATTTTGGAATTATTTCTTTTTACTTGTTTTAATTTCTTGTCAAAAAGATAAAAAAGCTGATCATGTTTTTTTTGGAGGTCAAATTATAAATCCCTCCTCAAGTTATGTTACTTTATACAAGGATAACCAAAGGATTGATTCTCTTAAATTAGACGAATCATTTAGATTTTATAAAAAATATGATTCCTTAGATTTAGGAATATACAAAATTGAGCACATACCAGAATACAATTCTGTTTTCCTTGAAAAAGGAGATAGTATTTGGATAAGAATTAATGCCTCAGCATTCAATGAATCAATATTTTATTCTGGAAAAGGAGCATCGAAAAATAATTTTATGACAGATCTTCAGTTGGTATTTGAAAATGAAAATAAATTTTTATCAACAAAGTATTCAAATGACAGAATAAGTTTTAATTCTATAATAGATTCTCTTTTATTAGAGAAAAAAGAGAAATGGATTTTAATGGATTCTCTTACAGAGCTTTCTCCAATCGCTCAAAAAATAACTCAAGCTGCATATATATATCCATATGCAACAAAAAGAGAAAGATATGCTTTATTAAGAGGTATTAACTGGAATAAAAAACAAGATAGTACTTTCTTTAAATATAGAAAATACTTGAATTATGGAGAAAATGACTTGGCTTTTTTTGATCCATACATAATGTATTTAATGAATTATATTAATGAAAGAGCACTAGATAGTTCAGAAAGTTTTTTTTTAAATAAAGGAAAGACAAAATTTAATATTAAAAGATTGGAGGTTATTGAAAAGGAAATCACTGGAAGTGTCCTAAAAAATAATCTGGCTAGAGCTATTGCCTATGAAGAGATTTTAAATTATGAAAATCATAAAGAGCATGATAAGTTCCTGCAATATTATTTTACTGTAAACTCATCTAAATCTCATTTAAATGAGGTGCTTACTCTTCATCAGGGAATCCGACAAATGAGTAAAAACAAGATACTTCCCAGGATTAGTTTACAAAATCATAAGTTAGATACAATAAGAAGTAATAATATTTTTAAAAAACCAACTGTAATATATTTTTGGTCTCAAACTCAGATGAATCATTTTAGAAGTACAATACAAAAAGTTAAAATGCTTGAGTTGGAATATCCTGATTATGATTTTATAGGAATATCTATTCAGCCATATAATGAAATTGTTACTCAGGTCCATCAGATGATGCAAATTGATCAAAACAAACAATATGCGTTTTTAAATTTTGAAAATGCGAGTAAAAAATGGATACTCAGATTATTAAATAAAGCAATAATCGTAAATAAAAATGGTGTGATAATTAATGGTTTTGCAAATTTTGCCTCCTCCGACTTTTCAAAAGAACTTAGATAAAAATCAATTATTTTTTTTATGATCTTCTAAAAACTTTTTTAAACCTGAATCAGTTAAAGGATGTTTTAATAAACCTAATATTGAATTCAAGGGTCCTGTCATAACATCTGCTCCTATCTTTGCACAATCAATAATATGCATGGTATGACGAATTGAGGCAGCTAAAATTTCAGTTTCAAATTTATAATTATTGTATATTTCTCTTATCTCTTGAATTAAAGACAACCCATCATTAGAAATATCATCGAGACGACCAATAAAAGGAGAAACATAATTTGCTCCTGCTTTTGCTGCTAGAAGAGCCTGACCAGGAGAAAAAATCAAGGTACAATTGGTCTTTATGTTGTTTATTGAAAAATATTTTAAAGCCTGTACACCCTCTTTAATCATTGGAATCTTTACAACAATATTGTTATGAAGTTTAGCTAATTTCTCACCTTCTTTAATCATACCTTTTAGATCTGTTGAAATCACTTCTGCTGAAACATCACCATCAACTATATTACATATGTCAATATAATGTTTAGCTATATTTGCTTCACCTCTAATACCTTCCTTGGCCATAAGCGAGGGATTAGTTGTAACTCCATCAAGAACTCCTAAAGTTTGAGCTTCCCTAATTTGATCTAAATTAGCTGTATCTATAAAAAATTTCATTAAGTGTAAATTTAAAGTTTATAATGATTCATCAAAATTCTTTCATATATTTTTTCAGGTAAAATCTTTTTTAAGGTAATACTGATTTTTTGAAGAAAAGGGCCTAATATATAATGAATCCTTGGGTTTTTCTTTTTAATAATATTACTTACAAGATTTGCCAGTTCTACTGGATTTCTAGAGTTATTCATACTAAGACTCCATTGGTCTATAAAGCCTTTATAAACTTTGTAGTAAGCTGAATTTTTTTTTATCAAAGTATCCTTACGATTTACTTTAATTTCAGTGTTATAATCTCCTGGAGCTATATTAATAACTCGAATACCAAATCTTTTTACCTCCATATTTAAGGCCTCACCTAAAAATTCCATCGATGCTTTTGATGCACAATAGGTGCTTACAAAGGGAATTCCATGAAAACCAGCTATAGAGGTTATGTTTAAAACAAGTCCATAATTATTTTTCCGCATAATTGGAAGAACATTTTGAATCAGATCAATCTGCCCAAAAAAATTTGTGTCAAAAACATTCTTAATATCCTTAATTGAAATTTCTTCTACTGGACCTGAAAATCCAATTCCTGCATTGTTTATTAGAATATCAATTTTTTTTTTCTCTTTTAATATTCTTTCAACTAAATTGGATGATTCTTTAAATGAAGTAATATCATATTTTAATAGTTTATATTTTTTTGGAGAAGGATATTTGTTTGGATTTCTACTAGTTCCATATACTGTATAGCCTTCATCAGATAATTTTTCAGCTATAATTTTTCCAAATCCTGAAGAAGCGCCAGTAATTAAAACAATTTTTGACATTTTAGAAAATAAAAAGGGCAAGCGACCTACATCACACCGCTACAACCACCTACCCTTGCTGTGTTCCCACCCTGGGGGATTTGGCAGGAGCTGGTTGTGCAGGACTTGCCCAAACAAATATAAGAGGTTTATGTGGTTCAACAATTATTTCATTTTAATTAAATAACTTTGATAAAATTTAAATTAAAATGAAGATTACTTCAAGCATTATATTTTTAATTTTTTTTCTTAAATGTGGTTCTAGTGTCAGTGACGATTTTTCAATAAAAATTAATTCAAATTCTAAAAAACTAACCAATAATGATTCAATTAAGCTGTCAATAAAAAATAACAAAAATCATGTTATAGACTCTGTACATTTTTTTTTAAATCAAGAAAAAATTTACCAAAATTATTCTTTGAAAAATCTAAAGCTAGGCAATCACCTAATTGAAGCATCTATTTTTTCTAATAAAGAAAATATAATTAAGCAGACTACCATAAAGATTTTTGCCAACTCTCCTCCTATCCTTTATACCTATGAAATTATTAACGAATATCCCCATGATCAAGAAGCATATACCCAGGGACTTGAATTTTATAATGACACACTCTATGAAAGTACTGGCTTAAAAGGCAAATCAACAATAAGGAAATTAAATTATAAAACTGGTGAGATATACTCGATTCAACCATTAGATCCCATATATTTTGGCGAAGGATTAACTCTTATTAACGATAAACTAATTCAATTAACCTGGAGAGAAGGAATTGGTTTTCAGTACAATCCAATCACATTAGAAATAGAAAGATCATTTTCTTATGACAAAAGTAAAGAAGGATGGGGTTTATGTAACGATGGAGTGAAAATTTACAAATCTGATGGCACTAATTTTCTTTGGATATTAGATTCAAAAACGCAAAAAGAAATCAATTATATTGAGGTAATGACCGATAAATCAAGTTTAAATAAAATAAATGAATTAGAATATGCTAATGGTAAAATATATGCTAACACATATCAATTTGATAAGGATGTTGCGATTATAATTAATCCAAAAAATGGAATGGTTGAGGGTGTAATTGACTTTTCTGGTCTAAAAGACAGAGTGAATAAACATCCTAAATTAGATGTATTGAATGGAATAGCTTATAATAAAAAAAGCAAAACATTTTTTGTGACCGGAAAAAATTGGAATAAATTATTTGAAGTGAATATATACAGGAAAAATTAAACCTATATAAATAGTGGAAATGGACTCATCATCTGTCTCACTTCTGATGAAATTCTTTCTACTATAGAATTATCAGAATGATTTGTCAAAACAGAATCAATAAAATAAACAATTTTTTCAATATTTTCTTCTTTTAAGCCCCTTGTAGTAATCGCAGCAGTTCCAATTCGAATACCTGACGTAATAAATGGAGACTTGTCGTCAAATGGAACCATATTTTTATTAACAGTGATATCAGCTCTAGCAAGAACCGCTTCTGCCTCCTTCCCTGTAATATTTTTATTTCTGAGATCAATGAGAATCATATGATTATCAGTTCCACCAGAAATAACGTTATAGCCTTTTTTAATAAATAAATCTGCCATCAGTTTTGCATTTAGTTGAACTCTTTTCATATAGTTTTTAAACTCAGGGTTCAAAGCCTCCCCAAAAGCAATTGCCTTTGCTGCAATCACGTGCTCCAGGGGCCCTCCTTGATTTCCAGGAAAAACTGACATATTTATTAAATGGGACATTTTTCTTAAAGATCCATTTTTTAGTTTAATACCAAAAGGATTTTCAAAATCACTACCCATAAGAATCAAACCTCCTCTTGGTCCTCTGAGAGTCTTATGAGTTGTAGTAGTTACTACATGACAGTGGGGCAATGGATCATTTAAAAGCCCAGTAGCTATAAAACCTGATGGATGAGCTATATCGGCCATTAAAAAAGCTCCTACTTTATCAGCAATACTCCTGAATTTTTTAAAATCCATATCTCTTGAGTAGGATGAAGCTCCCGCAATTATCATTTTTGGCTTAACTTTTGAGGCAATCATATCTATTTTATCATAATCAAGTCTTCCTGTATCTTTTTCTACACCGTAAAAATGAGCTTTGTATAGTTGTCCAGAAAAATTTACTGGAGAACCATGAGTTAGATGACCTCCATGAGATAAATCAAAACCTAGAATTGTATCATTTGGATTTAAAAAAGCAGAAAAAACAGCTGTATTTGCTTGTGAGCCAGAATGAGGCTGAACATTTGCATATTCAGCACCAAAAAGTTTCATAGCTCTATCAATAGCAATATCTTCAATATCATCAACAACCTCACACCCTCCATAATATCTTTTCCCAGGGTATCCTTCAGCATATTTATTTGTTAAAACAGATCCAGTAGCTTTCATAACTTCTGGGCTAGTAAAATTTTCTGAAGCTATTAACTCAATTCCATGAAGTTGTCGATTTTCTTCTTTTTGAATTAAGTCAAAAACTATTTTGGAGCTATCTAACATAAAAAAATAAAAAACAAAAATATAAATTAAATAAGGTTTTAGGATCTATTTTTGGTCCATTAATTTCAATGTTTTACACAAGAAATTAACATTTTATTAGTTATTTTATGTAGTTATGAAAATACTTACTTCTGATCAAATAAAAAGAGCAGATCAGTTTACCATAAAAAATAAAAAAATTAGTTCAATTCAGCTTATGGAGAATGCTGCTTTAGCTTGTTCAAAATGGATAAAAAACAAATTTTCTATTCAACACAAGTTTATTTTTTTGTGTGGTAATGGTAATAATGGTGGTGATGGGTTAGCAATTGCAAGGAATCTATCAAAAGATGGATATTCATCTTTATGTTTTGAATACATTATTAAAAGAAAATCAAGTAAGGATTATCTCATAAATAAAAAAAGACTCCCCTTTAAAACAAAAGCTTTAAGTCTAAATTCATTAAAAAAATTAAGTATTGACAAAAAACACATATTCGTTGACTCGATAATAGGATCAGGTTTAAACAGACATTTAGATGATAGTTTAAAAGAAGTGATTAATTGGATTAATAAAAATACTGAAAAAATTATTTCAATTGATATCCCAACTGGAATGTATACAGAATACAATAGCCTCAATAAATATATAATTAATGCGTCCTATACACTCACCTTTCAATTTCCAAAATTATCTTTTATGCTTCCGGAAGCAGGAAATTCAGTAGGTGATTTTAAAATCCTTGACATTGGCCTAGATAAAAATTATATAAATAAATTATCATCTAATTTTTTTTATAATACCAAAAAAAGTCTAAAACCATTTTTTAAAAAATATAAAAAATTTGACCATAAAGGGAAAAGAGGGCATCTTCTTTTAGTTGCTGGCAGTAGAGGAAAAATTGGAGCTTCTGTTTTAGCTGGAAAAGTTTCTTTTTTTTCAGGATTAGGGAAACTAACAATTTGTACTCCAAAATGTGGGACTGAAACGATTCAAACTTCACTACCAGAAGCAATGTTAGAAATAAATGAAGGTCAAAACTATTTAAGTGGAAAACTTATTTCTAAAATAAAAGTTATCGCAATTGGACCTGGAATTGGCACTTCAAAATCTACAATATCATATGTTCAATCAATTATTAAAAATTCTTCATCTCCCTTGATAATTGATGCTGACGCTTTAAATATTATAAGTAAAAATAAAAAGCTAATGAATGATCTGCCTGAAAACAGTATCTTAACACCACATCCAAAAGAACTTGAAAGACTAGTCGGAATTTGGAAAAATGACCAAGATAAATTATTAAAAATCAGAAAATTATCTTTTAAATACAAGATCATAGTTATTTTAAAAGGAGCTCATACTTGTATATCTCTTCCCTCAAATGAAATATGGTTTAATTCAAGTGGCAATCCAGGGATGGCAACTGCAGGAAGTGGAGATGTCTTAACTGGTCTTTTAGGTGGATTCTTAGCTCAGGGTTACTCTCCTAATATTTGTGCCAGAATAGCGGTTTATCTTCATGGCTCAGCAGCTGACATAGGATCAAAAAAATTAAGTCAAGAGACAATCATCTCAGGTGATATTCAAAAGTATTTATCAGAAGCTATAAAGAAATTATATTAGTAAGACTTTTTGACATGATTTATAAAAATTTATGACATAAAGACATAAATAATCAGTTGGAATAACTTTTGTTTTATTATCAAGAAAATATATTATGGATTTTAGCAATTTTACATTAAAGTCGCAAGAGGTAATTGAATCTTCCCAAAATCTATGCCAGACTATGGAGCATAGAAATATTGAGAACATACATATTTTAAGTTCACTAATAAAAATTGATGATAGTTTTTTTCCTTTTATTATGAAGAAACTTCAACAAAAAACTGAAGGATTAAAAAAATCAGTCGATAAAATTTTATCTCAAATTCCAAAATCAGTAACTAAAGAATCTTCTCTTTCTCAAAAAGCAAGTCAAACCTTTATCAACGCAATAAATATTGCTAAACTTGAAAATGATGAATTTGTTGCAACACACCATCTTCTTCTGGCCCTCTTTAACTCTGGAGGAAAGACTGATAAGCTCTTAAAATCTCTAGGTATTAATGAAAAAAATTTAAAAAACGCACTAAAAGAAATAAACAATGGGGAAAAAATCACATCCAGTTCAGCTGAACAAAAATTTAATGCATTACAAAAATATTCGAGAAATTTAAACAAATTAGCTTCTGAGGGTAAATTAGACCCAGTCATAGGAAGAGACGATGAAATAAGAAGACTTTTGCAAATACTCTCCCGAAGAACAAAAAATAATCCTATTCTTGTTGGTGAACCTGGGACAGGAAAAACGGCCATAGCAGAGGGATTAGCAAATAGAATTATCATTGGTGATGTTCCAGAAAACTTAAAAGATAAACAAATCTTTTCATTAGATATGGGTGCATTAATTGCAGGTGCGAAATTTAAAGGAGAGTTTGAAGAAAGATTAAAAAGTGTGATAAAAGAAGTCTCTTCAAGTAACGGGAATATTGTTTTATTTATTGATGAAATACATACATTAGTGGGAACAGGAGGTGGCCAAGGAGCAATTGATGCTGCAAATATTCTAAAACCAGCACTTGCTAGAGGTGAGTTAAGAGCAATTGGAGCAACCACACTTAATGAATATCAAAAGTATTTTGAAAAAGACAAAGCTTTAGAAAGAAGATTTCAAAAAGTATTTGTAGAAGAACCTGATATTGATAGCGCAATATCAATACTAAGAGGAATCAAAGAGAGGTATGAATCACATCACAAAGTTCAAATTAAAGATGAAGCTATTATTGCTTCTGTAATGCTATCTGATCGATACATTGGCAATAGATTTCTTCCGGATAAGGCAATTGATTTAATTGATGAAGCAGGATCAAAATTAAGAATTGAAATGAATTCCAAGCCTGGAGAATTAGATGATTTAGATAGAAGAATAAGGCAAATAGAAATTGAGATTGTTGCAATTAAAAGGGAAAAGGACAAACTTAAATTAGAGAATTTAAATCATGAGCTTTCTAATTTAAAGGAGAGTAGAAATGAAATCTACACTAGATGGAGCCAAGAGAAAGAATTATTAGATAATATTCAGCAACAAAAGCTTGAAATAGAAAGCTACAAGCAAAGGTCTGCGCGTGCAGAGAGAGATGGAGATTATGGGTTAGTAGCCGAGATAAGATATGGAAAGATCAAAGATGCTCAGGAAAAAATCAAGAAATTAAATGCTCAATTATCTAAATTTCAAAATTCTAATTCTTTAATTAGAGAAGTAGTTACGTATGACGATATAGCTGAAGTGATATCTAAGTGGACAGGGATACCTGTTAATAAAATGTTACGCTCAGACAAAGAAAAATTATTGAATTTAGAAGATGAAATTCATAAACGAATAATAGGTCAAGAAAATCCTGTAAATCTAATAAGTGATGCCATCAGAAGAAGTAGGACAGGCCTACAAGATCCCAATAAGCCCATTGGTAGTTTTTTATTTTTAGGCACTACAGGGGTTGGTAAAACAGAGGTTGCTAAAGCCCTAGCTGAGGTTTTATTTGATAATGAAAATAATTTAACTAGAATTGATATGAGTGAATATCAGGAATCTCATGCAATTAGCAGACTAATTGGCTCTCCTCCTGGATATATTGGCTATGAAGAAGGTGGGCAGCTAACAGAGGCCGTAAGAAATAAACCTTATTCAGTAATATTATTAGATGAAATTGAAAAAGCCCATCCAGATGCATTTAATATCTTACTTCAAGTTCTCGATGAAGGTAGATTGACAGATAATAAGGGAAGATTAGCTGACTTTAAAAACTCAGTAATTATTATGACAAGTAATCTTGGAAGTGATAAAATTTTAGATGCTTTTGCAGCAAATTCTAGTTTTGAAATTGCAGAAAAAAAATCTAAAGAAGCTGTTTTGCAAGAATTAAAATTAAAAGTCAGGCCAGAATTTTTAAACAGAATTGATGACATAGTTCTTTTTTCACCTCTAACAAAAAATGAAATCAAAGAAATTGTTAAGCTTCAATTTTCAAAGATTCAAAATCAGTTGAATGATAAAAATATTAAACTAAGCATTGTAGACGAGGCTATCGATGAACTTACAAATAAGAGTTTAGACCCTCAATATGGAGGTAGGCCTGTAAAACGAGTCCTACAAAAAGAGATATTAAATCCCCTTAGCAAAAAGCTTCTCAATGATGAAATTAATGACTACCATAATATTATTATAGACTTTTTTGGAAATAAGATAGTATTTAGAAAGGCAAAAGGAGTTAAAAATTAAGCTAAATGGTTAAATTTATGGTGTGCAGAAAAAAATTAATATTCAAAATAAAAAGGCTCAATTTGAATATCTACTAATTTCCAATTATAATGCTGGGATAGTACTTTCTGGAACAGAAATTAAGTCCATCCGAGATGGGAAGGCTTCAATCAAAGAAGCCTTTTGTCAATTCAATGAAAAGAATGAACTTTTTATTGTAGGAATGTATATCGGCGAATATGCTTTTGCCAAAAATTTCACTCATAGCCCAAGATCAAATCGTAAACTACTTCTTAATAAGGCAGAATTGAAGAAATTGTCAAAAGAAGTTAAAAATTCAGGTTTAACAATTATACCTGTTAAATTATTTATTAATGATAAAGGATTTGCAAAAATTGAAATTGCTCTTGCAAAAGGGAAAAAAATATATGATAAGAGAGAGGCTATAAAAAATAGAGAAATAAAGAGAAACCTTGATCGGATTAAAAAAAAATAAATATTTAAGCTTTATTTTTAAGAAGAGGAACAAATCTAAAATTTCCGAACACTTCTTTTTTTATCCTGGTTTCTCTAATTTTTGTAAATCGAGTCATTTTTTGATTATTTTTTCCAACTGGTATAACCAATCGGCCTCCTATTGAAAGTTGATCAAGGAAAATTTTTGGGACAGTTTCTGCAGCCGCAGTAACAATTATGGCATCATAAGGAGCGTAGTCTGCTAAACCTATGGTCCCATCTTGGAATATTGTTTTTTTTGGTTTAAAACCCAAATTGTTTAATAATCGAGATGCTTTTTTGTATAAATCTTGTTTACGCTCTAAAGTATAAAGTTTTACACCTAGATTTACTAATATAGCTGCCTGATATCCAGAGCCTGTTCCAATTTCTAAAACCCTTTCACCTCTTTTCACTTGAAGCAACTGAGTTTGAAATGCAACGGTATATGGTTGCGAAATTGTTTGACCTGACGCTATAGGAAAAGCCTTATCTAAGTAGGAGTAACTTTCTAAAGCAGGATCCATAAATAAATGTCTTGGTACTTTATCTATAGCATTTAAAACTTTGTTATCATTAATGCCCTTATCTTTTAATAGATTTACTAGTTGTTTTCTTTGACCTTGATGTTTTGAGGAGTCTATCATAAAGCAAATCTATGCGATTTAGATAAATTAATCGAAAAGATAGTATTTTTGATTAAAATATAAATTAATGATAAAAATTGGAGTAATAGGAGCCGGACATCTTGGAAAAATTCACCTAAAAATTTTAGAAAAGTCAAATAGATACAATCTTATTGGATATCATGACAACGATAAAAGTAAAGTAGAAGAAATTAGAAAATCAAATGATTATATTCATTTTGAATCTGTTGAAGAACTAATAGAGAGAGTTGATGTCGTAGATATTGTTACACCAACAATTTCACATTATGAAATTGCACTAATGTCAATAAATAAAGGAAAACATATTTTTGTTGAAAAACCTATTGCATTTAATCTGGAACAGGCAACAAAAATTACTTCCCTCGCCAAAAAAAATAAATTATTGGGTCAAGTAGGGCATGTAGAGAGATTTAATCCTGCTTTTAAATCAGTTGTAAATTCAATCAAACATCCAATGTTTATTGAGTCTCATCGCCTTGCAGAATTCAACAATAGAGGTACGGATGTTTCTGTTGTTTTAGACCTAATGATTCATGACATTGATATCATTCTAAGTACTGTAAAATCAAATGTCAAATCTGTTTCTGCATCTGGAATAGCAGTTATCAGCAAAAGCCCTGACATTGCTAATGCTAGAATTAAATTTGAAAATGGATGTGTTGCTAATTTAACATCAAGTAGAATTTCACTCAAAAAAATGAGAAAGACTAGGTTTTTTCAAAGGGATGCATACATCTCTGTAGATTTTTTAGAAAAAAAAGCAGAAATTCTAAAAATTATGGATGCTCCAAAAAAAATCGGAGAGTTTGATATGATTCTTAAAAATGCTGAAGGTAAAAAAAAGCAAATTTACTTTGAAAACCCCTCCATAAATAACCACAATGCAATAGATGAGGAATTGAATCATTTTGCAGATTGTATAAAAAAAAACATATCTCCTATTGTTTCGCTTAATGATGGAACAAAAGCTTTAAAATTAGCAAACCAAATAATTGATTCTTTTTAATAATGAATAATATCCTAGTAATTGGAAGCGGAGTTATGGGGAATGGTATTGCAGAATTATTATTAATAAATGGAATAAGAACAACTATTACTGACACTTGTGTTAAAAGTTTAAACCAATCAAAAGAAAAAATTTTATTTAGCCTTAATTCCTTAGTAAACAAATCTAAAATTACTAATAGGCAAAAAAATATTGCAATTGAAAATATTGACTTTAAAGAAAAAATTGATCAAAAGATGAATAATTTTGATCTTGTGATAGAAGCTGCTACTGAAGATTTTAAGATAAAAAAAGAAATTTTTAGTACAGTTGAAAAAAAGATTTCATCTGATTGTATTTTAGCAAGTAATACTTCTTCAATTTCAATAAGTAAAATGGCCTCTCAATTAAAATTTCCTGAAAGATTTATTGGGATGCATTTTTTCAATCCTGCTACAATTATGAAATTGGTAGAAATAGTTAAAGGTCAAAAAACAAGTACAGAAACATGTAATAAAATTCTTGAATTCACAAAAAGAATTGGAAAAATTGGTGTTATTTCAAAGGATTATCCTGGATTCATTTCAAATAGAATTTTAATGCCAATGATAAATGAAGCAATTGAAACTTTAAGACAAAACGTAGCTGGAGTTGAAGAAATAGATTCTGTTATGAAGTTAGGAATGGCCCACCCAATGGGTCCCTTAAAGCTTGCAGATTTAATTGGATTAGATGTATGCAAGTCTATCTTAGAAGTTTTAAGAGATGGGTTTAATGATAACAAATATAATCCTAGTAAACTTTTAGTAAAAATGGTTAAGGAGGGTAAACTCGGAAGAAAAACTAAAGAAGGCTTCTATAACTATAACATTGATAAAAATAATTAACAAATTATTCTAATGAATATACAAGACCGAATCAAAGAAATTCTAATTACAATTCCAAAAAATGTTGATTTGGTAGCAGTTTCTAAAACAAAATCAAGTGAAGAAATTATATGTGCATACAATGAAGGCTTAAGAGTTTTTGGAGAAAATAAGGTTCAAGAAATGACAGAAAAACAGAAAATTTTACCACCTGATATTGAATGGCACATGGTAGGTCATTTGCAAAGAAATAAAGTTAAATATATCGCTAGTTATGTTTCTTTAATTCATAGTGTAGATAGCATGAAATTGATAATTGAAATAAACAAGCAGGCCTTAAAATTTAATAGAATAATTCCATGCTTGCTTCAAATTAAAATTGCTGAAGAGGAAACAAAATATGGTTTATCAGAAACTGAGGCATATTACCTTATAGAGAATTCAATAAAATTTAACAATATCAAAATCATTGGTTTAATGGGAATGGCAAGTTTCACAAAAGATGAGCTAAAAATCAATAATGAATTCAAAAAATTAAAATTTTTTTTTGATAAACTAAAGTTAAAGTTTCATCATTTAAAAATTTTATCAATGGGAATGAGTTCTGATTATAAGCTTGCTATGAAAAATGGAAGTAACATGATTAGGATAGGAAGTCAAATATTTGGTCCAAGAAATTAAGTATGTATGCAATAATTGATCTTGAAACTACAGGAGGGAAATATAAAGAAGAAGATGTTACTGAAATTGCAATTTATAGGTATGATGGTAAAAAAGTAATTGATTCTTTTGTTAGTCTTGTTAAACCTGAAAAGAAAATACATCCCTTCGTTCAAAAGCTCACAGGAATAAGTGATGAAATAGTTAAAAATGCTCCTCGTTTTTATCAAATAGCAAAAAATATTATAGAAATAACTAAGGATACAATTTTAGTAGCTCACAATGCTAAATTTGACTACCGAATGATCAAACAAGAATTTAGAAGATTAGGTTATAATTATAATAAAATTACAATTTGCACAATTGAATATTCAAAAACTATTTTCCCAGAAATAAAATCTTATAAATTAGACAATTTAGCAATGAATTTAAATATAGAAATATTTAATCGCCATAGAGCTGATGGTGATGCCTTGGCTACTTTAGAAATATTTAAATTATTATTAAAAAAGGATATAGATAAAAAAATTCTCAATCAACTCATAAAGTCAAAAAGCTAAAATCAATACATTTGTAAAAGAATAATTGTTATTCTTTTAATTTACTGAGTTGGAAAAATCAAAACTTCGACATAGACTACATGAGATAATTTATGAGGCTGATACTCCCATAGGTAAGCTTTTTGATCTTATTATAATTGCTTTAATTCTGCTTAGTGTTGTTTTTGTTGCTCTCGATAGTGTTCAGCCTATATATAAGAAGTATCACAAGGAACTGAATATGGCTGAGTGGTTAATAACTGTTATATTCACTATTGAATATATTGCAAGAATTCTTGCTGTGAAAAAACCCATAAAATATATTTTCAGCTTTTATGGGATAGTTGATTTTTTAGCTATTATTCCTCAATATATTTCTTTATTTCTTACGGGAAGTGAAGTTCTCGCCTCTATAAGAGCACTAAGATTATTAAGAGTATTCCGAATTCTAAAACTTACTCGTTATGTTTCCGAATCAAATAAATTAATAAAAGCTATGAAGGCCAGTAGAGCCAAGATATCTGTTTTTTTATATTTCCTACTAATTATTTGTGTTCTTTTTGGAACATTAATGTATTTAGTTGAAAGTGACGAAAGTGGATTTACTAGTATTCCTGAAAGTATCTATTGGTGTATCGTTACTTTAACAACTGTAGGATATGGAGATATTGCACCCATCACTCCTATTGGTCAATTTATAGCAGCATTTATTATGGTTCTAGGATACGGAATTATTGCAGTGCCTACTGGTATAGTTTCTGCCGAATTTGTTATGCAAAAACCAAAAAAAATAGACACCAATACTCAACATTGCCCTCACTGTTCACATGATAATCACAAAGATAACGCAGTATATTGTCATAAATGTGGAGGCATTTTAAATGATGTTTAAAAAAACTTTAATCTACATTGGAGGTCCTACAGCATCGGGTAAAACTGATCTTGGTATACAACTAGCTAAAAATTTTAATACTGAAATCATTTCTTGTGATTCTAGACAGTTTTATAAGGAAATGACAATTGGTACATCAGTCCCATCAATGTATGAAAGAAAATGCATTACTCACCATTTTATTCAACACAAGAGTGTCATTGAAAATTATAATGCTTGGGACTTTGCAGAAGATGCCAATTCTCTTCTAAAAAAATTATTTAAAGACAAAGAACAAGTCATTATGTTAGGAGGTTCCGGTTTATATGCAAAATCCGTTTTAAATGGCCTAGACTACTTTCCTAAAATTCCTTTATCTGTAAAAAATGAGATAGAAAATATATTCCTTCAAAACGGGATTGATTCACTTAAAAATATGCTATCAAAAGCTGATCCAATTTACTATAAAAAAGTAGATAAAAGTAATCATAGAAGATTAATAAGGGCATTAGAAGTTTTTAAAGCTTCTGGGAAACCATATTCTAGCTTCCTAAATAAAACAACTAAAAAAAAAAGCTTTAATGTAAAAACTATTATTATAGATCTTCCAAAGGAAATACTTCATGAAAGAATAAAATCAAGAATTAAAATAATGCTTAATCACGGACTAGAAATAGAAGCACGTAAGTTATATCAGTATAAAGATAATATTGCAATGCAAACAATAGGTTATAAAGAATGGTTTGATTTTTTTGATAAAAAAATAAGTAAAGAGCAGGTGGAAAATGAGATTGTCAAGAATACAAATAGGTATGCAAAGAAACAACTAACATGGTTTAAGAAAAATTTTAAATATAATTTTATAAATGAAATAAAAGTTCAGTCAATTATTAATGATCTTTTAACATCAGAAAAATTTAAATATTCTTTAAATAATTAAGAATATTATTCTCAATTCGTTTCTCAATTGAATTACTTTCTTGTATAGTAAAACTTTCACCAAGAATTTTTTCATACAGCTCTATATATCTTTTTGATATAGATTCAACTTGGGCAAAATCCATGTTTGGGATTTTTTGATTCATAAGACCCTGAAAATTGTTTGAAATTAACCATTGGCGAACAAATTCTTTTGAAAGTTGTTTTTGGGGTTCACCTCTTTCTTGCCTTTCTTTATAACCGTCTATATAAAAGTAGCGAGAAGAATCAGGCGTATGAATCTCATCTATCAAAAGAATAGAACCATCAGGAGATAATCCAAACTCATATTTGGTGTCAACTAGAATTAAGCCTTGCTTCTTTGCAATTTCGGTGCCTCTTTTAAAAAGATCATATGTGTACTTTTCAAGTTTTGAATAGTCACTTTCCGAAACAATTTTTTTTAATATTATTTCTTCTTTTGAAATGTCTTGATCATGTCCTGTTTCCGCCTTTGTTGAAGGTGTAATAATTGGAGCTGGGAAAGGATCATTTTCATTCATTCCTTCACACATTGGCACGCCGGATATGGCTCTTTTACCCATTTTGTACTCCCGCGCGGCATGGCCAGACAAATACCCTCTAATCACCATTTCCACTTTAAAAGGTTTACAAGCGACCCCTATTGATACATTAGGATCAGGCGAGCTTTTCATCCAATTTGGCACCAAATCACTTGAAGATTTGATCATCCTTGCCGCTATTTGATTTAAAATTTGACCTTTATGTGGAATTCCTTTTGGCATTATTACGTCAAAAGCAGAAAGTCGATCAGTTGAAATTATAACTATAATATTATTTTCAAGATAGTATACATCTCTGACCTTACCTGTGTATTTTGAAATTTGCCCTGGAAAATTATAGGACGTACTCATTAGTGTATTCATAAATCAATATTTATTTATTAACTCCATATGCCTTAATAATTTTCTTTACTAATGGGTGCCTTATTATATCTGTATCATTAAATTTTACAAAGCTTATATTTTTTATTTTTTTTAAGATAATTAGAGCTTCTTTGAGTCCAGATTTAATGCCTGCAGGTAAATCAATTTGTCCTGGATCACCAGTAATAATAAATTTGGCATTTCTGCCCATTCTAGTCAAAAACATTTTCATCTGTGCCTTTGTAGTATTTTGAGCTTCATCTAGTATTACAAAGGCCTCATCAAGAGTTCTTCCTCGCATATATGCTAGTGGTGCAATCTCTATGGTTTTATCTCTTATATGGGCAGAGAGTTTATTAGAAGGTATCATTTCATATAGAGAGTCATATAGTGGTTGAATATAAGGATCTAATTTTTCTTTAAGATCCCCTGGTAAAAACCCAAGATTCTCGCCAGCTTCGATTGCGGGTTTTGTGAGAATGATTTTTCTAACTTTATTCTCCTTCAATGCTTTAACAGCTATTGCAATTGCTGTATAAGTTTTACCAGTTCCTGCTGGGCCAATTGCAAAAACTAAATCATTATATTCGGAAAGACTAACCAAATTTGATTGATTCTTTGTAATAGCTTTTATAATTTTTCCACTAACTCCATGTAAAATTAATTTTTCATTACTTGACTTAAGATCATTATTCTCTATATCATTTTCAAGTATTATTCCCCCTATAGCTTCTTCATTTAAAACATTGTACTTATCAAAGTGCTTAATAAGTTTAATAAGGTCTTTTTGAAACTTTTTTAAATACTTTTCCTCTCCAAATGCCTTTATAGAATTTCCTCTAGCAACAATTTTTAAATTGGGAAAACAGGATCGAAGTTTAGTAATATTACGATTTTGTTGGCCGAAAAAATCTTGTGAGTTCAACTCTTCAAGTTCAATTTTTAGTTCCGTCAAGTGCTAGTGAATTAAAAATATTTAATTTTGCTTATTGTTGTCTTAATATTCAAATTTAATTAATTTTTATTATTAATCTTAAGAATGTCAATTATAACTCTAACTACTGATTTCGGTAATAAGGATTTTTTTGTCGCCTCAGTAAAGGGAGCTATTCTCACAGAGGTAAAAAACGCAATAGTTATTGATATATCACATGAAATACAGCCATACAATCATTCGGAAGCGGCCTATATTATAAAAAATGCTTACAAGAGTTTTCCAAAAGGAACCATTCATATTATAGGTGTTGAATCAGAACTAACTCCTGAAAATAAACATATAGCAATGGTTTTTGAAGGGCATTATTTTATAGGATCTGATAATGGAATTTTCTCGATGATTAAAGATGATCTCAGGGCTGAAAAAATAGTAGAAATCAATATTCATGAAAAAGAATCCTCTTCTTTTTATGTGCTTGATATTTTTGTTAAAGTAGCAGCTCATCTATCAAGAATGGGTAAATTAGAAGTAATTGGTAAAGCTGTGAAATCAATTAAACAAATAACGAATATAAATCCAGTTGTAAACAACAAATCAAATCAAATTTTAGGAAGCGTAATTTATATTGACAACTATGGGAATGTTGTGACAAATATTAATAGAAAATTTTTCAATGAAATTGGAAAATCTAGAGATTTTAAAATTTTTGCTAGAACGGTTAAGTTTGAAAATATTTATGAAAGCTACAGTGACGCAATTGATTTTTCAAGTCCAAAAGAAAAAAGAGAAGAAGATGGGAAAAAAATTGCAATATTTAATTCTGCAAATCATCTCGAATTGGGAATATACAAGAGTAATCCTAAAACCTATGGGAGTGCAGCAAGTTTATTTGGACTGGACTATAGAGATCCTATAACCGTTAAATTTGAATGAAAATGTGGATAATTGCTAAAAAAGAAATAAATGATTTTTTTTCAACTTGGTTAGGTTATACAATCATAACTATATTTTTAACAACAACAACATTATTTACATGGATTTTAGATACTCAGTTTAATATGCTAAATGCTGGTTTTGCTGACCTAAATGCATTTTTTTCTCTATCTCCTATTATTTTTATTTTTTTATTACCAGCGATTTGTATTAAAAGCTTTAGCAATGAGTTTAAATCAGAAACAATTGAAATTCTATTTTCTAAACCCATTAGGAATAATGAAATAGTCATTGGAAAATTTATTGGCTGTTTTATAATTTCTTTTTTTAATATAATTCCAACTTTAATCTATTTTTTTGGAATTTATTCATTAAAAGATGAGGTGGCATTAATTGATATTGGTAGTACAATTACATCTTATCTTGGATTACTTCTACTAAGCTGTAGTTTTATTTCTATTTCTATTTTCAGCTCAATAATAACTAATAATCAAATAGTCTCATTTATATCATCAGTTTTTATTTGTTTTTTTCTTTTTTTTATGAATGAATTTGCCGACTTTATCTCAGATCCAAAAATTTATGATGTTATCAATTATATTGGTATTAAAGAGCATTATTTTAGTTTAAATCAAGGGATAATATCAACTAAAGATATTTCATACTTTTTTGCTCTAAACTATCTTTTTATTCATCTGAGTATTATTTGTTTAAATAAAATCAAAAAATGATTAAATAATTCAGATGATGAAAGCCTTAAAAATTTTTCTTGGTGTAATTTTTATTTTGTTTATTGGACAAATAATACCTTATAGATTTGATTCTACATCTGATAAAAGATTTGAAATCTCAAATGAAACAGAGGTCGTTTTAAAAGAACTTGAAGAGCCAATTAAAATTGATGTTCTACTACATGGTAAAATGCCTGCTGAATACCATCGCCTTAGAAGAGAGACAAAGGAATTACTTAAATCAATGAATCAAAAATCTGAAAAAATTATTTTTGAATTTATTGATCCTTTTGATGGAGAAGAAGATGCAAATTCATTAATCAATGAAATGGAAAAATATGGTATTTTACCTGAGATTTCATTTGAGAATAATGCTCAAAATATTCAAAGAACTATTTTCTTTCCTTGGGCCATTGTTAGTAATAATAAAAAATCTGTTTTGGTTCCATTAACAAAAAGGAACTTGGGAGATAATAAATTTGAAAAAATAAATAGATCCATTAGAGAACTTGAAAAGGGTTTCTACGAAGCGTTTTTGAAGATTAACCTCATAGAAAAAAGAAGAATTGCAGTATTAACCTCGCATGAAACATCTGAGGATATTCTTTTATCTGATTTTGTTAAAAGTTTACAAAAATATTATCAAGTTGCATCTTTTGATTTAAATGCTCTGGAAAGTGATCCTCAAAAAACTCTGAATAATTTAAATCGATTTGAACTTCTTCTTGTTTCAAATCCCAAAAAAAAATTCAATTACAAAGAAAAATATATAATTGATCAATATATTATTAGGGGAGGTAAAAGTATTTGGCTATTGAATAATTTTAGTTTAGATAAAAACAGTTTGTTTAAAATTGGAGGGGAATCTATGGCTTTATATAAGGATCTCAATCTAGATGACATTTTTTTTAAATATGGAATTCGCCTCAATAGAAACATTGTTGAGGATATGTTTTGTGCTCCAATTGTTTTAGCTAAAGGTCAAAATAATGAGTCAGAATATATTCCAGTTCCATTTAGCTATTACCCTCTATCCAGACCGATTCAAAATAATTTAATTGGCAAAGGGAATAGTGAAGTTTTATTAAAATTCCCAATAAGTATAGATACATTAAAAAATACTTTAGATAAAGAAATTTTAATCGAAAGTTCAAAATTATCTAGAATTAAAAAATTTCCTTTTTTAATCTCACTTGAGGAGTCTATCTCAAGTTTTTCCTTATCAAATTTTAAATCTGAATCAAAATTTCTTGGAGTTTTAGTTAAAGGCCTTTTTGAATCAGCATATAAAAATAAAATTAGGCCAGATAAAATAACTGACTCAAAGCTTCAAAATGGTGAAAGTGAAATGATTATTATTGGTGATGGAGAATTAGCAGAAAATCAAATAGAGAAAAATATTGCTTTAGAGTTAGGCTATGATAAATGGACAAATAATTTCTATTCTAACAAGAATTTTCTAATTGACTGTGTTCATTATTTGATGAAAAATGAATCATTGCTTAAAATTAAAAACAAAGAAACTAATATTGGTCTTTTAAGTGAGTCTAAAGTTCTAGCTAATGGATTTTTTTGGAAAATTTTTATGCTTGTTATAATTCCTGTTTTCGTCTATATGATAGGAATAATTGGAATAATAAATAGAAAAATAAAATTTAGTAAATAACTTTTGATAAGTTAAGTTCATTATTTTTTTCTTAAAAGCTATATTTGGTTAATAATAATTCAAGGGATGAAATTTATTGTTTCAAGTGAAAAACTGTTAAAAGAGCTTCAAATTCTCGGCGGAATAATCAATAATACAAATACTCTGCCTATTTTAAATAACTTTTTATTTCATTTAAACACTAATCAGTTAATTTTATCTGCTTCAGACTTGGAGACTTCAATATCTTCATCCATAGATGTTGAATCAAATGATAAGGGAATGATCGCAATACCTGCGAAATTAATTCTTGATACGTTAAAAACTTTTCCTGATCAACCTCTAACTTTTATTAAAAGTGATCAAAATACCATAGAAATTAGTGCTAATAGTGGAAAATATAGTTTAGCATATTTCGATGGAGAAGAATTTCCAAAACCTATTCAAGTAAAGGACCCAGCAAACACAAAAATTTCAGGAAAATTACTTGGGAAAGCAATTGACTCAACTCTTTTCGCCTCTGGAAATGATGATTTGAGACCAATTATGAGTGGAGTTTTTTTTCAATTTTATGATAACGAAATTATTTTTGTTGCCACTGACGCACATAAATTAGTTAAATATAAAAGATTAATGGAATCTACAACTATTGAAAAAACAGAATTTATTGTGCCTAAAAAACCACTTCAATTAATTAGAGGAATTCTTCAAGATTTGGAAAAAGATGTAACAATTGAATTCAATGAAAATAATGCTGTTTTCTTATTCAAGAATTATAGTCTTAATTGTCGTTTAATTGATGGTAAATACCCAAATTATGAGGCTGTTATTCCTAAAGAGAATCCTAATGTTTTAAAAATAAATAGATTAAGTTTACTAAATTCTATTAAAAGAGTAAGTATTTTTTCAAATAAAACTACACATCAAATTAAATTAAAAATGGCTGGTACTGAATTACATATATCGGCTGAAGATATTGATTTTAGTAATAAGGCTGAAGAAAGATTAGATTGTGATTATAAGGGTGATGATATGGAAATAGGTTTTAATTCAAGATTCATTCTTGAAATGTTGAATAACATAGATTGTGATGAAATTAATCTTTCAATGTCTCTTCCCAATAAAGCTGGGATAATTTCTCCAATTGACAATGAAGATAAAGCTGAAGATATAACAATGCTCGTCATGCCTGTCATGCTTAACGAATAATTTTAAAAAAAGTGCAGCTAAATACCTACTCTGTCTTATAAAAACCTTTATCTAGTTTATTTCTTATTTCAGAAAAAGCTTTTAACGTAATCTCTATATCATCTCTTGTATGCGATGCAGTTGGAATTAACCTTAAAAGAATTAGACCTTTTGGAATGACTGGGTATACAACTATTGAGCAAAAAATAGCATAATTTTCTCTGAGATCTTTAACCAAAGTCATTGCTTCAGGTATACTCCCTTTTAAATAAACAGGAGTTACACAACTCATAGTATTTCCAATATCAAAGCCATTTTCTTTGAGCCCATTTTGAAGAAAATTTACATTTTCCCATAGCCTTTCCTTAAGTTCTGGACATTTTTTTATAACCTCAAGACGTTTAATCAAACCAACCACTAATTGACTTTGAAGTGATTTAGCAAACATTTGAGAGCGCATATTATACCTCAAGTAGTCAATTATCTCAGCATCCCCTGCAATAAAAGCACCTGTTGAAGCCATAGATTTTGCAAAAGTTGCAAAATAAACATCTATATCATTTTGAATTCCTTGTTCATCTCCAGTTCCAGAACCATTTTTTCCTAGAGTTCCAAAGCCGTGGGCATCATCAACTAAAAATCTAAATCCATACTTTTTCTTCAATCTAGCTATTTCTTTAAGTTTTCCTTGTTCACCCCTCATACCAAAAACTCCTTCTGAGATAACTAATATTCCACCGCCTGTTTGGGATGAAACTTTTATTGCACGATTTAAATTTTTTTCTAAACTATCAACATCGTTATGTTTAAAAGTAAATCTTTTGCCTAAATGGAGTCTAACTCCATCCACAATACAAGCATGAGAATCAACATCATAAACAATTACATCATCTTTTGAAACCAAACTATCAATAGTTGATAAAATTCCTTGATACCCAAAATTAAGTACGTATGAAGAATCCTTGCCTACAAAATCAGCTAGCTTTGTTTCCAATTCTTCATGAAGCTTTGTATGTCCCGACATCATCCTTGCTCCCATTGGATATGCTGAACCAAATTTTTTAGCTGCTTGTTCGTCAATGTTTCTAATTTCAGGGTGAGCAGCCAAACCCAGATAGTCATTAACACTCCAAGTAATAACCTCTTTACCATTGAATTTCATCCGATTAGAAATTGGACCTTCAAGTTTAGGAAAAACAAAGTACCCTTCGGCCAGGGAAGCCCATTTTCCAAGTGGTCCCTTATTTTTATATATTTTACTAAATAAATCTTTAACCATCATTCATAAAAATGTCAAATGTACTTTATCTTTTTTATATCAGTATTTGATTTATCATAAAATCCATTTTCACACATCCATTCATCACTATAGATTTTACTCAGATATCTTGATCCATGATCAGGGAAGATAACTACTACTCTACTATCTTTTTTAAATTCATTATCTCCAGAAAGTTGTTTTAAGGCTTGGAGTATTGACCCTGATGTATATCCTAAAAAAATCCCTTCACTTTTTGTCAATTCAAGAGCAGAATGAGCACTTTCCTTATCAGATACTTTAATAAAAGAATCAATTAATTCAAATTTGGTTGAAGATGGAATAAAATTCTTACCTAACCCTTCTACTTTATATGGGAAAATTTCATTTTGATCAACAACTCCTGTTTCGTGAAATTTTTTTAAAACAGATCCATATGCGTCAACTCCAATTACTTTTATGTTTGGATTTTTTTCCTTTAAATATTTTGCAACACCTGAAATTGTCCCGCCCGTTCCTGAGCAGGCAATAAAATGTGTAATATCACCATTCATTTGTTTCCATATCTCAGGACCAGTAGTAGAATAATGGGCATCTACATTTAGTTCATTAAAATATTGATTTATATAAATTGAATTATCAGTTTCGTTATGAATTTTTTTTGCAAAATTTACATATGATTTAGGATCGTCAGGACCAACATTTGAAGGGCAAACATAGACTTTAGCTCCCATTGCAGCCAACATTTCAATTTTATCTTTAGAAGATTTATCTGAAACTGCTAAAATACAATCATATCCTTTAACCAGTGCAACCATTGCTAGACTAAATCCAGTATTGCCAGAAGTAGTTTCAATGATTGTAGATTGACTATTTATTAACCCTTTTCTCTCTGCATCTTCAATGATGAAAAGAGCAATTCTATCTTTACTGGAATGACCAGGATTAAAACCTTCATACTTAGCAAAAAATTCTCCTTGAAATGATTTAACACTATTATTCAATCTTATCATTGGAGTATCTCCTATCAAACCCAGAATATTTTTATGAATGTGTCCTTTTTGGACCATGTCTTTTTATTTGCAATGTGCAAAATTAGTTTATTTTTTTTAATCTATTTTACCCTCTAAATCCAAAAGAAATGTATATTCTTTAGCTAGATCTTTTAAATAATTAAATCTTCCTGACGAACCGCTATGTCCTGTTCTCATGTTTGTAATTAAAAACAATGAATTAGAGTCTGTTTTCATTGATCTAATTTTTGCAACCCATTTAGCAGGCTCCCAATATTGAACTTGTGAATCGTGCAACCCTGTAGTAACTAACATATTTGGATAGTTTTGATGTTTTACTTGATCATAAGGAGAATATGAAAGTATATAGTCATAATACTTTTTGTTTTTAGGATTGCCCCACTCATCGTATTCAGAGGTAGTTAATGGTATTTTATCATCCATCATTGTAGTAATTACATCAACAAATGGTACTGCAGCTATAACACCATTATACAATTCAGGTGATGAATTAATAATAGCTCCAATTAATAAACCACCTGCTGATCCTCCATAGGCATATAAGCTCTTTGGAGAAGTAAATCCCTTATTAATTAAAAAAATAGAACTATCTATAAAATCATTAAATGTATTTTTTTTATAAAATAACTTTCCACTCTCATACCATTTACGTCCAAGATATTCTCCCCCTCTAACATGTGTTATCGCAAAAACAAATCCTCTATTTAATAAACTTAATCGATTTGATGAAAAACTTGGATCTATAGTCATTCCATATGATCCATATGCATATTGTAATATAGGTGTTTTGGAATTTAATTCAGTCTTTTTATGATAAACAATTGAAATTGGAATTCTTATGCCATCTCTTGATCTAGCCCATAATCTTTTTGAAACATAATTGCATTCATCATAAAAATTATCCAAAACTTCTTGTTTTTTTAAAATTCTACTTTCTTTAGTTTTCATATTAAATTCAACAACTGAATATGGTATAGTCAGTGAAGTAAAATGATATCTAAGTAAATGTGTTTTAAATTCTGGATTATATCCAATATTTATTGAATATGTTTCACCCTCTGATGGAATATAATAATCTATAATTTCATCCCATGAAACAATTCTAATTCGTTTTAATCCTTTTATCCTCTCAGTTAGAGTAAAATATTTTTCAAATGGCTCAAAATCCTCTAAAAGAATATCTTTTCGGTGAGGAATAAAATCAGTCCAATTTTTCTTTGATGGTGACGAAATTAAAGTTCTCATTAATTTAAAATTACTTGCGCCATCTTTATTAGTATGTATGTAAAAAAAGTTTTCAAAATGAGAGATATCATATTCTAGTCCTTTCTTTCTTGATTCTACAATTTTAAATCTATCATAAGGTTTATCGGCCCTAATAAATCTATACTCACTTGTCAAAGTACTGTATGATGATATGAATATATATTTTCTAGATTTTGATAAGCTTACATAAACTGAAAAAGTTTCATCTTCTTCATGAAAAATTTTCTTTTCAATGTTTTTAAAAGTATCATACCTTAAAATAGTTTCTGACCTAAGTGTATTTTCATTTTTTTTAGTATAAAAAAGAAATCTGTTTTCACTATCCCAGACACTTGACCCTGTTGTATTAATTAATTTTGTTTCAAGAATTGTACCGGTTTTTAAATCTTTTATGTAGATATTATATTTTCTTCTTGATAATGTATCAACAGCATAAGCTACCTTTTGATTATTGGGGCTAACATTGATTCCAGTTAAGTTAAAATATTCATGACCTTTAGCCATATCATTGCAATCAAATAAAATTTCTTCTTTTGAATCAAGAGTTTTCTTTTTTCTTAAATATATAGGATATTCTTTTCCTGTTTCATAACGGGTAATGTACCAATATCCATTTATAAAATATGGAACTGAAGTATCTTCTTCCTTGATTCTTGATCGCATTTCGTTATATAGTTTTCTCTTAAAATTATTTGTTTGTTTTGTTTCTTGCTCATAATATCTATTTTCTTTTATGAGATATTCTTTAACCTTTGGATTATTTATATCCTTTAGCCAGTAATAGTTGTCAACTCTCTCATTACCATGCTCCATATGATGGTGTGGAATAATATCGGCATAAGGAGGAAGATTTTTTTTATCCAGTTTCATAGTAAAACAAGAACTAAATATTTATTGTGAAATTTAGATTAAATGATTTTATATGAGTTAAACAACACTAAAGATTTATTTTTTTTATAAAATTCAAGAAATACTCATGGTGTTTTTCTGTATAGTCGTGGTGGGTGACAATTCTTAACTTACCTTTTCCAAGACTAATAATATGAATGTTTTTTTCTTTTAATAAATTGACAAATTTAGTTTCTGTTTTTTCAGAAATTAATGAGAAAATTATTATGTTAGTTGAAACAGGTTCAATACTCTTGATAAAGCTTAATTTAGTCAAAGCTGAAGCTATTTCTTTAGCTCTCATATGATCTTTTTTTAATCTAGATCGATTATTTTCAAGTGCAAAAAGAGCAGCAGCTGCAAGATACCCTGATTGTCTCATTCCTCCACCAAAAACTTTTCTGATTCTAAGAGCTTTTTCCATATCTTCTTTATTGCCAATTAATGCTGATCCAACTGGACATCCCAATCCTTTGCTAAAGCAAACAGATATTGTATCAAAAATATCACCATAATCCTTAGGCTTTTCAGTAGTTTCCTCAAGAGCATTCCATAATCTAGCTCCATCAAGATGGAGTTTCAAATCGTTTTTTATGGCTAATTCTTTAATCCTTATAATTTCCTTGAAATCATAAAAAGCTCCGCCACCTCTGTTAGAAGTGTTTTCTATACATATTAGTTTACTCTTAGGGGAATGATAAAAGTCTTGGGGATTAATTACTTCTTTTATCTGATGGGAGAAAATTCTTCCTTGGTCGCCAAAAATTAATCTGCAAGAAACACCACTATTAAAACTTGCACCGCCAGCTTCATAATTATATACATGAGAATTACTATCGCAAATTAATTGATCACCTGGTTCAGTATTTATTTTTATTGCAGTTTGGTTCGCCATAGTCCCTGAGGGAAAAAATAATGAAGATTCTTTTCCAAAAAGCCTAGATAACTCTTTTTCTAATAAATTTACCGTTGGATCTTGTTTGAAAACATCATCTCCAACAGAAGCCCTTCTCATAGCATCAAGCATCTCTTTAGATGGGCGAGTTACTGTGTCACTAGTTAAATTTATTTCCATAAAATGTTTAAATCACAATCATAAATTCCTATTGGAGAGCCATCAGGCATTCTCAATGAATCAATTTCTTTATAAAGTTCAGGATTTTTAAAAAATTGATCTATTTCGTATATTAAATAGTGTTTGTAATCAATTTGATTATTTTCATTCAACCATGATCTAATCTCTAATAGTTTTTCATAAATAATAGCTTTTACCTGCGGATACGGATATTCACTTGCGCCTAAATTCATTAAATTTTTTAAAACATTAAAATTTACAACATTTTGAAGCTCTCTATCATATGAATCATCTGGTATGCTCTTTATAGTTGATTCGAAAATTTGATCAATCATTTCATGAAGTGAAAAATGAGATTGGTCTAGAGCTTTTTGTTGGACTAATCTTGATGCTCTACTTGGGTCAAGTAAAAGTTTTAAAATTTTATCACTTAACATACTAGAAATTCCAAGGTAATCAAATATAGGTCCAGTTTGAGAATCAAAACTCTCTCTACTTCTTGAAAAACCATAGGCGCGTCCTGGAAATAAGTCTAAAAGGCGATCGGGCAACGATAGATTTTTTGGTTTAAGAGTTGAAAGAATTGAACGAAGGGCTTCTTTTTGAAAACTTTTATTTACTATTTCTGTTTTTGGAACATTTCCATTCGTTTTAACTGCATAGCTATATTCTTGTCCAGCAATGATTTTTGTGACTGCTTCAATTTGATATCGGTGCAGAAGATAAATAGGAACCAAACGGTCTTCTAATAAAGAGACTGTTTCATTTTCTTTTATATGGTTTATATAAAAATTATCTAATGCTATCTTTCTAATTTTTAAAATATTGCTTAATTCATCTATTGCATTATCTCCATTATCCCATAAATGGGCAGATGGATGAGCTCCACCAACTGCTCTTGCATCATAGTCTGATATAAATTTGTACCCGTCTTTAATGCTTTTTTCTATTATATTTTGCAGGGCCTTATCCTCTTCAACAGATTCATGAAAATGACTGTAACTATAGGCTACTGAGATTTTATCCCAATCACCAATTCCATCTTTGTAAGCATCTTCATAATTAATTTTATTATTAATCAATTTTAATTTTGGGTGGGGATAATCCATAACAGATGCACGATTTTTTGCACTTGCAGCAAAATTATGAGCAAAACCAAGCGTATGTCCAATTTCATGAGCTGATAACTGCTTAATTCTGCTAAGTGCTAAATCCAATATTTGTTGATCTTTATTTTCATTAAGTAGATAAGGATCTTCAGTTAAACCAAGTGCTATGAGAAAATCCTGTCTAATTCTCAAGCTGCCTAAACTAACGTGTCCTTTTATAATTTCACCTGTTCTTGGATCAATTACACTAGCGCCATAACTCCATCCTCTAGTAGATCTGTGAACCCATTGAATAACATTATATCTAACGTCTAATGGATCTGCATACTCTGGAAGTATTTCTATTTTGAAGGCATTTTTAAATCCAATATTTTCAAAAGCATCATTCCACCATTTACCTCCCTCTATAACTGCAGATTTTATCGGTTCTGGAATTCCTGGATCTACATAATAAACTATTGGATTTATTACATCACTAAAAGGCATATCAGGATTTATTTTCTCTAATCGATGTTTTATGATAAAATCTTTAATTAAAGGTTCATTTACTGGTGATGAATAATCAAAATATTTAAAGGGTATTGCACCGCTTCTTGGATCAAATTTTCTTGGCTTAAAATTTTCATCAGGTAATTTTACAAATGAATGGTGCTGATATACTGTCACAGCTTGAGGTGTTGGTGTTACAGATCGAATTAAAGAACCCTTTGGATCGCCTTTAAAAGTCAACATTGCATCAAACTCAACATTATTAGGGAAGGACTTAGTTTTTTTATGATTAATAACAGAACGAGAATTATCAACTTTATAATTACCTTCTCCTATATTCTTCAATCGCAGTGATACTCCATGTGCATCCTGTAATAAAAAAGAAGTAAGGTTTATATAGTATTTACCTTTTACTACTTTTTCAATATCAAATCCATAAAGAACAGACTTAGCAAAAGCTTCTTTTACAGATTGCTTTTCAAACTTGTTTTCTGTGACAGCTCGAAATTTAAGATTTGGTTGAATCAAAAATATCTTATTGCCAATTTTTTCAAAGAAAACTATTCTTTCCTGACCTAATTGCCCTCGATCTAAACCTATATCATTATTACCAATACCAGTGCTCAGACTATTAACATAAAGAAAGTCTTTTTTAAATTCATCTATCTCAAGTATTACTTCATTTGTAGACTCTTTTAGAAAAAAAGTGAAAAACCCTTTATTTTTTTTTGCATTGTCAAAAAAATTGAAGTCATTAGGTTCTGATTTTTCTTTAATTTTTTGAGAATGACCAATACCCAGGATCAACAAAAAGAAAAGCCAAAAAATATTTTTATGACACATTAGAATTAGAAATAAGTTATAAAATAATTATATTCAGCTAAAAATAGGAAAATAGATTTATATATTTTTGCTTAAATATACAATATGATTACTTCAGATCAACATAAAGAACTTATTGATCGCCTTGGTGCGTTAAGGAGGTATCTTTGACATTGATGAAAAAACAAATAAAATAAACTCTTTAGAAACTCTTACTCTACAGCCAAATTTTTGGGATAATTCAAAAAAGGCTGAAGAGCTAATGCGTCAAATTAAAGGGCTAAAAAAATGGGTTCATGATTACAGCCTATTAAAAGAAAAAATAGATGACTTAGAGGTTTTAATTGGATTTTATAAAGAAGGAGAGATCAATGAAAATGAAGTTTTTAAAAATTATGAGAACATAATCAAACTATTTGAAGAAGTAGAATTTTGCAACATGCTTTCTGAAGAAAATGATTCTTTAAATGCTATTCTTCAAATTACAGCTGGAGCAGGTGGAACTGAGAGTTGTGATTGGGCAGAAATGTTAATGCGGATGTATTTGATGTGGTCTGAAAAAAGAGGGTATAAAATAAATGAGTTAAATAATCAAGCTGGAGATGTAGCGGGAATAAAAACTGTTACTCTTGAGATTTCAGGAGATTATGCTTTTGGATGGTTGAAAGGAGAAAATGGTGTTCATAGACTTGTACGTATTTCTCCTTTTGATAGTAATGCAAAAAGACATACTTCATTTGCATCCGTATATATTTATCCTTTTATAACAAGTGATATAGAAATAGAAATTAATTCATCTGATATTTCTTGGGAAACAATGAGATCTAGTGGAGCTGGAGGACAAAGTGTCAATAAAATTGAAACAGCAGTTCGCTTAAGACATGCACCATCTGGAATAATTATCGAAAATTCTGAAACAAGATCTCAATTGGAAAATAAAAATAAAGCTATGCAATTACTTAAATCGCAGTTATATCAAATTGAAATTGATAAAAAAAATTCTGAAAGACAACAGATTGAATCTGCAAAAAAGAAAATTGAATGGGGTTCACAGATTAGAAACTATGTAATGCACCCATATAAACTAATTAAAGATTTGCGTTCTGAAATTGAGACAACTGAGATTGAAAATGTAATGAATGGAGACATAGATAGATTTTTGAAGAGTTACTTAATGAGTTCAAAAAAAAAATAATAGAATAATGTCTGTATATAAAAATATAATTTTTGATTTAGGGGGAGTTTTAATTGATTGGAATCCAGAGTATGTTTACTTAAAAGAATTTAAGAATAATAGAAAAAAAATGAAATGGTTTTTTGATAATATATGCACCTTTGATTGGAATGAAAATCAAGATGCTGGATATCCATTAAATAAAGCAACTGAAGAAAGGGTAAAATTATTTCCACAATATGAACATTTAATAAGAATTTATTACGGGCGCTGGGAAGAAATGCTTGGAGGCCCAATTAATCATAGTGTTAACATCTTAAAAAGAATTAAAAAAATAAATAAATTTCGTGTTTTTGCTCTTACAAATTGGAGCGGTGAAACTTTTCCAAAAGCATTGAAGAAATTTGATTTCTTAGGTTTATTTGAAGGGATAGTTGTTTCTGGAGATGAGAAGACTAGAAAACCGTTTGAAAAAATTTACAGGATCGCCCTTGATAGGTTTAAAATTGAACCTACTGAAAGTATTTTTATTGACGATAATTTAAGAAATATAAAAGCGGCTGAAAATTTAAAAATTAAAGGAATTCATTATAAAAATCCTGGCGAATTTGAAATTGAGTTAAAAAATTTAAATATAATATAGTTTTGCTCCTAAAAGGGCATATTGTCATCCTCAGGATTATTAGCAGAATTTAAATCAGAATTTTCTAAATCATTTGGATTCATTCTAGATTCGAAGTGATCAGACGAATCATAACTCTGAATATCTTCAAACTTTCCTAAAGTTGCTACAAATTTTAATCTTATTTTATCAAGTCCACCATTACGGTGTTTAGCAACAATAAGTTCAGCTTGACCACTTGTAGGAGATCTTTCATCATCATCCCATTCTTGAATTCCATAATATTCAGGACGATAGATAAAGGAAACTATATCTGCATCTTGCTCAATAGCACCAGATTCTCTCAAATCAGAAAGCTGAGGTCTCTTTGGTCCAGATCTTGTCTCAACTGCTCTTGATAATTGAGAAAGAGCTATTATAGGGATATTTAATTCTTTAGCAAGAGACTTTAAGTTTCTTGAAATATTTGAAATTTCCTGCTCTCTGTTTCCTGCGGAATTATTATTACCCAAAGTCATAAGCTGAAGATAATCTACTATTATAAGCTTAATTTTATGCTGAGAAACTAATCTTCTAGCTTTTGCTCTCAAATCAAAAATAGAAAGACCTGGTGTGTCATCTATAAAAAGTGGAGCCTTTTCAAGGTCTCCTACTTTAACATTGAGTTGTTTCCATTCATGGTCCACTAATTTTCCTGTTCTTAATTTTTCAGATGATAAACCTGTTTCAGCTGAAATAAGTCGTGTAATTAACTGAACAGACGACATCTCTAATGAAAAAAAAGCAACTGGTACCTTTACGTTAACTGCAATATTTCTTGCCATTGATAAAGAAAGAGCTGTTTTACCCATACCAGGTCTTGCAGCAATGACTATTAAATCGCTAGGTTGCCAACCAGAAGTTAAATTGTCAAGTCTTTCAAAGCCTGTACTTACACCACTTAATCCCTCTTGATTAGCTATTTCTTCAATTTTTTTCTTAGCTAAAAAAACTAAATTTTGGGCAGTATCAGATGATTTCTTTATGTTCCCTTGTGTTATTTCATATAACTTTGATTCAGATTCATCTAATAAATCAAATACATCTACAGAGTCCTTATATGAGGATTCAATTATTTCATTTGAAATTTTAATTAAACTTCTTTGAATAAATTTTTGTAAAATAATCCTTGCGTGAAATTCAATATGGGCAGAGGAAGAAACTTTTTGAGTAAGATTTATTAGATAATAATCCCCCCCAACAATATTCAATTTCCCTTTTTTTTTTAGATCAGACGAAACTGTTAGTAAATCTATGGGCTCAGAATTTTGAAAAAGAGTGTGAATTGACTCAAAAATATGCTTGTGTCCAGTTTTATAAAAAGCTTCTGGCTGAAGTAAATCAATAACTTCATCAACTCCTTTCTTGTCAATTAGCATAGCGCCTAAAACTGCTTCTTCTAAATCTAAAGCTTGAGGGGGTAGTTTAGCATTTTTTAAATTGATAACCGTTCCTGAATCATCATTTTTAATATCAATTGATCTACTTTTTTCCATACTGTAAATTTAGCCTCTTTATCATATCAAAATAATTAATACTAAAACTTTTATCATATGAAATTGAACAAAATAGATGTTTATAAAAAATTAAAAATGTTAATAAGATTGAAAAAAGAATAATGGCCTAATCTTCAAACATACCCATTTTTGAAAATTTTTCTCTCCTTAGTTGAATTCTTTTTCTAGGTTCAATTTCAACTAATTTCTTGTATGACTCTAAAATCTGTTTTTTGACGATTTTATATGTTTTTTCTCTAAAATTATGGGCTCCACCTAATGGCTCTTTTATAATTTTATCAACTAGATTAGCTCTAAACATATCATCAGCAGTAAGTTTTAAAGCTTCAGCAGCAACCTCCTTGTGTTCCCAACTCCTCCAAAGAATTGATGAACAAGATTCGGGTGATATAACTGAATACCAAGTGTTTTCCAACATAAAAACTAAGTCACCTACTCCAATACCTAAAGCTCCTCCAGATGCTCCTTCACCAATTATGACAACAATGATTGGAGATTTTATGCTGAGCATTTCAAAAATATTTTTGGCAATTGCAGATCCCTGACCCCTCTCTTCAGCTTCAATTCCAGGATATGCTCCAGGAGTGTCAATAAAACTAATAATGGGTATATTAAATTTTTCTGCTGATTTCATTAATCTTAAAGCCTTTCGATACCCTTCAGGTTTTGCCATTCCAAAATTACGATATTGTCTTGTTTTTGTATTATATCCCTTTTGCATCCCTATGAACATGAAAGATTGATCTTCTATTTTACCAAGACCACCGATCATAGCTTTATCATCTCCAAAATTTCTATCTCCATGCATTTCTAAAAATGTTTCTCCGCAAATCGCATTAATATAATCTAAGGTATATGGTCTTGAAGGATGTCTTGAAAGTTGAACTCTTTGCCAGGCAGAAAGATTAGAGTAAACCTTTCGCATTGTATTCTCAAGCTTTCCCTCAAGTTGTTTATATGTCTTTGATACATCTACATTACCTTGCTCTCCTAATGTTTTACAGTTCAGAATCTGCTCGCGTAATTCTTTTATTGGTAATTCGAAATCTAAGTACTCCATTTCTTCTTTAATGAAACAAATGTATAAATTAAATTGAACTTTATCTTTTAGAATTTAAAAGTAAATAAATTGATAAAAGACCAAAAATAAATAGTGGCAACCAAGCAGCTAAAGCAGGAGAAAATGTCGATTTGTTAACCATAATACCAAAAACCTTATCAAAAAAAATATATATAAATCCCAAAGTTATTCCAAAAGCAAGATTAATTCCCATACCCCCTCTTCTTTTGAAAGAAGATACAGATACAGCTATCAATGTCAATACAAAAGACGAAAGTGGCAAACTCCATCTTTTATGACGAACCAGTAAATGATCATTAATTAGTGTAGATCCACTAGCACGCTCTTTTTTAATAAATTCATTTAACGGGCCGAAGGTTAAGGTTTCTGCTTTATATGTTACAGGGGAAAGATCTTCAATTTTAAAATCAAAAATTGTATCAATTCTTGATTTTGAAAAATGTCTCTCTTTTTCGTCAATGAATACTCTTTTACTATAACCAAAAAGTCTGAAGTTTTTTTTCTCCTCAATCCATCGAATACTATTGGATAAAATTTTAAATTTCAACTCGTTATCCTCAAAATGTTCTAAAGAAAAATTTGTTCCTCTTTTTCTCACAGGGTCATAATTACTTACAAAAATATATTCGTTTTCATTTATTTTTTTAAAAAGATCACTTGTTCTTCTTTCCTTCTTTTTTTCTAAATATTTAAATCTAAATTCATTAAACCTTAAACTTGAATTTGGAACAATAAACATGCCTGCAAAAAAAGAAAAAATAGCAATTATTGATGCTGAAATAATGTATGGCCGCAAAAATCTGAAAAAAGAAATACCTGAGCTTAATACGGCAATTACTTCTGTATTGTTTGCAAGTTTAGAAGTAAACCATATAACAGCTAAAAAAAGAAAAATAGGGAATAATAAGTTTGCAAAGTACCATATAAAGTCAATGTAATAATTAATAATCTCATTCAAAGGGATTTCTTTTTCTTTAAACTTATCAATTTTTTCAGCTAAATCAACCATAATTGCCACAGGTATAAACAGTGAGAGCATAGTCAAAAAAGTGAATATGTATTTTTTTATTATGTATTTATCAAAAATCTTCATGAGATTTTTTGATTCATTTGTTTTGTCATTTTTTTCTTCCAATTATTAAAAGTTCCTTCTATAATATGCCTTCTTGACTCTTTCATCAACCACATGAAGAAAGATAGATTATGGAGTGTAGCTATTTGTTTTCCTAAAATTTCATTCACGGTAAAGAGATGCCTTAAATATGCTTTTGAATAATCTGCATCTACAAAACTATAATTATATTCATCAATAGGAGAAAAATTATCTTGCCATTTTTTATTTTTTATATTTATAATTCCGTTTGAAGTGTATAAAGTTCCATTCCTTCCATTTCTTGTCGGTATTACACAATCAAACATATCAACTCCATTTGCTATACATTCAAGAATATTTATTGGCGTTCCAACTCCCATCAAATATCTAGGTTTATCTTTTGGTAAGATACTACAGGTTAATTCAGTCATTTCATACATTTTCTCTGTTGGCTCTCCAACTGAAAGACCACCAATTGCATTGCCAGGTAGATTTTTTTTAGCAATATATTCAGCTGATGATTCTCTTAAATCCTTATAAACACCTCCTTGAACAATTGGAAACAAAGTTTGGTGATAGTTATATTTAAATTCTTGTTTTTTCATTTCTTCAATACATCTATCAAGCCATCTATGAGTCCTATTTGTTGATTGTTTTGTTTTTTGATATTCAAAAGGATATGGAATACACTCATCAAAGGCCATGATAATGTCTGCACCTATTTGACTTTGAATTTGAATCGCTTTCTCTGGAGTAAATAAATGATAAGAACCGTCTATATGAGATTGAAAATTAACACCTTCTTCAGAAATTTTTCTATTGTTGGATAAAGAATAAACTTGAAACCCACCTGAGTCAGTTAAGACAGGTCTTTCCCATTGCATAAATTTATGTATCCCTCCAACCTTTTTTAATATTTCTGTTCCGGGTCTTAAATATAAATGATATGTATTGCCTAAAATAATACTAGAATTAATATCTTCTTTTAACTCTCTTTGATGAACTGCCCTAACACTTGCATTTGTACCAACAGGCATAAAAACTGGAGTTTGTATTTTTCCATGGTCTGTATTAATCTCTCCAACACGAGCAGAAGATTTTAAATCATTATGAATTATTTTAAACATAGAGAACACTTTTATTTTATAAAAATAGGAACACTTTAAACTGAAAATATAGTCTCTAAAAAATAAGTTGTTAACAACTAATAATATAATACTTAATAAATGGTATGAATCATCTTTGCGACTGTGTTTCTAAATCTTAAATTTGTTCTATAAAATGAAAGAAGAAAAGAAACTTCAAAACCTAGTCTTTCAAACAAGAAGAGACATCCTAAGAATGGTCAATAATGTTAATTCCGGACATCCTGGAGGTTCACTTGGTTGCACTGAATTCTTTATCGCACTATATCATGAAGTAATGGAGATAAATGAAAACTTCTCTATGGATGGATATAATGAAGATGTTTTCTTCTTATCAAACGGACATATTTCACCAGTTTTTTACAGCACACTGGCCAGAAGAGGTTTTTTTCCTATTTCTGAGTTGAGCACTTTTAGATTGATTAATTCGAGACTTCAAGGTCATCCCACGACACATGACAATTTACCCGGTATAAGAATAGCATCTGGGTCACTTGGACAGGGACTTTCTGTTGCCTTAGGAGCCTCACTATCAAAAAAATTAAATAATGACAATAAATTAGTATATATTTTATTGGGAGATGGAGAACTTCAAGAAGGTCAAAATTGGGAAGCTGCGATGTTTGCCTCTGCAAATAAAGTAGATAATATTATTGCTACAGTAGATTTAAATGGGAAACAGATAGATGGTAGTACTGATGAGGTTTTATCTTTAGGTGATTTAAAAAATAAGTTTCTGTCATTTGGATGGGAGATTTTGGAGCTTAAAGAAGGTAATAATATTGACTTAATTATTAAAACTTTAAAAAAAGCTAAAACACTAACTAGAAAAGAAAAGCCTGTAATTATTTTAATGGAGACTGAAATGGGTAATGGAGTTGATTATATGATGGGGACGCATAAATGGCATGGTGTAGCTCCCAATGATGAATTACTTTTAAAAGCTTTAGATCAAAATCCTGAAACCATTGGTGATTATTAATATTATTTGATATGAATAAATTTGAAAATACTGGATCTAAAGATACAAGATCAGGTTTTGGATCAGGACTTTTAGAGCTTGGAAGAAGTAATCCTGATGTAGTTGCTTTATGTGCTGATTTAACAGGGTCTTTAAAAATGGATGGCTTTATGAAAGAAAATCCTGAACGTTTTTTTCAAGTGGGTGTAGCAGAGGCTAATATGATTGGCATTGCCGCTGGTCTAACAATAGGGGGTAAAATACCTTATACAGGTACATTTGCTAATTTTTCAACTGGCCGTGTTTATGACCAAATTAGACAATCTGTTGCTTATTCAAATAAAAATGTTAAGATATGTGCGTCGCATTCTGGAATAACTCTTGGAGAAGATGGTGCTACCCATCAAATCCTAGAGGATATAGGTCTTATGAAAATGCTTCCAGGCATGGTTGTCATAAATCCATGTGACTATAACCAAACAAAAGCGGCTACAATTGCTATTTCCAAACATTATGGGCCAGTTTATCTTCGTTTTGGGAGACCTTCAGTGCCAAATTTTACTGATCCTAATTTAAAATTTGAAATAGGCAAAGGGATTATTTTAAACCAAGGAACTGATGTTACAATTATAGCAACAGGTCATCTTGTCTGGGACGCTTTAAATGCTGCAGAACATCTTGAAGAAAAAGGTATCTATGCAGAAGTAATTAATATACATACAATAAAACCAATTGATGAAAAAATTATTCTTAATTCTATAAAAAAAACAAATGCTGTAGTTTCTGCTGAAGAGCATAATTTTCATGGAGGTTTAGGGGAAACCGTTTCAAGGATTCTCTCCCAAAATTATCCAGCACCTCAAGAATTTGTTGCTACAAATGATACTTTTGGTGAATCTGGTAAACCTGCTGAATTAATGAATAAATATGGCCTTAATAAAGAGTCCATAATAGATTCATGTGAAAAGGTTATTAAAAGAAAATAGTTGATAATTTATTTTTTATTTACTAGTCAGAATCCAAATAGTCAGGAATACCATCATTATCAGAGTCATCAGGAATACCATCCTCATTCTGATCATACTCATTAGAGGTTAGAATGCCATCTCCATCATCATCAGAATCAAATAGATTATATATTCCATCATTATCAGTATCGTCATTTAATGGATTATTATCTTTATTTACATCTTCATCTATTGATAAAATCCCATCCAAATCATGATCTGATTGATTAACTAAAAAAAGAGAAACAGAAAAAATAAGCGGAGAATAGGCAGGTATTGACCCTGTATTATTTGAAAAATATCCTAAACTTGATGGAATAAAGAATATACCCTGTCCATAATTTTTAAAATCATATGTGCCATCAGCTCTAGTTGAAAAAGTTCCATCAGAAAACTCTGGTAAAACCTCTCTAAAACCTCTCACAACAGAAATCAGATCAAACCAGACTGGATAGACTTTTTCATCAAACTTTAATCCATTTAATAAATTTCCTCTGTAAGTTACAAAGGTAGAATCTGCAACCGATGGTCTATTCCCTTTGCCTTGTCTAGAAACTAAATAATAAAGATCTGCATTGACAATATCATCACCATCTATAAGTTCGATCGTTTTTTTAGTAACCTGGTTAATTAATGGAATCTTATTATTATTATCATCAGCGATAGTATCAAGTTTAATGTCTATAGGATATTTGTCAGGATTATTTTCGAAATCTTCATAATTATAAAAATGTGTTTCTAAATATTCAATTAATGCAGAATTGTCAGTCGAAGTCTGTTCAGATAAGTCTCTAATTTCTTCAACTTGATCAGAATCATCTTTTTTACAAGCGTATAAAAATATCAATAGTGTAAAGAAAAAATAATTCAGATTTTTATTATAAGTCATCATTCTAAATACAAAAATACGATTTTACTTTATTTTTGTATTAGATACATAATTATTCGATGAGAGCTGACCTACTTTTGTGGAGTTTAAGATATTATAAAACTAGAAGTCTTGCTAGTAAAGCTTGTAAAAGTGGAAAAATTAAAATACTCGGGAAATCAATAAAACCATCAAAAGAAATTTTCATTGGAGATAAAATATCAATTAACAAAAATCAAATAATAAAGGATATTATTATTTTAAAATTCCCAAAGACAAGAATTGGTGCAAAAATTATTGATTTACATAGAAAGGAAGAAGAGATAACTAATAATAGTACTAAAATCAATGTAAAAACAATTTCTATTAAAAGGACAAAGGGCACTGGCAGACCAACAAAAAAAGAAAGAAGAGAAATTGATAAATATCTTTAAAATGATTCTCTTATTTTATTTGTTAACATCATTTTTATATTATAATAATATGCAGCTTTAATAATTTCAGTTAGTAATTTGTAAATTGATAGATGTTTTATGTAAATCAACTAAGATGAAATTTGACTCAAATAAAATAATATTAAACTCGAGTGATATAAGCTACACTGTAAGGAGGATTGCGTATCAGATTCTTGAAACAAACCTTGAAGAAGAATCTATAATTTTAGCTGGTGTGTACAAAAATGGCTCTGTTTTTGCCAATAGAATTAAAAGCGAATTAATTCAAATTTCATCTATAAAAATTGAATTAATTGAAATTAATATTGATAAAAAAAATCCCCATAAAGAAATAAAAGTAAAAGAGGACATTTGTTTGAAAAATAAGTGTATAGTTGTTATTGATGATGTTCTTAATACAGGAAAGACTTTAATTCACTCTACCAATTATTTTCTTTCAAAAGGTCTCAAGAAAATTCAAACCGCTGTTTTAGTAAATAGAAATCATAAAATTTACCCAATAAAAGCTGATTTTAAAGGAATCTCATTATCAACCTCGATAAAAGAACATGTATCTGTAGTTTTTAATAAAAATGAAGGGGTTTACTTAACGTAACAAATCCAAAATATTTAAGGCAATTTCTGAAATTGATTTATTCGATGTGTCTATTTGATAATCTGATTGTATATAATAAGGCATACGTTCAAATAAATGTTTCGATACATATTCTTCTAAAGATTTAAGAGAATGAATATGAGAAATTAAAGGTCTTTTCATTCTTTCGTTAAATAATCTTTTAGATAAATTTTCTGGAGAAACTTTTAAAAAAAAAGTACAAACATTTCCTTTAGATTTCAAAAGTTTCATGTTATTAGAGTAACATGGCGTTCCTCCTCCAAGAGAAATAATAGAAGGGCTATTTGAGTTTATTATTTTTTTTAAATGAAGCCTTTCTTTATTTCTAAAATGAATTTCTCCATATTTTTGAAAAATTTTTTTAATTGAAGAATTTTCACTTTTTTCAATGAAATTATCAAGATCAATAAATGGTTTTGACGTTAGTTTTGAGAGCTCGGCGGCAACTGAAGTTTTACCTGATCCCATATAACCTATTAAAACAATAAAAAATGACAATTTTTTATAAATAAAGCAAGTTAAAATTACATAAATAACAGGTGAAAAATAAATTATTGATCCTATATTTGCAGCTTTAGACCTGGTAGCTCAGTTGGTAGAGCATCTCCCTTTTAAGGAGAGGGTCCTGGGTTCGAGACCCAGCCAGGTCACAAATGCGCATGTGGCGGAATTGGTAGACGCGCTAGGTTGAGGGCCTAGTGGGGTTATATCCCGTGGAAGTTCGAGTCTTCTCGTGCGCACTTCCCCATCAATCAAATCCATTTTATTTAATTTATTTTGAATCAAATTTTAGTACTTTTACAGTGATTATTTATTAAAATGAAAGAGCTCTTCGATACAGTTTCATTTGAATGTAGCAAACTTGTCACTAGACATTACAGTACTTCCTTTTCAATAGGCACAGCTCTTCTTGGAAATAAAATTAAAAAACATATATATAACATTTATGGCTTTGTTAGGTTTGCTGATGAAATAGTTGATTCATTTCATAAATTTAGTAAAAAAGACCTTCTAGATAAATTTGAAAATGATCTCTTATATTCAATAGAAAATAAAATAAGTTTAAATCCAATTCTAAATTCTTTTCAACACACTGTGAATGAAAATAATATTGAAATTGGATTGATTAATTCATTTATGAATAGCATGAGACTTGACCTTCATAAAAAATCATATAAAACAGAATCAGAATATAAAAAATATATATATGGTTCAGCTGACGTAGTTGGTTTAATGTGTTTGAAGGTCTTTGTTAAAGGCAATAAAAAGAGATATGACCAGTTAAAACCACATGCAATGGCTTTGGGAAGTGCTTTTCAAAAAGTTAATTTTTTAAGAGATTTAAAGGTAGACTCAGAAGACTTAAAAAGAAATTACTTCCCTGATGTAAATGTTTCAAACTTCGATGAAAAAACTAAACAAAAAATAGTTTTTGAGATAGAGAATGATTTTAAAATTGCTCTTGAAGGAATTAATAAACTCCCTGACGATTGTAGACTAGGAGTATATACTGCTTATAAATACTATAAAAAATTACTTTTTAAACTAAAGAGAACCTCATCTTTAAATATCAAAAGAATAAGAATTAGGATACCTAATTATCAAAAAATTTTTGTTCTTGCTAAATCATACCTGAAATTTCACCTAAAACTTATATGATGGATATATTAATATGGACAGGAATTGTAATTGGAACCTTTATTTTTATGGAATTTAATGCATGGTTTATGCATAAATACATAATGCATGGTTTTTTATGGACACTACATAAGGATCATCATAAAAAAGATCATAAGTCTTGGTTTGAGCGAAATGATGCATTTTTCTTGTTCTATGCTGTTTTGAGTATAATTTCATTTTTTTTATGGGAAACTGGTACTTTATCAGTGGGGCTTCCTATTGGAATCGGTATTTTCTTGTACGGACTAACATATTTTTTTGTACATGATATCTTTATTCATCAAAGGTTTAAGTTTTTTAAAAAAACTAATAATAAATATGCCAAAGCTCTAAGACGAGCTCATAAAATTCATCATAAAAATATTAATAAAGATAAGGGAGAGTGCTTTGGTATGTTGTGGGTCCCTTTAAAATATTTTAAAGATTAATTCATCTTTTAACCCATTTATTTTTAAAATTACAGGTTTTATAGTCTGAATTAATATTGATGTAAGTTGATTCAATTTTTTCATCCATCCACTCCTTTATTTTAAAAACTTGTTTTTCTTTAAGAGCAAGTTCTTTAATTTTAGTATAGTCTTTGGAATAATCAGCTTTATGTTCGTCATATCTATTTGTTACCTTAAGAATCTTATATTTTTTTAAACCTGAACGATCTTCTTCAAGAAAAGGAGCAGATATTTCATTATCCTTTAATTCTCTCACTTGATTGTAGAGTAAGGGGTCCATTTTAGTCAACTCAAATCTTTTATCGCCTGTTGCAGGATTTATAAGGGCTCCTCCATTTAATCTAGTCTCTTTTTCACTTGAAAACTGATAGGCAGCATTTTCAAAAGTGATTTCATTAGCATTTATTCGTGTTCTTAAAGTGTCAATTGTTTTCCTAGCGATATCTAAATCAGAAGCATCCACTTTTGGGGTCAACAAAATATGTCTTATATCTATCTCTTGGCCCCTAATTTTATCAACAACTAAAATATGCCAACCAAAATCAGTTTTAAAGGGTTCAGATATTTCTCCCTCTTGGAGAGCAAACGCAACATCTCTAAAATCTTTTACCATTCTTGGTCTTTTTCTGTTTAAAGTATACTTACCTCCGTTAGCCCTAGATCCAGGATCCTGAGAATAGAGAATTGCTTTTGAGGAAAAACTTAGTCCCCTTTCTTCTACATCTGACTTAAAGGATAATAATTGATTTATTATTCTCTTTTCTTCCTGCTCTGAAACTTTTGGTTGAATAACTATTTGCGATATTTCTAATTCCGTTCCAAAAACTGGTAGATCTGATTTAGGAATTGATTCAAAAAACTGTCTTACCTCCTCAGGCGTTATTTCAACATCATCAACTATACTAGCTTGCATAAGTGAAGAAAGTCGCTGTGTCTTATTTATTTCGAAAAGCTCTTGTCTGAATGATACTTCACTAGGTTTTTTATAAAATTCAAGTACTTTTTCAATACTGCCAAGCTGTTCTACAAAATATGAAATGCTTTGATCTACATAATCATATACTTCTTGGTCACTAACTTCAATACTATCCTGAATTGCATGATGAGCATATAATTTATCTTCCATCAATTTACCAAGTAGTTCACACCTTGTTATACTCTTTGAAGAAACCCCTTGAGATTCTATTTCTATTAACATTTTATCAATATCAGAGTCAAGTATGACATAATCTCCAATAACTGATGAAACACCATCTATTTTAATTCTATTTTCTATAATCTGAGAAAAACCAATTTGATAAGAGATTAAGAAAGTAAAAATTAAAATACTACTCAATAATTTCATACACTTCAAACTTTTTAGTTTTAATAGCATCATTTAAAATTTCTTTGTTAAAATTTTCAATTAAATTTAGCTTTCTTTTGTTTAAAACGATGTTTTCAACAATGCTTTTAACATAAGAAAACGGAGCATCTTCATTAGAGTTTAAAGATTCAATAATATTTAACAAAGATAAATCTGTTTCTCCTTTAATTTCAAAATATTTTCTCCTTTTTGAAAAAAAATCCTTAAAATTATCAGAATTAATGAATGAAATATTTTTAATAATTTCACTCTTATTTAACCATATAGTGTCAGCTAAAAAGGAATCAAGGAATTGAAAAGATAAAGAATCAATAAATCTTCTGTCTTCATAATTAAATCTTTTAAAACTTCTTATTATATCTTTTCTATCTACGTTATTTTTAAGAAAATTTATGTACTTGACTCTATATATCGGTTCATTTAATTTAAAATTATTAATATTTTTTCTGTAATAGTTAAAAGTTTCATTAAAAGGTATAATTGTGTCTAATTTTGAACTAACAAGAAACTCAGTATAATTATTTGTTATTAGATCAAATTTATAACTTTCTACAAGGTCATCAATTTTATTGAGCATTTCCTCCGGTAAATTTATTTGCGACTGTCTCAATAAAATTTGTCTTAGAGCCCATTTGTTTATGTAAGAATTCATTACTAGTAAACTGTCTTGATTTGTCTTAAATGAATAGTTTGTTTTTTGAAAATCAGATAAATACAAATAGTTATTATCCACTCTAGCAATTATCCTGTCATTATTGGGGTTGAAATCTTCACAAGAGATCAAGAAAAAAAAGAGAAAAAAAATATTTTTATAATTCAAAAGTGCTATTTTGATTTATCTATAATTATGCAACGCTATATTAAAGAAATATTGTTTGTATTTGTAAACATTCAAAGAAATTTTTATTAATAAATATCGTAAATCATTGATTAATAATAATTTATTGTGTTAATATTTTTTTGAACAAATTAAAAATTTATGTAAATTGCAAATATTATCAAAAAGCAATGAGAAACACAATCCTTATTTTTTGCTTTTTTATAGCTTCCCAATCCTTTTCTAATCATAAGGCTAATACCCTTCCCCTTTTTGCTGAAGTAAAATTAAATTTTGACGTGCAAAATAAACCAATCGTTTTGTATGAAAATGGATTTATCTATGTGAAAGAGATAAATGACTCTGGTAAAATTGAAGTTTTTACAATAATTGGTAATAAAATTTTAAGTGCTAACGTTCAAAATTTTCAAGATTCTAAAATCCCCTTATTACTTGAAAATCATAACATGTATATAATCAGAATTCAGACCCAACAAAAAGTATATACTTTTAAAATAGTAGCTTAATTTATGGGCTATAGTTTGGCGCCTCTTTTGTAATTGTTATGTTATGAGGGTGACTTTCTCTTATGCCTGAAGGAGTAATTGTGATAAACTTACCTTCCTTTTTTAAAGATTTGATACTTTTAGTTCCGCAATAACCCATTCCAGATCGAAGACCACCTACAAACTGGTGAATACTCTCAATTAATTCACCTTTATATGGTACTCTCCCGACTATCCCCTCAGGAACTAATTTTTTTATATCGTCCTCCACGTCTTGAAAGTATCTATCCTTGCTGCCCTTTTTCATTGCTTCAACAGAGCCCATACCTCTGTATGATTTAAATTTTCTTCCCTCAAAAATTATAGTTTCTCCAGGCGATTCCATAGTTCCAGCGATTAATCCACCCAACATTACAGAATCAGCACCAGCAGCTATTGCCTTAGGTATATCTCCTGTATAACGTATTCCTCCATCAGCAATCATTGGTATATTTTTACCTTTCAAAGCCTTAGAAACATCCATTATTGCAGATAGCTGAGGATAGCCAACACCGGCAATTACTCTTGTAGTGCAAATGGAGCCAGGACCAATACCAACTTTTATTGCATCAACTCCTTGATCAATTAGAAACATTGCACCATCATATGTTGCAATATTACCTACAATAATGTCAATTTTAGGAAACTTCTTTCTGATAGATAATAAAACCTTTGAAACACCTTTAGAATGTGCGTGAGCTGTATCTATAACTAAAGCATCAACATTTGATTCTACAAGTGCCTCTGCTCTTTTTTCACTTTCATTGTTCACTCCTATAGCAGCAGCAACAACAAGACGTCCATATTTATCCTTGTTTGAGTTCGGTTTTGTTAGATGCTTTGTGACGTCTCTGAAGGTTATAAGCCCAACTAAATTATTTTTTTGATCTACAACAGGTAATTTTTCAATTTTGTGCTTCTGTAAAATTTCTTCAGCATCTTGTAAAGAGGTACCTTGTTTAACAGTAATTAGATTTTTAACAGTCATAATTTCCCTAATAGGACGAGATTTATTGTTTTCAAAACGTAAATCCCTATTGGTAACTATTCCGAGTAATTGCTTCTTTGAATCAACTATAGGAATTCCACCAATCTTATTTTGTGACATACTAAGTTTTGCATCTCCTACAGTGGAATCTTCAAAAAGAACAATAGGGTCCATTATCATACCAGATTCAGCTCGTTTAACCTTTCGAATATTTTCAACTTGCTTCTTTATTGTCATATTTTTATGCACAACTCCAATTCCACCTTCTCTTGCCATTGCAATTGCCATTTTACTCTCAGTAACTGTATCCATTGCTGCAGAAACGATTGGTATGTTAAGAGATATGTTTCTTGAAAAGCGGGAGGCTATAGAAACATCTTTAGGAAGAATTTCTGAATATCTTGGCACTAAAAGAACATCATCGTAAGTTAGTCCTTTCCCAATAAATTTTTTGGATTCCATTGCAACTAATTTAAAACTAGATGCATGCAAATATAACAAATTATATCCTGATAATCAATTAAATATGATTATCTCGTAAATTAATCAATTATCTCTTCATAATCTTTACAAAGATGTCTAATATAAATTTTCATGTTAGACCAAAAAAATGAAAACTGATATGATAATTAAAATAATTCCCTGCAGTTTTAAAATAAGTTTTCTAAGAGTAAAAGATCTTTTTAAAGATTTAAAATAAAAACTTGATGAAATTGTTACAATTATAAAGACAATTAGTGCTTGAATAAAAAAAATACATCCTAAAATCATGAACTGAAATTGCACTGACAAACTTTGACTAAACAAAAATCCAGGAAATACAGCTAAAAAAAACAAACTCACTTTTGGGTTTAATAAATTCATTATTAAACCTTTTAAAAATCCTCCATAACCTTCTCTAATATAAGATTCAATATTTGAACTCATAATATAACTTTGCCTAATGCTAATAAAACCTAGATAAGCTATGTAGATTGACCCAAGTATCTTGATCACAAAAATAATATTTGGATAAATCTTTATTATTGAAGCAAGACCAAAAGCCACAATTAAAGTATGAAATAAAAGACCTGTTACAAGTCCTAAGCTAACTAAGAATCCTCTTTTTTTGCCATACAAGACACTTTGTGAAATTAAATATAAAATGTCAGGTCCTGGCATCAAGGTCAAAGTTGTTGAAGAGAAAATAAATACAACTAAAATTTCTAAATCAATCACTTTTTTTTCTTTAAATTATTGTTAATATAAAGTTATATTTGCATAAGATTAATTTAATTGTTTTAAAAAATTATGAGATTAAGCTTAGTTTTATTGTTATTCATCAATTCAATCATTTACGGTCAGATAGATTTATCTGTAAAATATTCGAAATCAATTACATCTAATGAACTCAAAGAGCTTTTATATGTTTATGCCTCTGATTATTTTGAAGGGAGAGATACTGGTGAGAGAGGACAAAAGATAGCAGTTGATTTTTTAAGTAATTATTATAAAAAACAAAATATAGATCCAGCTATAGATACTAATAATTACTTTCAAGAAATGATTTTAAAAATAAGAGATAAAAATGTGGAGACTGAAAATGTTGTTGCAATAATTCCCGGTTCTGAAACTCCAAATGAATTTATTGTCATTTCTGCTCACTTAGATCATGTAGGAGTTAAAAATGGTGAAATATATAATGGTGCTGATGATGATGGATCTGGAAACGTTGCAATGCTTGAAATAGCAGAAGCTTTTCAAATCGCAGTAAATGAGAATAACGGGCCCAAACGATCGATAGTGTTTCTTCATGTCACAGGAGAAGAAAAAGGTCTTTTAGGATCAAGATACTATACTGAAAACCCCATTTATCCGCTAGAAAAAACTGTTGCAAATCTTAACATAGATATGATTGGAAGACTTGATCCAAAAAGGACAGATAAGGACCCTAATTATATTTATTTAATTGGCTCAGATAAACTAAGCGTTGAGCTTCATGAACTGTCAGAAAATGTAAATAGAAAATACACAAATCTTACTCTTGACTATACTTTTAATGCAGATAATGATCCCAATAGATTTTATTATAGGAGTGATCATTATAATTTTGCTAAAAACAATATTCCAGTAATTTTTTATTTTAATGGGACACATGAAGATTATCACCAACCCACTGACACAGCAGATAAAATAAATTATGACATACTTGAAAAAAGAACTAAACTAATTTTTCATACTGCCTGGGAACTTGCAAATATGCCAAAGAGAATTCAATTAAATACTAATTAATTTTGAACTTATGAATAAAAAATTTGCTCTTCTATTTAGTTTATTTTTTTCCTTCTCATTAATGGCGCAAGAAATTGAAAGCAAATCAAAATCTGATACTCTATCTTACAAAGTAAAACATATTTCATTAGGAGCAAAATTAGGTATACCTAATATTGCAGCTGGAAATCTTGAAGTTATAATTCCGGTTCTAAATAATCATTTTGCACCATTTATAGATTATAGTAAATTTAAAGTCTCTCCTAAACAAAAGGGCTATATTAAAGAGGATGATACTGAAGCTACTGTAAATTATTTTGAATATGGTATTAACTATTATTTTGGGAAAAATGGAAAAGGGGCATATTTAAGTATTGGTATGGCAACTCTTGATACTGAATTAGAATTTAAAAATTTAAGTTTAAATGAATTAAGAACCGGTAGTGGAAAAACAAATATTAATCTAAATACAACTAACTTAAAATTTGGTATTAAAAGCGCAGGAAAAGTTTATTTTAGATTCGAATTAGGTTATGGATTTGGCGATATACCCTCTCAAATAACTTTTATTGCTGTCGATGACATAGATCCAAGTTATTCTGAGCAAACAACAGAGGAATTGCCCAATATTCCAGGTGTTGCAGATAATGGCATAATAGTTGCAAATATTGGATTTGGAATTTCTTTTTAAAAAAGATTACTTCATTTTCTTAAATTTATAAAACCCCTAAATTTTAGGGGTTTTTAGAGGAATGGGTGGAAGACCGGATTCGAACCGGCGACATCTAGAACCACAATCTAGCGCTCTAACCAGCTGAGCTACAACCACCAAATAAGTGAGTAAATTTATAATTATTTAAGCAATAATCTAAAGTAAAGTATCAAAATCTTCAATAGCTATAGTGCGTTCTGAGGTAAATCCCTCAGCGGCATCAGAAAATATAAGTCGGCCAAGATTGGTTGCTCTTGACTCTACTGAATTAAGAAAATTCATTGAACTTATTGGGGTTTCAGTCTCAGAAGATTTCTCGTTATAAACTTGACTTTTAAATGCTTTAACTGCGTTCATTTTTATTTCAAGAAATCCAGAAATATCAAAAACAAAATCGGGTACTATATCTTCCCATTGAATGTAATGGAAAACATGCTTTGGCCGCCAAGAAGTATTTGAAAAATCTTTTCCTCCAGCTATTTTTAATTTCTCAAGCCCGCTAAGAAAACATGAACTACTAACTAAATCTGAGGCTTTTGCATGATCCACATGCCTATCTTTTATTGCATTACACAAAACTATTTCAGGTTTATATAATCTAATAACTTCAATAACTTTTTCCTGAGATTCTCTATCATTAGAAATAAAACCATCATCTAAAAACAAATTTTCCCTGAATTTAACACCCAGAATTTTCGCCGCCTCCTCAGCTTCCTTTTTTCTAATATCTTTATTACCTCTAGTACCAAGTTCACCTCTAGTCAAATCAATTATTCCAACTTTTTTCCCTTTTGAAACAGATTTTGCAATTGTTCCTCCGCAGCCAAGTTCTACATCATCAGGATGAGCTCCAAAAGCTAAAATATCAACTTTCATTCGATGCAATGTTAATTGAGTTTTGTAAATCTAACTTTAAATCACCTGGATCTTCAATTCCAACTGAAAGTCTAACTAAATTATCAGATATTCCTTGATTGAGTCGTTCCTTTTTTGATAATAAAGCATGTGAAGTAAATTTTGGAATTACTAATGTACTCTCAACACCACCAAGGCTAGTTGAAGGCTTGATTAACTTCAAAGATTCCAAAAATTTTGAAGTATTGATGCTTTGATTCATTTCAAATGAAAGCATTCCTCCAAAGCCACCATGCATTTGGTTTTTTGCAATCAAATAATCTGGATGCGATTCTAATCCAGGATAGTATACTGAGGAAACATATTTATTTTTCTGAAGAAATTTTGCTAAATCCATCGCATTTCTATTTTGGGCTTCAACTCGTAAAAAAAGAGTCTTAATACTTCTCTCAAGTAACCAAGAAGAGTACTCACTTATATTTCCGCCAAAATTTTTTGCATGGTCATATATTTTTTCAATGAAAAAATTATTTGAGACAACTACTCCAGCAGAAATATCACTATGACCTCCTAAATATTTTGTAGCACTGTGAACGACCATATCAATGCCAAAACTTATAGGGTTTTGATTAACAGGTGAAGCAAATGTATTATCTACAATAGTCCAACACTCTCTATCCTTAGCCAGTTTAGAAAGTTCTTTAAGATTGATTATTTTAAAAAGCGGATTACTTGGAGTTTCAATGTAAATTCCTACTGTATTTTGTTTTATTTCTTTTTCAAAATCTGAAACTTCTAATCCCTTAGAAAAAGAGAATTCTATTCCATATTTCGGGAATTGTTTTTTTATAAAATTACTTGTTCCGCCATAAAGATCATTTTGAAAAAGTACATGACTCCCAGACTCTAAATTTGAAAATAATGACGAGCTTATTGCAGCCATACCAGAACTAAAAATTAGAGCTTTTTCGCCTTTTTCTAGTACAGAGATTTTTTTTCCTAAAGCAGTTTGATTTGGAGTATTAAAATATCTGGGGTATAGATTAGATTTAACTTTATCAAAGGCATAAGAGGTGCTCATGTAAAGAGGAGAAACTGCTCCATTGTATTCAAGGTCTTTTAGCTCCCCAGCATGAACGCAAGATGTTTTGTTTTTATAGACCACTTTTTTCATTTTTCTTCAATCCAAGATATAATTTTATCATCAAATGGGGTTGTCCATGGAGATACAATTTTTTCGAGCAAACCATTTGAATTAATCAAATATTTTTGAAAATTCCACATAACAAAGGAATCTTTATAACCATTAAGTTTCTTTTTTGTTAGAAAATTAAATATCGGATGCATATCTTTTCCTTTAACTGAAATTTTTGACATTATAGGGAATGTTACACCATAATTCTTTTTACAAAAAGAAGCTATTTCATCATTTGTTCCAGGTTCCTGACTTAAAAAATTATTTGCAGGAAATCCTATAATTATGAAGTTGTCATTTTTATATTTTTCATATAACTTTTGTAATTTATCATATTGAGGTGTTAAACCACATTTTGAAGCAGTATTTACAATCATTATTTTTTTTCCTTTGAGATTAGAGAAATTGAAAGTATCTCCATTGATATCTTCAATGGAAAATTGATAAATTGTTTGATTCATTAGAGTAGAATTTTGAGAATAAATAAGGTTAAATAATAAAAAAATGATAAAAAAGGTCTTTGACATATTAGTTACAGATTATTAGTTTTAACTTATTTCAGCTGAAAGATCAGCTTGTAATAATTTTAAACAAAGAGGTTCGAGGTAGCTAAATTTACCCTTTTTAACCGAACACTTTCCCGAGAAATGAACAATGTAAGCGCATTGTTCAGCTTGCTCATATGTGTGATTGCATACGGAAACTAAAGTCTCAATGACATGATCAAAAGTGTTCACATCATCGTTAAATAAGATTAGTTCATGCTCCTGACCCATGTCAGTCATTAAAATTACTTCATCCTCCTCATTAATCTTAGGTTTTCTGTTATAAAAAATATTATTATCTAAATTGATCATCATATGGATTCAATAATTTTAACAAATTCACTAAAATCTAATGAAGCCCCACCAATAAGGCCCCCATCGACATCATCTTTAGAAAAAATTTCTTTAGAATTTTTTGATTTTACACTGCCTCCATACAGAATAGAAATGCTGTTAGCAAGATCATCGTTATAATTTTGTTTAATTAAACCTCTTATGAAATAATGCATTTCTTGAACTTGATTTGGAGTAGCTGTTTCACCAGTTCCAATAGCCCAGACAGGTTCGTATGCAAGAATTATTCTCTTCCAGCTATTTGATTCCAAATGAAATAGAGGGATTTTTAATTGATTCTCAATGAGATCAAAATGCTTTCCCTTCTCTCGATCTGATAATTGCTCACCAAAACAAAAAATTATTTCAAAATCATTTTCTATTGCTGCTTTAATTTTTTGTTTTAGAGAATTCTCGGTTTCGTTGTAATAAATTCTTCTTTCTGAGTGCCCCAGAATTACTTTACTAATTCCAATACTTTTCAACATCTGTGGTGAAATTTCTCCTGTATATGCGCCATTATTTAAAAAGTGCATGTTCTGGGCCAAAACATCAATTTTATGATCTTTTAGCATCTCAACAGCATCGCTCAGGTGGATATATGATGGAGCAATCATTACTTTTATATCTTTAGAAAATGAAATTGATTTTAATGAATTAATAAGAGATTTCGTTTCCTCTTTATCATTATTCATTTTCCAATTTCCAGCAATAATTTTTTGTCTCATTTAATCAAAATTTATTTAAATACTCCGATATGAATTAGTGCAAAAACTGCATAGTTAATAATATCCTGATAATTCGCATCGATTCCTTCGCTTACAATGGTATTACCTGAATTTTCTTCTATTTTTTTTACACGAATAAGTTTTTGAATAATTAAATCAGTCAATGAAGTTATCCTCATATCTCTCCAAGCCTCACCATAATCATGATTTTTTGCAAGCATTAATTCAAAAGTACTTTCTACTTTTTCGTTATAAAAAGATAAAATCTGATCAGGAGTAAAATCCGGTTTATCAGAAACTCCTTTTTCTAGTTGTATCAATCCCATAATTGAATAATTAATTATGCCAATAAACTCAGGGATTTCATCCTCATTAATTTTTCTATTTTTTTTTAATTGCAAGCTCCTAATCCTTTGAGCTTTAATATATATCTGGTCTGTTAAAGAGGATATTCTTAAAATTCTCCAGGCAGAACCATAATCCTTCATTTTTTTTTCAAACAAGTCCCTACATTGATCTATTACCTTAAGATATTCAACTTCAGTGGCTGCCATGGAATTTTTAATATAATTTGGTGTAAATTTCGGTAATTTTTTTAAGTACTTAAAAAAAGATTCTAAAAGATTTGAAACATATTATTGAAAAATGACTATCAATTGCAATGGAAAACTAGTTGATCTGTCAATTCCCAAGATTATGGGGATACTAAATCTTACTCCAGATTCATTTTATGATGGAGGAAAACATAATAGTTTAAAAAAATCTATTCTAAAAACAAATGAAATGATTAATGATGGAGCTTCCTTTATTGACATAGGTGGACAAAGCACAAGGCCTGGAGGAAATAAAACTTCAATTAGAGAAGAAGAAAAGCGTTTATTCCCAATTGTTGAATCACTTATTAAAGAATTTCCAGATACGATTTTCTCAATAGATACATTTCATCACTCAATAGCGAGGAGATGTGTCGATATAGGGGTTTCTATTGTAAATGATATCTCAGGTGGGTATTATGATCCTGAAATCATTAAAATTGCTGGTAGAAAAAAAGCTCCTTATGTACTAACTTATAATGAAATAAGTCCATTTATATGTGACAAAAAAGTAAATTTTGAAAATATTGTTCAAAAAGCTTTATTTTATTTTTCATCAATGATAAAAAAGGGCTATGAAAATGGATTAAATGATATAATTATAGATCCTGGTTTTGGATTTTCTAAAACAATGAAAGAAGATTACTTTATAATGAAGAATCTTGAGTTTTTTAAAACGCTTGAACTACCTATTCTAGTTGGTATTTCAAGAAAATCAATGATATATAAAAATTTAAATATTAGTCCTGAAAAAGCAATAAATGGAACCTCTATTTTGAATTCAATAGCATTATTGAAAGGTGCAAATATATTAAGAGTTCATGATGTTGTTGAAGCGAAAGAATGTATTGATTTGTTGCAATCACTTCAATAGTTTTATAATTTTACAAAAAAGCTAGATTGAATCAATTCGATTTTATTGATATTTCAATTACAGATGTACTAGACATTCTATTGGTCGCTTTATTGCTTTTTTACCTATATAAACTTGTAAAAGGAACTGTAGCAATCAATATTTTTATTGGTATTGTAATTATTTACTTTATATGGAAAATTACAGATTTATTCAAACTAGATGTCTTATCTAACATTCTAGGAAATTTTATTAGTGTTGGTTTTTTTGCATTAATCGTTGTATTTCAGCAAGAAATTAGAAAGTTTTTACTACTAATTGGATCTACAAACTTTGCTTCTAGAAGAAATGTATTTAAATATTTTAATTTTTTAAATCAAGACAAAAGCTTATTAAAACTTAATCTTCCTATCCTTTTAACTTCTTGTGAAAAAATGGCTTCTGAAAAAACTGGAGCTATTATAGTATTGGAAAGAGAAAATAGTCTTGAATTTGTTCAAGAGACAGGGGAAAAGGTAAACATAGAATTAACAAACGAAATCCTTGAAACAATTTTTTTTAAAAATAGTCCTCTTCATGATGGTGCGATAATTTTAAAAGGTAATTATATAAAAGCAACAAGAGTTGTTCTTCCCGTTTCAGAATCTGTCAGTATTCCATCAAGATTAGGCTTAAGACATAGAGCAGGATTTGGAATTACTGAAAAGACAGATGCATTAGTAATAGTAATTTCTGAACAGACAGGTAAAATTTCATATATAAAAAATGGAGAATTTTACTCGTTTAAAAATATTGATGATCTAAGGATAAGAATTACTGAGGATCTGTTAATCTAAACGGCCTCCTGCAAAAATTGTATTTGATATAATTGGGAATAATATCCTCCCTCGATTGAAATTAATTCTTCATGATTACCCACTTCAACTATTCTACCTTTATCCATAACTACAATTCTATCTGAATTTTTTATAGTTGACAATCTATGTGCGATAACAATAGCTGTCTTATTTTCAGTGATTTTTTTTAATGCTATCTGAATTAGATCCTCAGAATAAGAATCAATTGAAGAAGTTGCTTCATCCAGAACTAAAATACTTGGATTAGATAAATAGACTCTTAAAAAAGCAATTAATTGTCTTTGCCCAGAGGATAGCATGACTCCTCTTTCTTTAACATTATATTGATAACCACCTGGGAGAGAAGAAATAAAATTATGAACACCGATTTCATTGGCGGCCTTATAAACATCTTCTTTTTTAATATTAGTGTCATATAAAACTATGTTATTATATATTGTATCTGCAAACAAAAAAACATCCTGTAAAATAACTCCCAAGTGTTTTCTTAAAGATTTAATAGAAAAATCTTTAATGGATATATTATCAATAAAAATATTCCCTGTATCATATTCATAGAATCTTGATAGTAAATTAATTATAGTTGACTTACCTGCTCCGGTAGATCCTACTATTGCAATTTTTTCTCCTTGTTTTACATTTAAATTGATTTGATGAAGAACTTGCTCATTTGATAAATAAGAAAAATTAATATTTTCAAATGAAATGGATCCTTTAATCTTTTCAACTGAAATATTTCCTAAATTTTTTATTTTTTCGTCACGGTCAATCAGTTTAAAAACTCTTTCTGCAGCTACCATTCCCATTTGAAGAGTGTTAAACTTATCAGCAATATGTCTTAAAGGACGAAATAACATTTGAGACATTTGGATAAAAAGAAAAATAGTTCCCAAAGAAATGATCCCTTCAACTATAACATTTAGACCTCCAAACCATACTAAAAGACCAATTGCAATAGATGAAGAAAATTCAGCAATTGGAAAAAAAATTGAATTATACCAAACTGTTTTTAACCAGGCTTTTTTATGTTTTCCGTTAATTTTTTCAAATTTCTTAAATTCAAGTCTTTCAGTATCAAAAAGTTGAACAACTTTAATCCCATTAATCCTCTCTTGAACAAAAGAATTCAAATTAGCGACCTGTAAACGAACTTCCTCGAATGCTCTTTTCATAGAACTTTGAAAAAGTCTTGTCGCGTATATAATTATTGGCAATATGGAAAAAACAATTAAGGATAGTCTCCAATCAACAATTAGCATGACAATTATTATTGTCCCCATTTTTAAAAAATCTGCTAAGATCATAAATAATCCTTGAGAAAATATACTTGCAATTGTTTCCATATCATTAACAGCCCGAGTTACTAATCTGCCAACTGAATTTTTATCAAAAAAAGCCATCTTAAAACTTATAATTTTATCTAGTAGCTTTACTCTTAAATCTCTAATAACCCTTTGACCAAGCCAATTTGCATAATAAACAAATAAAAATTGAAAAATTACCTCAAAAATCAAAGCTGTGAACATTAATGAAATCATTGAAATCATGCCATTAAAATCACCAAGGCTTATATAATCGTCAACAACTGTTTTCAATAGATATGGGGTGACAATTGAAAATCCTGACAATAGAATTGCGGTAATTAATACAAAGTAGAAAGTACGCTTATGTGGACTAACAAACTCCATTAATTTTGAAAATAACTTAAAATCAAAAATATTTCCCTTTACAGAATTCATCGCTTAAATATTTTTTTTGGATAAACTATGTCTGTTAAAAATAACCCTTTAGCAGGTACTGAAAAGCCAGCGTTTTTCCTATCTCTACTTTCAATTAATTTTTTAAAATCATTTATTTCTCTCTTTCCCATTCCAATTTCAATTAAACTTCCTACAATGGCTCGAACCATATTTCGTAAAAATCTATCTGATTCAATCTTAAAAATATATTCATTTTTTGTAAAATTCCATTTTGCAGAAATAATTTTACAAAAAAAAGTCTTTACATCACTATTAGATTTTGAAAAAGATTTGAAGTCTCTGTAATTCAGTAATATTTTTGATGCCTTATTCATTAAATCAATGTCAATATTTTCTTTAATAAAATATGTCAAAGGAAAATTAAATGGATCTTTTTCCTTAGATATTTTATATTCATATGTTCTTGATATTGCATCAAAACGAGCATGAGCTTTCGGGATAACATTATATAAATTTTTAACTACAATATCCTTAGGTAAATAATTATTCATTAAGTATTTAAGTTCATTAAGTTTTTTGTCAGAAATTTTCGCATCAAAATGAGCAAACATTTTTAGTGCATGTACTCCAGCATCTGTCCTTCCAGCACCAACCACCGAAATTTCATCAGATAATAAATTTGATAAAACTATTTCGATTGTTTCCTGAATTGATATTGAATTTGGTTGTTTCTGCCAACCTGAGTATGCTTCACCATTATATGCGATTTCAATAAAATATCTTGAGTAATTAGTCATTATAATTAACAAAGATATCGTTTTATAATTTTTTATTTTAATCTGAAATTTATAATACTTAATCTCATTTTTGATCCTTATTTTTACTAAAAAAGATGAGAAGAGTATTACTTCTTTCCGATTCACATGGATATATTGATCAAAAAATTCTAAAATATGTTGATGAAGTAGATGAAGTATGGCATGCAGGAGATATTGGTCATGTTAAAGTTATTCAGAGTATTTTAAAATTAAAACCCCTAAAAGCTGTCTATGGAAATATTGATGATATTAAAATAAGAGAGAAATTTGAGGAGGATCTTACCTTTTCCTGTGAAGGATTAAAAATTTATATGACACATATAGGGGGATATCCCGGAAATTATAACAGAAGAGCAAAAAAAATAATTGAAGCTTTTAAACCAAATATTTTTATTTGTGGACACTCACACATCCTAAAGATAATTAATGATAAAAATAATTCACTCTTACATATGAATCCAGGCGCATGTGGTATTCAAGGATTTCACAAAAAAAGAACTATGATAAAATTTAATATTGAAAATTTAAGAGTAAAAAGTGTGACCATAATTGAATTATCAAATAAAATTATCTAATTCGATCGATGGATTTTATCAAATCCTCATCTTTTTTAATAAAATTATTAGCAAGAAAAAGAAGTATCAGAGGGAAAATTGGAATTAACAATTTGTATATAGAATTTGTATGCTGAGAAGCTATTAACTCTAAAAGAAATAATAATAAGGATATAAAATGGAAAAAAATTTGAATTTTATTAATAAATAATTGAGTAGTTCTATTTTTAAATAAAAAAATACTTATCAGTGTTATCAATGAACAAAAAATTAAGTATAAATTGATGTTAATTAAAATTTCAAAATTAAAAATATCTAAAGCAAAAGATTTTAGCTCAAAAAATAAATACAAAGTCATTAGAAAAAAAAGGTTTGTAAGCAAAAAAATAGTTTGAACTCTTTGAATCATATAAACAAAAATAAGTTTTTATTTTTTTTGATTTAAAATAAAATTTGTAATATTGCTATTCCTTAAACTTCCTCTTACTAGTTATATTCTCCCCCACCAAAGAAATTTTTGAAAATAATCAATATCCATTAAAATGTATGAAATAGAAAAGCTCAGAAGTAAAAAAATTAATGACTTACAAGAAATTGCTAAAACTTTAAAAATTAAAGTTTCAAAAACTCTAAAAAAAGAAGATTTAATATACAAAATTATTGATCATTTGTCTTCTGCCCCGAGTGAGAAAAAAGAAACTATATCTTCTAACAAAAAAGAGGTTTTTTCTGCATCATCAGGAAATGATAAAAATTTTAAGAAAGATAGGCCTGTTCCTAAAAAAAAGGATGAGGATCCACACAATAAAGATAAGAGGAATAGATATAGACAACCAGATTTTGAGTTTGAGGGAATTATTGAGACAGAAGGTGTGTTAGAAACTATGTCTGAAGGTTATGGTTTTTTAAGATCTTCTGATTTTAATTATTTATCTTCTCCAGATGACGTATATGTTTCTCAATCTCAAATTCGCCTGTTTGGACTTAAAACTGGAGATACAGTTCATGGAGCTGTAAGGCCTCCAAAAGAAGGCGAAAAGTACTTCCCACTTATTAAGGTAAATAAAATTAACGGTATCGATCCTAAAATAGTTAGAGATAGAGTATCCTTTGAGCATTTGACACCATTATTTCCTGACGAAAAGTTCAAAGTTGCTGAAAAAAATAACACTATTTCTACCAGAATTATAGATCTCTTTTCACCTATTGGTAAGGGTCAAAGAGGGATGATAGTTTCACAGCCCAAAACAGGAAAGACAATGCTACTTAAAGACATAGCTAATGCAATAGCTGCAAATCACCCTGAAGTTTTTCAGCTAATTCTTTTAATTGATGAAAGACCAGAAGAAGTTACAGATATGCAAAGAAATGTTGATGGAGAAGTGGTTGCGTCTACATTTGATGAACCTGCAGAAAGACATGTAAAAGTAGCAAACATAGTGCTTGAAAAAGCAAAAAGATTAGTTGAATGTGGTCATGATGTAGTTATATTACTTGATTCGATTACTCGTTTGGCCAGAGCTTACAATACTGTTCAACCTGCCTCAGGAAAAATTCTTAGTGGTGGGGTTGATGCCAATGCGCTTCATAAACCCAAAAGATTTTTTGGTGCTGCTAGAAATATTGAAGGAGGTGGATCATTAACAATTATTGCAACTGCATTAACTGAAACAGGTTCAAAAATGGATGAAGTTATTTTTGAGGAATTCAAAGGAACTGGTAATATGGAGCTGCAATTGGATCGAAAAATTTCTAATCGTAGAATTTTTCCTGCAATAGATTTAATTTCATCGAGTACAAGAAGAGATGATATGTTACTGGACGAAAATACCATACAAAGAATGTGGATAATGAGAAAATATTTAGCTGATATGAATCCTGTTGAAGCAATGGAATTTATTAATGATAGGTTTACAAAAACTCAAAACAATGAAGAGTTTTTAATTTCTATGAATTCATGATCTAAAGACTAGCAATATGTTTTGCAAGTTTAGATTTTAAATTAGATGCTTTATTGTCGTGAATAATATTCTTCTTTGATAATTTATCTATTAAGGAAACAACAGTTGGAAATTGTTTTTGAGCATCTTTACTTGAGGTAGTTGCTCTAAGTTTTTTTATAGCGTTTCTAGTAGTTTTCGACTGAAAACGATTTAGTAATCTTTTCTTTTTACTCGATCGGATTCGCTTTAAAGCAGATTTGTGATTTGCCATCTATTTAAAAAATTTTGCTTGCAAATTTAATAAATCTCCAAATTAATTAACTATTATTTTAATAAAACTTATCTAAAGGCTTATTTTATATTTAAACTATACTTGTCTCCTTTTTATAAAAGTTTGAGATAATTATAAATAAACAAAGTATGAACATAACAGTTGCAGGCATGGACTTTATGAGCTCATCTCCAATTTTTAAGTGCATAAATA